>Ga0073928_10008620_pt1 | contig 12736 bp, 11 predicted proteins | sample PaiPotPPA55metaG_FD_76969 | JGI IMG/M metagenome (GOLD analysis project Ga0073928, IMG submission 76969) | Iron sulfur acid spring bacterial and archeal communities from Banff, Canada, to study Microbial Dark Matter (Phase II) - Paint Pots PPA... ...
CGCCGCCGACACCTACCGGGTCGCGAGCCGCCGAGTCGACGACGTCCTCGGCCAGATCGCTGACGGCAAGGCGACTGAGGACGACCTGAGAGCGGCGATGGATGAGTTGCGCAAAGCAACCGAGACATCCGCAGGGCGTACCTGGAGCCGTAGGGTCAAACCCCCGCGAGCCAGCGCAGCGCGAGGAACTGTGTCGATGCGCTGGCTGGCCCGCAAACTGCCCGTCCGCTACGCCGGACACCCCATCGCAATCCACATCGCCGGGCGAGACGTCCGGATCCTCCGACCACACCGGCCGCTGATCCGTCAACTCACCCTCAACCCCAACACGATCTCTCCTGTGTCTCGCGACATCGTCTCCGATGTCTTGACACAGGACAAACGTGTCGGAGAGGGGACTTGAACCCCTACGCCCTTGCGGGCACTAGCCCCTCAAGCTAGCGCGTCTGCCGATTCCGCCACTCCGACCAGAGGACAATTCTACCGAGGCGACCGTCCGGCACCTGCTTCCGGACCCGGGAAGAAGCACGCCACCGCGTGGCCAACGGGTGTCGTCTCGAGCGGCGGCTCGTGTTCGCCACAGATCGCCTGCGCGCGCCAGCAGCGGGTCCGGAACCGACACCCGGTCGGGGGGTCGGCCGGGCTCGGCACGTCGCCTGCGAGGAGGATCCGTCGACGCCCGCGCTCCTGGGCCGGGTGTGGCACCGGCACCGCGCTGAGGAGCGCCAGCGTGTAGGGATGCTGCGGTTGCTCGTAGATCTGGTCCGCCGGGCCGCGCTCGACGATCTTCCCGAGGTACATGACGCCGACCTCGTCCGCGACGTGGCGAACCACCGCGAGGTCGTGCGCGATCAGCACGTACGTGAGCCCCAGCAGGCGCTGCAGCTCGTCGAGGAGGTTGACGACTCCGGCTTGGATCGACACGTCGAGCGCGCTGACGGGCTCGTCGAGGACGAGGAGCTCCGGCTGCAGCACGACCGCCCGCGCGATCCCCACCCGCTGGCGCTGCCCGCCCGAGAACTCGTGCGGGTACCGGTGTGCGTCGGACGGGTCGAGACCGACCTGCTCGAGCACGGCGGTCACCCGCTCCGGCCCGTGGTCGGCCCAGAGCCCGTGGACCCGGAGCGGGTCGCCGACGATGCCGCCGACCGTGAGCCGCGGGTTCAGCGACGCGTAGGGATCCTGGTAGACGATCTGGGCCCGGCGCCGGAGCCGGCGCACGTCGCGCCGCCGGGCGCGCATCAGGTCGGTCCCGTCGAGGCGCACGGTGCCGCGCGTCGGCCGCAGCAGCCCCAGGATGAGCCGGGCGGTGGTCGACTTCCCGCAGCCCGACTCGCCGACGAGGGCGAACGTCTCGCCGCGGGGCACGTCGAAGCTCACGCCGGCCACGGCGCTGATCCGCCCGACCGTTCGCCGCCAGAAGCCGCCCCGCACCGGGAAGTCCTTCACCAGGTCGCGGACCTCGAGCAGCGGGCGCGGGGACGAGTCGTCGACGGTCGGCGGGGCCGGTGCCGGGGCGCTCACGGGGTGCCGATCGCTAGCTGCTGCGGCGTGACGTCGGCGACCAGCTCGGTGCGATGGCAGGCGGCCTGGTGACCGGCTCCGACCTCGACCGGCCCCGGGACATCGGTCGCGCACGGGGCGGGCAGGGCTCGGAACTGGCAGCGGGGATGGAACGCGCACCCCGACGGGCGGTGCACGAGCGACGGCGGCTGGCCCGGGATCCGGAACAGCGGTGACCCGCGCGTGCGGCGGTCCAGCCGGGGCAGCGACGCCAGCAGCCCGAGGGTGTAGGGGTGGCGGGGCGCCGCGAACAGGTCGTCCACCGGCGCCTCCTCGACCGCGCGCCCGGCGTACATGACGAGGACCCGCTCGGCGAGGCCGGCCACGACCCCGAGGTCGTGGGTGACGAGCAGGATCGCGGTGCCGGTGCGGTCGCGAATCCGCTCGAGCACGTCGAGGACCTGGGCCTGGAGGGTCACGTCGAGGGCCGTCGTCGGCTCGTCGGCGACGAGGAGCGCGGGGTCATTGGCGAGGGCCATGGCCAGCATGGCCCGCTGCCGCATCCCGCCCGAGTACTGGTGGGGGTACTCGTCGGCCCGGCCGGCGGGGTCGGGGATGCCGACCAGCTCGAGCAGCTCGACGACGCGCTCGCGCCGCGCGCTCGCGCTGACCTCGGGATGGTGCACCGCGATCGTCTCCCCCACCTGGGCGCCGACGCTCATCACCGGGTTGAAGGAGGCCAGCGCGTCCTGGAAGACCATCGCCACCGTCTCGCCCCGGAGCTGCTCGAGGTCACGCTCGGGCCGCCCGAGGAGCTCCTCGCCGCGCAGGCGCACCGACCCGCGGATCTGGGCCCGCCTCGGGAGGAGGCCGAGCAGCGCCAGCGCGGTGACGGTCTTGCCGGACCCGGACTCCCCCACCATCCCGACCACCTCGTGCTCGTCGATCTGGAAGGTGACACCGTCGACCGCGTGGAGCGGGCCGTCGTCGGTCGGAAAGTCGACGCTCAGCCGCTCGACCGCCAGCAGCGGCGGGTCGGGCGTCATGCGTCGCCGCGCTGGGGGTCGAACGCATCCCGGAGCCCGTCACCCAGGAAGTTCACCGCCAACACGGTGAGCAGGATCGCCAGGCCCGGGAAGTAGAGGAGGTAGGACTGCGACGTGCCGACGGTGCCCTCGGCGTCGGCGAGCATGCGACCCCACGACGTGGCCGGGATCTGGATCCCGAAACCGAGGAACGACAGCGTCGACTCGGCCACGATCGCGGCCGCCACCGACAGGGTGGCGTTCACGACGATCGGGCCGACGCAGTTCGGCAGCACGTGGCGCACGATGATCCACGCCCCCGACGCGCCCGAGGCGCGGGCGGCCTCGACGTAGTCCTGCTCCTTGATCGACAGCACCTGGGCCCGCACCACCCGGGCGACGTACATCCAGAACAGCGCCGCCAGCACCCAGATGATCGTGAACCGGTCGTGCCCGAACTTCTTGAGCGCGATGGCGAGGACCGCCACCGCCGGCACGACGAGGAACAGGTCGGTGAGGCGCATGAGCGTCTGGTCGGTCGCCCGGCCGAGGTAGCCGGCGACGGCGCCGATCACGGTGCCCACCAGGGTGGAGAGCAGCGCCACCGCCAGCCCGATCTCGAGCGAGATCTGCCCCGCGTAGAGGAGCCGGCTCAGCTGGTCGCGGCCCAGCTCGTCGGTGCCGAACCAGTGCTGCCACGACGGCCCGACTGCGCCGAGGGCGAGGTTCTGCTCGTCGCGGCCGTACGGCGCGAAGAGGCCGGCCCCGAAGCAGGCGATCGCGAGCAGCGCCAGCACGACGATCGAGATGAGGGCCAGCCGGTGGCGGCGGAGCCGGCGCCAGAACAGCTGCCCGGCTGACCCGGGCTGGGCCTCGACCGCGGTCGGCGGCTCGACGCTCGGGAGCAGCTCCGACGGCCCGACCGGCTCGGGCTCGGGGACGGCGGGCGGCGCCGGGGTCGGCGGCCTCACGCCACCCGGACCCGAGGGTCGAGCCAGCCGTAGGCGACGTCGGCGAGCAGGTTGAAGGCGACGATGAACGCGGCCGTCACGACCAGCCAGGCGGTGAGCGTCGTCGCGTCGCCCGCGAGCAGGGAATCGATGAACAGCTTGCCCATCCCGGGAACGGAGAAGATCTTCTCGGTGATGATGAGGCCGCCGAACAACGCGCCGATGTCGAGCGCCATCACGGTCACGAGCGGGACGAGCGCGTTCCGGAGGCCGTGACGCAGCACCACCCGCCGTCGGGGCACGCCCTTGGCCCGGGCAGTGCGGATGTAGCCCGACGACATGACGTCGAGCATCGAGGAGCGCTGGTAGCGGCTCCACCCAGCCACGATCTGCACGGTGAGGGTCATCACGGGCAGGACGAGGTGGCGCGCGTAGTCGAGGATCCCCCCGCCGCCCGAGTGCAGCCCGATGAAGAACAGGGGCGGGTCGGAGAGGTGGAACCACTGCTTCGGCCCGACGGCGAGGAACTCGATGGCGATGAGCCCGAACCAGAACGGTGGCAGCGCCAGGCCGAGGAACGTGAGGCCGGTGAACGTGTAGTCGAGGAGCGAGTACTGCCGCAGCGCCGAGTACACGCCGATGCCCACTGCGATGACCGCCGCCACGAGGACGCCCCACACGACGAGCTGGGTCGTGTTCCCCAGCGCGCGGCCGATCTGGGCCGTGACCGCCTCGTGGGTCCGCTCGCTCGTCCCCCAGTCGCCGCGCAGGAAGCGACCCAGCCAGCTGCCGTACTGGTCGACGAGGGGCTTGTTGAGCCCGAGCCGGACCCGCTCGGCGCGGATGGCGGACGCCGATTCACGCGACTGGCGCAGCTTGGCGGTCGGGTCGAACGTGGCTCGGACGAAGGCGAAGGTCAGGAACGAGGCGATGAGGATGACCGGGACCGAGTAGAGGGCGCGGCGGCCGACCAGGTTCAGCATCGGCCGCACCGCCGACGGGGTCGCGCTACTGCAGCTGCCACTGGCTCAGGTTCCAGAACATGCCGTACACCGGGTTGTCGCCGCGGACGCCGCTCACCCGCTTGCTCCAGATCGCGATGTTGGGGAGCGGGTCGATCGGCAGCGCGACCTGCTGGGCGGCGAGGATGCGGTCGGCGGCCTTCGACGCCTGCACCCGCGTGGCGTCGTTGTTGTCGGTGTCGACCTGCTGGAGCAGCGGGTCGAGGGCCGGGATGCTCGTGCGCGTGTAGTTCGATCCCGAGTGCCCGTTGGCGGCAGTCGGGATGTTGCTCGAGCAGAACACGGTGCAGAGCCCGGGGTCGAGGTCGGTGGCGACACCGGCGTACAGCCCGAGCTGGTAGCTGCCGGCGGGCAGGATCTGGCCGAAGAGGGTGTTGGCGTCCCGGTTCTGGACCGTGAGCGCGAACCCGGCCCGCCGCAGCTGGGCCTGCAGGACCTGCTCGGTGAGCTCGCGACGCTTGTCGGCCGCGGTGGACACGATGGTGAGCTGGGCCGTCCGCCCGTTCTTCTGCCAGAGGCCGCCGACGCGCTGCCAGCCGTCCCCGGTCATGAGCTGGCGGACCTTGGCCAGGTCGAGGTGGTAGCCGGCGAAGGCGTGCTGGTCGCTGTACGGGGCGAGGATCGGCGGGTTCAGCGAGTTGCTCGGGCCCGAGACGCCGAGCGGACCGAAGAGGAGCCGCACGATCGCGTTGCGGTCGATCGAGTAGGCGATCGCCTGGCGGACCGCGACCGAGTCGAGGGGGAACACCGCGTTGTTCATCCAGAGCCCCTCGATGTTGCCGGTGTCGGCGTTCACGAGGGAGCTGGCGTCGGTGAGGCCGGCCTTGATGGACCGGACCGCGTCGGGCTCGGGCGCCGGGTAGGCGGCGTTGATCTCGCCGCCCTGGAAGGCCTGGAACTCGGCCGCGGTGTCGGTGAGGAACTTGAAGGTGATCTTCGACGCCTTCGGCCTCGGGCCCCAGTAGGCCGGGTTCGGGACCAGGACGACGTCGACGCCCTTGTCCCAGGCCTGGACCTTGAACGGCCCGCCCGACCACGAGTAGCCGTCCTTCATCGCGTTGTCGCGGTCCCGGCCCTGGAGCAGGTGGCTGGGGTAGATCCCGTAGACGCCGCCGAACAGCTGGCGCCACCCCGCGAACGAGGTTCGGAAGGTGACGACGGCGGTGTGCGGGTCGCTGTCGTCGACCGAGGCGATGCGGTCGTACCCGGTGCGGTCGAAGATGTCGGTGCCGTGCGCGATCTGGTCCCACGTGTACCGGAAGTCGGTCGAGGTGATGGGAGCCCCGTCGGACCACACCGCCCGCGGGTTCAGCGGGTACCGGACGACCTGGGTGCCGCCGTCGGTGCTGAGCACGGGCGGCCCGGCCATGAGCAGGCTCGGCGTGTACACCCACTGCCGCCCGCGGGCCACCACGTCGAAGACGCGCGGCATGGTCTGCTCCTGCATCGTGAACACGCCCCAGCTGGAGCCGGCGCAGGAGGCGATCCAGTCCGCGCAGTCAGGCTCCTGCTCGGCGCCGACGACGATCTCACCGCCGGACGCGACGCGGCGGGCCAGGCCGGAGGCCGCCGGTCCCGGGATGAGGACCGCGGCGAGCGCGCACCCGCTCAGCCCCAGGCCGGCGGCGCGCCGAAGCCACCGGTGCACCTCGTACGTCCTCTCCGTGGGTCGGGTGGCGCGACCGTGCTACCACAGGGCCGTCACGAGTTGAGGGATGCCGGGCGCGCGTCCGCGTGACGCGCGAGCGGCGGTTACCCGGGCTGGAGCCGCAGGGCGAGGATCACCGTGCAGAACGAGAAGATGACCGCGGTGATGATCGTGAGCCGGTCGAGGTTGCGCTCCACGACGGTCGAGCCGGCCATCGAGCCGCCGAGCTGGCCGCCGCCGAACATGTCGGAGAGGCCGCCGCCCCGCCCGGAGTGCAGGAGGATCAGGAACACCAGGCCGAGGCCGGTGGCGACCTCGAAGAAGAGGAGGACGGCGTTCAGCACGGCGGTGATCTTACCGTGCGCCGGTTCTCGGCCTGCGTTCGGGTCGCGCCCCGCTCAGCGCTGGTACTGGACGATGCGGGCGAAGTCGTCGGGGTCGAGCGACGCCCCGCCGACCAGCGCGCCGTCGATCTCGGGCATCGCCATGAGATCGGCGATGTTGCCCGGCTTCACGCTCCCGCCGTACTGGATGCGCATCTCGTCGGCGGTCGAGCTGTAGAGGCTGGCGAGGGCGCGGCGGATCTCGCCGATGGTGGCGTTGGCGTCGTCGGGGGTGGCGTTGCGGCCGGTGCCGATGCACCAGATCGGCTCGTAGGCGACGACGCAGCGCTCGGCGTCGGCGGCCCGCACGCCGTTGAACGCGGCCGCGATCTGGCCGGTGACCAGCTCGTCGGTGTCGCCGCGCTCGCGCTCCTCGAGGGTCTCGCCGACGCAGACGATGGGCGTCATGTCGTGCTTGAGGACCGCCTTGCAGATCTTGTTCACGTCCTCGTCGGTCTCGCCGAACAGCTGCCGGCGCTCCGAGTGGCCGACGATGACGTAGCGGACGGTGAGGCGGGCCAGCATCGGCGGGCTGATCGCCCCCGTGTACGCGCCCTGGTCGGCCCAGTGGCAGGTCTGGGCGCCGAGCTGGATCGGGATCCGGTCGGCCTCGGTCAGCGTCTGCAGGGTGCGCAGGTCGGTGAAGGGCGGGCAGACGACGACGTCGCAGGCCTCGTAGTCGGCCGGCTCGAGCCGGTACGAGAGCTTCTGGATGACCTGGATCGCGACCAGGTGGTCGTGGTGCATCTTCCAGTTCGCGGCGATGATCGGCCGGCGGGTCATCGTCGTCCCTCGCGGAGCGCGGCGAGGCCGGGGAGGTCGCCCTGCTCGAGCAGCTCCAGGGTGGCGCCGCCCCCGGTGCTGACGTGGCTGACCGCGTCGGCGAGCCCGAAGCTGCGGATGGCGGCCGCGCTGTCACCGCCGCCGACCACCGTGAAACCGGGGCAGCGCGCCACCGCCTCCGCGACGCCGAGGGTGCCGGCCGCGAACGGGGCGAGCTCGAACATGCCCATCGGGCCGTTCCACAGCACGGTGGCGGCCGGCTCGATGGACGCCGTGAACGCGGCGACGGTCGCCGGCCCGACGTCGAGTCCCTGCCAGCCGTCGGGGATGCCGTCCCGGTCCACGACCTTGGTGTCGGCGTCGGCGGCCGGCGATCTTGCGACCACGATGTCGTCGGGGATGCGCAGCCGGCCGGTGGCGAGCAGCCGGCGGCAGTCCTCGATCCGGTCCGGCTCGACCAGGCTGTCTCCGACCGGGCGCCCCTCGGCGGCGAAGAACGTGAACGCCATGGCGCCGCCGACGAGCACGGTGTCGCAGTGGGCGACCAGGGCGTCGAGCACCCCGAGCTTGTCGCTCACCTTGACGCCGCCGAGGATGCCGACGAACGGCGAGGCGGGATCCTCGAGCAGCCCGGTCAGCACCCGCACCTCGCGCTCGAGGAGCCGTCCGCCCGCGCACGGGACCAGGCGCGGCGGGCCGACGATCGATGCGTGGGCGCGGTGCGACGCGCCGAAGGCCTCGTTGACATAGGCGTCGGCGTCACCGGTCAGGCGTCGGACGAACTCGGGGTCGTTGGCGGTCTCACCGGGGTCGAAGCGCAGGTTCTCGAGCAGCAACATGTGGCCCGGCGCGAGGTCGGCGGTGGCGGCGTCCCGCTCCGGGCCCGTGATGGGGACGAGCGGGACCTCGGCGTCGAGGAGCTCGGCGAGCCGGGCCGCGACCGGCGCCAGCGAGAGCGCGGGGTCGGGGACGCCCTTCGGCCGGCCGAAGTGCCCGCAGGCCACGACGCGCCCGCCCCGCTCGAGGAGCCAGCGCAGCGTCGGCAGGGCGGTGGTGATCCGCAGGTCGTCCTCGACCTTGCCGTCGCGCAGCGGCACGTTGAAGTCGACCCGGACCAGGACGCGGGACCCCTCGGCGAGGGGCAGGTCCTCGAGCTGCGGGAGCCTCACCCGCTCAGGAGGCGCCGACGAACGCGACCAGGTCGACGAGGCGGTTCGAGTAGCCCCACTCGTTGTCGTACCAGCCGAGGATCTTGACCAGCTTGCCGATGACCTGGGTGTCGAGCGACGAGAAGACGCACGACGCCGGGTTGCCGACGATGTCGGCCGACACCAGCGGCTCGTCGCTGTACTCGAGCACGCCCCGGTACGACGGGTCGTTGGCGGCCTCCGCGAACGCCGCGTTCACGTCGTCCGGCGTGACGTCCTTCCGCAGCTCGGCGGTGAGATCGGTGATCGAGCCGGTCGGCGTGGGGACGCGCAGCGCGGCCCCGTCGAGCCGGCCCTTCAGCGAGGGCAGGACCTGCCCGATGGCGCGGGCGGCCCCCGAGCTGGCGGGCACGATCGAGAGCGCGGCGGCCCGCATGCGGCGCAGGTCCGGCGCGCCCTTCCGGCTCGGGTGGGCGAGGTCCTGGAGCTGCTGGTCGCTCGTGTAGGCGTGCACGGTGGTCATGAGCCCCTGCTCGATCCCGTAGCGGTCGTCGAGCACCTTCGCCATCGGGGCCAGGCAGTTCGTCGTGCACGAGGCGTTCGAGATGACGGTGTGCGAGGCCGGGTCGTAGACCTGGTCGTTCACGCCGAGGCAGATGGTGGCGTCGGCGTCGCCGCTCGGCGCCGAGATGATGACCCGCTTCGCCCCTCCCTGGAGGTGCCCGGCCGCCTTCTCCCGGGCGGTGAAGAGCCCGGTCGACTCGATGACGACGTCAACGCCCTGGTCGCCCCACGGGATCTCGGCCGGGTCCATGACCTCGAGCTTGCGGACCTCCCGACCGTCGACCGAGAAGCCGCTGTCGCTCGCCTTGACCTCGTGGCGGAGGGTGCCGCCGACCGAGTCGTGCTTGAGCAGGAACGCCATCGTGTTGCTGTCGCCCATCGGGTCGTTCACGGCCACCAGGTCCACGCCCGCGTCCGCACCCCGAGCCAGCAGTGCCCGGTAGAAGGAGCGGCCGATCCGGCCGAAGCCGTTGATCCCGACTCGCACGGTCATCAGAAACCCCCTGGTCTCACGTCGACTCCAGCAGATCGGCCAGCGCAGGCGCCAATTTGGCGGGATCGTGGGCCAGCCCCGACGGCCGGGCGAGGTTCCCGGACGCGGTGCGCACGCCCCACGACTCGACGCGGGCCCGGTCGACCGGCAGCGCTCCGCCCGCCTCGGCGAGGAGCACGTCGACGCGGGCGCCGTGGTCGAGCACGGCGCGGAGGTGGTCGGCGCCGTCGAGGCCGGTCGTCTCGGGCGGCTGGGTCCGCAGGTTGCAGACCTGCACGACCTGGGCCGCGGTCTCGGTGACCGCGTCGCGCACGCCGCCGACGCAGAGCACGGGCAGCAGGCTCGTGTACAGCGACCCGGGCGCGAGCACGACCTGGTCGGCGGCCGCGATGGCGGCGACGGTGTCGGGATGCGCGGGCGCGTCGCTCGGCACCAGCTCGACCCGCCGGATGCGGCCCGCGACCGTCATCACCGCCACCTGGCCCTCCACCGACGCGCCCTCGACGTCGGCTTTCAGCACCACTCGCTCGGTCGTGGCCGGCCGCACCGTCCCCTGCACGCCGAGCAGCCGGGCCGCGGCGTCGATGGCGGCCACCGGGTCGCCGAGCGTCTCGCCGAGGCCGGCCAGCACCAGGTTGCCGAGCGGGTGGCCCTCGAGGTCGCCGGTCGCGAAGCGGTGCTCGAAGGCGGCCGGCCACACCCGGTCGTCGGCCGCCAGCGCCACCAGGCACTTGCGCAGGTCCCCGGGCGGGAGCACGTCGAGGTCGCGGCGGAGCCGCCCCGACGAGCCGCCGTCGTCGGCGACGCTGACCACCGCCGTGACGTCGCCGGCGTAGCGACGCGCCGCGCGCAGCGCCGCCGCCAGCCCGTGCCCGCCCCCGAGGGCGACGACGCGCGGCCGCTCACTCACGGTCGAGGTCCCGGTGGTGGACGGTGGGCCGGAAGCCGAGCTCCTCGAGCAGGCGGGCCAGCTCGGCCGCGATGACCACGCTGCGGTGCCGGCCGCCGGTGCAGCCGACGCCGATCGACAGGTACGACTTGCCCTCGCGGGCGAACGCGGGCAGCAGGAGCGCGAAGAGCGACCGCAGCTCGTCGAGGAAGGGACCGGCCTCGGGCTGCTCCAGGACGTAGGCGCGGACCCGCTCGTCGGTGCCGGGGAGGGGCCGGAGCTCGTCGACCCAGTGCGGGTTCGGGAGGAAGCGGCAGTCGAACACCAGGTCCACGTCGAGCGGGACCCCGTGCTTGAAGCCGAACGAGATGATGCTGGTCTGCAGCGAGCCGGCCGCCGGCTCGCCGCGGAACAGCTCGTGGAGCCGGTCCCGCAGCTCGTGCACGTTCAGGTTCGAGGTGTCGACGACGAGGTCGGCCTCGCCCTTCAGCTCCTCGAGCAGGGTCCGCTCGTCGGCGATGCCGTCCGACACCCGGCCCGTCGTCGCCAGCGGGTGCGGCCGGCGGGACGCCTCGAAGCGCCGCACCAGCGCCTCGTCGCTGGCGTCGAGGAACAGGATGCTGGTGTGGGTGCCGGCGGCCCGCACCTCGGACAGCGCGACCTCGAGGTCGTCCATGAACGCGCCCGACCGCACGTCGACGACGAGCGCGAACCGGGTGCTGCGCTCCCGGTCCCGGCCCAGCTCGGCCACCTTCGGGATGAGCGCCGGCGGCAGGTTGTCGATCACGAAGTAGCCGAGGTCCTCGAGCACGTCCGCGGCCGACGACCGGCCCGCGCCCGACAGCCCGGTGATGATCGTGAGGTCGAGCGGCTGGCTCATGCGCTCGCCTCGTGCAGCCGCGCGTAGACGGCCCGCCCCACCTTCTCCGGCAGCCACGGCAGCGCCACCAGGTCCTCCTCGGCGACCTGGCGCAGCCGCTTCACCGACCCGAACTCCTTCAGCAAGCGGGCGCGGCGGGTCGGGCCGAGGCCGGGCACGTCGTCGAGGACCGACCGGGTCGCGTGCTGCTCCCGCAGCCGGCGGTGGTACGCGATCGCGAACCGGTGGGCCTCGTCCCGGGCGGTCTGCAGCAGGTAGAGCGCCGGCGAGTCACGCGCGATCCGGACCGGCTCCTCCCGCCCCGGCCGGTACACCTCCTCGAACCGCTTGGCGAGCGCGGCCACCGAGATCTCCTCCAGCCCCAGCTCCTCGAGCACCCGGACCGCCACGTTGAGCTGCCCCCGCCCGCCGTCGATCAGCAGCAGGTTCGGCGGGTACGCGAAGCGCTTCCCGGCCCGGGCGCCCTGGTCGCGCTCGTCGAGGTAGCGCCGGAACCGGCGGGTCAGCACCTCCTCCATGGCGGCGAGGTCGTCCTGGCCCTCCTGGTGGCGCACCTTGAACCGGCGGTAGTCGGACCGCTTGGCGAGCCCGTCCTCGAGGACGACCATCGACCCGACGATGTCGGTCCCCTGCAGGTTCGAGATGTCGAAGCACTCGATCCGCAGCGGCGCCTCCGGCAGCGCCAGCGCGTCCTGCAGCGCGGTGAGCGCCCGGGCCCGGGCGTTGTGGTCGGAGGCGCGCCGCAGCTTGTGCACCGCGAACGCCTCCTCGGCGTTGCGCGTCACGGTCGCCAGCAGCTGGCGCTTGGCGCCCCGCTGCGGGACCCGGATCCGCACCGGGCCGCCCCGCACCTGGGTCAGCACGTCGGTGCTGAGCGCGACGTCCTCGGGGAGGGTCGGGACGAGCACCTCCCGCGGCACGTCCTCGGGCGGCGCGCCGGCGTAGAGCTGCTCGAGCAGGCCGCCCATCAGCACCGGCGGCTCGACGTCCTCGACCTTGTCGACCACGATCCCCTTGCGGCCGACGACCCGGCCGCGCCGCACGAAGAAGACCTGCACCGACGCCTCGAGGTTGTCCTCCGCGATGGCAAGCACGTCGAGGTCCTCCTCCTTGGCCGCCACCATCTGCTGGCGCTCGATGGCCTTGCGGACCGACGTGATCTGGTCCCGGAGCCGGGCCGCCCGCTCGAACTCGAGCGCGTCGGCGGACTCGTGCATCTGCTTGTCGAGCCGGTCGAGGATCGGGGCCGTGTCCCCGTCGAGGAACGCGACCAGGTCGCTCGTCAGCCGCTCGTAATCGGCGGCGTCGATGGCGCCGACGCACGGCGCCGCGCACTTCTCGATGTGGGCGTAGAGGCAGGGCCGGCCGAGCCGGTGGTGGCGGTCGAACTTGGACTGGGTGCAGGTCCGGATCGGGAACGTCCGCAGCAGCAGGTCGAGCGTCTCCCG
>Ga0073928_10008621_pt1 | contig 12733 bp, 10 predicted proteins | sample PaiPotPPA55metaG_FD_76969 | JGI IMG/M metagenome (GOLD analysis project Ga0073928, IMG submission 76969) | Iron sulfur acid spring bacterial and archeal communities from Banff, Canada, to study Microbial Dark Matter (Phase II) - Paint Pots PPA... ...
CGTATCGGCCGTCTCGCCCGACTGCGACATCGCGATCGTCAGCGTGCGCGGATCGAGCACTCGATCGCCGTAGCGAAATTCGCTGGCCAGCTCCATCTCGACGGGAAGCTTGCAGAGCGCGCGCAGCAAGTACATGCCGACCATGCCCGCGTGAAACGCCGTACCGCAGCCCGTGATCGAGATCTTGGTCATCGCCCGCAGCAGGCCCTCGTCGATCTTCAATTCCGCTGCGAGCTGCACGTCGTTCGACTCATCGATGCGCCCGAACATCGTCTCCTTCACGACGCTCGGCTGAACGAAGATTTCCTTGAGCATGAAGTGTTTGAAGCCGTCTTTTTCGGCCGTCGACGCGTCCCAAGAAACTTGTTCCACGTCGCGGTGCACCGGTTCGCCGTCGAAGTTCGTCAACTGATAGCCGTTACGATCCACCACCACCACGTCGCCCTCGTGGAGCGAAATCATCTTGCGCGTATACTGCAGCATCGCGGGCTTGTCCGACGCGACGAACATCTCGTGCTCCCCGAGTCCCACGACGAGCGGGCTCGCTCCGTTGCGCGCAAAGACCAAGCGGTCCGGCTCGTCAGCGCAGATGACGCCGAGGGCGTACGCGCCGCGCACCTCGCGCAGCGTCCGTCGCACCGCGCTCGTGATATCGCCCTTGTAGTGCTCCTCGATCAGATGGGCAACGACCTCGGTATCGGTCTCGCTGCCAAACGTGTGCCCATTGGCCAGCAACCGGGTTCGCAGCGCCACATAATTTTCGATGATCCCGTTGTGGACGACGGCGATACGGCCGTTGCAATCCGCGTGCGGGTGCGCGTTCTGGTCAGAAGGGCGACCGTGCGTCGCCCAGCGCGTGTGTCCGAGCCCTGTGGTGCCGCGCAGCGGTCGTACACCCAAGCGCTCCGCGAGGCGACCCAGCTTCCCTTCGGCCTTCGTCCCGGTAAGGACGCCCTCGTCGATGACGGCGATGCCGGCGCTATCGTACCCGCGATATTCGAGCCGTCGCAGCGAATCCAAAATGATCGGAACGGAGTCCCTTTCGCCCACGTATCCTACGATGCCGCACATTATCCTAAACGCTCTACGCTTTCCGAGGGCTTATTGCTTCTTTTCGGTTGATTCGACGGGTAAGCGGCATGCGCCGAGCACGAGGCCATCGCCGACGATGACGGGGAAGCGCGTCCCTGCCGCGACGGTGACTTCGTGACCCGGATGAATCGTATTGTAAGCGCCGACCATCGTGCCCGCATACGGGATGAGGCCGATATAGCCTGGCGCATTGACCGGCATGCCATCGAATACGGGGGCGTCGCTCTTCTGCCGCGGTAGGAGCGCGACCGGGACGCGCGTGTCGCCCGCGAGTTGCAGAAAGCGCGCCTCCAGGACGATGTGCCCGGGACGTCCGCCGCGTGCGGAGTGATGGGCCGCCATGACGAGGCCGAAGCCAAGCGTGCCGATTGGGAGCGCGGGGTGTGCGCCGTTCGCGGCGACGTCCGCGGTCGTGCGAAAGCGAAACGCGTCTCCCGCGCTTGCCCGCGACGAATCAAGGGTGTCGATCATCGCAACCTCGATGACCTCGCACGCAGGGAGCGGGGCCGGCGTAGGCGTCGGCGCAACCTGCGGCGCTGCAACTGCCGGAGCCGCGAGGGCAGCGAGCCAGAGCAGCGCCGGCGCTATTGCTCTGCGCAGGCTCGGGCCGCGCCTCGCTGGTCGTGCAGGCTCACTTAATGCCCTCTTTCACGCGGCGATACGGGATCTTACCGACGGCGACTTCATTGAACGCGGTCGACACGGGTTTGTTGGGGTTCACGCGATCCGTCAGGGGCGGCGCGCCATTATTCAATTGCTTCGCTCGCTTCGTTACGACGTTGACGAGCGTGAATTTCGAGTCGACGTGCTCGAGCAGGCCGTTGAGATCTCCGAATACCGATTCGCTCATGATTCTTCCAATTTCTTTAGTGTTACGTTGTCGTAGTGATGAATGCGGAAGCGCTCCGCTTTGAGGATCGCTTCGAGGTCGTCGACCGCCGGCAACCCTTCGCCGGCCGGTACTTCTGCGTTGACGACCAAGTAGTCGAATTTTGGAATGAAGGTCAGCTCCGCGCGGGCGATCGCGAGCCGCGCGACGATGTCCTCCGTCGATTCGGTTCGCCGCGCCGCGAGCCGCGATTCGAGGTGCGAGAGCTGATCTGGAACGATGAAGATCAAGGTGGCTCCCGGGAACGCTCGCTTAATGGCGAGGGCCCCGTTGACCTCGGGCTTCATGATGAGGTCGTAGCCGTCGTTCAGGGTCTGCTCGACGAACGCGCGCGGCGTTCCGTAAAGATGTCCGTTGTACTCCCGCGACTCTAGAAAGCCGCCGGCGACTTGGCGCCGTTCGAACTCGTCGCGACTCAGGAAGAAGTACTGCGCCCCATCCGAGTCGCCGGGCCGGGGTTCACGTGTGGTTGCCGAGACGGAGTATTTCAGCGCCGGCCGGCGCCGGAGCAGTCCCTCGACGAGCGTATCCTTGCCCGCCCCCGACGGGCCGGAAACGACGAAGAGCAGCCCGGGCCCCACCGATCTACCCTCCTCCGAAGGCACGAACAAGCGTGGTTCAAACGGACGGCGAAGGGGACCTGCCGTGTACACGGATTGGCTCGTCGTGCGCCGTTTGGCGATCGAGCTCGAGCGCGCGGTCCGCGGCGCGCGCATCCGGGACGTCGGCATCACGGCCGACGGCCGCTTCGCGCTGCGGGTTCGCGCGCGTGGCGCCGGCGGCGACGCGGTCGTCATCGATGCGTTCGGCGATACCCCCATTGTCACGCTCGAGAACGGCGTCGAACTGACGCCCCAGCCGGGCTGGCCCCGCACGATCAGGGATAGCATCGCGGACATGCGGGTCGAGAGGATCCGCTCGCGACGCGGCGACCGCTTGGTCGCAATCGACGTCGCAACGCTTTCGCGTTTTGGAGTTCTGAACTCGTATCGCATCGTGGCGGAGCTCGTGCCCCGCTTCGGCAACCTGCTCTTGCTGCGAAGCGACGCGATCGTGGCCGCCGCGCGCGAGTTCACTTCGCAGCAGAACCCCCGCCGGCCGATCGTGGTCGGCGGCCCTTACACGCCCCCACCGCTCCCGGAGCCGGCCATGAGGTCCGGCTCGAGCCTCGCCGATGCGCTCGCGCGCTTCGTTCTGGAGCCCTCGCCAAGCGCACAGCAGGCGACGGTTCGGGAGTTACGGGCTCGGGTTCCGCTGCTGCCGGAACTCGTCGCAAGCTCGCTGCTCGCGCAAGTTCCGGCAGGCGAGGCAAGCGATCCAGTGGCTGCTGCGGAGCACTTGGTGCAGCGCGCCGGCGACGTGCTTGCCGCTGTGGAGGCGGAGCCGGATGCCTCGGGGCCGATCTTTGCCTACAGTGAAGGTGGGCGGATCGTCCAAGCCCACGTCGTGCCGCTCGCGCAGTTCGCGGCATTCGACCTCGAACGCCGCGAGAGCTTGCTCGATACCCTCGCCGACGCCGTGCGCTCCGACCGAGCCGCGCGCACCGCGCGCGACGGTGAAGCCCGGCGGCACTCACTGCTCGCCCGGATCGAGCGCCGGCGAGCGAAGCTCCGCAACGATCGTGCATCGTTGGAAGCCGCGCTGACCGAAGAGCAGCCCGAGCGACTCCGCGAAGCGGGAACCCTGCTGTACGCGCATCACGAAGAGGTCCCGCAACGCGCGTCTTCATTCGTGGTTCAAGGCGATCCGCCGGTGACGATTGCACTCGATCCCGAACTCGACGCCAAGTCGAACGCCGCGGCAATTTTCAAGCGCTACCGGAAGGCGCTCGGACGGCACGCTCACGCCGAGCAACGGCTCAACGATATCGCAGCGCAGATCGCAGCAGCCGAGCAGCTCGCGTGGGAGCTGGAGCGCAGTGATCCGAGCGAGCTGGACGAGCTCGGTGACGATGCGGAGCGGCTAGACCGCAGCACGCCTTCCGGCCACGAACGCACCCAGCAGCCCCGCTCCGCGCTCGAGGTTACCCTGGCAGACGACGCTCGCATCTTGGTCGGCCGTTCGCCCAAGAACAATGCCGAACTGACCTTTCGGATCGCGCGGCCCGACGATTTCTGGTTTCATGCGCGGGGCGTGCCGGGCGCGCACGTGGTTTTGCGCATCGATTCGTCGCGCGCGCCAACGACCTCCGAACTTCAAAGCGCTGCCGAACTCGCGGCGTACCATAGCAAAGCGCGCACAGCTGGGATCGTCCCCGTCGACTACACGCGACGCAAGTACGTGCGCAAGCAGCAGAACGCCCTGCCAGGCCTCGTGTGGTACACGAACGCCAAGACGATCGACGTGACGCCGCGCACCGTCGATTCGCGCTGAGAGATCGGTCTAGGGCGCGCTCGTTTCGATGCAGCTCGAGCCGCGAGCGGCGAGCGCCGGGAATGCGATCGGAGGCTGCGCCTGTTTGAGGGACGGCATCAGCGAAAGCCGCAGTCCGATGCGCAGCGGCTCTCCCGCGCCTGCGGCCATGTTGAAATGCACGTCGAAGTTCCCGATGTGCACCGCCGAGTGGCGTGGCGCAAGCTCGGCGGCCGCTGTGCAGGGCAGCCTCGTTTGCGCCGACGCAACCGGCGGTGCGGGCGGGACCTCCGCGGCGGGCGCAGCGCAAGGCGTGACGGCACCGCTCAGTGCCAAAGCACCGACGAGCCTCCAGCCTTTTCCCCAGCGCGCGCACATATCGCCGCCTCCCGTACCTCCTGGTAACGGCGTTATCGGATTATGCGATGGGCTTGCCCGCGGCTCGCGGACCAACTGTGACGAACATCGCGCCGCGGCGGAACGAACGATCGAAGCGAAAATTTGCGAGAAAGGAGGGCGGTTCGCGTTCGCCGGCCACATTCGGCGAACCTAACCGATTCTTCGAACTCAGGGTGAGGGTAGATAAGCGCTATATATCCCGTCCTGGAGGTCCGTCTGCTCACAGGCGCCGCGCCCTTAGAAGCGGAACAACCCCGGGCGCAAACCGGAGGAGTTGGAAGAATTTCAGGGACCTTAATTGCGAGGTTTTCTTTCGTACTTGTGGCAGTAGCCGCAGGCTGTCAAGCGTCCAGCGGGCCGATGCAAGCTTCCAGTGGTATGCCGCCAACGCGGAGTGCCTCCCCTCGCGCTCCGCTGGTAATGGCCGCCCGCACTCAAAGCGGAATCACGGAGTACCCAATACCGACTGCCAACTCTGGGCCGCGCGGCATCGCGCTTGGTCCCGACGGAGCTCTCTGGTTCACCGAGTATATTGCCAACCGGGTAGGGCGTATTGCCCCGGGTGGGCAGTTTATGGAATTTCCACTGCCCACACAAAACGCAAAGCCTGAGGGCATCGTGGCGGGCTCTGACGGCGGCGTTTGGTTCGTTGAAAGCGCCGCCAATAAGGTGGGGCGAATCGACGCGACCTCAGGGCAGATAACCGAATATCCAATTCCCGTAAGGCGCGCGCTCCCGAAGAGCATCGCCCTCGGCTCAGATGGTGCGTTGTGGTTCACGGAGCCCGGCAGAAATAGGATCGGCCATATTACGACCGCGGGGTCGTTCAGAGAGTACCGCATCCCGACTCGCGACGCCGGCGCAGATCGCATCGCAACGGGACCGGGCGCAACGCTCTGGTTCACCGAGTCCGAGGCGGGCAAAATCGGAACGGTGACGACAGCCGGCGGCTTCACCGAGTTCTCGACCCCAGGTGGAAACGTGCCGAAAGGCATTGCAATCGGCCCCGACGGGGCGACCCTCTGGTTTACCGAGAGTCGAGCAGACGCTATCGTCTCGGTGACCACGAGCGGTCAGTTCACCGCCTTCTCGGTGCCAACGAAAGGTGCGTCCCCACTCGGAATTGCCTCCGGTGCTGACGGTGCCATTTGGTTCACAGAGCTCTCGAAGAATAAGATCGGGCGACTCTCGTCGGGCAGCTTTATTGAGTACAAGGTTCCGACGCTTGCTTCGCATCCGAATGCCATTGTCGCTGGACCTGCGGGAATCGGCGCTGCAATGTGGTTCACGGAATACCGCGGAAACAACATCGGCGCGATAGCCGTAACGACGCCAACGCCGACTCCGTCTCCACCGCCAAGCCCGACGCCGACCCCAACCGGTTCGCCGCTTCCGGGCGAACGCATTCTTCACAGTTTTCAGGGAGGCTCGAACGACGGGGCAAATCCCCTCGGCGGTGTCATTAGCGACTCGACCGGAACGCTGTACGGTACCACTGAATTCGGTGGCAATGTGGGCGCGGGCACGGTATTCAAGTTGACGCCCGCCGGATCGGGCTACACTGAGAAAATCCTGCACGCTTTTCAATACGGCCAGGACGGAGCCCAAGTACCGGCCGGAGTGATCGAGCTCAATGGCTCACTTTTTGGAACGACGACAGATGGCGGCGGGAGCGAGGATGCGTGCGGGAATGCGCCGTTCCGCGGCTGCGGCACGGTCTTCGAGCTGACGCCGTCGGGATCGACGTACATCGAAAGCATCATCGTTCGGATCTGGAGCGATGGCGACCAATCAGCCTTCCCGCTCACCGGCTTAGCCTCAGACGCGGCCGGTGCGATCTACGGGACCACAAACGGGGGCTCGAACAGCACCGGGAGTGCATTCAAACTCAGCGCGACGAATTACCGGGAAACAGTGCTCTACAGGTTCCCCATCGGGTCGTACCCCTCTGCTCTAACCATAAGCAGTGAGGGCACCGTCTATGGGACGACGACCTATGGCGGCACCAACAACGACGGGACTGTGTTTTCTCTGGCGCCTGGCGCGACGGGCAACTATACCTACAGCACGCTGTATTACTTTCAAGGAGGGAGCGATGGTGCGAATCCATCCTCGGGCGTGATTGTGGGCAAAGGCGGCAAGCTCTACGGGACGACAAGCGGCGGCGGCAGCGGCGGAAACGGGACGATATTCGAGTTGACCCCATCGGGATCGACTTATGCTGAGACTATTCTCTATCAGTTCCAGGGAGGGAACGACGGATCCAATCCGCAGGCGGCCCTTGCCGCGGACCACGCTGGTACACTATATGGCACAACGTATCGAGGAGGCACGAGAAATCAAGGAGCCGTTTTCAAATTGCGACGCGTCGCAGGTGGTTACACCGAAAAGATCTTGTACAGCTTTCAAGGTGGAGCCGATGGCGCCAATCCGTACGCCGGCGTGATTTTGGATTCGGCTGGGGCCATTTACGGTACGACCGTCATCGGAGGTGGCTCCGCGAACGATGGTACGGTCTATGAAATACTCCCCTCCGGAAACGCGCGTCGGTAGGCGCTGAGAGAAGACTCAGCGGCGCGCGTCGTAGGAACCTCCCGCGAAGCAGCTACATCCTGCAAGGTCTCGGCAACCCTGCTGGTATCGCCGAGCGGCCCCCTGCACCGGAAGGCGTCATCCTCGAGGAACCTCTCGCCCTACGAACATCGCGTCGCCGAACGAGTAGAACCGATACTGGCTAGTGATCGCGGCTTCGTATGCGCGGCGCGTCACATCGTAGCCCGCGAAAGCGCTGACGAGAACGAGCAGCGTCGAGGCGGGGAGGTGGAAGTTCGTCAGCAGCGCATCGACGGTGCGAAAGCGAAACCCGGGTGTGATGAATAGGCGTGTCTCGGCTGCACCCACGGCAACTGTCCCATCGGCTGCCGCGGCACTCTCTAGCGCGCGCATCGTTGTCGTGCCCGCCGCGATGACGCGGCTACCGCGGAGGTGCGCGTCGCCGATTGCATCGGCCGTCGCCTGCGGAATCTCGTACTGCTCGCTGTGCATCTCGTGCTCGTCGAGTAGCGCTGCCGTCATCGGCTTGAACGTTCCAAGGCCGACGTCGAGAACCAGTGGGACCACAATGACGCCGCGTTCGCGCAGATCCGCAAAGGTTCGTTCGGTAAAGTGGAGCGAGGCCGTCGGGGCCGCAACGCTCCCTGGCACCCGTGCGAAAACGGTTTGATAGCGGGCTGCGCGCGCCTCGTCGCCTGGCCCAACATACGGCGGTAAAGGCATCTCGCCGTGCCTCTCCAGCAGCTCCTCAAACGACACCGTGAGCTCGAGTTGGACCTCGCGTAGACCGTCCTCGAAAACGTTGACGATGGTGGCGGCGCCGTCATCTCCGAAGCGAACGCATGCGCCGCGACGCAAACGCCGCCCGGGGCGAGCGAGGGCAAGCCAGCGGCGCGCCCGCGGATCGTAGCGCTCGCGATCGGCCGGTCGAAGCAAAAGCAGTTCTGCAAAACCGCCTGATTCGCGCGTGCCAGTCAGGCGAGCGCGAATGACGCGCGTTTCGTTGATGACCAGCACGTCGCCGGAGCGCAGCAGCGCCGGAAACTCGCTGAACGTACGATGTTCGAGCGCGCCGTCGGATCGGACCACGAGCAGTCGTGACGCATCGCGCGGCTCTGCGGGCGCGCTTGCGATCAGTTCGGGTGGAAGGTCGTAGTGGTATGCAGTAGTGGCGCGCAGGTCGAGTTCGACCTCGCCGTTACGCACGCCCTAGGCTGGTCGACGGGAAGTAGAACTGCACGATCTGCTCGGCGCTTGTGCCCTCGGAGGCCATCCCGCGCGCGCCCCATTGACAGAGCCCCACGCCGTGACCGCGGCCCGCTCCGGCAATCGAGACGGTGCCCGAGCCGCCGTTGCGCTGAATCTGCACGTTTTGAATAAGGGTGCTGCGCACCACCGTCGTGCCGATCGCGCTGCGGAATGCCGAGGCTCGCAACTCGGTCGTACCGCGCGCACCGACGAGCGAGATGCTGCGCGGGCGACCGCTCTCGTCGATGTCGATCAGATCGACGCGCTCGACATCGCCCGTCGCGGCCGTCGCTACGCCGAGCGCCCGCATGAATTCATCGTACGGAACGTCGCGTTGCCAGTGGAACTCGGGCGACATGGCGCAATGCGGATCGACGACGCCCCGCAAGTACGGAAAGCTGCGACCCCAAACGTCGCCTGAGTCGGCCGTGTGGCCGCCACAGCACGACCCGAAGGCCACGTGCGCAGGCACGTTCTCATACACCACCACGGAACCCGCTGTTGCGTCGACCGCATCGCGCCCCTCGACGGTTTCCGCCTCCACGCCGCCGTACACTTGATCCGATTCGCCGGCCAACACGTCGTAAGGTTTCCCCGGACGCTGTTTGGTCAGCGCATACGTCCGCGCGACGATCGCCTGTGCTTGCTGCGCAGCCGGCGGCCACGCGGCGCCGACCTCTTTACTGAGCACGCCGTAGAGATACGCATCGAGCGGTACGACATTCACGAGACCATAGCGCCCATCGGATAACGGGGTACCTTCAAAACGGCCGCGGTACATGCGACCGTTCCAACGGAACTGATTCGCATCCACCGGCTGCGCATCCGGAGTTCGGCCAGGATCGCTCGCAAGCAGCACGCGCATCTCGTGAGCGGCGACCGGATTGTCGACGTCGCGGCCACCGGTCGCCTCCGCGCGACCGGCACAATACGCCCAAGCGGTCGCGCTCGCGATGAACGCTACTCTTCGCACTGACTGCTAGGCTTCGCCGGCGCGGCGGCTCGTTCCGTCGAGCAGCCTCGTTAGGGCGTACAAGCGCCGCGTCGCTGGGACTTCGATTCCCAGCAATCCCGCGATCTCGATGGCTGCGCCGGCTATTGGCTCCAACTCCAGCGCTCGCCCCGCTTCGAGGTCCTGCAGCATCGAAGTACGCTGGTCGCCGTAGCGCCGGGTCGCAGCGACCCAGGCCTCTGCCGAGGCCGGCATCTCGAAACCGAGTGCTCGGCCGGTTGCGAGCTGCTCTTCCATCGAGTCGCGCATGAGTCCGACGATCGCCTCGTCGTCGACGATTTCTTGGGCAGTCGCGCGGGTGAGTGCGCTCACGGGATTCAGCGTCGCATTGCCGACGACCTTATTCCAAATCGTGTAGCGCACATTGATATCTGCCACCGGATCGAGCCCGGCGCACGTGAGCGCATCGACGAGATCGTGTACTTGCGGCGTGAGCTTACCCGATGGCGTACCGAGGGCGTACGCGGCGTCGCCAACGTGCTCGACCGTTCCAGGTCGGGGGACGCGATTGCCCGCGTTCACCACGCAAGCGATGACGGAATTGGCGTCGATCGCCGCCGCGATCGTACCGCCCGGATCGACGCTCTGCAGACGGGCGCCCTCCAGCCGTCCTCCGAAGCCGTCGAAATACCAGAACGGCACCCCGTTCTGCAGCGTGACGATTGTGCTGCCCGCGCGGGCCAGCGCACCGAGTCGCCCGGCCAGCGGCTCGATCTGATGCGCCTTCACTGCGAGCAGAATGACGCCGAAGTCCGGCGAGTTTTCGAGGTCGTCGAGCGTCGCGACGCTTACGTGGAAAGTTCCCCTCGCGCTGCTGACGTCGAGTCCCTGTGCGGCGATTGCATCGAAGTGCGGGCCGCGTCCGTAGAACGTCACGTCGTACCCGGCTCGCACCAACGCACCGCCGACGAAACTCCCCACGCCTCCCGCGCCGACGACCAACATCCTCACGTTCCAGGGGCTTTGCAAACGGAACCGCCGTCACCCGCAAACGGCGAATCCGGCACTCTCTCGGGCATGCCGCAGACGTGGTGCACGGAGGGGGCCGCATCATGAGGCGTCGCACGCTGCGCGGGTAAAACCCTCGCCGGCAAAGGGAAAGCGTTGCTCATAAAGACTGTTCGGAGCCTCGGGCTCGCGGCGGCTTGCTGTCTCGTCCTGATCAACCGCGCGGATGCCGAGGGCATCGCACAGGCGTACCTGCGATCCGCGATGACCGCCATGGGCGGCGAGAGCCGGCTGCGTGGCATCACGGCGATCGAGTTCCGCGCCGTCGGGACGCGCATGATGGTCGAACAGTCGGAGCGGCCGAGCGGGCCCTACTTCATCGACCACTTCCGGCTGCACGAAATTCGGGACATCGTGCGAGCGCGTAGCCGCATCGAGCAGGCGGACGAAGCGTATGCGGGCGATCAGTGGTGGCTCGATCAAACCGAGCCGTTTACGAACACGACCGTTCTCAACGACGACGTAGCTGCGATGCCGGCCGACGGAACGTTCACCTACGCCGGCGGGTCGCTCGTGCAGCAGAATCACGAACAATTTGCGTTCGGCCCCGAACGCCTGTTGCAGACTGCGGCGGCCGCACTGGACTTGCGCGCTTTGCCGGATACGACGCTCGGCGGCGTGCGCCGTCATGTGGTAGCCTTCTCTTGGCAAAGCGTCCCATGCCGGCTTACGCTCGATGCGCACACCGGGTTGCCATGGTCGATCTCTTGGACGCGCGCCTACCCCTACCAGACGTTCCTCAACGCCTGGGGCGACGTCACCTCGACGCTCACCTACAACTCCTGGACGCTCGAGCCGTATGGACTCTCCTATCCGCGCGAGTGGACGTACGAACGCTTAGGCCTTCCCGACACGCAGTTTTCAATTGTTTCGTTGAAGATCAACTCGCCGTTGAGCGATGACGACCTCACCGTGCCCGCCGATATTTTCGCCGCGCACCATCACAAAGTGCGGCCAGTGAGTGCAGTCCCGCTGGGATACGGCGGTTCGGGAGCGGCGCACGAAATCGCTCCGGGCATCTTCGTCATACCCGGCGGCTGGAACGTGGCTTTCGTCGTTCAACCTGCCGGCCTCATCATGCTCGAGGCCCCATGGTCGCCGGAGTACACGCAGCGCGCGATGGACGCAGCCGTCAAGCGCTACCAACGCCCAGTAATCGGCGTGATCACCACGTCCGATTCGTGGCCGCATATCGCCGGCGTGCGTCAAGCCGTCGCCCGAGGTATACCGGTTTACGCTCTCGACCTGAACTTGCCCATCTTGAAGCGGCTCGTCGGCGCTGCGCACCGGCAGATCCCGGATCTGCTCGCGCAACACCCCATGCCGGCGAACTTTCGGGCCGTAGCGCGGCGCATGGCGCTCGGCACGACAGACACTGCGATGGAAGTGATCCCGTACCGAACTGCCACCGGCGAGCGCCAAATGATCGTGTATTTCCCGCGACTGCAACTCCTATACACCAGCGATCTGTTCGCGCCGGACGGCGACGGGTGGTTCACGCCCCAGTACCTGCACGAGCTCACCGAAACGGTCGAGCGCGAGCACCTAACGGTCAAGACGATCTTTGGCATGCACTACGATCCCACGCCGTATCGAACCGTCACCGAGTACCTCCGGGCGTTCACTTCGGCGGGCGCAACGCCGCAAGCCGTCGCGACCGGCGCTCCAAGCCAGATCGCCGCACTCTCCAACCTCCTCGGAACATGGTCGTGTTCCGGTACGTTCCCTGTGACTGGCAAGCCGATTTCCTCGACGATGTCGCTTGAGTCCGCTCTTGGCGGCACCGCCATCGTTAAGCACCACGACGACGTGGCACCGAATCTTTACCACGCCATCGAAACTTGGCATGTTACTCAAGGGCGCTTGGTCGACACCATCGTCGACAACGGTGGCGGCGTGCGCGCGTTCGACTCCGAGGGATGGCACGATGGAACGCTGACGTGGCGGAGCGCTCCCGGGGTCGCTCCCGCGCAGCAGTTCGTCTACGAACGCCTGCCGAGCGGAACGATTCGTGTCGACTGGCTCGTCGCGAAAGATGGGACACACTTCGCGGTGGGCGACACGCTCACGTGCGTGCGAACGACCTCATAGGAGCCGCGGCTGCTCGGCGGTCGTGGCGCGCCGTAGAGCGAGGTGCTCGTACGCGGCCGGCGTGACTTTGCGGCCGCTGGCCGTGCGCA
>Ga0073928_10008622_pt1 | contig 12733 bp, 10 predicted proteins | sample PaiPotPPA55metaG_FD_76969 | JGI IMG/M metagenome (GOLD analysis project Ga0073928, IMG submission 76969) | Iron sulfur acid spring bacterial and archeal communities from Banff, Canada, to study Microbial Dark Matter (Phase II) - Paint Pots PPA... ...
GGGATCGCACGGCGTTTCTTCATCGAGCACCGCGTGCCGGGAAGCAGCCGCGCCGTAAGCCGAACCAGACGATAGGTTGATGATCCGCGTCACGCCGCTGCGCCGCGCCGCCATCAGAATCGGAACTTGAGCCAGTAGGTTGACTTGCAGGATCGACGCGGGGTCGGCTGCGTCGCGCGCCGGGCCGGCGGTAATCGCAGCCCCGAGAATGATCGCGTCAAAGCCGTTGGCGATAACGCGCTCGACCGCCAGCTGGTCCGTGACGTCGTCCTCAACAACCTTCAGCGCATCGCCATAGCCGGCGAAACTCTGCTGCGCGGCGCGAGGCAAGCCCGCGCGGTCGAACAACGTCACCCCGTGTCCGCGCGCGAGCAAAGCGGCGGCGACATTCAGCCCGACGAATCCAGCGCCGCCAAAGATCAGAACTTTCAACCGCTCAGCCCCCGCGCTGTCTTCACAACAAGGTCGCACCGAAATTCCGCGCCGGATCCATATCCGCCACCAGCCGGCCGGTGGGCTTCGCCGCTTCGCCGCCCGAGCGCGCGAGAAAACGGCCGGAGCCTGGTTCAGCCGTCCGCTTGCCGTCGGCGACGACCACGCGCCCGCGCGACAGCACGGTGACCGGCCAGCCACGCAGCTTGCGGCCGGCGTAAGGCGTATAGCCGGCAAGATCGTGCATCATCGCATCCGTCAGCGTGACTTCGCGCGCCGGATCCCAGATTGCGATGTCGGCGTCGGCTCCGACAGCGATCGAGCCCTTGCGCGGATGCAAATTGTAGATCTTGGCAGGCGATGTCGCCGTCAGTTCGACGAACTTTTCGAGGCCGAGGCGGCCCTTCGACACCATCGCGTCAAACAGCAGCGGCAGGCGCGCCTCAAGTCCCGGCAGACCGTTCGCCACCTGCTTGAAGTTGGGATTGGCGCCGGCGCGCAATTTGCCGGTCTCGTCGAAACGATACGGCGCGTGGTCGGACGAGACGGTCTGGAGATCGCCGAGCGCAAGGGCTTGCCAAAGCGCGTCCTGATCGGAGGCGCCACGCGGCGGCGGGCTGCACATCCATTTGGCGCCGTCCACGCCAGGTTTGTCCAAATCCGCGGCGGTGAGAAAAAGATATTGCGGGCAGGTCTCGGCGAAGACTTTCAGGCCCTCGCCCCGCGCGTCGCGGATGACCTTTGCGCCTTCCGCCGTCGAGACGTGAAAGATCATGATCGGCTGGTCGACCAGCGCCGCCATGCCGATCAGGCGGTTGAAGGCGTCCGCTTCCGAAAACCGCGCATGGCTGATGGCATGGTATTTCGGATGGGTGTAACCCCGCGCCAGCAGCCGTTTCACCATCCAGGCGATGATGCCATGGTTCTCGGCATGGGCGCACAGCATGGCGCCGGATTCGCGCGCCGCGACCAGAATGTCGAGCAGAGGTTCGTCATCGATCTTCAGCCGGTCGTAGGTCATGAAGATCTTGATCGAGCCATGCCCCTCTTTGACCAGCGCCGGGATGTCGTTCTGTAGCGTCTCCAGGGTCGGATCGGCGATGATCATGTGAAAGGCATAGTCGATGACCGCGCCCTTCCTGGCGAGCGCGTGATAATCCGCCAACACCTGCGGCAGCGCCATGCCGACATGCTGGGCGGCGAACGAGATGACAGTCGTGGTTCCGCCGAAAGCGGCCGAGGTGGTGGCGCTTTCGAAGGTATCGGCATTCATGATGCCCGCGGCCGAGAGCTGCTCGATATGGGCGTGGCTGTCGACGCCGCCGGGCAGGACCAGTTTGCCGCGCGCGTCGATCTCGCGCCTGCCGGCCGGCAGGCCGCGGCCGACGGCGGCGACGGTCTCGCCCGCGATGGCGACATCGGCATCGAATATATCGGTGGCGGTCGCGACCCGGCCGCCGCGGATCACGATGTCGTAGGCGGGTTCGGTCATGAAGTTCTCCAGAGCGTTATACGACCAACCGGCCGGAAAAGATGATTGCGGCGGGAAACCGTCGGACGGCCGAGACCGCGCAATCGAAACTATGCAAACTATGCAAGTTGCTGCAAGCTACGATCGTTGCTGCAAGCCATGCTTAGTTGCAAGGAAGAGACCATGCCCCGCCCGCGCATCCTGGTGATCAATCCCAACTCCAACGTCACCGTGACCAGGGGGCTTGAAGAGGCCCTGAAACCGCTCGATTTCGTGGATGGACCGGAGATCGTCTGCACGACGCTGGCCGAAGGACCTTACGGGATCGAGAGCCAGTCCGATGTCGACAGCGTGGCGATGCCGCTGCGCCGGCTGATCGAGAGCGATAACAGCGCCGCCGCCTTCGTGATCGCCTGCTACAGCGACCCGGGTCTGCATGTCTGCCGCGAAGGAACCGATCGGCCGGTGTTCGGCATCGCCGAATGCGGCGTGCTGACGGCGCTGACGCGGGCGGAAACCTTCGGCGTCATCGCCATCGCGCAACGCTCGATACGCCGGCATATCCGCTATCTGCGCCAGATGGGGCTGATGGACCGGCTGGCCGGCGAGCGGCCGCTCAACATGAGCGTGGCGGAAACCGCGTCGGGCACCGGAACATTGGCGAAGATGATCGAGGTCGGCCGCGCCCTGAAGGACGACGACGGCGCCGGCGCCATTGTCATGGGCTGTGCCGGCATGGCCCGCCTGCGAAGTCAGCTCGAAGACGCCCTGGGCATTCCCGTGATCGACCCCACGCAGGCCGCCGCGACCATGGCGTTGGGCGCGGTGCGGTTTTCGCAGCACTAGCTCTCCTTGGGCGTTTCGTCCACGCCGTTGCCGGCGCGTACGCGCGCGGTCCATTGCGAATGGCTCTCGCGATCCATCGCGAATGACTCGCGCTGATAGCTGTAGAGATTGCCGAACAGGCGGCCGATCGGGCGGTACGTGGCGAGATCGACATACATGTTGGCTTCATCGAGCAGACCCGCGCGTGCATGCACGCGCAGCACTTCGCCGACCAAGAGCTCGCGCCCGGGCCCGAACGTCAGCGCAACGCTGCGCCGGCATTCGAGCGCGAAAGGTGCTGCGGCCAGGCGCGGGACCCTGACATCCACCGATGGCAGGGTCGCGAGCCCCGCCGCGGTCGCTTCGCTTTCCCCGGAGGGGAAATCGACCGCGCAATCATTCATGGCCGACGCCAGCGCTTCATCCACCATATGGATCACGAACTCGCCATCGCGATGAATATTGCGCGTGGTGTCCTTCGGGCCGCGGTCGGCCTTGTGCTGCAGCCCCAGCACGACCAGCGGCGTCGGAAAACACATTGAAGAAGCTGAACGGAGCGGCGTTGACGGCGCCGTTGGCGTCGAGCGTCGTCACCAGCGCGATCGGACGTGGCACCACGACCCCGCACAGCAGCTTGTAGCGGTCGCGCGGGCTGAAATCGCGGAGCGGGAATCCAGACATCGGCATGGGCGCCTGATTGAGTTTCTTCGAAGCGTCGTTAAATCTTACCCCTCCGGCGGCGGGACCGCGCCGACACGGCTGGTAATCAGCCCATAATGCTCGACCCGGCGGTGACGGGCGAAGTCGAAGATGGTCTTCTTGCCGAAGACGGTTGCGTCGAGATCGCAAGGATGGACCAGAAGCTCATCGCCTTCGGTCGTGGCCTCGGCGGCAATCTCGCCGTTGGGATCAACGATCAGGCTGCCTCCGATCAGCGGGAAGCCGTCCTCGGCGCCGGCCTTGGCGACGGCCACGACCCATGTCGCATTCTGATACGCACCGGACTGCACGGACAAGCGATTGTGGAACAGCCGCTTCTCAGGCCCCTCCTCGCTGTTCTGGGAATTGACCGAGGGCGTGTTGTAACCGAGCAGGATCATCTCCACGCTCTGCAGGCCCATCACGCGATAGGTCTCAGGCCAGCGCCGGTCATTGCAGATCGCCATGCCGAAGATGCCATCCATGGTGCGCCACACCTCGAATCCGGTATCGCCCGGTTCGAAATAGCGCTTCTCAAGATGCTGGAAGGCGCGCTCGGTGTCGAATTCCGAATGGCCAGGCAGATGTACCTTGCGATATTTGCCGACGATTTTTGCTGATCTATCGGTAAGGATGCAGGTGTTGAAATGACGCCCGTCCGGCGTCAATTCGGCATAGCCGAAGCTCATCGCCATCTGGTACTGCTTCGCGCGCTCAAACAGCGGCATCGTCGCCGCGTTCGGCATCTCGCGCTCGAACCAGGTGTCGACCTCGGCCCGATCCTCCATGTACCAGCGCGGAAAAAACGTGGTGAGCGCCAGTTCCGGGTAAACGATCAGATCGGCCCCGCGCGCCTTGGCCTCATCCATCAAAGCGAGCATGCGCGGGACGACGGCTTCCCGGCGTTCGGAGCGCTGGATCGGCCCCATCTGGGCGGCGGCGACAGTAATGACGCGCATGGATGAGCTTTCTGGTTGCTTTCATTTCGCGCTGCACCGACCAAAAATGCAGCATTTCAGGGACACAAGTACTCGGCCGTCCCTTGCGGTATCGATTTGAGTATTAGAATTCCGACTAACCCGGAGTCAATTCGGATCGGCCGGCAAATTGGGTCGTTCTTCATAAATCGACCTCATCGGCCTGTCGCTTGCCAGCCGCCTTGCTCCGGTGTCACACTCCCGGTCGCAGCAATTGATCCGGAGCTGCCGTAAGGTCATAAGGATCCCAGGCAATGAACTCAAAGCTGGCATCACGAAGGGCTGGATCATGGACCAAACTGCAGCGCCGGCGGGTGTCGTTGAGACGCCGCGCACCTCCGACACCGCGATCGCCGTTGCCGCCATCGTCGTCCTGATCTGCTCCTATTGCGTCAATGCGATGGACCGTACGCTATTCCCGCTGATGCTCACGGATGTGAGACGGGAATACGGCTTCACGCTGCCGCAGGCCGGGTTGATGTCGACGTTCTTCACGCTGGGCATGGCATTCGCGGGAATTCCGACCGGCTACCTGATGTCGAGATACTCCCGAAAGACGGTGATCCAGGTCGGCATCCTGATCTATTCGGCGACAACGGTCATCACCGTGGTTGCGTTCGGATTCGCCGACATGCTGGTCTATCGCGCGATCACCGGGGTCGGCGAGGCGATGCAGCTCACCGCGCTGCTGGCGGTGTTTTCCAGCTATTTCTCGCGCTATCGCGCCGCAGGGGTCGGCATCCTGAACTACGCCTATGCGGGGGGAGCGGCGATCGGGCCGGCGCTTGGAGCCAAGTTGCTGGTCGAATATGCGACCTGGCGCGCGCCCATGATCATCTTCGGCGTCATCGGATTAGGGATGATGGCGCTGATCGCAGCCGTGGTGCGGCCGAGCCTGAGCGAAACCAATACCGCCAAACAGCGGGAAGCGACGCTGTCCACGGGCGGGGCCACAACGCTCCGGAATCTCAATACCTGCGTGCTGGTGATTCTGAGCATCATCTTCGGCCTCGCACTCTACGGGTATCTCGGGATGTATCCGACATTTCTGCGCGAGCAGTTGCACTACGCGCCGGCCGATGCGGGACGGGTGATGAGCATCTATGGACTTGGCGTTCTGGTGTCGGTCGTGTCCGGATGGCTGGGTGACCGCTTCTCGCCGCGAATCATTCTCGGCACGAGCTTCCTGATCGCAAGCGTTATCACTGCTCTGCTGTTCAACGGCCCAACCGATTTCGCGGCGCAGGCCGTGTTCTCGCTGGTGCTTGGCGCGACCTTTAGCGGAACAATCTTCGTCAACCTCGCCGCCTGCCATGTGAAGTCGGTATCGGCGGATCTCGCCGGCCGCGCCTCCGGCGTGTTTGTGACGAGCCTCTATGGCTCCGCGACGATCGCCGGATATGTCATCGGCTGGATCGTCGGTCTCGCCGGATGGACGGTCGCGGGCAATGTTCAGCTCGTTCTGCTTTGCTTCGCCGGCGCGGTGATTTCGCTCGCCCTGCGGCCGGAGCGGATGGCAACGCGAGCCGCTTGAGCGACCACGTCAGCAAACAGAGCAGCGAGTAACCGATGCCACACCAAGCCAGCGATCTGCCGGTCGTCACCGTCAACGTGTTTCCCGGCGGCTTCAACTGGGGCCTCTATGTCGGACAGGACAAAGGCTTCTTCGCCCGGCACGGCATCACCGTGCAGATGCAGGGCACGCCCAATTCCGTCACGCAGATGACCGATTTCTCCCAAGGCAAATTCGATATCGCGATGACGGCCGTGGACAATATCGTCGCTTACGTCGAGGGACAGGGTGAAGCCCCGATCGGGCCGCAGCCCGACTTCATGGCCGTCATGGGCAGCGACAGCGGGTTTCTCAGCCTTGTCACGGCGCCTTCCATCAAACACATCGCGGAGCTTGCGGGCAAGACCCTGTCGGTGGACGCGATGACCACCGGCTATGCTTTTGTCCTTTACGAGATCATGCGCCGAAACGGCCTCGACAAGGACCGCGGCGACTACGAGATTGTCCGCGCCGGCGGCATGGTGCAGCGCTGGAACGCGTTGCGCGATGGCCGTCACGCGGCGACGTTGTTGTCGGCGCCCTACAACATCATCGCGAAAAACCAGGGCTTCACCGAGTTCGTGAAAGCCACCGATGTAATCGGAGCCTACCAGGGCAATGTCGCGGCCGTGCGCCGGCCCTGGGCGCAGCAAAACAGATCCGCGATCGCTGCCTATATAAGCGGTTACCGCAGTTCGATTGCATGGCTCTATGAACCGTCCAACCGCGAAGAGGCGATCGCGATCCTGCGTCGGCATCTTCCCCAGATGGAGCCGGAGATCGCCGAGGCAAGCTACGCGGAATTGCTCGATCCGAACAACGGTTTTTTCCGGAGCGGCGATATCGACCGCGAGGGGCTCAACTGCGTTCTCGAACTGCGCAGCCGTTACGGCCATCCCTCCAGGCTGTTAAACGATCCGGCCAAATACTGCGATCTCAGCTACGTCGAAGCGGCGCGGTGACGAGGCAGAGGGCGTCGAGGCCCAGGCTTCTCAGGCTTCCGCTTGGCGCGCCCCCGTTCCTGGAATTGGTGCCAATTCAATGAACAGGCGCACGCGTCATTTCGAAAGGACCGTACGAGGTTGCATGGCTGACCTCAGGGAATTCGAACCACGACATTCCCGATGGGAAAGACCCCTTTGAAAAGTTGAGAGAATTTCCGCTGTTTTCCCGAAATTTCCGGCCTGGAGACTTTTGCAGCCACAAGCTGCAAGTTTTTTTTCGGAAAGACCGACAAAGTCGCGGGTGGTGCTACCGTCGGCGCAGGCGGCCTCTGCCCTGGTTTAGAGAGGTGGAGCGGAACGGCGGCCGCCTATACATTGTCATCTTGGTCGTCGACCATATAAGATTCCGGCCGGGAGGAGGCACGCCCGTGGAGACGGGCGGCCGAGAAGATCATGTTCGAAGGACACGATCCCTATCTCGTCGCGCTCTCGGTGGTGATCGCGATCCTGGGAGGTTACACCGGTTTCGGCCTCGCGGCGCGCATCCGCGGGACGCCGGGCGTGAGCCGTCGCGTATTGCTGTCGGGTGCGGCCGCCTTCCTCGCCATCGGCATCTGGACCATGCACTTCGTCGGCATGCTGGCGGCGCCGATCCCGGCGGATGCCGGCTATCTCGTGCTTCCTACCATCGTCTCGTTCCTGATCTGCGCGCTGGTGGTCGGCATTTCCCTGTTCTTCCTGAGCATCGGCGAGCCGTCGCAGCGGCGCGTGCTCTCCTCGGCGGTGCTGCTCGGGGCCGGGATCGTGAGCATGCATTATGTCGGCATTCACGGCCTCGCCGGCAATTTCGCCATTGAGCACGATAGCGCGATGATCCTGCTGTCGGTTGTGATCGCGATCGCCGCGGCCTATGGCGGCCTGCGCGCGTTCCTCGCCCGCCAGGACGGCATCCGCCTGACCCTGAGCGCGATCGCATTCGGCATCGCGGTATCTGGCATGCATTACACGGCGATGCACGGCATGCATTTCGTCGCGGGCTCGGAAGCCGCCCATCACCAGTTGGCCGGAGGACTGGCCGCGTCGCCGCAAATCCTTTCGGTGGTCGTGGCCGTGCTGTGCTTCGTGATCGCGGCGGGTTTTTTGTTGTCGCTGGTGCCGGATCCGCGCCGGCAAACGACGGTGTCCGCCGTCGCGACAGACCCGGTCGCGGAAGCGACCCTCGCCGCGGCGTCGCCCGACGCGGGAACTGCCACCGCCAACTACCCACGCTTGATGTCGGCGCCGCTCGGCGGTCTCGGCCAACCGCCGCGCCCGGCGCCTGCACCCCGGCTCCCGGTCGAGGGCGCCGACGGTACGCACTTCATCGATACTTCGGACATACGCAGCGTCCGGGCCGACGCCCATTATACCAGGGTGCATGACGGCACCCGCGAGCGGATGTGCCCGTGGTCGATCTCGGAAGCCGAGGCGCAGCTCGATCCCGCCCTGTTCGTCCGGGTCCACCGCAGCCATATCGTAGCGATCCCCCACGTCACCTTCGTCCGCAAGGACGGGGACAGCGCCGTGATCGAACTCGATGGTCCCTCGCCGCATCGCGTTCCCGTTAGCCGCGCCAAGATCGCCGAGGTCAAGGCCAGGCTCGGTCTCGCCCGGCGCAATCACCACGCCTGATTAGGTCGCGAAGCCTGACGCATTTCGTGCGCACGTATCCGCATCTCGTGCGAATTTCCTCATTTTGTGACGCAGCGGCCGCGAACACCTTGTCTCTGAAAAATTCCGGGAAGAGCCTACCCTGAAAGTCTATTTTCAAAAGGACGCATGGAGGAAACGATGATTCCTGGACCGTTCAGCTATCACCGGCCTGCGACGCTCGCCGACGCGGTCAAACTGCTCTCGACATTGGGCGACGAGGCCCGCCCGCTGGCCGGCGGACACAGTCTGGTCCCGATGTTGAAGCTTCGGCTCGCCACCCCTGAGCATCTGGTCGATCTGCACGGGATCGATGGCTTGAAGGGCATCCTCCCCGACGGCAACAACATCGTGATCGGCGCCATGACCACCCAGCATGAGCTGCTGGCGTCGGATGACATCAAGAAATCGCTGCCGATCCTGCAGGAGGCCGCGCTTCTGATCGCCGATCCGCAGGTGCGCTACCGCGGCACCATCGGCGGCAATGTCGCCAATGGCGACCCCGGCAACGACATGCCGGCACTGATGATGACGCTCGGCGCAAGCTATCGCCTCGAAGGGCCGACGGGAAGGCGGTCGATCGCGGCCAGTGAATTCTGCCAGGGCGCCTATTTGACCCCCCGGGAGCCCGGCGAAATCCTGACCGCGATTTCGATTCCCTTACCGGCGGCCGGCCATGGCTACGCTTACGAAAAACTGAAACGAAAGGTCGGCGATTACGCCACAGCTGCGGCCGCCGTGGTGCTGACGATGTCGGGCGGCAAGGTTGCTTCGTGCGCGATCGGCCTGACCAATCTGCACGAAACGCCGCTGCTCGCTGCGGATGCCGCCAAAGCCGTGATCGGAACCAGCCTTGACGCGGCCACGCTGAAAAAAGCTGCAGCCGCGGCGGAGGCGATCATGTCGCCGGCCGCGGATGCCCGCGGGCCGGTCGAATACCGCAAGCATGTCGGCGGCATCATGGTGACGCGGGCGCTGCAGCGCGCAGCTTCGCGCGCGAAATGAGGGGAGAGAAAAAAATGGCAAAAACCCATGTGACCATGAAAGTGAACGGCGCCGAGGTCGAAGGCCTCGTCGAACCCCGCACGCTGCTGGTGCATTTCCTTCGCGAAAACCTGTCGCTCACCGGCACCCATATCGGCTGCGAGACCACCCATTGCGGCGCCTGCACCGTCGATCTCGACGGCATGTCGGTGAAAAGCTGCACCGTGTTCGCGGTGCAGGCCCAGGGATCCGAGGTTCTGACCATCGAGGGCATAGCCAATGCCGACGGTTCGCTGTCGGCCTTGCAGGAAGGCTTCCGCATGATGCATGGCCTGCAATGCGGCTTCTGCACGCCCGGCATGATCGTTCGCGCGCAGCGGCTGCTCAAGGAGAATCCTTCTCCGACGGAAGAGGAAATCCGGATGGGCATCTCGGGCAATATCTGCCGCTGCACCGGCTACCAGAACATCGTCAGGGCAATCCAGTACGCCGCCGACAAGATCAACGGCGTTGAATTCAAGGAGGCCGCGGAATGAACGACATGACTCCCACGCGGGAACAACGCACCGCCGCCCTCGAAGGCATGGGCTGCAAGCGCAAGCGCGTCGAAGATATCCGCTTCACGCAAGGCAAGGGCAACTATGTCGACGACCTCAAGCTGCCGGGCATGCTGCACGGCGACTTTGTCAGATCGCCGCATGCGCATGCGCGTGTCAAGTCGATCAATTCGGAAGAGGCTCTGAAGGTGCCGGGCGTGTTGGCGGTGATCACGGCCGAGACGCTGAAGACCGTCAACCTCGCCTGGATGCCGACGCTCGCCGGCGACGTGCAGATGGTTTTGGCCGACGGCAAGGTGCTGTTCCAGAACCAGGAGGTTGCGTTTGTGGTCGCCACCGACCGCTATGCCGCAGATGACGGCATCAACAAGGTGGTGGTCGAATACGAACCGCTGCCGGTCGTGATCGATCCATTCAAGGCGATGGACAAGGATGCGCCGGTGCTGCGCGAGGACCTCGCTGGTAAAACCACCGGCGCGCACGGGCCGCGCAAGCATCACAACCACATCTTCGAGTGGACCGTCGGCGACAAGGACCTGACCGACGCCGCGTTCCGCAAGGCCGAGGTCACGATCAAGGAGATGATCTCCTATCACCGCACCCATCCCTCGCCGCTGGAGACCTGCCAGTGCGTCTGCTCGTTCGACAAGATCCGGGGCGAGCTGACGATCTGGGGCACCTTCCAGGCGCCGCATGTGATCCGCACGGTGGTGTCGCTGATCGCGAAACTGCCGGAGCAGAAGATCCACGTGATCTCGCCTGATATCGGCGGCGGGTTCGGCAACAAGGTCGGCGCCTATCCCGGCTATATCTGCGCGGCGGTGGCGTCGATTGTCACCGGCAAGCCGGTGAAATGGGTCGAGGACCGCATCGAGAACCTGACCGCGACGTCGTTCGCACGCGATTATCACATGACCACCGAAATCGCGGCGACCAAGGAGGGCAAGGTGACGGGCTTGCGCGTCCACGTGCTCGCCGATCACGGCGCCTTCGACGCCTGCGCCGACCCGTCGAAATGGCCGGCCGGCTTCTTCAACATCGTGACCGGCTCCTATGACTTCCCGACCGCGCATCTGTCGGTCGATGGCATCTACACCAACAAGGCGCCGGGCGGTGTCGCCTATCGCTGCTCGTTCCGCGTCACCGAGGCCGCTTACTGCATCGAGCGCGGCATGGACATCCTGGCCCAGAAACTCAAAATGGATCCGGCCGAATTGCGGCTGAAGAATTTCATTAAGGCCGAACAGTTCCCGTATCACTCGGCGCTGGGGTGGGAATACGATTCCGGCGACTACCACACCGCCATGAAGAAGATGATGGAGTCGGTCGACTATGCCGGCCTGCGCAAGCAGCAGGCTGAGAAGCGCGCGGCGTTCAAGCGCGGCGAGACCCGCGAGATCATGGGCGTCGGCGTCTCGTTCTTCACCGAGATCGTCGGCGCCGGTCCGTCGAAGAATTGCGACATCCTGGGGATTGCGATGTTCGATTCCTGCGAGATTCGCATGCACCCCACAGGTGCCGGCATCGCCCGGGTCGGTTCCAAGAGCCAGGGCCAGGGCCACGAGACCACTTGGGCGCAGATCATCGCTACCGAGATCGGCATTCCCGCCGATAACATCATGGTCGAGGAAGGCAATACCGATACCGCGCCCTACGGGCTCGGCACCTACGGCTCGCGCTCGACCCCGGTGGCGGGTGCTGCGATCGCCATGGCGGCGCGCAAGATCAAGGCCAAGGCGCAGATGATCGCGGCCTACAAGCTCGAGGTGCACGAAGACGACCTCGAATGGGATATCGACGGCTTCCGCGTCAAGGGCTTGCCGGAGAAGACGATGTCGATGAAGGATATCTGCTGGGCGGCCTATAATTCGGTGCCGCCGGGCCTGGAGCCGGGCCTGGAGGCGGTGAGCTATTACGATCCGCCGAACATGACCTATCCCTTCGGGGCCTATATCTGCGTGATGGAAATCGACGTCGATACCGGGGTCTACAAGATCAAGCGCTTCTATGCGCTCGACGATTGCGGCACCCGCATCAACCCGATGATCATCGAGGGCCAGGTGCACGGCGGACTGACCGAAGCTTTTGCCATCGCGATGGGCCAGGAAATTCGCTACGACCCGGAGGGCAATGTCGTGACCGGCTCGTTCATGGATTTCTTCATGCCCACGGCAGTAGAGACGCCGCATTGGGAGACCGACTTTACGGTGACGCCGTCGCCGCATCACCCGATCGGCGCCAAGGGCGTCGGCGAAAGCCCGAATGTCGGCGGCGTGCCGGCGTTCTCCAACGCCGTCAACGACGCCTTCTCGTTCTTGGGCTCAACCCACATCCAGATGCCGCACGACTACTGGCGCAACTGGAAGGCGGCGAAGAGTTTGGGAGTGTTCGCGTAATTCTTCGTCATTGCGAGCGCAGCGAAGCAATCCATGCCGCCAAGAAAAGAAAGGATGGATTGGTTAGTCGCTTCGCTCCTCGCAATGACGGGCAGGAAGCGGCAATGATTCAAACGAACCGGACAACACTCTGGCAATGAAAAATCGTGACGAGATCGCGCAGGCGCTCGCCGGCTCCGGCTACATCGCCGACGCCGAACTTGCGAC
>Ga0073928_10008624_pt1 | contig 12732 bp, 11 predicted proteins | sample PaiPotPPA55metaG_FD_76969 | JGI IMG/M metagenome (GOLD analysis project Ga0073928, IMG submission 76969) | Iron sulfur acid spring bacterial and archeal communities from Banff, Canada, to study Microbial Dark Matter (Phase II) - Paint Pots PPA... ...
CCAGCGCCGCGCCGTCCACCAGCGGCAGTACCAGGGATTCCATGACGTGATCGAGCGCCAACGCCTCGATGGCGGCGAGGCCGCAGCCGGCCACGGCGGCGACCTGCGCCGCGACCGCCTGCCGTTGGGCCGGCGGCAACTGCTCGATCAGCGCCTCTCCGCGAGACGTGAGGCCGCGCGGCTGCTGGTCACGCTCCACTAGCAGAACAGCACCCGAGAATGTGGCAAAGGCGTCGCCACCGAGTTCCAATCTCGGCTGCCCAGCCGCACCCGCATGCTCCACCGCGGCTACTTCGCTCACGACCCAAAAGCCTCCAAGCCCTACCAGTTACGTCGGAAAACTAGAACAGGAGGCGTTAGCAAAGCGTTTAGCGCGTGGTTAATTCGCCGCCGGGCTCGTTTCGGATTTCCCAGGGGTTGAACGACGGTTGTACTCGATTCAGCCGGTGAGCTACCGTCGCCCGGCATGAACGGCAGGAGGCGAGCATGGGCAACAAAATAGCGATCGTCGGAGCGGGAGCCGTCGGCGGCTATACCGGCGCCCACATGGTGAGAGCGGGCGAAAACGTGATCTTCATCGATCCCTGGCCCGAGCATGTCGAACACATGCGCACGCACGGGCTTCGCGTCACCCATGCGAAGGAGGTGCCCGAATTCACCGTCCCGGCGCGAGCGCTCCACGTCACGGACACCCAACAGCTCAGCAAGGAGAAGCCGGTCGACATCGCCTTCGTCTGCATGAAGTCCTATGACACCGGCTGGGCGACGATGCTCATCCGGCAGTACCTGGCGCCGGACGGCTACGTCGTCTCGCTGCAGAACTGCATGAACGAGGAGACGATCGCGGGCATTGTCGGCTGGGGCAAAACGCTGGGGTGCATCGCCAGTTCGATCACCGTCAATCTGTTCGATCCCGGCCATATCCATCGCGGCGCCGGCAAAGGCGGATCGGCGCACACCGTCTACCGCGCCGGCGAGGTGCATGGCCGCGTCACCGCGCGGGCGCAGGAAGTTTGCCGCCTCGTTGGCCACGCCGACAGCGCCAAGGTCACGGCAAACCTCTGGGGCGAGCGCTGGTCCAAGCTGGTCGCCAATGTCATGGCGAACGGACTATCGGCCGCGACCGGCCTTGGAGGCGGGCAGATGCTGCAGAACGACGCGATCCGCCGTTTCTCGACCCGGCTCGGCAGTGAGGCGATCCGCGTCGGCCAGGCGCATGGCTATCAGCTCGAAGAGATCCTGCATCTGCCGCCAGAGACGATCGCCCGCGCAGGCGAGGGCGATGAGGCGGCAATGCGGGCTTGCGACGATCGGCGATTCAAGGATGCGGGGCGCACCTCCGCAGAGCAGCGTCCCTCGATGGGCCAAGACATGCAGAAGGGCCGCCGCACCGAAATCGAATTCATGAACGGATTCGTCGTCGACGAGGGCGAGACGCTCGGAATGTCCTGCCGCGCCAATGCCGCGCTGACGGACATCGTCAAACGTGTCGAACGCGGCGAGCTCCAGCCTGATCCCCGGCATATCACCGAGCTTCGGCTGAATTGACCGCGCCCGTCGCCACGCACGGAATTCAATCGAGAAAAATATCCTTCCGCAACTTCTGCGCGGGATCGACCGCATAGCCCGCGAGATCGGTGATGCCGGCGCGCGCCAGCACCTCGTCGTCGATCAGGAAATTTCCGCTGAGGCTGCGGCTCGGCTGAGTCAATATCCAGTGCGCGGCGTCGGCGAGGATCTCAGGCTTGCGGCCGCGTTGCGGCTCGGCGCCGGGGATCATCTGCAAGGCCGCGGTCGCGATGATGGTGCGCGGCCAAAGCGCATTGACGGCGACGCCTTCGCTCCGGAATTCCTCCGCCATGCCGAGGACGCACAGGCTCATGCCGTACTTTGCCATGGTGTAGGCGACGTGCGGGCCGAACCAGCGCGGGCTCAAATTGAGCGGCGGCGAGAGCATGAGGATATGCGGGTTTGCCGCTTTCTTGAGAAACGGCAGGCAAGCCTGAGAGCAGAGAAACGTACCACGCGTGTTGATGCCCATCATGAGATCGAAGCGCCTGATCGGCGTCTGCAAGGTGCCGGTCAGGCTGATGGCGCTCGCGTTGTTGACGAGGATGTCGATGCCGCCGAAGCGCCGCGCCGTCGCGGCTACCGCCGCCTCGACCTGGTCCTCGAAGCGGATGTCGGTGGCGATCGCCAACGCGTGGCCGCCGGCGGCCTCGATCTCGGCGGCGGCGCTGTGGATGGTGCCCGGTAGTTTCGGGTGCGGCTCGGTGGTCTTCGCGTTGATTGCGACATTGGCGCCGTCGCGCGCGGCCTGGTGGGCTATCGCAAGCCCGATGCCGCGCGAGGCTCCGGTGATGAAAAGCGTCTTGCCCTTGAGATCGGTCATGGCAGCCCTCCTCACCCAGCCGCGCGCGGCAACGCTCGCTACTTCACCGACGAGAACTTTGTCGGCGCCAGGATCGAGTTCGAGATCGAGCCGACGATCGGACCGTCGCGCTCGGTTTCCGCGCGCGCGGCCAGCCATTCGGGATCGCTCTGAAAGGTGTCCCATTTCCGTTCGCGATCTGCGAGAGAATCCCACTGCAAGAGATAATAGAGATCCTGGTTGGATTCGCCGACCAAGACAGTCCAGAAGCCCGCCTGCTGAATGCCGTGCTTCTTCCAAAGACCGAGGGTGATGGTATCGAAGCGCTTCAAGAGCGCCGGCAAGCGGCCGGGCAGACAATGATAGACGCGAAGCTCGTAGATCATGCCGTTTCCTCGTTCTGTTCAATTGTTGCGAAGGCGGGAGCGGATGTTACCTCCATCCCCATGGAATCTCCATCGGCGTTCCGACCGCACTATCGACCGCCTCGCTCGGCTCATTGTCCGTGGAAGCGCGGCGGGCGTTTCTGGATGAAGGCCGCGACGCCTTCCACGAAATCCTCCGTGCGCGTGCAACCCGCGAAATTTTCCGCCTCCGACTGAAGCTGCGTCTCGATCGATGAACCCAGCGATTGGCTCAGCAGGCGCTTGGTTGCGGCATAAGCGTGTGCGGGCCCGCTCGCCAGGCGGCGGGCGAGCGCCGCCGTACGCTCCGGCAGGTCCGCCGGCGGCACCACCCAATTGACGAGGCCCCAATCGCGCGCCGTCTTGGCATCGAAGCGATCGCCAAGCAGCGCAATTTCCATCGCGCGCTTCATGCCGACACTGCGCGGCAGGAAAAAGGTCGAGCCGCCATCGGGGCTGGTGCCGAGATGGCAATAGGCCAGCGTGAAGAACGCGTCTTCGGCGGCAATCGCGAGGTCGGCGGCCATGAGAAAGCTCATCCCGATGCCGGCGACCGGTCCGTGAACGCTGGCGATCACCGGTGCATCCAAGCGCTTCAGGCGGATGATCAGCGGGTGAACGTGATGGATGAATTTCTCGAAGCGCCGGCCGCGCTCGTCGGGGGCGAGAGGTGTAATCTCCGTGAAGAACTTTATGTCACCTCCCGCCATGAAACCGCCGCCCGCGCCCTTCAGTACGACCACGCGGGCGCCGCCTTCCGCCTCGATGCGATCGAGCGCCAGCTCGAACCCCTCGCGCATGGCGCCGTCGATGGCGTTCAGCACCTTGGGACGGTTAAACGTCAAGGTGACGACGCCGCCCTCGCGGGCGTAGAGCATTGTGTCGTTCATGGTGTGCAAACCTCCCGAGCGTGCCTACGTTAAAACGCCGCCGCCTCGAGCGCCATCAGAGTGCTGGCGCCGGCGCCGATCTGCGCGGCCAACGCCGACGTCTCGGGCAAGAGGCGCGCCATGAAAAAGCGGGCGGTGGCGAGCTTGCCTTTGTAGAAGGCACTCTCTGGGCCTTCGATTTTCCCCAGCGAGAGCTCGGCCATGCGCGCCCAGAGATAGGCCAGCGCCACCAGACCGAAGAAGCGCAGATAGTCGGTGGCCCCGGCAGCGGCTTCCTCGGGGTCCGCCATGCCCTTCTGAGCGAGCAGCGCCGAAACCTGTTGCAGTCGGCTGAACGCCTTGGCAAGCGGCAGAACGAATTCCGCGAGTTCCGAGCGGTTCATGCGCTCGCGGATGTAAGCGTCGACGGGGTGGAAGAAGCGGCGCAGGAGGCGGCCCATATGCATGGGCAGCTTGCGGCCGACGAGGTCGAGGGCCTGGATGCCATTGGTGCCCTCGTAAATGAGGGCGATGCGGCAGTCGCGTACCAGTTGCTCCATGCCCCACTCACGGATGTAGCCGTGGCCGCCCATGACCTGCATGCCGAGATTGGTGGCGGCGAAGCCATTGTCGGTGAACATCGCCTTGACGATCGGCGTCATCAGCGAGACCAGATCGTCGGCCTCCTCGCGCAGGGCGGGATCGGGATGCTTGGCAGCCTTGTCGAGTTCGATCGCAACCCACGCGGCAAGCGCACGCGCGCCCTCGGTCCAGGCGCGCATGGTCAGTAACATCCGGCGGATGTCGGGGTGGACGATGATGGGGTCGGCGGGCTTGTCGGGATTTTGTGCGCCCTTGACCGAGCGACCCTGAAGCCGGTCCGTGGCGTAGGCGCGCGCGGTCTGATAGGCGGTTTCGCCGAGCGCCAAGCCTTGGAGGCCGACGCCGAGCCGCGCGCCGTTCATCATCGTGAACATCGCGCGCATGCCCTTGTGGGCCTCTCCCACGAGGTAACCCTCGGCGCCGTCGAAATTGAGCACGCAGGTGGAGGACGCCTTGATCCCCATCTTGTGCTCGATCGAGCCGCAGCGCACGCCGTTGCGCGGACCGAGCGCGCCATCCTGCTTCACCAGCACTTTCGGCACGATGAAGAGGCTGATCCCACGAGTCCCCGGCGGGCCGCCGGGGATCTTCGCGAGGACGAGGTGGATGATGTTCTCGGTGAGATCGTGCTCGCCCGCCGAGATGAAGATCTTGGTGCCGCTGATGCGGTAGCTGCCGTCCGGCTGCGCCTCGGCCTTGGTGCGGATCTGACCCAGATCGGTACCGCATTGCGGCTCGGTGAGGCACATCGTGCCCGCCCAGGTGCCATCGACGAGCTTCGGCAGGAAGCGCCGCTTCTGCTCGGCGTCGCCGTGCTCGTGGATCGCGTTGTAGGCGCCGTAGGAGAGACCGGGATAGAAGCCGAAGGAGAGATTGCTCGAGCAGATCATCTCCTCCATGAGGAAATGGAGCGTGCGCGGCAGCCCCTGGCCGCCATACTCGGGATCGCAGCCCAGCGCGGTCCAGCCGCCTTCGCGAAACATGTCATAGGCGTGTTTGAAGCCCTGGGGCGTGCGCACCACGCCGTTCTCGAAGGTGCAGCCTTCCTCGTCGCCGCTGCGATTGAGCGGAAACAGCACGCCCTCACACAATTTGGCGCCCTCTTCCAGCACGGTCGCGAAGAGATCTGGCGTCGCGTCCTCGTAGCCCGGCAGCTTCGCGAGTTCGCCGACATCGAAAAGCTCGGTCAGCACGAAACGATAGTCGCGCAGCGGGGCTTTGTAGGTCGTCATGGCGGTGCTCCTTCGCCGCTCAGTTGCGCAGCGGCTTGCCGGTCTCGAGCATGTGCTCGATGCGCTGGATGGTGCGGGGCTCGCGGATCAAGGCCAGGAATGCCTCGCGCTCCAGCGCGGTCAAGCGATCCTCCGCGATCTCGTCGAGCGTGTCGGTGTCGCCGCCGGAGAGCACGCGGGCGAGCCGGGACGCCACAACCAAATCGTAGTCGGTCGCCTTACCCTGCAGGTGGAGATCATTGAGCGCCAAGCCGAGCGCCGCGGCGCCGGTGGGACCGGCCAGGGTGACGGGCTCGGGCTTCGGCGGCCGATATTCCCGGGCGAGCGCCAGCGCCTTCGCCTTGGCGTCGGCGAGCAGGCGGTCGCGGTTCATGGTGACGCCATCGCTTTCGCGCAGGATCAGCATGTCGCGCGCCTCCGCGGCCGATTTTGAGACCTTGGCGAGACCGATCGCCTCGAAGCTGGCGGAGAGCGGCGGGATCGGTCCGCCGGGACGCTTGGGATTGCGCGTTTGGCGCAGGATCATCTCCTTGCAGCCGCCCCAGCCGGGAACCAGCCCCACGCCGACTTCGACCAGTCCCGTATAGGTCTCGGCATGAGCTTGCACGGCCGCGGAATGCAGCAGGATCTCACAGCCGCCGCCGAGCGCCATGCCGGATGGCGCCGATACCACCGGGAACGGCGCGTATTTCACGGCCTTGTAGGTGTTCTGGCCCTTGACCTCGAGTTCTTCGATCATCGGCCAGAGCGCCAAATTGATGGCGAAGAGCGCCAAGCCGATATTGGCGCCGACTGAGAAATTGCTGCCCTCGTTGTAGACCACCAGCGCCTTGTGAGCGCGTTTCACCTCGGCGAGCGCTTTCGTCAAGAGATCCATGACGTCGCCGTCAAGCGCGTTCATCTTGGTATGGAACTCGAGGCAGAGCACGCCGTCGCCGATGTCCCAGAGGCTCGCCGAGCCGTTCTTCAACACCGGCTTCGATTTGCGCTTGATATCCTCCAGCAGCAACACGCCGCCTCGCCGCTCGACCGTCCGATAGCCGCCCTCGACGGTCATGTATTCGAGCACACCGTCGGTCACGCGATAGAACGACTTGCCCTTGGCTTTCTGAAGCAGCGGCGGTATCGGCTGCTTCGCCTGCTCGAGGCCGGCGATGAAGGCGTCGACGCCGATCCGGTCAATGAGCTCGAACGGCCCCCATTTCCAGGCATAGCCCAGCCGCATGGCCTCATCGACGGCGACGATGGTGTCGGCGATCTCCGGCACCAGCGCCGCGGCGTAGCTCAAGGTCATCGCCATCACGCGGCGCGCAAACTCGCCGCCGCGGTCTGCGTGACCGAGGAGCGCGCGCAGATCGCGCGTGCCGGCGCGAATGCTCTCAAGCTGCGGCTTCTCGCTTTCGTGGTATTCTCCGGTCTTGAGGTCGATCGCCTCCTTGACGCTGGGCTTCTTGCTCCGGTCGAGACGGTAGAACCCTCCCTTGCCTTTGCGTCCGGTATAGCCCTCGGCGATCATCTTGCGGATGAGCGGGGGGTCCCTGAGGTTCACCACATAGGGATCGTCGGCCGGCAAGGTGCGCTTCATGCTGTCCGCGACATGGGGCATGAGGTCGATGCCCACGAGATCGAGCAGCGCGAAGACCCCGGTGCGCGGGAAGCCGAAGGGACGGCCCATTATCGCGTCGGCTTCCTCGACGAAGAGACCCAAATCCATGGAAGCGCCGATGGCGGATTGCATCCACATGCCGCCGACGCGATTGGCGATGAAACCCGGCCGGTCCTTGGCGTGGACCACACCCTTGCCGAGCACGACGTCGCAGAATTCGTCCATCGCCGCGATCGCGTCATCGCGCGTCTTCGGTCCGCGCACGATCTCCAGCAAGCGCATGTAGCGCGGCGGGTTAAAGAAATGCGTGATGCAGAAATCCCGCTGGAAGCGCTCGGGCATCGCCTTGATGAGGTCGCCCAAGGGAATGGTCGAGGTGTTGGAGGAGACGATCGAGCCCTCCTTGCGGTAGCGCTCGATCTTCTCGTAAGTCGCGTGCTTGACGGCGAGATCCTCCAGGACCGCCTCGACGATCCAGTCGCAATCCGCCAGCAGCGGGAGGTGATCTTCGAGATTGCCGGGCGTCACCAGCCGCGCATTTCGCGGATGCATGAAGGGAGCGGGATCGGTTTTGAGGAGCCGCGCGATCGCCTGCTCCGCTATTGCGTTCCTGTTGGCGGCGCCCTTGGGAACGATGTCGAGCAGCACTACGGGAATGCCGGCATTGGCGATATGGGCGGCGATGCCGCCACCCATCACGCCGGAGCCGAGAACGGCGACCTTGCGAATGCTGGTCATGGCCTGACCTCCCGACCCTCAAAGCCGCTCGAGGATGGTGGCGATGCCCTGACCGCCGCCAATGCATTGGGTCGCGAGCGCATAGCGCTTGCCTTCGCGCTTCAGGAGCTGGGCCACTTTGCCGGTGATGCGGGCCCCGGTAGCGCCCAAGGGATGGCCGAGCGCGATGGCACCCCCGTCGAGATTGATCTTGGCCTCGTCGAGGCCCAATTCGCGGATGCAGGCCAGGGATTGCGACGCAAAGGCCTCGTTGAGCTCGATCACGTCGATGTCCTTAGCCGCGAGGCCCGCGCGCGCGAGCGCCTTCTTGGTCGCGGCGACCGGCCCGATCCCCATGATCTCGGGCGCGCAGCCGGCAACGCCGATCGATTTGATTCGCGCGAGCGGCTCAAGCTTGTTGCGATTGGCATAATCCTCGGTGCAGACCAGTACCGCCGAGGCGCCGTCGGTCAAAGGCGAGGAAGTCGCCGCGGTGACGCTGCCATTCTGATCGAAGGCGGGCGCCAGCGCCGCCAGAACTTCCGGCGTGCTCTCGGGCCGAATGCAGCCATCCTTGTCGACGACGCCGTCCTTGGCCTTGATCGGCACGATTTCTTCGGTGAGCTTGCCTGCCGCTTGCGCAGCCGCCGCCTTACGATGGCTCTCTACCGCGAAGGCGTCCTGGTCGGCGCGCGTCACCTGGTATTTCCGCGCGACATTCTCCGCGGTCTGTCCCATCGACATGTAGGCGGCGGGATAATCCTTGGCGAGACCTGGATGCGGCGATGGGTTGAAGCCCGTCATCGGAACACGGCTCATCGATTCGACGCCGGCGCAGATGAAAGCCTCGCCGGCATCAAGCTGAATGGCGCCCGCGGCCATGTGGACCCCCTGCATGGAGGAGCCGCAGAAGCGGTTCACGGTCGCGCCGGCGACGGTGATCGGGAAGTGCGCCAGCAGCACCACCAGGCGCGCGATGTTGAGCCCTTGCTCCCCCTCCGGCATGGCGCATCCCGCGATCACATCCTCGATGCCGGCGGGATCGATCTTGGTGCGTTCGATGAGGCCCAGGATCACCTGCGCCAACATCTCGTCCGGGCGCACCCTGGCCAGCGCGCCACGCTTGGCGAAGTGAAACGGCGAGCGGGCATAAGCGGCGATGACGACGCTCTTCATGTCGATCTTCCTTCCTTGCGCATGCGGCGCTCGCCGCGGTCGCGTTCCCGGTCGCGCAGCATCGCGACGGTGGTGGTCTCGAGATCCCGCAGCTCCCCCGGAGATCACGGTGATTTCGGCCAGTTGCTGCTCAAGTTAGAACATTTTCCGCCGAAGTGGATACCGGTTCGGCGCAGAAAATGCGACAAAATCAAAGAATCTAGAGCGCATCCCGATTCACTCAAAGCCGCTTGCGCTCTAGACCTGTCTGACTCTCCGGCTACAGTGACAGCAGGCGGTCGAGCAGGTGTTTGTCGTCGCGCAGCTCGCCGGCGGCGCCGGAAAAACGGATTTCGCCCTTCTCGAGCACGTAAACGCGGTCCGCAAGTGCGAGCGAGAAGTCGACGCCCTGTTCGGCCAGGAGAATGGTGAGACCTTGAGCTTTGAGCTCACCGATCTTGGCGCGCAGCGTCTCGACCACGAGCGGCGCCAGCCCCTCGGATGGCTCGTCGAGGAGCAGGAGCTCGGGATTTCCCATCAGCGTGCGGGCGATCGTCAACATTTGCTGCTCGCCACCCGACAGAAAGCCGCCGCGCCGGTCGCGCAGCTCACGCAGCACGGGGAAAAGCTCGTAGACCGAGTCGATTGTCCAACGACTCCGCCGCCTCGCGGCGCGGGCGGCGACATCGAGATTCTCCCAGACGCTGAGCTCCGCGAAGATGCGGCGGTCCTCCGGCACGAAGCCGATGCCCGCGCGCGCCACCCGGTGCGGCGCCCAGCCGGTGATATTGCCGCCATGCCAGAGCACCCGGCCGCGGCTGGCTGGTGCCAAGCCCATGATCGATCGCATGGTCGTCGTCTTGCCGACGCCGTTACGGCCCAAGAGGCAGACGCACTCGCCGGCCTTTACCTCAAGCGAGATTCCGAACAGCACCCGGCTCAAGCCGTAGGCGGTGTGGATATCTTCGAGCACCAGCAGCGGCGTCATGCTTGCTTTCCGAGATAGATGCGCCGCACCTCGAGATCGCCGCGCACTTCGGCCGGCGTGCCCGTGGCGAGGAGACGGCCCTGATGTAGCACCGCGATTTTCTCGGCGATCGAGAACACCACTTCCATGTCGTGCTCGGTGAAGAGGAGGGTGAGCCCGCGCTCGCCCGCGATCCGCTGCAGAAGCCGCATCGTTTCGCGGGTCTCGCTGGCCGACATGCCGGCGGTCGGCTCGTCGAGCAGCAGGACCTCGGGGTCGCTCGCCAACGCAAGCCCGAGTTCGAGTTGCTTCTGGTTGCCGTAGGAGAGCGTCCCGGCGACCGCGCCCACCTGGGCTGCCAGACCAATCGACGCCAGCAGCGCCTCGACGTCGTCGCGGTAAAAGGTTTCTGCGCGCGACCAAAAATTACGGCCGCGGCCGCGATGAGCGAGGAAGGCTGCCTGCACGTTCTCGAACACCGAGAGCTGCGGGAAGATGTTGGCGCGCTGGAACGAACGGCCGATACCCATGCGGCAAATGCGGTGCGGCGGCGTGCCCGTGATGTCGCGGCCGTCAAGCAGCACCTGGCCGCCATCCGGGCGGAGATGGCCGGTGATCAGATTGAAGAAGGTCGACTTGCCGGCGCCGTTCGGCCCGATCACCGCGGCGATCTGGTGCGTCTCGACGGCGAGGCTCACGCCGGCGACGGCGACGAAGCCGGCAAAGGATTTGCGGAGCTCGCGCACGTCAAGCATGGCGCGGATTCATGAAGCGCCGGGCGCGGCGGAAGCCCGCGACGACCCCGCCGACGATGCCGCCCGGAAACGCGAAAAGCAGGACCAGCAGTATCGAGCCGAGCACGAACGGCCAGTATTGAGTATAGGACGTGATCTCTTGATTGAGCCACACCAGCGCAAATGCGCCGACCGGCGGTCCCCAAAAATAGTTCATGCCGCCGAGGATGGTCATGATCATCACCTCGGCGGATTTCGACCAAAAGACATAGTCGGCGAAAACGCCGCGATTGAAGATGCCGAAGAGGGCGCCGGCAAGGCCGGCGAACGCGCCGGCGACCACGAAGGCCGCAAGTTCGTAGGCCCGCACATTGATGCCGATGAAGGCGGCGCGCTCCGGATTGTCGCGGATTGTCGTCAGCATGCGGCCGAAGGGCGAGCGCACGACCTTCCGCAGCGCCGCGAGCGACAGCGCCACCAGCGCCAACGTGAGGAGGTAGAAGCGGTCGCTGATGCCTAGGTTCCCGAGTCCGGGGATCGCCGTGATCCAGTCAAGATTGGGATAAGGCACTTCCGGGAGACCCTGGTCGCCGCCAGTCACGCCATTCCACTTGAAGCAGATTGCCCAGACGATCTGCGAAAATGCGAGCGTCAGCATGGCGAAGTAGATCTTGGTGAGGCGCACGCAAAAAAAGCCGAACACCAGCGCGAAGGCGGCGGCGGCAATCCCCGCGGCCGGGAAGGCAACAATGAAAGGTAGATGATAGGTCTTCATCAGGATGCCGCAGGCGTAAGCGCCGACACCGAAATAGGCGACGTGGCCGAAGGAGACGAGACCAGTGGTGCCGAGCAGCAGGTTGAGGCTCACCGCGAACAGCGCTTCGATCGCAATCTGCGTGCCGAGGAACGTGTCGTAGCGCGCGCCGAGCCACGGGACCCAAATCGCGACCAGGAACACGAGAAGCGTCCACGGGATGCGGCCGGCAAGCGCGGAGCCCTGCCGTGTCATCGGATCGGCCGGCCCAAGAGTCCCCAAGGGCGGAGGATCAGGATCACGGCCATCAACGCAAAGACCGAGAACAGCGAGAAGCCGGGGAAGATCAGGATTCCGAAGGAAAGCACCTGACCGTAGATCACCGATCCCCAGAAGGTACCCCAAAACGAGCCGAGCCCGCCGATCACCACGACGATGAAGGCCTGGACGATGATCTCCACATCCATTCCCGGCACGATGCTCACGATCGGCGTCACCAGCGCGCCGCTAAGCCCGGCGAGAAACGAGCTCACCACGAACATGCCGGTGTAAATGACGCCGACATTGGCGCCCAGTGCATCCAGCATCTCTCGGTCATAGGAGGCTGCGCGCACCATTCGGCCCGCGCCGGTGCGGCCCAGCACCAGCCAGCCCCCGACCGCGATCGCCGGGCCAATGGCCATGACGAACAAATTGTAGAGCGGCACCGTGGTGCCAAAGAGTTGGACGCTGCCGTCGAGCACCAGGGGACGGAATACCGAGAGCTGGCCGGTGCCCCAGGTGAACTTGGCGGCGTCGCCCAGGATCAGAACCAGCGCATAGGTGAAGAGCAGCTGATAAAGTTCTTCACGGCCATAGAGATATCGGAGCAGCAGCCGCTCCACGATCGCGCCCAGGAGCGCCACGCCGAGCGCCGCCAGCAAAACTGCCGGCCAGAATGCCGACGGCGACGGCGCGAACCACTGCATCGCCTGCCAGGCGAGATAGGCGCCGATCATATAGAAGGTGCCGTGCGCGAAATTGATGACGCGCATGACGCCGAATACGAGCGACAGACCCGAGGCGATGAGAAAGAGGAACATCGCCGTGGTGAGGCCACCGACGAACTGGCTGAACAGGAACGACGCGGCCACCGCCGGTCAGCTTTCCTCGCGCCCGCAGCGATGCGCCGTCGTCAGTTCGTGTAGGGTGCGGGATTGTAGTAGACCGGATCCTTGATGATCGCGAACGGATAGGCGGGGTCCTTGACCATCTCGCCCCAGAACTCGCCGGCATCGGCGTCATGGGTTGTGGCGTCGAAGGTGCGCTTGCCGACGGGCG
>Ga0073928_10008625_pt1 | contig 12732 bp, 13 predicted proteins | sample PaiPotPPA55metaG_FD_76969 | JGI IMG/M metagenome (GOLD analysis project Ga0073928, IMG submission 76969) | Iron sulfur acid spring bacterial and archeal communities from Banff, Canada, to study Microbial Dark Matter (Phase II) - Paint Pots PPA... ...
CACGCAATCCGAACCGTACCAGCGCCAGTGCGTCGGGACTGATGAGTTCCTCGGCTGTTTCGGAACTATACCCAGGCGGCCTGTTCTTGATAGGCACGAATCCCTCGAGGGGGGATGCCGCACCATCGCTGTCGGGCGGGGCGATGCGGACGTAATACCCATCCACGCCGATTCTTTTTGCCAGTTGAGTGTTGGTGATATAAACCCATCGCTCTACGTTGTCATTCCATGAATCGGCTGTCTCTCGTAAGAAGGTTGCGATTGTCTTCTCGCCGACTGCATCCGCCAGATCAGCAGCAGCCAGCAGCGACGAAATCTCGGCAGCCAGAGTAAATGGAGAATATCCCGCATCTTCTTCCCAACGATCTTGCTGAGTGACGGGACCGTTCCGGACAAGGAAGGATGCGGCGCGGCGAACCACTTTCCACCAACGCTTCAAATCTCCCAAAGCGTGGGACGCTTCGCGACGCAACAAGTCGATCAGCAGAATGGGAAGTGCAGTCTCATCCATCTGCAGACCACTCCAATAGGGGCGCCCATCAAGCCACATGTTCTGAGCCCAATGACCGTCGGCCTCTTGCGTGGACTCGAGGTAGCGAAGCACACGAACCGCATCTGCGGGCGCGCCGGCGGCCAGTAAGCCGCTCGCTGACTCGACCAGATCGCGCGGCCACACCAGGTGATACCCACCGAGATCTTCGTCGCCCTTATTGAATCCCCAGGGGATGGAGAGACTAGCGATTATGCCGCCCAAAAAGTCCTTCGACTCGTGCGTCCGTAACACCGCCGCGCTGGCCCGATATAAATCCCGTTCGCGCCGGGGTTCGTCAAGCTTCAACAGGCTATCTTGCCAAGCCATCCAGTGCCGCTGGTAGTGCCCGCGAAGTTCGTCATATGCGTCCAGTAATGTCGCACGTGCCTGCTGTCCTGCTTCTGCCCATATCCCGCCGAAGCCGACGGCCATGACGAATTCGCCGTCACAGGCCTCCAAATCAATCTCGCCGGTAAGGGCAATGTTTCCGTTCTCAGCGCGTGTGTAATCCCATGTCATTTGGTAGTTTTGGGCAAGATCCTGCCATCCATCTGAGTAACCTACAAAACCGACCGACATTTTTCGCCACGACGCCGAACAGGCAAAAGCCAGCGCAGTTCCGTCGTGCTCCGCAAAAAACATGGGAATGCCTTTGTAGTCGGCAACCCATCCCGTATTGCCATAGCCGCAGTTGCCAAGGTGTGGGGAAAGCAAAGCGTGCAGGTGATAGTCCGCAATGGTTCCCTGCAAAGGAACGAAGCGAACCTTCTGCAAGACAACGTTGCGATACGGATCAGTGAGTACTTCCTTTTCGATCCGATACCTGCCCCGCATATCAGTGTTGGTAAGCTTGTAGAGCGGCGTTCCGGGCACGACAGCCGAACTCAGAAAAGTGCAGTGCCGCTTCTCCTCTGAAAAAAAATCTTTGCCATCAGTTACGATCAAACCCAGATCGCGCGTGCAAGCCATATCGATGCGCGGAAAATAAATCTCATTGAGGATTCCGTGACTAAGGGTGAACCATACTCGGCTGTGCTGGTTGAGCGCCGTTCCCACGCCAGTCTTGGCGCTGGAAGTCCACCGTGGCGGAATGCCGGGCCAACCTGGGGCAAATCGTTCATGGTCACTCATTCGGATTCGAGTTCTTTCACTCGTTTACTCGAAACGGTCCGAGATCCACGCGGTAAGTCGAATACTTCCAGTCCGTTTACGATCCGCGTCGGAGTGGCAGTCCGTGCGACAGGAATTTCGAGGTTTAACTTACGCGTGTATACCGCCATTCCAACGACTGCGTCCACGCCCATCTCTTGCAGTTGGTCTACTTCATCGTTCGTCGAAATCCCTCCCGCTACGATTAGTTGTTTGGAGGTAGCGGCCCGCAAAGGACGCACTGCTTCGAACGGAATGCCTTGCATCATGCCTTCGGTCTCGATGTGAGTGTATAGAAAGGCATCGCAGTATGTATCGAGAACAGCGATCATTTCCGCCGGCAAGACGGACGTCAGCTCGCGCCACCCTTGAATGGCAACCTTCCCGCCTTTGGAATCGATTGCAAACACCAACCGGTCGCTCCCAACTGAGCTCGAAATATCCTCGGCAAATGACACATCTATTTTTCCATCACGAATCAAGGTTGATCCCAGAATTACCCTGCGGGCTCCCATGCCGAGGATTTGCTGAGCGGTGTCAATCGAGCGAATTCCGCCGCCCACCTGACATGGCAGGCGATCTAAAAATTGTTGCAGCAGAGCGTGATTGGTTCCAGTTCCAATGGCTGCATCGAGATCGATCAATTGCACCAGAGGAAATTTCGAGAAGCGTTGCATCCACTCCTCGAAATTATCGAATTCAAGAGCTTTCTTTTTGCCCTGAACTAACTGAACGATCTTGCCACCCATTAAATCAATCGATGGAATCAGCACGAGCACCTCATCGGGATTCCGGCAATCTGGAGTTGCTGCTTAAGTTCGGCAATTGACCTCAAACCGTAATGAAAGATGGATGCCGCGAGGGCGGCATCCGCATGGCCATCCTGAAAAACTTCGGTGAAATGTTGAGCGCTTCCCGCACCCCCGGAAGCGATGACCGGAATTCTCACAGCATCGGCAACCGCCTTCGTCAATTCACAGTCGAATCCCTGGCCAGTCCCGTCTCGGTCCATCGAGGTAAGCAATATTTCTCCGGCCCCACGGTCTTCGGCCTGTTTGGCCCAAGTCACGGCATCATGGCCTGTCTGCTTCCGGCCGCCTTGCACCCAGGCTTCGAATCCGCTGGTCCTCCCATTTTCATGGTCATTGCGCTTGGCATCGATCGCCACGATCGCCGCCTGGGAACCGAACCTGTTGGCGATTTCGGTGATTAAACTGGGATTCGCAATGGCTGCGGAGTTCATGCTTATCTTGTCCGCACCCGCATCGAAGATAGCTCCGGCATCTTCCAGAGTTCGAACGCCCCCACCAACGGTGAAGGGAATAAACAATTGACGTGCCGTCCGGCGGACGGTTTCTAGCAGCGTGTTTCGCTTTTCATGGGTCGCGGTGATGTCCAGCAACACTACTTCGTCCGCTCCAGCTTCGCTGTGAGCAGCCGCCAATTCAGCGGGATCTCCGGCGTCCTTGAGATTCAGGAAGCGCACGCCCTTCACGACCCGACCAGCATCTACGTCGAGGCACGCGATAATGCGTTTAGTCAGCATTCTGTTCCGCGAGAGTTACACGGTCACAACCCTTAGGAGCTTCCAGGGAGCAAAAGGTTTCTAACAGCTTTAAGCCGACTGCCCCCGACTTTTCGGGATGGAACTGAACGCCGAACAAATGATCTTGTTCAACGACTGCCGAGAACCTGCCTCCATACTCACATTCAGCAACTGTGTTGACCAGTAAGGGAACGCGATAGGAGTGCGTGAAGTAGACATATGAACCAGACGGAATCCCGTGCAATAAGCGCGACGGCTTGTCGCGAAATTCCAACTGATTCCATCCCACATGCGGAGACTTTACGGAAGCAGGGAAGCGTAGACACTCGCCTGGCCATATCCCGAGGCCAGGAACCTCTGGAGCTTCTTCACTCGATTCGAGCATCCATTGCAGGCCTACGCAAATTCCAAGGAATGGCACACCGCGCTGGAAGGCGTTAACGATCGCATCGCGCAACCCCGAGTCCGTCAAATGCGAGGTTGCGGAAAAGTGCCCCACTCCGGGCAACACAATCTTTTCCGCTTGCGAGACGATCTTAGGATCGGCTGTGATGACGGAATCGGCGCCGACCTTATCGAGAGCCTTCTTGACCGATGCAAGATTTCCAGCGCGGTAGTCTACGACGGCGATCATCACAGTAGCCCCTTGGTGCTCGGCAACAGGCGCTTCATTTGGCGGTCTCGCCAACATGCCGCTCGCAACGCTCGGGCAAAGGCCTTAAACATTGCTTCGATCTTATGATGATTGGAGCGTCCGTAGAGAACCCGTGCGTGCACATTGGCGTGCGCGCCACGGGCGAATCCTTCAAAAAAATCGAACACCAGCTCGGATTGTAGGTCTCCCACCAGGCGGGTTTTGACTTTGGCATCTATGACCGCGGCAGTGCGTCCTGAAAAATCGACGGCGGCTAGGGCCAGAGTTTCATCCATGGGCATCACAAAATATCCCGCACGCAAAATACCGCGCTTGCTGCCCAATGCTTCGGCGAAGGCCTGTCCCAACGCGATTCCCACATCCTCGACAGTGTGATGTTGGTCCACGTCCAAGTCACCTTTCGCCTTGAGGTCTAAATCGAAAGCGCCGTGATGTGCGAAGAGTTCCATCATGTGATCAAAGAAACGGATGCCAGTCGCGACCTTGTAACGCCCTTTGCCGTCGATGTTCAAAGAGAGCGAGATGTCGGTTTCTTTGGTGGTTCTCTTGATGGAGGCCTTTCTCATCCGCCCACCTTCTGCCCAATTCCGATCTCTTCGAAGGCCTCTCGCAATGCTGCCAGCATTTGATTTGTCTGCGTTTCCGAACCCAGCGTGATCCGCACGCATCCGGCACATCCCCGATCGCCGGAACGGTCTCGCACCAGTATTCCCCGCTCGCGCATGGTGGAAATAAAACTTTTAGCTTGTGAACCAAAATACATCAGGACGAAGTTCGCATGGCTGGGCCAATAGCGCACGCCCCACTCCTGAAGTTCGCGCTCAAGCCGGTCACGGCCGCAGCGCACTTCATCAACGTACTGTCGAATATAGGCTTGGTCGGCTAGGGCGTCGGGGAGGCATGCCAGCGCGACCGAGTTGACGTTATAAGGCGAACTTACTGGACGCACGAAGTGTATTTGTTCAGGATGGCCAGCCAAAACTCCGATTCGGAGCCCGGCCAAACCATAAGCCTTGGAGAATGTTCGCGACACGAACAGGTTGGGGAATTTTCGAAACTCCGGTATCAGTGTCTCGCCGCAAAATTCGAAGTATGCTTCGTCAATCAGCAGAGCCGCATTCGGCGCGTGCTCTGCGATCGTCAGCAAATCTTTTCGAGATGCCAATGTGCCGGTAGGATTATTGGGATTCGCAATTGCCACCAGGCGCGTGTGCGTATTGACGTGAGCAAGAACATTGTCCAACGGAAACCGGAATTCTTCGCCGGCAGGTACCGCGATAACCTTGGCGCCTGTTGCAGCGGCATAAATTTCGTACATTGCGAATGTCGGAACAACAATGATGGCTTCGTCGCCAGGCTCAAGAAAAGTTTCGCAGACAAGATGAATGGCTTCGTCCGTTCCATTGGTAAGCAACAATTCTTCGGGACGAATTCCTAAGTGCGAAGCGACCTTAGCCTCAAGCGGTTCCCTGTCCGGATACCGAGCTAATTGCTCGAAATCCAACTCTCGCAGCTTCTGCATTACACGAGGCGAGCACCCGAGGGTGTTCTCATTGAAATCCAGCCGCAAGCCCTGCCGGTTCCCCAACGGTGGGTGATATGACTTCAGGCTCCGCACTGCCTCGCGTGGCTTAAGCATGACGAGTCCTCACCGCGATGGATTCGGCGTGAGCCACCAGTCCTTCGATTTCCGCCATGCATTCGATCGCGGGAGCCAGACGGCGCAATCCTTTCGAGGACAGTTCCTGAACCGTAATAATTTTCACAAAGTCTAAGACGCTCAATCCCCCGCGGAATCGGGCGACGCCAGCCGTCGGCAAAACATGATTCGGCCCCGAAGCGTAGTCGCCCGCAGCTTGCGCCGAATAATCGCCCACAAATATCGAACCCGCATTCTTAATAAATGGCAGATGCTTTCGTTCGATCGTAATGTGTTCCGGCGAAATCGCATTTGCCCAATCAAGCGCAATTTCTGTCGACCCGGCGACGAGAACTGCTCCGTTCCGCCTTAATGATTCCCGCGCAATCGAGTTGGACGACCCGAATTTATCCGCGAGCTCGGCGGCCGCTTTTCCCAAAGGGCGGGATGTTGTGATGAAAATCGCCAGCGTTTCGGGATCGTGCTCTGCCTGCGCGACTAAATCAGCCGCGATGAAATCAGGTGTACCGGTATCACTTACCACAACGATCTCTGTAGGGCCGGCGAGAAAGTCGATGGCGCAATCAAATGAAATCAATTTCTTAGCCGCCGTGACGTAGCTGTTGCCAGGCCCAACTATTTTATCCACGCGAGGAATGCTTTCGGTGCCATAGGCCAGCGCCGCGATTGCTTGCGCTCCCCCAACGCGGTAAAACTCTCGAACTCCAAGCATAGCGGCGGCGGCGAGCACTTCGGGACGAGGATTCGGTGAAGCAATCCGAATATTCCTGACTCCAGCGACTTGCGCCGGAATCACGGTCATGAGCACCGTCGATGCCAAGGGATGCCGGCCGCCTGGGACGTAACATCCAACTGAGTCGAGCGGGCGAACTATCTGCCCGACTGACACTCCTCCGGAACTGTGTTTCCACTCTTTGGGTTTTTGCCATTCGCAGAATCTCCTTATGTTCCGGGCCGCTTCTCGCAACGCCGATCGCAAACGAGGAGGTGAAGCGTCCCAGGATTCCTGCATTTCGCTCTCCGCGACTTTGAGAGGAGAATCTTTTTCCAGCCGATCCCAGCCTTCAGCGTAGCCGCGGAGAGACTTATCGCCGCCGCTGCGTACGTCATCCACAATTTTCCGCACTACGGGCTCGACATCCGCGAGTTGAGAACCGCGTTCCGCGAGGGTGCGGACATGCGCGGCTGCGGCCCGACCCGACAGTATCCGCATTACATCACCACCTTGTTCAACGGATATTCGACGATTCCCTGAGCTTTGGCCTCTTTCAGTCGCGGAATCACTTCCCAAGCTGTCGCTTCCTCAATGACGGTATTTACTGCAAGCCACTCGGGATCACTCAGCGTCGAGATTGTCGGGCGCTTCAGAGCGGGAAGCACCGACAACACTCCGTCGAGGTGTTCTTTGCGGACATTCAGCATGAGTCCGACCCTTTCCTTCGCTTCCATGGCGCCACGCAACATCATTCCCAGATTCTCGATTTTGCGGCGCTTCCCAACATCCATCCAAGCGGCCTTGTTGGCGATGATTTGCGTGTTCGATTCGAGAACCGTATCGACGATGCGAAGATGATTCGCTCTAAGCGAACTGCCAGTCTCGGTGACTTCGACGATGGCGTCCGCAAGCATCGGAGGTTTTACTTCAGTTGCGCCCCATGAGAATTCAACTTTGACCTCAACGTCGCGGCTGCGGAAATAACTTTTCGTCACATTTACCAATTCCGTGGCGATGATGCATCCGTCGAGATCTTTGGGCTGGTGAAATCGAGAGTCTTCCGGAACCGCCAATACCCACTTCACTTTTCCCCGGCTTTGCTTGTTGTAACTGAGATTTGCCACCGTCTCTACCTGGAGTCCGCTCTCAATCACCCAATCAAATCCGGTGAGACCCGCATCCAGCGCGCCATGCTCAACGTACCGTGCCATTTCCTGGGCGCGAATCAGCAGGCACTCGATCTCAGGATCGCCGGTGGATGCGAAATAGGAACGCGCATTGACGTGAATCTGAAGACCCGCTTGCGCAAAGAGCTGCAAAGTGGCGTCCTGTAAGCTGCCCTTGGGAATGCCGATGCGGATCTTCATCGTTCGTTCTCCCCGTCGGTGACTGCCGGCTTCAGATCAATCTCCTTCGTGAAACAGGATCGAGTGCCTTCATGACAAACTACTCCCGCGCCCTCAACATTGACTTGGAGCAGCAGGGTGTCGCGATCGCAGTCGGTTCTCGCCGAAAGAAGTTTTAGCTTATTGCCGGAGGTTTCACCCTTCATCCAAAGAGTATTGCGGCTGCGGCTGTAAAACGTCACGTAACCAGTCTCCCGGGTCAGCGCCCAAGCTTCCTGATTCATAAAGCCCACCATCAGGACGTCGCCATTGTCGGCATCCTGAACGATGGCCGGAGTCAATCCCTGCATCTTTTCGAAATCGATTTCCACATTCATATACTCTTCTTCCTCCGGGGACTACGCCCCGCAAACAAAAAGCCCGCTGAGCATTCGCGTCAGCGGGCCGGATCTTGTGATTGCTGAATATGAATCTGAAGTGACTCAGCTAAACACACCCACCCGCACGCGGTGCGCGTGATGGTGATGGTGGTGATGGCGGCTGGTCAGCATCTGTCATTACATTAAAAGTGGCAGAAGGTCCTGTCAAGACGCTTTTCACTCTCCTGAGGTAAGATTGTCTAGCAGCACGAACCGCTAAGGGACAGCCGCCCTCGGTTGTCCAGTCGAGCATAGCTCGGCCATCCCACACATTTTATCCAAGCCGGGCAGCCGAGGGCGGCGATCCCTGCGTGAACTTATCAGGAGAAGACATGGCAAAGATTGCAAAGACTGCAGACCGTAAGAAGGTTATGGACACCTCCAAGAGCACGGACTGCCCAAAGTGTGGCAAGTCCACCCGGATTGTAAAGCGGGTTAAAGATCGCGAACGCGGCGTCCCAGGCGGGGTTTTTATCTCGTGCTCGGCGTGTGAATTCTACGAGAAGCTGTGAGAGCCAGCGAGAGCGCTACACGAATAACTTGCGCGAGCTTACGAATTTACCGGAAGTACACTTTCCATTTGGGCGAGGATTTCTCTTGCAGCTAGGGCTGGATCGGCGGCCTCGATGATCGGCCGCCCGACCACAATATGGCTCGCCCTCGCCGCGATCGCCTGGGCGGGCGTCACAACTCTTGCCTGATCTCCATGGGCTGCGCCTGCGGGACGCACCCCAGGCGTTACGATCAGGAAGTCCTCCCCAGGATGAAGACGGCTGCGAATCTCAGAAGCTTCTCTCGCCGAAGCCACCACGCCGTGGCACCCCGCTGAGGCTGCGAGGTCGGCCAACCGCGTCACCTCGCTTAAGACTCCCCCCTGGATTCCAACCTGGTCGAGTTCTGATTCATCCATGCTGGTCAGGACGGTCACAGCAACTACTCTGACTTGGGGATCGACGGCGGCGGCAGCCTCCGTCGCCGCGCGGAGCATCTTTCGACCACCCAGAGCGTGAACTGTAAGCATCGCCACCCCGAGCCCGGCGGCTTCGCGGACCGCTGCGGCTACAGTATTTGGAATGTCATGATATTTAAGGTCCAGGAAGACCTGTCGTCCGGAGGAAATTAAGTCATGGACAACCTGGGAACCTTCAGCGGTATACAGTTGAAGACCTACTTTGTAGGTGACTACAGAATCCCCAAGGGTCGCCACAATCTTGCGCGCTGCGGCTGCGCTGGACACGTCCAAGGCCACAATCAGTTTTTCCCGAGCATCCATCCCGAGAGGAGTATAGACCCGCCAGAATTAATGTTCCAGCGGGGTAAGGGCAGCCATCATTTGCGGGTGAACTACATCCAAGCGTACTTTCTGGATCCCCTGATCCTTGAAATGCAGCACCTTGGCAGCGCTATAGGACAGGTCGATGATCCTGCCCGGAACGACGGGTCCACGGTCGTTAATTCGAACCAGAACCTCCTTGCGGTTCCGCAAATTCGTTACCTTGACCCAAGTCCCCAAGGGGAGGCTAGGATGCGCAGCCGTCAGGTCGTACATGTTGTAGGGCTCACCGCTGGCTGTCTGTTTGCCGTCGAAGTAGTCGCCGTACCAGGACGCCGTCCCTACCTGAAACGGCTTGGGCTGGGCTGCCTTCGTCACAACGACCTGCTGATCAGTGTTCTGAGATATCTTAGTTTTTGTATTTCGGGTGTTGCTCGACTCTAAGCTGGTTGGCCCCTGAGCCGCTCCCAAGCTGACGAGAATTATTATCGCCAGTCCACGAGCAATATATCTTCGCATTCAGTCACCTCGCATCTCGAAAAGTCTTGCCTCCCGGTTCAGCCGTGCCACGTTAACGTTATGTGAAATGCTATGGGTCTAAGGTCGCCATGTCAATCCGCAAAGCCATGTACGAACGTAACCGCCGAGTTATAGATACCATACATAACTTGTTGTATATCATGAAGAAATGTCGGGATGCCCTGTCCTGACAAGTACTTAGCTGTTTATAAATTAGTAAACACTCGCCTGGTGCCATCAAGAAAATTTGGCAGGATTCAGTGTTTTCTTGGACTTGCAGAGAAAACTTTTGTTTTGCCTTTATTTTCAGTCAATTACAACATTTCTTGGCAAAAACGTGCACTAACTATTTATTTGCTGCGCACCGTTTCATTTCGGATAGATTGCGGCTATGCCTGAAAGTCGGCCCGTCGTGCTCACCATTGCAGGGTTCGATCCATTGTCCGGAGCCGGAGTGACTGCGGATATAAAAACTATAGCCGCACACGGATGCTACGGCGTGGCAGCGATCACGGCGATGACGGTTCAGTCTACGGTCGGAGTCCGACGGGTTGAGGTAATCGCGGACCTCCTAAAAGACACGCTGTCCGAGTTAGCGTCAGATGTGCAATTTGCTGCCGTCCACCTCGGGATGCTTGGTTCGGCGGACGCGGCAAACGTCGTCGCCGATTTTCTAACCCACTGCGGCGCCCCCAACGTGGTCCTGGACCCAGTTCTCAAGTCGACCTCGGGCGCTGTCCTATTGGATGACGCCGGAATACCAGTTCTTGAGAAGAGGCTTATTGCGCTATCCGCCGTAATCACCCCGAACCTGTCAGAAGCCTCCGTCCTTACAGGATTACCTGTAGGGAACGAGGAAGAAATGAGGCGGGCGGCGGCTCGGCTGCACGAGATGGGAGCTCAAGCTGTTGTAGTAACCGGAGGCCATTTGGATCAGCCTGCGGACCTTCTCAGTCGGAACCAAAAATCAGGCTTACAGCAGCAGTTCTTTCGGGCTGAGCGTATTGATTCCAATTCGACTCACGGCACAGGCTGCGCCTTTTCGTGCTCCATGGCCTGCCATCTGGCGCTTGGCCGGAGTCTTCCCGAGGCGGTACAGTTGGCAAAATCATTTGTGAGGGGTGCCATCGCTCGAGCTTATTCGGTGGGGCGAGGGGTGGGGCCGATCAACCACTTCCATCTGGCTGAGGGGGAATAACCAAAGAGGGGCTATATGTTATTTGTGAGATCCTGCGTTCTTAACCATTATCCCTGCCCCGAACGCGGCGATCGAGCCCAGGAGCCACTCAATCCTCACCAACTGGAGGGCCTGAAAATCAACGTAATTTTCGGCCTGAAACACGAAGCCGGCCCGAAGGGTCTCTATCAGGCACCCGATTCCCGCGAGGAAAGCGCAAAGTGAGGGAATCGACAACCCCAAACTTTGCTGAAGGTGCCGGATTCCGATTAGCTGGGCGAAACTGTGGTGCCGGACCCATGGTTTTGACGGGGCGTCGAGCTCACGTTTCGCTCCGCAAAGGTAGCAAAATCTGGATCCAGCCATAAACTCGGTCGAGCAGTGAACGCATGATTTCAAGCTCTCTCCGCTAGAGGCTGCCGTCGTTGACGTCGGCGCGATCGCGGGACGAATCCAGAATTCTTGCTGCGAACTCGGTACGGCTTCAGACATGCGGTTTCACCTTTAGCTTTTTATTCGCAAGCGGGTGACCATAAGGTTTCGCCGAAACTCATGTGTATTCATATGGTTATGGGTGCCCAACTTCGAGGACGGCAACAACCGGGCAAGAATTACTCTTTCAGTGGGGAAGAACGTCTCAAGGAACCGCTCGAAGATAGCCGCGCAAATGAGGCCCCCCCAAAGAACCAGTGATGGTTCGTGGGATCATCCCCGATCGGATAAACTTAAGTCTCGATACTTCCGGCCAGAGAGAAATCAAATCAAATCAACTCACATTTTGCAGCGGACGCTTTGTTGTTTTCTCTGTTTGGCATTTTTTTCGTCTCAATGCGCCAATGGCCAGGCCAAGAGTTCGCCAGCGACCGACGACCTGTCATTCCGGCCAAGAGATCCCCTAAATCTGGTGGCTTTTGACCATTTTTACAATCTTGATTACGTTCGGGCCGTACAAGAGTTCGATCAGGTTCTTAAAAGACACCCCGATGATGCATTCGCCATAAATCACCTGCTCACCGCTATTCTGTTCCATGAGCTCTATCGAATGGGAGTGCTTAATACGGGAGAATACGCTAACGACAGTTTCATCAAGGCAGCGCATCGCCCGGCCAGTGCTCAAGCTCAAGCGCAGATTAAAGACCTGGTGAAGAGAGCGCTGACCATAGAACAGAACCGGCTAGTGGCTAATCCCAACGATGTCGAAGCTCTCTATACACGAGGCGTTACGCGTGCCGAGTTTGCGACGTACACGGCGCTGGTCGAGCATGCCTGGTTCTCAGCTCTACGAAACGCGGTCGGAGCCCGACACGATCACGAGCGTGTGCTGGAACTGGCTCCGCAAGATATTGAAGCGAAGCTCCTGGTAGGTACCCACAACTATGTGGTCGGAAGTCTGCCTTGGGCACTGAGATCGGCGAGCTCCATGGCGGGACTGGGTGGCAACAAAGAGAAAGGCATACAACTGCTTCGCGAATGCGCCGCCGGAAATGGAGAAACCGCCGTGGATGCCAGGATTCTTCTGGCACTGTTCCTCCGCCGAGAACACCGCTACGACGAAGCTCTTCCGATCGCGAAGCAATTAACCGCAGCTTATCCGAGAAACATGCTCATGGCTCTTGAGGAGGGAAATTTGCTACGGCCGGAGCATCCACAGGAAGCCGCTGCGGTTTACTCCAAAGTCTGGCGGGTAGGTGCTCAAGGTGGCTACCCCGGCCAGCACTACGAGATTGCCGCGCTCACCCTC
>Ga0073928_10008627_pt1 | contig 12730 bp, 15 predicted proteins | sample PaiPotPPA55metaG_FD_76969 | JGI IMG/M metagenome (GOLD analysis project Ga0073928, IMG submission 76969) | Iron sulfur acid spring bacterial and archeal communities from Banff, Canada, to study Microbial Dark Matter (Phase II) - Paint Pots PPA... ...
CAATCGGTTCGACGCGCTGCGCCGCGAGGGCTTCACCGAGGAGCAGCTCGGACGCGTGCACGGACCAATCGGCCTCGACCTCGGCAGTCGCGGCGCCGAGGAGACCGCCCTAGGCATCCTCGCCGAGATCACCGCGGTCCGCTTCGGCGGAGCTGGTGTTTCGAAGAGGGAGGCTCCCGCCGCCCGCGCCTGACGCTCCCAGGTACTCGCGCAGCACCGGCAGCGCGAAATAGAACAGGGCGATGAACCCAAACACCGCCAGGGCGATTCGGTAGCTCCACAGCGTGAGCAAGGTCGCCAGCGGGTAGAGGACCAGCCCGGTGGCAAAGCCGAGCCAGTCGAGCGGGACGTAAGTCCGCCGGTAGCGGCGTGCATAGAGCGTGAACACGCTGAACGCGACCGCCATACAAGACATGGTCACGCCATAGGCGAACGTCGCGACCTGCTGGTCGTGGCCGGCCTGCAGGTACTTCGCGACCAGCGCGGTCGGGAAGGGGATGGCGGCGACGGTCACCAACAGAAGGGCGTTTATGAAAAGCAGCGCTCTGTCGATGCGATCCATCGTGTCGAAGACGACGTGGTGATTGACCCAGATGACGACGATCGTCCCGAAGCTGATCGCATACGCGGCGTACGAGGGCCACTCCGCCAGCAAGGCCTGTGCCAGGCCGGACTTGACGTCCGGCGGGGTGATCGAGAACACCAGGATCGTGGCGGCGACTGCGAAGACGCCGTCGCTGAAAGCCTCCGCCCGCGCCTTGGCTATGCCTTGTGGCGTGCGTGCTGTCTGAACCGCCTCGCCTTTTCCCGGTTGCCGCACGACGCCATGGTGCACCAGCGGCTCGAGTGGTTGCGAGAACGGTCGTAGAAGGCCCAGCGGCACGTCGGTGAGCCGCAGAGCTTGAGCCGGGTCCAGTCCGGTTCGGCCATGCTCGCGAAGACGGCGGCGACGATGCGTCCCATCGCGCCGACCACGCCACCGATCTCGGGCTCGAGGCGCGCCTTGCCGTCCGGCCCGAACCGCGCCCGCAGGCGGCTGGCCGTGGCCGCCTCGTTCAGGGTCGCCACGTCGACCGGGTAAATCGATCCGCCCGAGTTGGCGCCGATCACCCCGCGGATGGCTTCCCGGAGTGCGACCGCGTGCTTCAGGTCTGATTCCCGGACCTCGGCGGCCGTGTCGACCAGGTCGCGTGCAACCAGCCATCCCTTGAGCGTGTTTGGGTCGCTGAGCCCTTCCGGGCCGTCCTGCATATCGACCGTGTTGACAAAGGCCTGGACCAGTCCCAAAACGCCGTTCGCCGTATCCCGGTCAGACATCAAAAGGAATATTACCCTTAACCACCCACGGCCGAACATAGGTTATAATAACCGTCATACGCAATATGACAGTTACGAGGAGGCACGAGATGAACCAGTATCACGACGACATGGCGTGGCAGCGGCTGGTCGACATCCAGCGCGAGATGGAGAACAGCCGGCAATGGGCGGACGGCATTTCGAGCTTGACGGCCCGACTGGCAAAGCTGGCAGAGCGGGCCCGGATCCTGGGCGGGCTGGCCATGCGCCGGGCGCCGCGCAAGCGCCCGCTCCGAGTGCGGCGCGAGCTTCGTTAGCCGGCGAGCCGGCGGAGGACCTCGATCTGCTCGGCGTCGGGCCCTTCGCCGGCGCCGGGCACCTCGAGGATGAACGGCAGCCCGGCCAGGCGCGGCTCATGCAGCAGAGCTCGAAAGCCGTCTTCTCCGATCTGGCCGGCGCCGATGTTGGCGTGCCGGTCGCGGTTGGATCCGAGACCGGTGACCGAGTCGTTGCAGTGGATGACCTCGACCCGGCGGAGTCCCACCACGCGGTCGAGCTCGTCTAGGGTCGCGGACACGGTCGCCGCGGTGCGCTCGTCATAGCCGGAGGCGAACGCGTGACAGGTGTCGAAGCAGACCGCGACGCGTTCGTCGTCAAGCCCGGCCAGCATCTGCGCGATCTCCTCGAACCGTGCGCCGACACAGCCTCCGAGGCCGGCGTTGTTCTCGATCAGCAGTCGGGCGTGCTTGGGTTCCGCGCGCTCGAGCACGCGCTTGATGTGCTCGAGGATGCTCGGCAGCCTGGTTTCGAAGCCGGCGCCTTTGTGTGAGCCCGTGTGGAAGATGACCCCGTCCACGCCGAGGTCGTCCGCAGCCTTGAGGTAGCCGGTGAGCGTGCTCTCGGACCGCTGTCGGAGCGTCGTGTCGTCGCCCGCCAGGTTGATCAGGTAGACCGCGTGGAAGTAGAACGGCGGCTTGCCATGCTTCTCGGCCGCCTCCTTGAAGGTGGCGATGCGCGTCTCGTCCAGCTTCGGCGAGCCCCAGAAGCCTGGCGGGGTGGGGTGGACCTGGATCGCCTCGGCGCCCATCGCGGCTGCGCGCTCGAAGGCCAGGTGCAGGCCGCCGGAAGAATCGACGTGGGCACCAAGTAAGGGCATGCAGAAAAGACTAGCGGCGCCGTCTGGCATGCTGGAGGCGCGTTGATTTTCGTAATGAGCGACCTCGAGGTGCCGATCCGGGGTCGAACGTACCGCGAGCCCGACGGAGCCCACAGCGTCATGGTGCGCGGCCGCGACCTGGAGCCGGCCCTGCAGCACGTGGCCTCGCGCACCGATTGCGGCACGCTGGCCGTGGTCGGCCTGCCGGAGGCGATCCCCGACCTCTCTGTGATGAAGGGGCGCAAGCTCATCGTCGTCGACGCCGACAGCACCCGGCTCCACGACTTCGCCGAGGCGGGAGTCAAGGTCGGCGCCGAGGTCGAATGGATCCGCTCCGCCAGGCCGTCGAGCGAACGACTGGCCGCCACCCTCCTGCCCGTCGGCGCGGTGGTGCTGGCCGCCGGCGCGAGTTCGCGCATGGCCGGCAGCCAGAAGCTTGTGCTCGAGTTCGACGGACGCCCGATGATCCGCCATGCCATCGAAGCCGCCTCCGAAGGAGGCTGCCACTAGGTGGTCGTCGTCTACGCGGCCGACGAGGTGAAGGACGCCGTCGATGGCGCGGCCGAGCTCGTGTTCAATCCCGACGCCGCGAAAGGCATGTCCACCTCGCTGCGCACCGGGTTACGCGCCCTGAGGAGCGACATGGAGGCCGCGCTGGTGATGCTGGGCGACCAGCCGCTGGTCGGCTCGCGGGCCGTGTCGGCGCTGCTGCGCACCTGGCGCCGCGAGGGCTCGCGTCCCGCGGTGGCGATGGCGGCCGGCGACAAGCCGCGCTGGACGCCGCCCGTGGTGCTGTCGCGTGAGCTGTGGGCGGAGATGGACTCCCTCGAGGGCGACATGGGCGCCCGTCACGTGCTGGACAAGCACCCCGAGCTGCTCGACGTGGTGCCGGCCGGAGGCAGGCCGGATGACATCGACACGCCGGGCGACTACGCCAAGATCGTCCGCCTGTTCCCGCGCAAAAAGCCCACGCGCAAAACCTAGTTCCTACAGCTGAGTGCGCAGGAGCTTGCCGCCTTCGCTCAGGGGTAGGCGCTCGACGAACTGCACGCGCCGCGGGACCTTGAAGCTCGGCAGCCGCGCGCGGCACCACGCTACAAGCGCCTCCGCGGTCACGCCCTCGCCGACCACCAGCGCCTCCAACACGAGGCCATAGACGCGATCCGGCCGGCCGACCACCGCCGCCTCGCGCACGGCGGGGTGCAGGCGCAGCGTGTTCTCGACCTCGGCCGGGTGGACCTTCTCGCCGCCGGTGATGATCACGTCGTCCTTGCGCCCGGTCACGACCAACGCCCCGCGCTCGTCGAGGTGGCCGAGGTCGCCGGTGAGCACCCGCCCTCCGAACGTCGGTGAGACGACCGGACCGCTGACGGCGATCACGCCTTCCTCGATCGTCACGGTGGCCTGGCTGTGCGCGAACCCCGAGGTTCCGAGCAGCTCGCGCGCGCGTCCAGGCGGCACAGTCGCGACCTGCGAGCACGTCTCGGTCATGCCGTAGGTCGGGCACACCATCAAGCCGAGGTCGGCCCATGCGGCGACTTCATCGTCGCTGGCCGGCGCCCCGCCCACGAGGATGGCCCGCGGCTTGCGCAGCGCGGCGGCTCCACCGGCGTCCAGGATTCGGGTCAGCATCGACGGCACTGCTGAAACGAGGGTCGGCCGTTCCTCCTCGATGGCGGCGACGGCGGCCTCGGGATCGAAGCCGGAAAGCGCGACGATCGGGTGGCCGTACAGCACCGAGCGCATGAAGATGGCGAAGCCGCCCACGTGGTGGGGCGAGAGCATGAGCAGCCACGTGTCGTTTCTCCGCCGGCCCAGGCTCTCGATGCACCCACGCGCCGAGGCGCGGTGATTCGCCAGCGTCAGCCTCACCGGCTTGGGCGGTCCCATAGTGCCAGAGGTGTGCAGCAGGCAGAGATCGCCTTCGGCGCGCACGCCGGCGTCGCGAGGATGGATCTCGCCGGCGGCGATGACCGCGCGCGGGCGGGCCTGCGCGATGAGGAGGGCGCGCTCGGACTCCTGGGCGCGCGGAGGCAGCGGCACCATGACCGCGCCGATCCGGATGCAGGCGTGCAGCAGGGCGGCGAACCTCGCCCCTGCCGGTTCCACGACGGCAACCCGCTCGCCCCGGCGAATGCCCGCGGACGAGAGGCGCTCAGCCCACGCTCCCGCCACCCCGTCGAGCGCGCCCCAGCTCAGGCGCACGGGGCGGGCCGACGCGCCGCCTCGATCGACCAGCGCCAGGCCGTCAGGCGATCGGCGCGCCCGGTCCGCGAGTGGATCGGCAACCATCGGCATGAAGATTAGGGAAGATTGATCACCCTCACCCAGCCTCTCCCTCAAGGGAGAGGGGAAGCCGGCGTAGGATGACTGATGATGCTAGCGATCGCTCTAGGAGTGCGAACTTGAAGAATCAGACTGAAGGCGGATGGGTGCGGTTGGGCGACTACGAAGACATCCTGTACGACACCTGGGACGGCATCGCCAAGATCACGATCAACCGGCCGGAGGTGCGCAACGCGTTCCGCCCGACGACGGTTTCCGAGATGTCGAAGGCCTTCGAGGCAGCACGGGACGACCCGAAGATCGGCGTCGTCATCCTCACCGGGGCCGGCACCGAGGCCTTCTGCTCGGGCGGCGACCAACGCATCCGCGGTGATGACGGCTACGTCGACCCCAAGGGCGTCGGCCGCCTCAACGTGCTCGACCTGCAGATCCAGATCCGGCGGCTACCCAAGCCGGTGATCGCGATGGTGGCGGGTTATGCCATCGGCGGTGGCCATGTCCTGCATGTGGTGTGCGACCTCACGGTGGCCGCCGAAAACGCCCGCTTCGGCCAGACCGGCCCGCGCGTCGGCAGCTTCGACGGCGGCTACGGCGCCGGCCTCCTGGCCCGCATCGTCGGCCAGAAGAAGGCGCGCGAGATCTGGTTCCTGTGCGAGCAGTACGACGCGCAGTCGGCGCTGCAGATGGGCCTGGTCAACATGGTCGTGCCGCTGCCGATGCTCGAGAAGGAGACCGTGCGCTGGTGCCGCCGCATGCTCGAGCTGAGCCCGCTGGCGCTGCGCATGCTGAAGGCCGGGCTCAACGCCGCCGACGATGGGCTCGCCGGCATCCAGCAGCTCGCCGGCGACGCCACCTTGCTCTACTACTTGAGCGAAGAGGCCCAGGAGGGCCGCGACGCCTACGTGCAGAAGCGCAAGCCCGACTTCACGAAATTCCCTAAGCGCCCCTAAGCAACATGACGATCGCGACCGCGGCGCTGAGTCCGGGGCGGGTCTGGTGGTCGGCGGTGCGGCCGGCCACGCTCGCGGCGTCGGTCGCGCCCGTGCTCGCGGGGACGGCGATCGCTGTGCACGATGGCGGGGCGCGTCCAGCCGCCGGGCTGGCGGCGCTCGTCGTTGCGATCGCAATACAGATCGGGGTCAACTTCTCCAACGACTACTCCGATTTCAGGCGCGGCGCGGACACGCCACAGCGCATTGGACCGGTGCGCGCGGCATCCTCGGGCGTCGTGCCGCCCGAGCACGTCAAATGGGCGGCGGTGGCTGCGTTCGGACTCGCCGGCGCCATCGGCGTTGCGCTGAGCCTCGCGACCGACTGGCGCCTGCTTATGGTCGGCGGAGCGTGCCTGCTTGCAGCGTGGCTGTACACCGGCGGCCCGCGGCCGTACGGCTATCTCGGGCTGGGCGAGCTCTTCGTGTTCGTGTTTTTCGGCCTGGTCGCCACCTGCGGAACTGTCTACGTGGAGGAGCTCCACGTCACCACGCTCGCGGTGCTCGCCGGCTGCTCGATCGGTTTCCTGGCGAGCGCCATCCTCGTGCTCAACAACCTGCGCGACGTTGACAGCGACGCCGCGGCCGGCAAGCGCACGCTGGCCACGCGCATCGGGCGCGAGCGCACCCGCTACCTGCTGCTCGCGATTGCGGTGGCGACCTTCGTGATGCCTGTGATCGCCGTGCTTGCGCACGCCGCGAGCCCGACCATCCTGGTGACGCTGCTTGCGGCTCCTATGCTGGCGGTTCCTGTCAGGACCGCCTTCGAGAGCGTGTCGGGACCCGAGCTGGTCGGCGCGCTCAAGCGAACGGCGGCTGCGGAGGTTGCGTTCTCGATGCTGCTGGCGGTCGGGGTGCTCGCATGAGGGCCGCCGGCTACATCAGCGCGATTCGGCCGCAGGATGTGGCGCGGGAGGTCGAGTCGTTGCTCCGGAGTGGGTGCGCCTCGTTCACGCTGCGCTCGATCGACCACGGCGGGATGCTCGATCAGGAGCGGATTGGCGCGGCGCGATATGCCGCCGGGGTTCAGTCGGTGGTCGAGCTCGAGCCGGCCGTGCCGGCGGCGGCGGCGGCCGCCCAGCGGAGGTGATCGGCCAGTATCCCGGCCATCGCTTCAGGTTGTTCGAAATGCGCCGCGTGGCCACTGTCTGGAACCGTGCGCAGCCGCCAGTCGCGGACGTGTTCGGCCATGCGCAGAGCCACCGCGATAAAGGCGCTGTCCTGATCGCCGGCGACGAACGTGGTGGGAACGTGGATAACGCCCAACTCGCCCCAAAGCGGCTCCATCGCCCCCGCGCCCATGCCTCGCAGCGACGCCGCCAGACCCGCCGGCCGATTGCTCACGCGAAGGGAATGCAGCCACGCGGCAAACTCGGGCCCCCGGCGCGTGATGCCCGCGAACATGGGCAGCGACTCCCAGTACCGCGCGAACGGCTCGATGCCGTCGCGCTCGATTTCCTGAGCGAGGGCCTCGTCGGCTCGGCGGCGGGCTTCCCGGGCTTCTGGGTCGAGGCCGGGATGTGCGCCGATCGTGAGCAATGAGCGCGTGCGCTCGGGTAGTCTGACCGCCACGTGCAGCGCCAGCCGGCCGCCCATCGAGTAACCGACGACGTGGCTCCGTTCGACTCCAAGGTGATCCCACAGGGCCACGAGGTCCGCCGCGCAGTCGTCCATCGTGCACGGCGCGGTCTTGGCGCCGCCATGGCCCCGGACGTCCGGGGTCACCCATCTCCAGCCTGCCGGCATGTTGCGCACGAGCTCCTCCCAGCTCTCGCCGGTAAGCGTGAAGCCGTGCAGGAGGGTGACCGTTTCTTCCACGCCATAAGCCTATGGATGTAGCGCAAGCCTTCGCGGCGACCTTTGTGGACGAGCTGGCGCAGCAGGGCGTCGAGTACGCGTGCGTGTCGCCGGGGTCGCGCTCGGCGCCGCTGGCGATGGCGCTCCAGCGCCATCCGAAGATCAGCGTCTTCGTGCAGATCGACGAGCGATCGAGCTCGTTCTTCGCGGTCGGCCTGGCGAAGGCGACGGGCAAGCCGGTGGTGATCCTGTGCACGTCCGGCACGGCGGCGGCCGAATTTCATCCGGCGGTGGTCGAGGCGTACTACTCGAGGACGCCGCTGATCGTGCTCACCGCGGATCGGCCGCCTGAGCTGCGCGAGGTCGGCGCGAACCAGGCGATCGACCAGGCGCGGCTCTATGGCGGTGCGGTGCGCTGGTTCTTCGACCCGGGACCCCCGGTGGAGATTCCCAACTCTGGTCGCCTCTGGCGGCGGCTGGCCGCGCGCGCGTGCGCGGAGGCGGTTGCCGGCCCCGTGCATCTAAACCTGCCGTTTCGCGAGCCGCTGGTGCCACCGCCGGGCCAGGTGCCGACTCCGGCTGCGGAGGCGCGTCAATCGATCACCAGCGGGGTCGCCATGCCGACGCCCAACCAGGTGGCGAGCGTGGCGAGGGCCCTGCAGGCGGCGCAGCGGCCGCTCGTGGTCGCGGGCGAGATGCGCGACGGGGCGCGCCTCGCGGTCGGGTTGAGCCGGCTTGGAGTGCCCGTGCTCGCCGAGCCGACTTCGCAGCTCCGGCGACCGGAGTCGGGGACCGCGGTCGAGTCATACGAGGCGCTGCTGCGCGCGGGCTGGTCGCTGCAGCACGGACCGGACCTGGTCATCCGCCTGGGCGGAACGCCGACATCGCGGGTCCTCAACTCGTGGCTCGCCGCCCCGTCGGCTCCTACCTTTCTCATCGATCCGGACCGTTTGTGGCGCGACCAGGACCAGGTCGCGAGCGATGTCATCGTGTGCGACCCGCAGGCATTGATCGAGGGGCTGCCTCCGGTGGAACGCGCGTCCTGGCGCGAGGAGTGGGTGGACGCGGGCAAGAAGGCGACTGCCGCCATCGCCGCGGCGCTGGTGTCGACACCGCTGCATGAGGGGCACATCGTGCGTGCGCTCGCGGTCAAGCTGCCCGACCCGGCGCAGGTGTTCGTTGGCTCGAGCATGCCGATTCGCGCGGTGGACAGCTTCTGGCCGTATGCCAAGCCGCAGCAGCTTTTCTACGCGAATCGCGGGGCGAGCGGGATCGACGGCCTGGTGTCGACGGGGCTTGGGGTTGCCGCGGCGCGGCCGGCGGCGCCGACGGTGCTGATGCTGGGGGATCTGTCGCTTTACCACGACATGAACGGGCTTTGGGCGATGAGACGGCATGGGGTTCGCGCCACGGTCATCGTGTGCGACAACAACGGCGGGGGTGTCTTCAACTTCCTGCCTCAGGCGCAGCACACGGACGTGTTCGAGGAGATCTTCGCGACGCCGCTTGGGCTGGACTTCGCGCAGGTGGCGCGGTTGTATGGGCTGGTGTACAGCCCGGTGACGGATCGGGCCGGGCTGGAGCCGGCGATAGCGGACGCGCTCAGCGCCCAGACGTCGACCATGGTCGTCGTGAAGTACAAGCGGGACGACAGCGTGTCGGGGCATCGGTTGTGCTGGGAGGCGGCGGCGGCGGCGCTTCGGGGGTAAAGCCTCGTCGAGTGCCGGCTCGCGACCGGTTTTTCGACCTGAACCTGGGTCAAGTGCCGGCTCCCGACCGGTTTTTCGACCTGAACCTGGGTCGAGTGCCGGCTCCCGACCGGTTACCTGGGCGCGCGGACCTGACTAGAAGCTACACCGGCGACAGAGCCGATCATCGCCGGGACGACGCAGAAGGCGGCGCCAATCAACATGCTGAAGATGAACGACATAGCGTCATAGAACGGGAAGTTATTGAACAGCAGCTTGTCCCAGAGCACCATCGTGCTCGAGACCGCGCCCATCACCACGCACACCCAGATTCCGCCTGAGAACCGGCCACTTATTCGCGCGCCCCAGAAGGCCGCGGGTATGTACGCGAGGAAGGGGATCGGTATGACGCTGACGCCGAGATAGTTCCCTGGGTGAAACAACCGGGCGGCGATGGCGAAGCACACGATGACCAGTCCGTACATCGCGCTGCGAAACACCAGCTGCCGCGATGGCAAACGCTCGGGTCGCGTGATCCCGTTGGCCAGGTCTCGCAGCATGAGCCCTGCGAGCTGCATCCAACCGATGTTGGGGTCGTGCACCAGTTCACGAAACACCAGGCGCCTCTCGTTCTCGTACGCGTAGCGGAATTCGCGTGGATACGCTCAGAGGATCAACCCGTACAGACGCTCCGCCCACGACAGCGGGAACGTCATGGCGCCGAGCGCAGGCGCCGGGTGCGCGCTACCTTCAACGCTTGCTCCATACGCTCCAACTCCGCCGCCAGCGCGCCTCGGCCCTGGTGCGTTAGCCGGTAGTAGCGCCGCCGTGAGTCGTCCCGCTCAGGGTCGATCCGCCCCTCTACCTCCAGGATCAAGCCCGACTCGAGCAGGCGCTTGAGCGTCGCGTAGAGGATGCCAGGTCCCATCTTCACGCGGCCCGCGGAGCTCAGCGTCACGTCCTTCAGGATCTCGTAGCCGTGCCGGTCCTGGATGCTCAGCGACAGCAGGATGTAGAACGCGGAAGTCGTTAGCGAGGTCCCGGGCCGCATCGGCCGCACTATATCAGAAGTGGATATAGTTCCGACCGTTGACTGGGGCCGCGGCCGACGGTAGATTCTGGACGATGAACGGCGCCGTCCTGACGCTCACTTGGGTTGGCGGCATCTTGGGAGGGGTCCTGATCGCCGGCGGCATGGTCAGCGCAGTGACCGGTCGCATGCTGATCAATCCACGGCGCTGGAACTGGTCTGCAGGTGAGGCCCGGACATGGGGCATGGCCAACGTCGCCACCGGGGTCCTACTGGCGATCGACTCGTTGGCTGCCGGCCTTGTCCTCATGAACGGACCGGGGCCGAACTGGGTCGAGCCCGGATGGTGGATACCAGTGAGCCCGACGATTGGCCTCATCATCATGATCAATCCGATCTCGATGCTCCTTCTCGAACAACATCACCAGGGACACTGGCCATTCAGCAGGAGCGACCGAGTTAGCGACTAGCTGAGCAAAAAGTCCAGCACCACCCGGTTGAACTCCGTCGGGTGCTCGAGGTTCGGCAGGTGGGCCGCGTCGTGGATCACGGCCTTGCGCGCGCCTTTGAGCTTTTGCATCAGCAAGTCGACCGCGTCCTGGACCGGCGGTACGTCCTCGTCGCCGATGACGACCAGCGCCGGCGCCGAGATCTCGCCCAATCGCTCCAGAGCGGGCGGGTCAAGGTCATCGGTTGGCGCCGAGTCGAAGTCACTCAGCAGCGCCTTGCCGTTCATGTCCAGGAACAGGTCGCGGATGCGCTTGTCGATCTTGTCAACCGAGCGCTTCGGTCCCGCGAGGAAAAGCTTCATCTCCGCCTGGGTCAGCGCGACCAGGTCATGCACCTCGTCGGCTGCTTTCACCGGCGCCCACAGGTCTGGGTACTTTTTGCCGAAGTTGGCGCCGCTGATCGACGGGCCCACCAGCACCAGCTTCGAGACCCGCTCCGGATGATCGAGCGCGAAATCAATGGCAAGCTCGCCGCCCATCGAGCACCCGACCAGGTGTGCCGGCTTGAGCGCCAGCGAATCCATGATCTCCAGCAGGTCGGCGATCGCAGACCAGCGCGTCGCCGGCAGGTCGGACTGGCCGAACCCGCGCTGATCAGGCCGGATCACGTCGAAATGCTTGGCAAATGCCTCGACTTCCGGCTCCCACATGCGTGAGTCGGCGATACCCGCGTGGAGGAAGATCACCGGGAAGCCCGAGCCCGCTCGCTCGTAGTGGATGCGCGCGCCGTTCACCTGCAGGTACATCTAAGTAAGAGCCGAAAGCAGAGCTTTGAACTTGAGGTCTGTCTCCTCCAGCTCGCGCGCAGGGTCCGAGTCGGGCATCACGCCGACTCCGGCGTACAGCCTCGCTCCATCCTCCCAGAGGAGGCCGCAGCGCAGCGCCACCGCGAATTCTCCGTCGCCGCGCCCGTCGGTCCAGCCGACCGCGCCCGCGTACCATCCGCGCTCCATCGACTCCAGGTCGTCAATGATCCGATCCGCCGCCTCCCGCGGCCAGCCACCGACCGCCGGCGTGGGGTGGAGGGCGGCAGCGAGCTCGAGCACATCGGCGGCGGGCTCCCGTAGGTCCGCCCGGACCGCCGTCGCCAGGTGCTGGATGTTCGTGAACCGCACGACCTCGGGCGGCAGCGCCACCACCGAACTGGCAAAGGGTCGCAGCGCCTCGACGACGAAACGTGACACCAGCTCGTGCTCGGCCGCGTCCTTGCGACTTCCGCGCAGCTGCTCGGCGAGCCTCTCGTCTTCGGCCTCGGTGGCGCCGCGGGCGACGGAGCCGGCCATCGGTTGGGCGAACGCCTGGGCACCCGACCGGCGGATCAACAGCTCGGGCGAGGCGCCGGCGAAAGCGGTGCCGTCCGACCCGGTGATCAGGTACGTGAAGCAGGATGGATACGCGGACCGAAGCGAGCGCGTCACCGCCCCGGCCGACACCACGCCGTCACCTCGCGCGACCACCTCGCGGGCGAGCACTACCTTCGATGCCTCTCCGGAACGGAGTCGGGCGGCCGCGCTGTCGACCGCCGCGGCCCACGCGAGCGGATTGCGCACGGGAGTGACTTCGAGGCTGCGCGCCGGGCGCGCTTGTGACCCGGAGCCGGCGAGGTCGAGCAGCTCTTCCGCGTCCTCGCCGGCGGCGCTCACGAAAGTTCGTCCGCGCACGCGCGTGATGGCGAGCGCGGGAACCCGTAGCAGCAGGCCCGGAAATCCGCCCCAGGCGCCCGCCGGATCGCGATCAGGGCGATAGGCAAACCCGCCCACCGCGACCGGGCCGGTGGCCGGCGCCGCGATGGGCGAGCCCTCAGGCCGCAGCATCTCGCGAACCCGCCGCCACAGCCGCGCCGCCGCGAGGATTCGGTTCTCACCCGGCTCGCGATCGATCACACGGCCCTCGGCGTCCTCGAGCACCACGCCCCCCGCGGCCGCGACGATGTCCAGCGCCCGGCCGATGGCCGCGATGCTCACCGCGTCGGGCATCGG
>Ga0073928_10008628_pt1 | contig 12728 bp, 16 predicted proteins | sample PaiPotPPA55metaG_FD_76969 | JGI IMG/M metagenome (GOLD analysis project Ga0073928, IMG submission 76969) | Iron sulfur acid spring bacterial and archeal communities from Banff, Canada, to study Microbial Dark Matter (Phase II) - Paint Pots PPA... ...
AAGACTCGTCCGCCGTCCACGACCAGGACCTGCCCAGTAACAAACTTCGCTCCAACCAGAAACAAGACCGCGTCGGCGATATCGCTTGGCGTCCCCGTGCGTTTCAGCGGGGCACGCTGGATAAAGTCTTGCTGCCATTCGGGAGGGTCGCCGGGCATGGTGATGGTGCCGGGGGCGATGGCGTTCACACGAATCTCGGGGGCCAACTCCTTGGCCAGCGCGCGAGTCAGCATAATCACTCCGGCCTTGGAGACGCTGTGCGGAATAAATCCTGGCCAGCCCAGCATTCCCCCGATGTCCGCGAAATTGATGATCACCCCGTGTGCGGACTTCAGCAGCGGGGCGGCAGCCTGCGCGCAGAAAAACGGTGCTCGCAGGTTGGAATTGATTGAACGATCCCAATCGGCTTCGCTGGTTTCCGCGAAGGGCGTTTCCAGAAAATTGGCTGCGCTGTTCACGAGGATGTCCAGCCGGCCGAAATGCTGTGCGGCCTGCTCAAACAGGCTTTTTATTTCCGTGAGTTTGCTGAGATCGGCGGCAATGGCCACCGCGCGCCGTCCGAGTTTTTCAATGTCCTTCACGGTCGCCAGCGCTTCCGTTTCCGACTTGCCGTAATGTACGACGACGTCGGCGCCCTCTTCTGCAAGACGCAGTGCAACTGCCTGGCCCAGCCGCTTGGCGGCCCCGGTAACCAGCGCGACGCGCGAAGCGCTCGGTGCAGCGCTGCGGTACTGCAGGCCGGCGAGGCGCTCCGTGATGGAATCGCTCATGCGCTCTCGCGACATTTCCGTCGTCATGCCCTTCAGCATTCTCGCCATAGTGTGCGGCTCGTAGAGGTAGGAATAGTTTACGACCTGCTAGAATCTGGGAGCGAGGATTAATTATGAAGCTCGATCTGCTGGCTATTGCGGCGCACCCCGATGATGTGGAGCTGACCTGCGGCGGTACCTTGCTCAAGATGGCGCAGCGCGGCTACAAGACCGGAATACTGGATTTGACAGCCGGGGAGATGGGCACGCGCGGGACGCCTCAGATTCGCGCAGCAGAAGCGGCCAAGGCAGCTAGATTTTTGGGCGCAGCCTGGCGCGGAAACCTGGGCGTGCCCGATTCGGATGTGCAGCCCAGCCGGCAGCACAAGTTGCGCCTGGCGGGGATGATCCGGGAGTTGCAGCCGAAAACGGTGATACTTCCCTACTGGGAAGCGCGGCATCCGGATCACTATCACGCCTCCACGCTGGGGTATGAGGCCTGTTTTCTGGCGGGTTTGAAGAATCTGGCGGTGACTGGCGAGGCCTACCGGCCGTTCAAGATTCTGTACACCACGGCGTTTGCGGAAGTGCGGCCGACGTTCGTGGTGGACATCACCGCGCAATACACGCGGAGGCGAAAGGCGATTCTAGCGTATGGGTCGCAATTTCGCCCGGCGAAAAGCGAGAAACGCGGCAAGGTCTTTCTCGGGCTGGAGCAACTTGAGGATGAGATGGACCGGCTGGCTCGGAATTCCGGGCACTTGATTGGCGTAAAGTATGGCGAGCCGTTTCTCATGAAGGAATTGGCGAAGGTCGAGGACGTGGTAAAGATGGAGGTTAGGTCGATTTAGGAGATACGCTGCATGGCCGATTAGAACTTTTCGTCCTCCTGGGCCGGGGTGAAACCCGGGAGGGACTGGCCATCGGAAGTGCGCTCGACTCTGACGCGGATCAGAGGCTCGGTTTCGGCGCCGGATTTGCGCAACATGGCTACTGTGGTTAGAGCTTCGTTGTAGAGGCGGGTGACGAGGTAGATTTCGCCGGAGTCGTTTTTCTTCCAGAGCTGGCCGCTTTGTATTTTGGAGACACCCATAGGGACACTTTGAATGTAGATGGGCGACGCATGGGTGTCAACTGGTCATGGCGTGTCCATCACGCCAGAAGACCACGCCGCAACGCTCCGCGAAAAGGCGCGTCACCCAGGTCACGAGATGAAGTGGAACGCGGAGTAATCGACAGCTGCGATCTGATTTCCCGGATTCCCCGAACCTGGTCGCGGTCGGGATGCCGCTGAGCGGAGCTAGGAGGAGTGCTTGGGGGAAAGACTCGCGCTCTTGAGGAGCTTGCGTTGCTCTTTTTCGTATTTCTTGGCGGCTTTTTGCTGCTGCTTGTCTGCTTTTCGTTGCGCCTTTGTTTGCGCTTTCTCTTGTTTCTGCTGGTACTTGTAGAGTGCTTTCTGCTTCTGCTGGGCTGATTTATCGGCTTGACGATCACTTTTTGAGGTGGCCGCATCTTGAGCTTCCATCGGCATCAAGAGTTCAGCACCCAACGCCACTAGTAGTGTCAAGACCGCAATTCGTTTCATCCGGATTTCCCATTATGACTTCGAAAACCACACCAGTTTATACCCGTCGCGCCCGTTCCTAACAGCGTGAAGCGATTTGATTAGCAGCCGATTGCTCGGGCCTATTTGGTCGGGCGTGAGCCGGCGATCAGGATATCCACCAGTCTTTTGGCGCTTTGCTGCCAGTCAGGGCTCGATGGCACAAGGGCGACGCCGATGAGCGCGCGAAGGAGATCGAATGGGTCGAGATTGCTCCGTATCTCGCCGCTCTGGATGGCGCGCTTTGCCAGAGCGTCAATCGCTCCGCGGATTTGACCGCGCGAACCCTCATACAGCTTCGAGGGACCACCAACCAGCGTATTCAACGCCGGAGCGATGATCTGCTTGGTGGCAATGTGCTCGACGAACAACAACATCCAGGCTCGCAACGCGTCCAGCGGAGGCATGGCCTCAGCGAAGTCGCGCGCTGCGACCGCTAGCTTTTCCACTTCAGCCCGATAGACCGCCTCGATGAGCGCATCTCGTGTGGGAAAGTGGCGATACAGCGTTCCGGGTCCGACGGCCGCCTGTCTGGCGATTTCGTCCAGGCTGGCGTTGGCGCCAAAGCGCGTAAAGGCCTGCTTGGCCACCTCCAAAATGCGGACGCGGTTGCGCTGCGCGTCGGTGCGCGGCTTTCGGACTGCGGATTTTGCGCGTTTAGCGGGCATAGACAAAATACTTGTAACCGGAGACAGCCTCCGGTACTCTATAGATACGGAGACTATCTCCGTTTTTATCAAGGTTGCGATGGTCCGTCAAGCCCGGCTGCAGGCTGCAGGCAGGTTGACGGGAAGCGGAACTCACCAGGAGGCGGAAACATGCGAGTATTTGTGACGGGTGCCACAGGATTTATCGGCTCAGCCGTTGTCGCCGAGCTAATCAAGGCGGGTTACGAGGTATTGTGACTTACCCGGTCCGATGCCGGGGCAAAATTTCTTGTCGGCGCCGGCGCCGAGGTGCATCGTGGGGATCTCGAGGATCTCGAAAGCTTGCGCGCGGGAGCGGAGTTGTCGGACGGCGTGATTCACCTGGCCTTTAACCACGACTTCTCGAAATTCGAAGCCAACTGCGAGATGGACAGGCGGGCTATCGAAGCCCTCGGTTCCGCGCTCGCTGGTTCGGACCGTCCCTTGGTGATTACCTCCGGGACGGCGATGGCCAGGGCCACGGGGCGCCCTGCGAACGAGGACGATGCACCCAACTCGCCCCATCCCCGCATAGCTTCTGAACTCGCCGCGGACTCGCTGGCGGCGCGCGGCTTGCGGGCTTCCGTAATGCGCCTTCCGCAGGTGCACGACACAGTCAAGCAAGGGCTCATTACCTACCTGATCGCTGTCGCCCGCGAGAAAGGTGTCTCGGCGTATGTCGGCGAGGGCCTCAATCGTTGGCCCGCGGTGCACGTGCTCGACGCTACCCGTCTCTACCGGCTGGCGCTCGAGAAGGGGCTGGCTGGGGCTCGTTATCACGCGGTCGCGGAAGAGGGTGTGCCGCTTCGAGAGATCGCCGAGACAATCGGGCGCGGCCTGAAGCTGCCGGTCATCTCCGTATCCCCCGAGAAGGCCGGCGAGCACTTTGCTTGGCTAGCGGCGTTCGTTGGTTTCGATCTGCTGGCCTCGAGCGCGCTAACGCGGGAACGGCTGGGATGGCGCCCAACGGGCCCGAGCATGATCTCCGACCTTGAGAACATGCGCTACTTCCCGGCCTGAAAATCACGGGTACAGGGACGTCCGTCGCCGGCACTCACCGACCGGGCGTAGTCTGTCGCAGGTCGTCGCGGACGTACTTCCCCCCAAGCGGGACAGCTGCTCGGGATTTCAGCGTGCCCAGCCGTGTTCGCCGGCGGCGGTCCGAGCCAAAGGGGATCGTGAGGAATGGGTATCCCTCGAATGTGGGTTGGCCGCGAATCTCGAAGCGAGAACTCTACGGAAAATGGTAGAGATGTGGCGGAAGCACGACGGGAGGCATTGCTGTGAAAGAGTCTTGATTGAATGAGATAGAAAACCTTCTGGGGCAAAGTTACATCTTAGCGGGAGAGCAAGGTTCGGGGAGTCAGTCCGGCAAAATGGGGTGTATAATGCCGGGCAGGCGGAGGTAAGAGTATGGGGCAGATTACACGGCAGATCGCCACGCTCGCGGTGGGAAGTATTTTTCTGATGGTGCCGACGTTCGGCGCGCAGTCTTCAGCGCAGAGTGGTTCGACCAGTAGCACGACCGCCCCACAGACCTCCACACCTTCGCAGAGTTCGAGCGCACCACAGGCCAGCACCACGCAACAAAGTTCGAACGGCCAACAGACCTCGAGTTCGCAAAGCGCTCCGGCGACCCAGCAGCCAGCTCCACCCATCGTCACGCCCCAGCAACCGGCACCGCCTCCCCCCGATAAAAATAATCCCCCGACTTCGGCACCCGTGCAGCAACAGGACACCGTCAATCCGAAGAGTTCAAAAGACGACGTCGATGCGATCGGGAATCGCAACGTCAGCGGGCACGTGAATTTTTATTCGCTCGAGAAGGAGATCGCGCTGGGCAAGCAGTTGTCGCAGGAAGTTGAGCGCAGTTCGAAGCTGATTGACGATCCGATCGTTACGGAATACGTGAATCGCGTGGGGCAGAACCTGGTGCGCAATTCTGACGCCAAGGTACCCTTCACGATCAAGGTGATCGATTCGGATGTGGTAAACGCGTTTGCCCTGCCCGGTGGATTTTTCTACGTGAACAGCGGATTGATTCTGCGCGCGCAGGAAGAAGCGGAGCTGGCGGGAGTGATGGCCCACGAGATTTCGCACGTGACAGCGCGCCACGGAACGCGGCAAGCTACTAAAGGCGACATCATGCAGATCGCCAGCATCCCCCTGATGATTTTTGGGCCCGTGGGCTGGGCGGGCTATGCTCTCTATGAAGGACTGAATATCGCGATTCCGATTTCGTTCCTTAAATTTTCGCGCGACGACGAACGCGAAGCGGACTTTCTGGGATTGCAGTATATGTACAAGGCTGGCTACGACCCGAACGCCTATGTGACGTTCTTTGAGCGCATTCAGGCGGACGAGAAGCGGCAGCCGGGCACGATCCCGAAGGTGTTCTCGACGCATCCGCCCACGCCTGAACGTATCGAGCGGACGCAAAAAGAGATTGCGCGGATTTTGCCGGCCAAGCAGGAATATATTGTTACCACGTCAGAGTTCGATTCGGTGAAGGCGCGATTGCGGGCGGTAATGTTCTCGAAGAAGGCCATCTCCGGACCGGGCAAGCCGACGCTGCGGACGAAAACGGAACAGACGGACAAGAGCAAAACGGACGGATCGAGCACGTCCAGTACGGATCCGAACAGCACGGACGATGACCGGCCGACGCTGAAGCGGCGCCCGGACGATCAGTAGTCATTTTTCACTTATGGATTCAAAAAAGGGTGGCCATTTTTCTTATGGCCACCCTTTTTTTATGCACTACCTGCGAAACTAATAGGTAGATTGCCGGCGGTGTTCTTCGGGGGCGGCAGCAACCCCCATTTTCCGGAGTTCTTCGGAGTAGTATTTGCGATAGAGGACGTCCCACTCTTCGCTGCCTTCGATGATTTCCTTTTTCTGGGAAGTGATGCGTTTGCGGGCCTCGAGTTCGGCTTTTTCTTCCTCGCGCAATGTGGCGGTGAGAATTTCGACGATTTGGCGGCGGATGGTGTCGCGGTCGTCAACGAATTCTACGTCATCGCTGGCCACCAGGACGTCGGTGAGTTGGTGAGAGATGCGGACAATTTTTTCGCGGCTGAGTCGCATTATTTCGACGGTCCCCAAGTTCGTAGTCGCGTTGCAAAAAACCAAATAAGGCCGTGGCGCAGTGTTGCGTACGACGAGTTTAAAATTGCCGCACCGGATTGAATCAGCGCAAAATGAGTTTGCCGTCGCGCGCCAACTGCGCTTTCACTTTTTTAAACATGTCCTGATACGAGACGTTGGTGCGGCGCATCTCTTCCTGATGCTCGGTGAGAATCTGGCGCGCCTGCTCGTTGACACGATCCTCGACAGAAAGTTCTTCCGCCATACGCTGCCGCACGCGCAGGGCGACAGCCTCCGCTGCCCTGGTTTCAATGAGGCCGCCGTCAACAAGCTGTTTGACAACTTCGGTGGCCATGTAGCCCACGTAATCCCGGTTCAGAAGCATGCCCGCGCAAATCCCTCGTAAAATGTAGTAAATACAGTTTACTGGCAGCCGCAATAAAGTGCAAGAAATGCGGACGAATGGACTTAATGCTTCATCTCCAGCGAGCGTTTGAACGTTTGGCCGCACCCGTGCCCCGGTCACTCGGAGTGGCGCCGCAGCGGGCGATCGGCTGCTACCAGGTGTGGCGGGGAGAGCGGAAGCTTCTTCGACGAGTGCGGGTCGCCTGAGATATGAATTGCAAATGCGAAGAACGGGCACTACACAGACTGGCGTAGAAGAATAGCCCGTACTAGTCGCGACCACGGAGCCCACCGCGGAAGCACTTTCGGCGGACAAAACCGGTGACGGGGCGACGCGTTGACGGAGCGTGAAGCATGCGGTACGATGAATGAAGTAGGGCGCTTAGCTCAGCGGTTAGAGCGTTCGGTTTACACCCGAAAGGTCGAAGGTTCAAATCCTTCAGTGCCCACCATGTGGCGATTCACTTTCAGTGGGGACGTAGTTCAGTTGGTTAGAACGCTGCCCTGTCACGGCAGAGGTCGCGAGTTCGAGTCTCGTCGTCCCCGCCATTCTTTTCAAGGAGTTACCGGACGTGACACCGGAAATTCCAACCCACATTCCAACCCACAACTTTCAGTTCACCGTGGTGCTCATCCCCACGGCGGAGAGAAATTCGCCCTGCGCCGCCCGCGTTTCGTCGCTGTCTTCCTGCGTGTACAGATCGAGCGTCGTCTGAATCTTGCTGTGACGCAGGATGCCCTGCACGGTTTTCGGTTCGACCTTCGCCTTGTTCACCAGCCAGTTGCTGAGTGAGTGGCGAAGATTGTGAAGCCCGAACCGTTGCCCGTCCTCGATGTGTACTCCGGCTTTTTTGGCGGCCGGCCGCAGATAATCGGCGACGAATACGGAAGAGCAGAGCGGTGTTCTTCCTTCGGTTCTCATCGACGGAAACACGAAGTCGGTTTCTTTCGCGTGTAACGTTTGTTTCAGCCACGCGCGAAGATGCCCGGCCAATACCGGATGCAGCGGGACGTAGCCGTCCGACGCATCGGTCTTGGTTTCTCCGTCCTCTCCCTTGGCCCAGCGCTTTGAAATCCTGATCCTTCCTTCTCCCCACAGTACGTCGCTCCAGCGCAGCGCCAGAATCTCCGACGAGCGCAGCGCGGTCGCCGCACAGGTGAGCACCAGCGTGTAATGGAGCGGTGAGGGGAGGGACTTCAGGATCGCGACCGTCTGGGCCGGGGTGATGATGATTGCCCGGTAATTGGACTTTGAGCGCGTCTCGACGTGCAGCACGGGATTCTTCGAGACATGCTCGTGCAGGATGCCGATTTTGTAGATGCGGAGCATGAGTCCCCGTATCTTCGCGACCGTCGTCCATGCGAGTCCGTTTGCTTCGTTGAGGGATTTGAGCCACTTCTGTATCTCAAGCGGCTTGATGTGCTCCGCGATTTGCCCGCCGAATCGTTTGACGAGATAGTCGCGGACGTAATGCTCCACGATGGGAATGGTGTTTACCGATTTCGGGCGCACGGCATCGCTACCGAAATCGGCTTTGAGATAATGCTCCGCAAGAAAAGCAAATGAAGCACGGCCGGGGGCGGGGGCGTCGTTGATTCTGACTCCCAGGCCCAGTCTGTCCACTTCGCGCCAGGCGTCCTTGTCCTTCGGAAAATCCCGGACAAGTCCCACGGGCAAAATGTTTTCGACCATTTTTCCTTCCGCGCTCAAAACCCGGAAACGCAGCACCCAGGTCTCTCCTTCCTTGCGGCGTAGTTTCTTGAGTGATCCTCGCTGATAAGACATTAGAGTCCTTTCAGCGGGGACTGCCGTGGGCAGGATCGCACATTTTTTTAGTTTTGTGGATCGGGCTGGAGGTTTCTTTTTTCACGACGGCCGCAGAGAGTTCCGAAAGCCGGAATACCCAGACTTTGCGTTTGGTTCCGGTGCCGATGGGATACGCTCCGGCGATGCCGTTCCTTGCGAGTTCGAGCACATATCTGCGCGTGACCGAAAGAAAGCGCGCCGCCTCGTCGGCCGAGGCGAACCGTTCCGGCGTTACCGGCTCGCCCACTTGTGGGTCGGGTTGGAGTGCGGCGCGCGTAAGTCACCTTCACTTTCCGGTTCTACGCAGCAGCATCTGTCCGCCGGGGCAGGATTCTTCTTCCGTCCACTCGACGGCGATTTGATCGGTCCCGAACGGTGTGACGGTGAAGGACGTGAAGGCGCACGCGCCCTGTCCCTTGCTGATCATTTTGTCCACGCTGAAGCCAACCACTCCGTTCTCGGCCGAGCCGCTCAGCACCGCCGATGCGGGGCTGAACTGCGCGAGCATCCCGTTGCGGCTGGTTGCGAGCGCCAGGGGCATGCAGGCCAGCACCGGATAGCCCGAGAATTTTCCCGGCTCAATCGTCCGGCGCAGCTCCAGCCTGAGATTGCAGTTGCCGTATTTGGGGAGCAGGCCGACGCCCACCCAGGTCCCGACCACACTGTCGATCTGCGGCGAGGCGTTCGGAGTGGCGGGCGAGTCCGCAGTTGTTAGGACCGCGGCCGATGCAGGCGCTGCGCCTGAAGCGGGCAGGGGGCTGCCGGTCTTTGCGGCCGGGGGCTTTACCGCCTGCATATTCGCCACACGCGCCGCGTTCTGCTCGCGAATGAATGCTTCGCGGCGATAGGAGTTGATAAAGGACGGCGCGAAATAGATGACCGCGACTGCGATGCCTGCAATCCAGATGAGCTTCTTTTGATTGGGGTTCATGGGTCACGCTCCTGCGCCACTATCGGCGGAGCATGCGTCTCAAGGAAAGATAAGCGACGTTAAACGGAGGGGAGGCCTACGAGTGTGCCTGAAAAAACAAGATGAAGGCGGTAATTTAAACGGATTGAGATTCCGTCAGGAAATTGGCGGTTGTCTGCGGTTTTTAACGCTCGTGGCTGCCGGGAGGTTTCGATCTGTTGGCGGCGACAAAATCAGCGTATTCCTGCTCAATTTCCTTCCGCCCTTCTGGCGTCGCATATCTACGCGTTTGCTCGGATTTCAACCCGCTCATCCTCTGACCGAATTTGCCTTCGCTTCTTACGTTGACCGCATGAGCTAGTGCATCGGGCGTCTCATTTGGAACATTGCGCCCGTCGTCGTATTCCTTAGTCATACATTTCCCCAATCGAATTGCGATTTCTAAGACCCTCTGCGATAACCGCCTTTGGACGGCAGAGGTTTCGTTGCCGATGCTGATTTCTGTAAAGCATACAGGCCTCTTAGCGTTCGAAACAGTTAAGGTTTTGTGACAGCACTGTTGGAAAGCGAACAATGTCGTCTTATCACTTTGCAAAACCTAGGGTTTCTATAAATCGGCTGATTTCTTCGGGATCAGGGATTGAGCCTCATGTGATGGAGCCTCCTGTTGCCGAATGCATGCCACCCTGCGGGCTGAGTCAATAGATGTCGGCGCAAAACACGCGACCGCTAACGCAATTACTGCGATCCAGAGAAACTTCATTTCTTGGGGATTCATGGGTCACTCTCCTGCGCCGCTATCGGCGGAGCGCCCAACTCAAGGAAAGATAAGCGAGGTTAAACGAGTGCCAAAGAGCTATGGTTAACAGTTTTTTAGGGACTTTGACGTATCGTTTCTGGGGGAAATGCGATGGATCGTTCAGCCTGGGGTTTCACGCTCATCGAAATGAGCATCGTACTCGTGATCATCGGACTCATCGTGGGCGGGGTGCTGGTGGGGCAGGATCTTATCCGCTCTGCCGCATTAAATGCGCAGATCGCGCAAATCGAAAAATTACAAACGGCAGTGCTGACCTTCCGGGGCAAATACGACGCGCTTCCGGGAGATATCGCCGACCCCGCAGCAAGTAATTTCGGGCTCACCGCGCGCGGCGTCTATGCGGGAGAAGGCGACGGCAACGGTATGGTGGACGGCATATCCTTCAACGACGCGACGCATCATTTCGGATATGTGTTCGGCGGTGGCGAAACCATGATGTTCTGGGTGGATTTGAGCAAAGTCGGATTGATCGAAGGATCGTTTACCGGCGCAAGCCCCAACGCCACGCTGCCAGCTATCGTTTCGGGATCTGCGTTGGGTCAGTATTTTCCCACCGCCAGGATCGGCCAGGGTAATTATATTTACGTTTACAATAACGCCATCACCGGCATCTCGGTACCGGTCAATCTTCTGGGGTTGTCGGCAACACTCAATATAAACCCCACTGCGGCAGGCTGCACATGGTGCATGGCATCCAATCCCGGCCTGACGGTAAACCAGGCCTATAACATCGATAAGAAAATAGACGATGGAATGCCAACGCGGGGCTCGGTCATCGCGCGACTTGCCGATTATCAGACATCCACCGGAGCCGGATGGTCGCCAAACGCCGCTGCCGCTTCTTCAGCTACCTGTTTTGATACGACATCAAACACGTATTCAATAAACCAGAATGGTGGAGCAAACGTTAACTGCGCTCTCGCTTTCCGGCTCAAGGTACCCTAAGTCAGGGGCCGCGCTTTCTGGGGAGATTCGAAGCGGACACGCTCGCCGCTGCAGCTGCTCCTCGTGCCGGAGTGGAAGCGGGCAGTTGGATGCCGGTATTTGCGCCCCGGGGCGCGCTGCGCTCTCCAGGCGGAATTAATAAATGTCGGTGCGATATAGACGACCGCGATAGCGGTGCCTGCAACGAGCAAGAATTTCTTTTGTTGGGGGTTCATGGGTCACGCCCCTGCGCCGTATTCCTGCGCAAACTTTAGTGGTGTGGCATCGACCTACAATATTTCCAATTTGACCGCCCAATGCCAGGCGGCATATGTCCTTAACTGATCGTCACCCTGCGATGACCGAGGAGGGTGCGAAATAAATGGCTGCGACAGCAAAAGGCAGGACAGGGATTAACGATTCCTTAGCTATTTTCCCGCACAATGGCATCGCAGCTTTTAACCGGTGGGAATTTAGGATGGACAAGCTTAGAAGCCTGATACATGACGAATCCGGCGCGACCGCCATTGAATACGGACTCATCGCCGCGCTCATTTCCGTCGCTGCCATCGCTGCGATGACAAAAGTCGGCACGCATTTATCCACCACCTTCTCAACGGTGGCGAGCAATCTTGGCCGCTAGGTCAAAAGCACTGTTCGACCCCAGGGATGGCTTTACGCTCATCGAACTATCTATCGTGCTGGTCATCATCGGCCTTGTCGTGGGCGGAGTCCTGGTGGGACGCGATCTGATTAAGGCTGCCGAAGTGCGCGCCACGGTAAGCCAGATTGAAAAACTAAGGACGGCCATGAATACGTTTTACGGTAAGTACGGCTACCTGCCCGGCGACATTCCCAATCCTTACGCCTCACAGTTCGGTTTCGCCGCGCGCGGCTCGTTGGGGGGACAGGGAGATGGCAACGGCGTAATCATCGGAGATGCGAACAATGACGGCCCGGTGGCTCACGTGCAATGTGCGGGGGAAACTCCCATGGTCTGGGTAGACTTAAGCACCGCAAAATTAATAGACGGCAATTTCAACTCCGCAAGCGAGACCGCCTCCAATCCCACCGCCGTGACGGGCGCAGGTTTTGACATGTGGTTCCCGCAGGCGAAGCTGGGCGGAGGAAATTATATTATCGTCGAACCCGGCGACGGCTCCATCGGCCAGCCGGTGAACGTCAATTTCTTCGACCTTGTCGCTCCCACGTTACTGCCGGCAGGGTGCTCGGGAGACCTTATGTCGTATTCCGGCGTGACCGCGGCACAGGCACACGGCATCGATTTGAAGATCGATGACGGCCTGCCTCAAGAGGGGGGAGTTTTGGCCGGCGGCATGTCCAATGGCAGCTCCCATTTCTGGGCTGCCGGAGGTTCAGCTTCCGGCGCGGACCCAGGTACGGCCGCACCCGCTTCCTCAATAACCTGCTTCGATAACGGCGGCACGGCCTCGGCACCCATGCGGTATTCCTTAGCGACAAACGGCGGGGCCGGCATCAACTGCGCGCTTTCGTTCAAATTTCTCGCGGGCGATTAGCATCGCCAGTATTCGCGTTTTGCCGGCGGCTACAGCCTCCGTCCGTCAGGCGGCTCCGGATTGAGCCTGCGCCTTAATGTCCTCGTGCGCCGCGGAAATCGAGACTAATTCAACAGTGATAGGCGTCTTTGCTTAAATCTGCAGATAGCTCATGAAAGCCAGGCTTTAGAGCCGGCAGTCATAAATATTTAACATATGT
>Ga0073928_10008630_pt1 | contig 12727 bp, 10 predicted proteins | sample PaiPotPPA55metaG_FD_76969 | JGI IMG/M metagenome (GOLD analysis project Ga0073928, IMG submission 76969) | Iron sulfur acid spring bacterial and archeal communities from Banff, Canada, to study Microbial Dark Matter (Phase II) - Paint Pots PPA... ...
ACGAGCGTGTCGCGCCCTTTGCTAGGACCACCGGTTGACTGTTCTGCAGCATCATGAAAGAACGCGGTTCGAAAATCACCAGGTAATTTTCGCATCTCTCCATATGTCGAGATAACCGCCCAAATCATACCTAGATCAACAAGTGCCCCAACGTATGAGCGTTGTTGAGCTTCGTCCGTGTGCACGAATTTTCCGCCATAGCGGCGCACGATTTCGCGCTGCACGCTGTAACGGGCATATGCCTCTGGCTTAATGCCCCTCGCAGCAAGAAATTCGTCTATGCGCTCGAACTCTGGAGCGACACTTCCGCCGCTGACCGTAGCAACGGATTTGTGCGATGGATGAAGGGGAGGAAGGCGGTTGGATGAGTATAAATACGGCAAATCCGACATTGCTTCAGCTCCGAAAGTTAGCCTACGGCTCTCATCGTGTAGGCGAAAAAAAAGCCCACGTCTAAGGTGAGCTTTTTTATCATCTTCCAGAAATCGGAAATTCATCTTCCAAAACCTATAACAGAGCAGGCTAAAAACCCGCTAAGTCTTTGAATCTTTTGGGGTGGCTGATGGGGCTCGAACCCACGACAACAGGAATCACAATCCTGGACTCTACCAACTGAGCTACAGCCACCACTGTCTTACTGCCTCTCTAGCTCACCAAGAACTGGCCTGCTGAATCGAGAAACGAGATTATACGAACAAAGATTCGCTTTGCCTAGTCCCTTATTCGATCAATTCGACAGCATCCCGCAGATGAGTGCGCGCTTCCTCGAAAATGGCCATATCGCCGGTTGCGAGGCGGCGGCTATCCGAGAGCACGCGACGCCAGCCACGCGCACCCGCCACGCCTCGATACAAACCCAGCGCGTGCCGCGTAATGCCACCGAGGAACGTTCCACGCTCCACTTCCTGACGCGCGTAGTCGATCAAGCCGGCCTCGACTTCCTCGCGCGACAGCACGGGCGTCTGCGCGCCGTAAAAACGGGAATCGACGCCTGCGAGCACGTAGGGGTTGTGATAAGCCTCGCGGCCAAGCATCACGCCATCGACATGTTTCAAATGCTCTTCCACTTCGTCGAGCGTCTTGATGCCACCATTAATCGATATCTCCAGATGCGGGAAATCTCGCTTCAACTGGTACGCATACTCATACTTCAGCGGCGGAATCTCGCGATTCTCCTTCGGGCTCAAGCCCTTCAGGATCGCATTACGTGCGTGGACGATAAACACCTCGCATCCGGCGTCGGCAACCGTACCGACGAAATCCCTCACGAAGGCATAGTCCTCAACCGCGTCCACGCCGATCCGATGCTTGACCGTGACCGGGATCGATACCGCGTCGCGCATGGCCTTCACGCCATCCGCGACCAGTTGCGGCTCGTTCATCAGGCACGCGCCAAAAGCCCCGCGTTGCACGCGCTCGGACGGGCAGCCGCAATTCAGGTTGATCTCGTCGTAGCCCCATTGCTCGCCGAGCTTCGCGCTGCGGGCGAGATCGGCGGGTTCGCTGCCGCCAAGCTGCAACGCGACAGGCGCTTCGCCTGGCGTGAACGCGAGATGGCGCGCGACATCGCCGTGCAACAACGCGCCGGTCGTGACCATTTCGGTGTAGAGCCACGTATGCCGCGTCAATATCCGGTGGAATGACCGGCAATGGCGGTCAGTCCAGTCCATCATGGGCGCAACGCTGACGCGGCGCGGGCTCGGTTTTAAAGCTGTCGACATGGGGACTGCTAATTTGGATGTTGGGCGCCTCTTCGGGCGCGGAATCCCCAATTTTACCGTAACCGTCAAAAGGCCGATCGGCTGGCTGCGCGAAGGCGTCAGTGCCAGCGGAACGTACCGCTAACGGCGTGCCATCTTTTTATTTCCTTCCATGCCCGCTGACCTGCGCTCCCGCATCGCGATGCAGGCTGAACAGATCCGCCACCCCGAGCAATCCGACCGCCCCCACGATCAGGAACGCGATACTGAAATCGGCCGGCACGACCGTCTGCGCGTCATGACCGTGCATCCATTCCGCGAGCCTCAAAGCGATGGCACCCACCGCGACGCCAATCCCCATCGTCAACTGGAACAGCGTGCTGGACAACGCCGACGCGCCGCTCATCTGCGCCTTCGGGACATCGGCGAAACTAAGGGTGTTCAACGCCGTGAATTGCAGCGAGCGCGACAGCCCGCTCGCAAACAACACGGCGACAATGATCCAGGTTGGCGTCGTGGGCGATATCAAGCTCATCACCGCCAGCGACGCAGCCGCCAGGATCCCGTTCACGATCAGCACCGGACGAAAGCCGAAGCGCCGCATGACCGGCGTGGTGACGACTTTCATCGATAAATTGCCGGCGAAGACCGACAACGTCAGCAGACCGGATTCAAACGCGTTCAGCCCGAAGCCGACCTGAAACATCAGCGGCAACAGGAACGGCGCCGCGCTGATGGCGATGCGAAACAGTGAGCCACCGCCCATCGCTACCCTGAAGGTCTTGACCTGCAGTGCCTTGAGATCGAGGAGCGGTTCGGTCGCGCGGCGCACATGCCACCACGCGGCCACGCCCGCGAGCACGCCGAGCGCGATCAGCCCGCTTGCAAGCGCCCAGGGCGTGTCGTTACGGCCGACGAGTTCCATCGCGTAGAGCAGGGTCGTGCAGGCAAGGCCGCATAGAACGAAACCCAGAAAATCGAAGCGGTGGCTGGCGTGCTCCCGGGTGTTATCGAGGTAGCGAAGCGCCACTATCAAGCCGATCACCCCGAGCGGCAGATTCAGGTAAAAGATCCAGCGCCACGACGAATACGTGGTGATAAACCCGCCCAGCGGCGGCCCGATCACGGGCGCGACCAGACCAGGCCAGGTAATGATCGAGATGGCGCGCATCAAGCCTTCCTTGGGCGTGGCGCGTAATACAGCGAGCCGCCCGACGGGCACCATCATCGCACCGCCAATCCCCTGCAGCACACGCGCCGCCGTGAACGCGGGCAGCGTCGACGTCATGCCGCACAGTACGGACGCAACCGTGAACACGGCGATCGCGCTGCCGAACACGGTGCGCAAGCCGAAGCGATCGGCGGCCCAGCCGCTAATGGGGATGAATACGGCAAGCGTCAGCAAATACGATGTAATGCCAAGGCTCAGGTCGACGGGGTGAAGCCCGAACGAGCGCGCCATTTGCGGCAGCGCCGTGGCGATGATCGTGCCGTCGAGGTTCTCCATGAAGAAGGTCGCCGCGACCAGCATCACGATGACGGAGGAACCGCGTGGGTTCGCCGCGCCGGACGTGGTGCGGGAAAGGTCGGGAGCCTGCATCGAAGGGGTCTCTCGTGGTCGGATCTTGAATGAAGGCGGCGATGTTGAAAAGCTAATGAAAGGCAACTACACCGCACGCCGATAGCTTACCGGGCTGGGAGCTCGACATGGCGATGGGCATCGATGCAGCACGGCCCGCGCTATGGTAGCTTCAGCACTCGGCGAGCGTCTTTATAACCTGAACACGAACATGGGGAAGCAAGCAATGGAGTACCGGAAACTCGGTGGAACGGATGTCAATGTCAGCCTGATCGGACTGGGCACGATGACCTGGGGCGAGCAGAACACGGAAGCCGATGCGCACGCGCAGCTCAATGCCGCGCTCGATGCCGGCATTAACCTGATCGACGCCGCCGAGATGTACCCCGTGCCGCCGCGCCCGGAGACGCAAGGGCGCACGGAGGCGTACATCGGCACGTGGCTGGCAGCGAACCCGGGCGCACGCGAGAAGATCGTGCTCGCCACCAAGATCGCTGGACCCGCGCGCCAGCCGCACAACCCACGGCACATCCGCGGCGCGGGCAACCAGTTTGACCGGAACAACCTGACCGAAGCCGTTAATACCAGCCTCGCACGGCTGCAGACGGATTACGTCGATTTGTACCAGTTGCACTGGCCCGACCGCAGCACGATGACGTTCGGACGCGCGAACTATCCGTGGGTCAAGGACGAATACACGGTGCCTATTGAAGAGACGCTGACGGTGCTCGGCGATCTCGTGAAGGCAGGCAAGATCCGCTACGTCGGGGTATCGAACGAAACACCCTGGGGTGTCTCGCAATTCCTTCAGGCCGCCGACAAACTCGGCCTGCCGAGAATTGTGAGCATCCAGAATCCGTACAGCCTGGTGAACCGCACGTTCGAAACGGGGCTCTCGGAATTCACGCACAAGGAAGGCGTCGGCCTGCTGGCGTATTCGCCGATGGCGTTCGGCTGGTTATCCGGCAAGTACGAGGGCGGTGCGCGTCCGGAAGGTGCTCGCATCACGTTGTTCGAGCGATTTGCCCGTTATAGCAAGCCGCACGCGGTCAAGGCGATCAGCGCTTACGTGGAACTCGCCAAGCGTCACGGCCTGAGCCCGGCGCAACTCGCGCTTGCGTTCGTGAACAGCCGGCCGTTCACCACCAGCACGCTGATCGGCGCAACGACGCTCGCGCAATTGCACGAGAACATCGGCAGCCTGGACGTGAAATTGTCGGATGAGATCCTGGCCGAAATCGATGCGCTTCACGAAGCCCAGCCGAATCCCGCACCCTGATCGTTTCGCTGAAAAGTGTCATACGCTTGTCGTACGCTGATTGAGAGCGGCCACGATTTTTTACCCGCTGCATCCGTTTTTGCATGGTTTCAAGCGTAAAGTTGTTGTCTCGGTTGATGTCGTAATCGTCTGTCATAAGCCGCGCCAGTGCTTGGCTGGTGCGCGCTTCGCTGCTCGTTGGTGACGCGCCAGTTGTCATGGCATTACACTTGCTCGAAGGTCCCGGTTGCCGCTGTGGTGCCTCTCGTGCCTCAGCGCGCCCTACGCAAAGGAGTCGTCGCTCATGCCACAAACCCCCTCGAAGTCCTCTTCCGATCTAGACACCCTCGCCATCAACACCATCCGCACGCTGTCCATGGACGCCGTGCAAAAAGCCAATTCCGGTCACCCGGGCACCCCAATGGCGCTAGCGCCGGTAGGCTTTCACCTGTGGCAAAACCACCTGCGTTATGACCCGGCTGAGCCGCTGTGGCCGAATCGCGACCGCTTCGTGCTGTCGGTTGGGCACGCGTCCATGTTGCTGTATTCGCTGCTGCACCTGACCGGGGTGAAAGCCGTCGATCACGCCGGTAAGCCAACGGATGGTCCGGCTGTATCGCTGGATGACATCAAGCATTTTCGGCAACTCGACAGCAAGACGCCCGGCCATCCGGAATACCGCATGACATCAGGCGTTGAAACCACGACGGGTCCGCTCGGGCAGGGGCTGGGAAATAGCGTCGGCATGGCGATGGCGGGGCGCTGGTACGAGTCGCATTTCAACAAGCCGGATGCGCAGATTTTCGACTATCACGTATATGCGCTGTGCGGCGACGGCGACATGATGGAAGGCATCTCGCACGAAGCGGCGTCCATGGCGGGGCATCTGAAGTTGTCGAATCTGACCTGGATCTACGACAGCAACCGCGTGACCATTGAAGGCCACACGGATCTCGCGTACAGCGACGACGTGGAAACGCGTTTCAAGGGCTACCACTGGAACACGATGCACGTTGACGATGCCAACGACGGCGCCGCGCTCGAAGCCGCGCTGAACAAGGCGAAGGCCAACACCGACGGACCTACGCTGATCGTGGTGAAGAGCATTATCGGCTGGGGTGCGCCGCATAAGCAGGACACCTCCGCGGCGCATGGCGAGCCACTGGGCGTAGATGAAATCAAGCTCGCCAAGAAGTTCTACGGCTGGCCGGAAGACTCGAGTTTCCTCGTGCCGGACGGCGTGTACGAGCACTTCAACGAGGGCATCGGCGCGCGTGGCAAGGCGGCACGCGTTGCGTGGCAAAAGAGTTTCGATGACTACGCGAAGAAGTATCCGGATCTGGCGAAGGAGTTTGCGCAGATCGAAGCCCACGCGTTGCCGGAGGGTTGGGACGCGGACATTCCCACGTTCGACGCCGATGCAAAGGGCATGGCGTCACGGGAATCATCGGGTAAGGTGTTGAACGCCATTGCAAAGCGTTTCCCCTGGATGATCGGCGGCTCGGCGGATTTGTCGCCATCGACGAAAACCGATATGAAGTTCGAAGGCGCGGGCAGTTTCGAGTACGACAACTACGCCGGCCGCAACCTGCACTTCGGTATTCGCGAGCACGTAATGGGCGCGATCTGCAACGGCATCGCGTTGTCGAACCTGCGGCCCTACGGCTCCACGTTCCTGATTTTCAGCGACTACATGAAGCCGCCTATCCGGCTTTCGTCCATCATGGAAGTGCCGGTGATCTACGTGTTCACGCACGATTCCATTGGTGTGGGCGAAGACGGTCCGACGCATCAGCCGATCGAACAACTGGCGTCATTGCGCGGGGTGCCGGGACTCAGCACCTATCGTCCGGGCGATGCGAACGAAGTCGCCGAATCGTGGCGTGCCGCATTGTCCGAACCGCAACGGCCGGCGTGCATTGTGGTCTCGCGCCAGCCGCTGCCGACTTTTGACCGGTCAAAGTATGCATCGGCGAAGGGGGTTCACAAGGGCGCCTATGTTCTCGCCGATGCTGAAGGCGGCAAGAAGCCCGAAGTCATCCTGATGGCGACAGGCAGCGAAGTGTCGGTGTGCGTCGACACCTATGAGAAGCTCAAGAGCGAGGGAATCGCGGCGCGGGTCGTCTCCATGCCGTCATGGGACCTGTTCGAACGGCAGGACGACGCCTATAAGGATTCCGTGTTTCCGCCGGATGTCGCCGCGCGTGTGTGTGTAGAGCAGGCAGGTGCGCTCGGCTGGGACCGCTATGCCGGCCGCCTCGGTTCGCAGATCGTGATGCATACGTTCGGGGCGTCGGCTCCGCTCGCCGACCTGAAGAAGAAATTCGGCTTCACGCCGGAACACGTCTACGACGAAGCGAAAAAGCAGATCGAACGCGTCAAAACCAGCCATAAGGAGTAGCCATTATGCAGATCGGAATCGTGGGATTAGGCCGTATGGGCGCCAACATTGCACGCCGGTTGATGCGCGGCGGGCAGACCTGCGTGGTGTACGACCATGCGCCCGAAGCGACGCAGGCGGTCGTGGCCGACGGCGCGACCGGTGCAAGTGATCTGGGCGATCTCGTGAAGAAGCTTGCCGCGCCACGCTCGGTCTGGCTGATGTTGCCGGCGGGCAAGATCACCGAAGACACGCTGAACGATCTCTACGAGATCCTTGACGCGGGCGACACGGTCATCGACGGCGGCAACAGCTTCTACAAGGACGACATCGTCCATGCGGCGAAGCTGAAGGAGAAAGGCATCCATTTCGTCGATGTCGGCACGTCCGGCGGCGTGTGGGGCCTCGAGCGCGGTTATTGCATGATGATCGGCGGCGACAAGGACGTGGTGCAGCGGCACGATCCGATTCTTTCGGTGCTGGCTCCCGGACGCGGCGATATTCCCGCCACGCCGAATCGCGAGGGCCGCGATACGCGCGTGGAAAACGGCTATATGCACGTGGGTCCGGTGGGGTCGGGGCATTTTGTGAAGATGGTGCATAACGGGATCGAGTACGGCTTGATGCAGGCGTACGCGGAAGGATTCGACATCCTCAAGCACAAGTCGTCGACCGAGTTGCCCGAGGCACAGCGCTACGATCTGGACATTGCAGATATTGCCGAAGTCTGGCGGCGTGGCAGCGTGGTGTCGTCGTGGCTGCTCGATCTGACTGCGGGTGCGCTGGCGGGCAACAGCACGCTCGATAAATACTCGGCCGAAGTGGCCGATAGCGGTGAAGGGCGCTGGACGATCGAGGCGGCGATCGAGGAAGCGGTGCCGGCGCAGGTTCTATCGGCAGCGTTGTATTCGCGGTTCCGGTCGCGTGAAGAAAATTCGTTTGCCGACCGTATGCTGTCGGCCATGCGCTTCGGGTTCGGCGGTCACAAGGAATTCACGCCGGGACTGAAGTGATCTTTTTGCTGGATTTTCCTGAGCGGCAAGTGGATTGAAGATGGGTAAAAAAGCCGTTTCAACGAGAGTTGGAACGGCTTTTTTCTTTATTAAAACGACTTCGACCGGTCTTACGCCCTGGTCACGCGGCTAACGCATCATCCGTCGACGGAACAATACCGCGCAGATGAAAAACGGCACGATTGCATAGGCTGCAAGCACGGCCACATGTAGCACGACATGTTCTGCCGGCCGGTCGAGCATCGCGGGCCGGATCAGCGCGACCGCGTGCGACAACGGCAACAATAGCGAGACGTTTTGCGCCACCGCCGGCAATTGCGTGAGCGGGAAGAACACGCCGGACAGCAGCAACATGGGCGTGAGCGCGAGCGTCTGGTAGAACATGAAGAAGTCGTAACTCGGCGCCACTGCGGTCACGATCATCGCCGTGCTGGAGAACGCCAGACCGGTCAGGACAATCACGGGCAACGCATAGAGCATGGTCGGAAAACTCGCGTAGCCGAGCACGCCGGCCACCAACATGATCGCCACGCCGGAGAGCACCGACTTGCTCGCGGCCCACACAATTTCCGCGAGCACGATGTCGCCCAAAGTCAGCGGCGTATGCATGATCGCTTCCCACGTGCGCTGCACATGCATGCGCGAGAAGCCGGAGTACATGGCCTCGAAACTCGCCGACATCATCACGCTCGAGGCCACCGTCCCTGCCGCGAGAAACGCGATGTACGAAACGCCGTCCACGTGACCGACCATCAGCCCAAGCCCAAGACCCAGTCCGAACAGATAAATCATGGGATCGGCGAGGTTGCCGAACATTGAAGCAATCGCGAGTTTTTTCCAGACGAGATAATTCCGACGCCAGACCGACATCCAGTTCGATGCGTTCGCGGGCATCGCGCTCAGGAGCGGCTCGCGTTGAGGCTTGAGTTGAGACTTACCCACCGCGTGGGTTGCACGCGCAGGCGAAGCGGGGGACTCAGGGGACTCAGCGGTGTTCACATTCGGTTCGCTCGACATCGATCAGTCCACCATCTCGCGCCCGGTCAGGCGCAAAAACACATCTTCAAGATTTGCCGGCCGGTGCAGATAACGCACGCCGGGCCGTCCCTTTACGCGCTGATGCACGGGCGCGGGGTCATCGACGTAACAAAACAGGGTCTCGCCGCTGATCTCCATGCGGCCGACGAACGGCAGCAGTTCTTCGCGAAGGGCTTGCGGATCGGGACCGTAGATCTCGATCACGTCGCAGCCGATCACCCGCTGGATCAGATCGTCGGGTTTGCCTTCCGCTACCTTGCGGCCTTCCTCGATCACGCACAGCCGGTCGCAAAGCCGTTCTGCCTCCTCCATGAAATGCGTGGTGAGCAGAATCGTCTTGCCGCGTGCAAGCAGCGAGCGCAGCCGCTCCCAGATCAGGTGACGCGCTTGCGGATCGAGTCCGGTGGTCGGTTCGTCCATGACCAGTACGTCGGGATCGTTCACGAGTGCACGCGCCAGCGTCAGCCGACGCTTCATTCCGCCCGACAACTCGCCGACCCGCGCGTTCGCCTTGCTCTCGAGCCGGGCGAATTCGAGCAGCGACGGCACCACGGCTTCAATCTCGCTGCCGCTCATGCCGAAATAACGGCCGAATACGAGCAGGTTTTCGCGGACGGTGAAGTCCGGATCGAGATTGTCGAATTGCGGCACCACGCCTACGCGGCGCCGGGCATAACGGGCGCGGCCGGGAATGGGTTCGTCCACAAGACGGATCGTGCCTGCATCCGGCGCGGTCAGGCCGAGCAGCATCTTGAGCGTGGTCGTCTTGCCCGCGCCGTTGGGGCCAAGCAGGCCGAAACACTCGCCGGGCAGAACGTGGAACGACAGGCCGTTGACGACGGTCTTGTCACCGTAATGTTTTTCGACGTCAATAAACTCGATCGCCGGGTTTCCCGGCGCGGCAGTCGTGCGGTTTGCGTCGGCGGGTAACACTGCTGCATCTGACATGCGCGAACTCAGGTGTTGGGTCGGAAGTTGGCTCTCAAAACAAGCTAACTAGTTTAATCGATTGCACCAACGAGGCGCGTCCCTCTGCCTGAACTGCACTGCGGGCGCGCACGCGGGCCATTTTGCGGTCGCCGGATGCCTTCGCAACGCGTTGGTTAATGACCGGAAGGCCCGCCCATCAAGGGATTCATGGACCTGGCACGGTGTCCGCTTGGCGTTCGCCAAGCGACCGGGCCGCATTAGCGTTTTCCATCGTTGCCACCGTTTCAGGGACGCACCATGATGAAGGCAACGCGGCCCGGGTTTTGTCGCCCGCCCGGCCCACGGGGCAGAATCTGCAAGACTATGACGACCGTTTTTTGATGCCCTTTGCTGCCTTCGTGCAGCGCGGAGAACCACCATGGCGAGCTACCGAAAAATCCTGTTGTGTTACGACGGTTCCCGCGAGGGGCGCAAGGCGTTACGTGATGGCGCGAATCTGGCGCTTGACCTGAAAGCCGAAACGCACGTGCTTGCCGTTGTCGACATGCGCTCCAGCATCGCCCAAAGCGCCGGCCTCCTCACCGATATGGCGTGCGGCCGTTTCGAAGACGCCGCCCGGGACATCCTGCGCGAAGGCGTGGAGTGGCTGACCGAACGGGGTGTTCCGGCGCAGGGCCACTTTGCGTTCGGCCATCCTATCGATGAAATTGCGGGGCTCGCGCAGAGCTTGCAGGTGGATCTGGTGGTTGTGGGACACCGGTGCCGCACGGGTCTCGCGCGCTGGTGGATGGGCTCGGGCAACACGCCGCTGATGGATCGGGTGTCATGCAGCATTTTGGTGGCAGTGTCGCCAACGGGTACATCTGCCGAGCAGGAAGACGCCGCACACGCCGCAATGCCCGCGAAAGCCGAGGCGAATGTCTAAAGCGGCCCGCGGGCGTGGGCTGAGGGCGGGCAGCAACAAACGGCCAAGCCGGGGTTTGCTATCAGGCAGGCTATCAGCCCGCAGCAACAGGGCGAACAGTCCTGTTGCTGCGGGAAAGCAGATTAATCACCTAGTTGCCGTTCAGCTCCACCGCGACCAGTTTCCACGAGAACAACCCGTAGCGCTGGAAAATGGCTGAATAGCGTGCGTCGCCGGTGCCGTGCTGGTAGTTCACCGCGAAGGTATCGAAACTTCGATACCCCGCCGTGGTTTGCGGCGGCGGCTTCGGGGCGGACGGTGCGGACGGCGAAGCGCCGGTAGGCGCCGGTTGGGAGGGCGCGGCCGGCTGCGGCGCTGGCCCGGCCCCGGGAGCCGCGACAACAGCGCCACTTGCCTCGGGCGGAACCGGTGGTTTCTCCCCCGGATCGCCCCGTGGGGGAATGCCATTGAGGATCGCCGCCACGCCGTCGGGCGTGGCATACGAGTCGACCAGCGGGCCGATCAGCGCTGCGCCAATCATGGCGCCGATCATCGCTAACGGATTTCCGCTCTTCTGTATGTCGATTTTTCGCGTCAACAACTGCCCGACCTGGTCCTTCAGGCTTTCACGCAGCAGCGGAAAGTCGACATACTGATTCACCGTTTGAGCGTCACGGGCGTCGGCGGCGCGTTTCAACCGGTCGAGTGCGATATACGGCGACGCATAGATCCAGCCGAGTGCCGCCACGACAATAACAACCAACAACGCAATGACAACGGACTTGCTGGTACGGGACATACGCTAAGGCGCCTTTTGGCTGATGAGGTGGATGCGGCTCAAATGCACGAGTAGAGAGTAGAGACCAGAAACGACTCCAGAAACTACTTAACCCTTCAGATGGACCGCAACGGCGCCAGAATTATCCCCGCGTTACCCCTGTAAATTCCATTGTTTCTTTGAATCAGGCGAGAAATCCGCCTTCAGCGCCTGCACGCTCCTCGTCGATACAGCGGTCGATCATGCGCGATACCGCTGCGATATTGCCGACCATGATGACCCGCGATTCACCGCGATAAACCCGCACCGGCGCACGTTGTGCGGCCTGCGTATGCACCGAGGCACTCAGCGATACCCGGGCGAACGCGGGTTGCCGCGAGGGCAGGACGGGCAGTTCGTCGAAGAGATCGGGGGTGTCGGCGGGTTTTTGTGTCTTGCAGGAGATTAGCGAGCGCAGGTGCCGCAAACGGCCGAACTCGCGGAATTGCCGAAACGACAGCGGCGCACGTGCTGCCGGCGCGAACGATGCGGATAAAAAAGAAGCAGAAAACAGCCGGGCGAATCGTTCCATGATGTTTCTCCGATAACCGATGATCGATAACAATAGGACGCGCACCGGTTCATCGCGAATGCGATGTCTGTCACGCTTTATAGGGCCGGAATTCAAGAGCAGCGCGGCTGGGAGCGGGAACACCCGGAACACCCGCCGCCCTGCAAAATCAGAAACTAGAAATCAGAGCTCGCCGGAACGAATCAACCCGACTGCAATACCTTCCAGCGCAAAGTCGTCACTGCCTGACGCCACGAAGATGTTCTCGTAATCAGGATTTTCAGCGATCAATTCAACACCGTCCGGGCGACGTTTCCAGCGTTTCACCGTGACGTCGTCGCCGAGCCGGGCTACGACTATCTGCCCGTCCTTCGCCTCGTTTTTCTTCTGCACGGCGAGCAGATCACCGTCGAAGATGCCCGCGTCGCGCATGGAAAGACCGCGCACCTTCAACAGATAGTCCGGCTTGCTGGAGAACAGCGCCGGGTCGCAGGCGAAATGCTGGGAGATATGCTCCTGCGCGAGGATCGGGCTACCCGCCGCCACGCGCCCGACCAGCGGCAAGGACAGTTGCATGATGCTGGCATGCGGCAACGT
>Ga0073928_10008631_pt1 | contig 12720 bp, 8 predicted proteins | sample PaiPotPPA55metaG_FD_76969 | JGI IMG/M metagenome (GOLD analysis project Ga0073928, IMG submission 76969) | Iron sulfur acid spring bacterial and archeal communities from Banff, Canada, to study Microbial Dark Matter (Phase II) - Paint Pots PPA... ...
ATTGCGCTGCGGCTTGCGTCGGAGGGCGCGGACGTGGTGGTGAATTACATGGAATCGAAGGCGGAGGCGGAGCAGCTTGTGCAAGAAATTCGCGCCACGAACAATCATCAGGGGCACCAAGGGCAGAAGGGACGGCGTGCGATTGCGCTGGAAGGGGACGTCAGCCAGCGCGCGGACGTTCAAAAATTATTTCTCGCGGTGGAGAGCCAATTCGCGCGGCTCGACATCCTGGTCAACAACGCGGGCATCTTTTTTCCCGCGAACTTTGAAGACTTGACCGAAGAGCAATGGGACCGCATCATGAACGCCAACTTGAAATCGCAATTTCTGTGCGCGCAGACGGCCGCGCCGATCATGAAACGCCAGGGACGCGGGCGCATCATCAATCTGTCGTCGCTCGGCGGGCTGCTGGCTTGGCCGCTTTATACGCACTATTGCGTGTCGAAGGCTGGGGCTATCATGTTGACGCGCTGTCTAGCGCGTGCGCTGGCCCCGGAAATTTTGGTGAACAGCGTGGCGCCCGGCACGATTCAGTTTCCCGGCGAGCCGCCGGACGAAGAATACATTCGGCGCGTCCCGCTGCATCGCACTGGAACAGGCGACGACATTGCCGACGCCGTCGCATATCTCGCCACTGCGGAATTCGTTACCGGGCAGACCATTGTGGTGGACGGCGGAAGGTCGCTGATATGATGTCATTGAACAAACAGGGAACACAGCAGGTTCCTCGTCGGGTATGTTCCGGCCGCTTCGCAGCTTCTTCTCCAGGCTCGGCTGCTTTATCTCCCTGGCCGTCGACCCGGAAGCTCTGTTCTGGACCTGGGTGGCCCCGTTGGAATGACAATGCCGCCGCGTTGCACGCCGTCAATGTGGCTCACCTCTTCAGCGGTGAGGCTTTTGTCCATCGTAGCGCCGGCGTCTCGCCGGCTCTTTTGACCTTCGCCGTTGGTTTCGTAGCGCCGGGCTGCAGCCCGGCAACTTCCGCTTTGCTGGGAAAGGAGGCGCTATGCTTTTTATGGTGATCGAACGGTTCAATGAGCGGGACGCCGCGCCGGTTTACGAGCGCTTTCGGAAAATGGGACGTATGATGCCTGAGGGCTTGAAGTATGTGGATAGCTGGGTCGAACGAAATTTCGACCGCTGCTTTCAGCTAATGGAGTGCGAGAGCCCGGAACTTTTTAAACAGTGGACCGCGGAGTGGCAGGACCTGATGGATTTTGAGATCGTTCCGGTCGTTCCATCGAAAGAAGTAGCGCAAGCCTTCGCGCAAAAAGGAAGCTGAGCCGCAGTATGGCAAGATTTAAAAGCGCCGGCATCCTGCCGGATCTTTTTCTAAAAACCCGTGCGGGACTACGAAGTTACCGGATTGGGCTTCTCGCCATTGATGCCGAGATCCACGATGGCCTTTTCCACGACCTTTTCTTCAATCTTTCCGTCGAGGAAAAGTTCATGGAGCGCGGCCAGGGTGATAAAACGCGCGTCCACTTCGAAAAAATCGCGCAACGACGCGCGTCCTTCGCTGCGCCCGAAGCCGTCGGTGCCGAGCGAGGCGATGCGGCGAGGAATCCAGGAATGAATCATATGCGGCAGAGTCTTCAAGTAGTCGGTGGCCGCGACGATCACACCCGGCGAATCTTTCAGCACTTCGGTGACGTAAGCCGCGCGGGGCTTTTCGCCCGGATGCAAACGGTTCCAGCGGTCGGTCTCGATTCCGTCGGTGTAGAGCGCCTTGTAGCTGGTGACGCTCCAAACATCCGCGGCCACAGCGTATTTCTGTTCGAGAATTTCCTGCGCTCGAAGCGCTTCGTTCAGGATCGCCCCGCTGCCAAAAAGTTGCGCGCGCAGCTTTGATTTTTTATTCGCCGAAGCGCGGAACTTATACATGCCCTTGAGAATCCCTTCGGTTACGTCCCGAGGCATTTCAGGCATTGCATACGGCTCGTTCATCACCGTGATGTAATAAAAAATGCTTTCCCCATCCTGGTACATTCGACGGATGCCATCCTGAATGATCACGGCAAGCTCGTAGGCATATGCCGGATCGTAAGCGCGCAGGTTCGGAACCGTAAGCGCGAGTACGTGGCTGTTGCCGTCCTGGTGCTGGAGGCCTTCGCCCGCGAGCGTGGTTCGTCCGGAAGTTCCGCCTAACATGAACCCTCGGACGCGCATGTCTGCGGCGGCCCAGATAAAATCGGCGATACGCTGAAAGCCGAACATCGAATAAAAAATAAAAAACGGAATCGTGTTGATCCCGTGCGTAGCGTAGGCGGTGCCGGCTGCGATAAACGAGGCCATGGAGCCCGCTTCCGTGATTCCTTCTTCCAGAATTTGGCCGTCTTTCGCTTCTTTGTAATAGAGCAGGGTGTTCACGTCCACCGGCTCATAGCGCTGGCCGACACTGGAATAAATTCCCACGGTGCGGAACAGAGACTCCATGCCGAACGTGCGCGCTTCGTCTGGCACGATCGGAACGATTAATTTCCCGAGCTCTGGATCGCGGAGCAACTTCCGCAAGATGGCAACAAACGCCATGGTGGTGGAAATCTCTCGCCCGTCGCTGCCTGCGGAAAATTCCTTGAAAGACTCTTCCTGGTTCGCGACGATTGGCTTCGCCCGAACGCGACGCTGCGGAACGTAGCCGCCCAGCTCTTCGCGGCGCGCACGCAGATAACGAATCTCTTCGCTATCGTCTGACGGTCGATAGAAGGGAACTTCTGCGCATTGTTGGTCGGTCACCGGAATGTCGAAACGCGTCCTGAATTCGCGGAGTTCATCTTCGTTGAGCTTCTTCTGCTGGTGCGTTACGTTCTTGCCTTCACCGGCCTCGCCAAGCCCATAGCCTTTGATCGTGCGCGCCAGAATTACGCTTGGCGCGCCGCGATTTTCAACCGCAGCTCTGTAAGCGGCGTAAACTTTTCTGGGGTCATGGCCGCCCAGTCGCAATCTTCGGAGTTGCTCGTCAGAAAGCGGCTCGACGAGTTTTAGCAGCTGCGGGCTTGAACCAAAGAAATGTTCACGCACATACGCGCCGGAAGAAACGACCAGCTTTTGGTATTCGCCGTCCACCATCTCCCCCATACGTTTCACCAGCAGGCCTTCGGTGTCGCGTTCGAGGATGGAATCCCACTCCGTGCCCCATAGGACTTTGATCACGTTCCATCCGGCGCCACGGAACTCTGCCTCCAGCTCCTGAATAATTTGACCGTTGCCGCGCACCGGACCATCCAGGCGCTGCAAATTGCAATTCACCACAAAAATCAAGTTATCGAGTTTTTCCCGTGCGGCTAGACCGATTGCGCCGAGAGATTCCGGTTCATCCGTTTCACCGTCACCCACAAATGCCCACACCTTCGAATCGGTTACCGGCTTAAGTCCGCGATGTTCCAGATACCTGTTGTAACGCGCCTGATAGATGGCCATCAGCGGGCTGAGCCCCATGGACACGGTGGGAAATTCCCAAAAATCAGGCATCAGCCAGGGGTGCGGATAGGAGGAAAGGCCGCCAGCAGGTTTCAATTCACGGCGAAAATTTTCCAGTTTTTCTTTGGAGAGGCGCCCTTCCAAAAACGCGCGCGAATAGATTCCCGGTGCGGCGTGACCCTGGATGTAAAGGATGTCGCCTTCGAACTCCGGCGTGGGAGCGCGGAAGAAATGGTTGAAGCCGACTTCGTAGAGCGTGGCCGCGGAAGCGTACGTGGAAATATGGCCGCCGATGTTGTGCTCTTCGCGATTTGCGCGCACTACCATGGCGATTGCATTCCAGCGCACCAAACTTTTTATGCGCCGCTCGAGTTGCTGGTCGCCCGGGAAGTCCGGTTGCACGCTATGAGGAATAGTGTTGACGTAAGGTGTCTTCGCGGTGAAGGGAATCTCGATGCCCACCAACTTGGCATGCGCTTCCAAGCGTTCCAGAATGTAAGACGCAACTTCCGGGCCGCTCGATTGCAGGACTGCATCCAGCGATTCGAGCCACTCCTGGATTTCGGAGCTGTCTAATCCTTGTATGGGAGCGCTAAGTTCGTTGTCCATTGCCTTTCGATTGCCCTCTTCGATGGCAAAATGCCAGATCGCTCGGAACACTTCCGGGCCCGATTATTTTTGAGCTTCTAGAATACACCCATACCGTCCCTATGTGCATTCGAAGCAGACGTCTTTTCTTTCTGAGAAATTTCTAGAAAGCTATCTAGCGCGCCGTGGGTCGGAGATTCTTCAGGCCGTCGGGAAGGGAATTCAAGATGGCTGCCTCGATCGCTTTGCGATTTCGCTGATACTTTATGCCAAGATAAATAATCAGCAATTTTTCCGAAGCAGCCATTCCAGATCTTCCTTTGAGATATTCATCTCACCTCCGTTTAGTCCGCCTTTGGCAGCTGCAATGTTCCGGACCGTAAGTTCTCGATTAGCTCGCGGTCTGCGGGAAGAAAATTCAGTTCCGGCAGAGTGGAAGGAGCGCGCCACTCCATTGTCTCGAACGCATAATTACGAATATCGACTGGTTTGACCGCAGCTGCTAGGAATATCAGATCGATGGGTTCGCTCAATTCGGCGTATTGATGGTGCGTGCGAAATATTTCTTTTCCGATTTGTGCACGTACTCCGAGTTCTTCATGCAGCTCGCGCTCAAGCGCCTGCGCAGGAGTTTCGCCGGACTTGAGCTTGCCGCCCGGAAATTCCCACATTAATCCAAACGTGTCGCCGCGCCGCCGCTGGCAGACCAACACTTTGCCGTCTGCTTCAATCAGTGCCGCCACTACCGTAATCATTCAGAACCTTTCGGAGAGGCTTCGTGGATTATGCGCAGAAGTTCCGCCGCGCCTTTCATCAATGGCGGGCCCGGCGTATTCAACCATTCATCGCGGATTACGAAAACGCGCCGGTTCTTCACCGCCGGAACATTTTGCCACCTCGAATTTCGCAACGCGCTTGCAGCCTTCGCTCTACTTCCGATCGCTGCCCATGCCAACACGATAACATCCGGCTTTGCCGCGGCCACTTCCTGGTCTGTAATCCGCTGGCCGGGCGTTACCACCATCTTGCCTCCTGCAATCTCCACTAACTCCGCCACCCAGGGAGGGGAACTGATGCGCGGTTTCGGCCACGCCTCACAATAAACTCGCGGACGTTTGCCGGCGCTCGTCGAGCGGGCGGCTTTAGCCACGGCTTCGAACGTTTTCTTCATTTTGCGGATCATATTTTCTGCAGGGGCTGCGCGGTTGGCCATTCTCCCAAGCACGCGAATGTCCCGCTCAATGTCTGCGAGGGATCGTGGATTGATGGCGACGAAAGTTACGGGCTGCGCGAGAAGTTTCACTACGGTATCCGGCGCAAAAGGCACAGAGCCGATCAGCATGGTCGGCTTCAGCCGCATGATTTCGTCGATATTCATTTTCCAGCAATCGCCCACTTGCGGACGCCGTCCCACCTGCACTACGTCTTTGCACCATTTGCTGACGCCGACGAGTTCACGGCCCGCGCCTAGTTCCAGCAGAATGGATGTGACGCTAGGCGCAAGCGAAACAATCCGATCTCGTCCGTGCAGCCTCGTAGTTGCCATTTTCGGAGAAATTCTACCTGCTCTGGTCTGAAGCTCCAGAAACAAGCTATCTGACTTATAGTAGACTCTCGGTGTCAAAGACAACAGGTGTCGAGAGGTCTCAAAATCGCTTCCATTTCGATGCTGGTTTTTCTGGGGATCGAGATTACCCTCAGCACATTTTCTCCATACACTGCTTGGTATGTCGTCGTTCCGCGCGCTGGACTTAACGGTCGATGGGAGACCAGCGCAGGGCTGGCTACAGCGGGGGAATCACACAGAAACTCTCTTTCAAACTCGACGGGACGGAGGAAAAGCGGAGTCCTATTCCATTCACATCCCCGGTGATAGGACAAGCAATGGGGGTCGAGCTGCGGGGCCTGGGCAGTAACAGGACTTCCAGCGTTTCCCGGGGGGCGATTGGAATCCTTGGTGCAAAACCGTTGTCGCCAGCGAGCGTAGGAGGAGAATACCTTCGCACCTTGTGCCTAACTTCGCGGCCGGAAGCAATCTCGTAGAGTTCACAGCGGGCGACGGTAGCCGAGTAAAAGCGACCTGCTAAGCCTTACAATCGACAACAATCGAACGGCTCGGCGAAATACACAACAAATGATATTCTGTGAAGCGGTCACGGTGGCTGCTTGAGTTGCGCCCGCCTGTCCCGATTCGGCAAAGATTCCTGGGATTTTGATGGTTTGAAGGTGCGAGCCGCATTTCTGCGTCTTTGCGTTTCGCCGGTATTTTTAGCGTGAGAGCACTCAAAATGTTTAGATCTGAGGCGAACCGGGATATGTACAGTTTTCGCGGCCAGAGCTCCGCGAGAGTATCCGTCTTGCTGTGTGGCATGCTCCTCGCAGCGAGCGTTGCTACAGGTTTGTTTTGTTCCGTTGCGCACGCGCAACAGACCGATTCTGCGCCTCCGCCAGTTGTGGTGCAACCGGGGGCGCCGGGAAAGCCGAGCAAGACGCTGCCGCCTTCAACGAGGGCCGCACTGCCTCCACGGTCGCAAGCGGATGTGGAGTTCATGCAGGGCATGATCATGCATCACGCGCAGGCGGTGGAAATGACCGCGCTGATTCGATCGCACACAGAAAACAAAGATGTGCGGTCGTTGGGCGCGCGGATCAGCAGCTCGCAGTCAGACGAGATAAAGTTTATGCGGCGTTGGCTGGCGGCTCGCGGAGAACCGATTTCCATGGCCATGCCGGGAATGTCCGACGTGGATAAGTCTGGCGAACCAATGGCGCTTATGCCCGGCATGCTGACGCCGCAGCAGATGGAAGCGCTACGCAACGCGAAGGGCGCGGAGTTCGACAAATTATTTTTGACAGGTATGATTCAGCACCACAATGGCGCGCTGGTCATGGTGAAGGATTTGTTCGATACGGCGGGTGCAGGGCAGGACGCCGAACTCTTCAACTTTGCGACGGATGTGGACAGCGGGCAACGCGCCGAGATCAGGATTATGCAGTCTATGTTGGAAAAGAGACCGTTAAAGGAGAAATGATGAATCGAGTGCAGCGTGTCGCTTTTCGTTTCGCGGGCGTGGCCGCCATTGTTTTATGTTTCGGTGTAAGCGCAATACGGGCGCAGACGGATATGCAAGCGCCGGCATCCTCAGCGGCTGCGCCGGAAGCCTCGAAGGCCCCGGATGCGGATGAGAATCCATTTGCGGCGACGCCCGCTCCGCCGCTGCCGCCGGGCATGAGCGGGTCGGATGCAAACGATCCGCGCTTCAAGCTGACGCCGGGGCTGTATGACGCCGGTGAAGCGTCGATGGGCATGAAGCACCTGCTGCTGCTCAAGAAGCCTGCCGCATTCCAACTTGGCGCTGATCAGCCTGATGACCCAAAAGTCGCGCATATGATTCAGCAGCTCGGCATAGGCAATCTCTCGAAGATGCCGAAGGAGCTGCAGATGGTGATCGCGCAGCTCGCTTTCGCGAACTCGGACATGGCGTTCCAGGGCAAACACCTTTTCCAAGGAAACTTTTATGGCGTAAATATTTATGACATCTCCAACCCAGCACAGACCGCGTTGGTAACTTCGCTGGTGTGTCCGGGCGGGCAGGGCGATGTGTCGGTTTACAAAAACCTGCTGTTCATGTCGGTCGAGATGCCGAACGGCCGCCTGGATTGCGGCACGCAAGGATTTCCAGCGGAACCCGCGGCCGAACCTACGGCAGCTGCAGGGAAGGAGAAGGAGCGCCGCATACCGGTGGCGCAAAAGGACCGCTTCCGCGGCGTGAGAATCTTCGATATTTCGGATATCCAGAACCCCAAACAGGTTGCAGCGGTGCAGACGTGCCGCGGTTCGCATACGCATACGCTGGTGGTGGATCCGAACGATAAGAACAACGTCTATATCTACGTCTCGGGCACCTCGTTTGTGCGTCAAGCGGAAGAACTGGCTGGGTGCTCCGGCGAAAAGCCGGACAAAGATCCTAATACAGCGCTATTTCGTATTGACGTGATCCAGGTTCCGGTGGCCGCACCGCAGGATGCGAAGGTGGTGTCCAGCCCTCGCGTCTTTATCGATCCGCGGACGGGCGCGTTGAACGGTCTGAGCAACGGCGGCAGCCATGGCAAAGACGATGAAAAGAAGCCGGCGGACACCGACCAGTGCCACGACATCACGGTGTACTCGGCGATTGGATTGGCGGCGGGCGCGTGCTCGGGCAATGGAATTTTGTTGGACATCAAGGACCCGGTACATCCGAAACGCGTAGATGCTGTCAACGATCCGAACTATTCTTACTGGCACTCCGCGTCGTTCTCGAACGACGGGAAGAAAGTAGTGTTTACCGATGAGTGGGGCGGCGGCCTGGGGGCGCGGTGCCGTCCGAACGACCCCAACAAGTGGGGCGCGGATGCCATCTTCCATCTGAAGGACGATAAGTTGACCTTCGCGAGTTATTACAAGCTGCCCGCGGCGCAGGGCGACACCGAGAATTGCGTGGCGCACAACGGCTCGCTAGTCCCGGTTCCCGGCCGCGATATCGAAGTGCAGGCTTGGTATCAAGGTGGCATCTCTCTGATGGACTTTACCGACGCTGCCCACCCGTTTGAGATTGCGTATTTCGACCGCGGGCCGATTGATCCGAAGATGCTGGTGTTGGGCGGCGACTGGTCGGCATATTGGTACAACGGCAACATCTACAGTTCGGAAATCGCACGCGGACTCGACATTTTTGAACTCACGCCGACCAAGTTTCTGACGCAGAACGAAGTCGATGCGGCGAAGACGGTTCACGTGGCCGCGCTGAATGTGCAGAACCAGCAGAAGTTCGAGTGGCCTGCGCAGCTGGTCGTAGCGAAGGCGTACGTGGATCAGTTGGAACGCTCGCAAGCTCTGCCGGCGGACCGCATCGCAGCTTTGCGAACGGCGATTCACGGCGCAGAGAGTTCGCACATGAACAAAAGCAAAATGGCGAAGTTGAGCGGCATGGCACCATCCGTGGAAGAGAGCGCGGGCACGGCCAAAAGTCCCGCTGACGCGGCACGCTTGCACGCTTTGGCGGATATCCTGAAGCATCCGTCAGCGAAAAGCTGAATGATTGGACCGCAGAGATTTGCGTCGGGCGACACGAGTCGCTTAGTTGCTCGCGTTGCTTTGGCCGGCCGCGACCAGTTGGCGAACTTGCTCGAGCCAGTTCAGTGCTACGGTAGGCTCGGAGGTAGGAGCGGCCCTGCCGCCTGCAAATTGGAACATCACGAAATGTTGGCCGTCCGGCATCACATCGTAGGACATGAACGGAGCGCGCGGTTCGAAGCGGTCGGTAAAGACCTCCTGCGGATTCCCGGGCTGGAAAGAATTCTTGTCGACCGAATATGGCACAGACATTAACGTGTTCCCGTTCACTGTGATGTAAAAAAGTTCGTGCCCCGTTTTCGACCAGCGCGCTTCCATCCCGCCATTCGTGGAGATTTGCCATTTGCCAACCGCGCCGGAAAAAGGCACGACGTATATCTGGGCGAGTCCGGATTCCCAAGACATGTACGACAACCAGCGCCCGTCGGCGGAAAACTGCGGATGCCGCGCTTTTCCATTACTCCCTTGCTCGAGAAATCGGCGAGGTTCCAGAGGTTTTCCGTTTTCGTCGATGCTGAGAGTCCACATTTCGCAGCACGACCCATCCTTCTCCGAGAGCTGGTAGAAGACCAGAACTTTTCCGTCCGGTGACCAGGAACCAGGATATGCATTCAGAATGTGGTCCGGCGTAAGCGGCACCTCTTCTCCGGTCCCGTCAGAGCGTTTTCTAAAGATGCCTTGGCCCGAGCCTTTCTTCGTAGAACGCGGATGCGCGTAAGTAATCCACTCACCATCCGGCGACCAGACAGGATAGCTCGCTCCGGCAGAACCGGGAGTCACCGGTGATGTTGTGCCCCGTACGAGATCGTGGACCCAGATACCGTTGATCTTCTGAAACGCCAAGCGCTTCCCATCGGGGGAAATCTGTGGCGAGGAGGCGTCGGGCTGGTCGTTCATTAGCGTAGAAGCGTTTCCCTTGCGATCCAGCAGGGCAATGTTGAGATTCTGGTTTACCTTGCCGCCGGTCAAATAAACCGCTGTTCCGTTCTGCGAGACGCTCAGCTGCACCGCGCCGTTGGACAGATCGGCGTCCACCCCCTGCAAAACCGGAATCGCCGTACCGGTTATTTTTAATGCTTGCGCGTCAAAGGGAGCGACGAAGACGGTGCCCTGCGACACGTAAGCCAAATAGCCGCCTGCCAGGTAGCGCCCGTAATACGCATTCTCGACCAGCACCTTGCCCACGCCCTTGTCGAGCCATGCTGCTTCCACTTTGGCGTACTCAAAAAAATTGTTGTCCGCCGATGAGGTAAACAACAGAGCTTTCCCGCCCGGCAGGAATTGAGGCCAGCGGTGTGTAATCTCAGAACGCGCGGTATCCAAATGCGTGGCTTCTTCCGGCGTGCCTCCCGCTGCCGGGATACGGTAGAGCGGGGAAGTAAATTGCGCTGGGAAAACAATCGTGCCGTCTTCAGACCATGTTCCGCCGCGATAGCCGGTGGCATCGCACAAGGCAATGGCCGCTCCTCCGCGCACGGAGATCTTCTTCAATTTGCCGTCGCCGAAAAAGCCTATCCATTGGCCATCGGGAGAAAAGAAGGGGACTTCGGCTCCCCCGGCGCCGCCCAGGAGCACGGCAGCCCGGTTGTCCATTTCGCGCACATAGAGCTTGCCGGAGTTTGAACCGCGATCCCTAATCACATACGCCAATCGCGATCCGTCCGGGGAGATTACCACCGCCGGTCCGCTGATGGTGTCCAGCTGCTGATCGGGAGGAATCCAAAGCGAGAGTTCCATAAACTTCTGCGCGGAAGGGCGCGATGCTTGCCGCAAAGCAAACAGGGTGATCAACAATCCGGCGCCAAGTGCCACCGCAATCGCCCATGGCAGGAATCGCAGCGAGGATGGCTTCGCCCGCGGCAGTGGCTGAGACTCCTGGCTCGCCACCGACGCTTGCGTCGATCCGGAAAGGACATCGTCCAGAGTGATGCGCGCTTCGCCAATGGATTGCAGGCGCTGTCTCGGATCTTTTTTCAAGCAGCGCTGCAAAAGATTTCGCACCGCTTGCGGAGTTGTTGCAGGCAGCAGCGTCCAATCAGGCTCGCCGCGGATCACTGCCGCTAGCGTGTCGGTGACGGTTTCACCTTCGAAGGCGCGCTTGCCCGTCAGCATTTCGTAAACCACGCAACCGAAAGCCCAGATGTCGGTGCGGCGATCTACAGTCTTGCCCTTCGCCTGCTCGGGCGACATGTATGCGGCCGTGCCCAAAATAATTCCGGCCTGCGTGGCCATGCGGCTGATGGTCGGCGAATTCTGAATGTCGGTGGAAGTAGTCTCGCCCTCGACAGCCTTCGCCAACCCGAAGTCCAATACTTTCACGTTGCCGTCAGAAGTGATTTTTATGTTGGCAGGTTTCAGGTCGCGGTGAACGATGCCGCGATCGTGGGCAGCTTCGAGCGCTTCAGCGATTTCTCGCGCAATGGGCAGCGCTTCATCAACGGGAATCGCGCCGCGAGCGATGCGATCGGCCAGCGTGGGGCCTTCAATCAGTTCCATCACTAACGCGCGCACGCCGGCGGAATCCTCGAAACCATAAATCGCGCCGATGCGCGGGTGGTTGAGCGATGCCAGAACTTGCGCTTCGCGTTGAAAACGCGCCATGCGTTCAGGATCAGAAGCGAACGCGGTGGGCAACACTTTCAGAGCGACCTCGCGGCCGAGCCGTGTGTCGCGCGCGCGGTACACTTCGCCCATGCCGCCCGCCCCGAGAGGCGAGACAATTTCGTATGAGCCCAACTTTGTGCCGACGGGAAGTGCCATTCTGAGAGGGGCATTATACAGAGTCGGCGGCTAAAAGGCGGGCGAAGTTCAGCGCGCAAAGAAAAACGCGCCGAAGAGGGGTTCTCTCCGGCGCGTTTCGTTACGCTCGGGTTTTAAGATTATTACTGAGCTGCTTCAACCTTCTTGAGCGCCGGCTTCGGAATCTGCCAGATGATTCCAGAGTCGTCGGCATTGTGGGGGTAGAATTGCGCCGACTTCTTGCCCGAAGGCAGCAGCACAATATCCGCACGCCGGTTGTACGCGAGCCAGTCGCCTTGCTTGTTTCGTTCGCGAACCTTAGGCGGCTTGTTCGGATTGGTATCTTCCAGGTTCTTTACTTCCGACTTTTCCATCTGGCGCTCTTTTCCATAAGCAGCCGTTTGGACCTTGTCGGCGGCAATACCCTGGTCGACCAGATATTGCTTGATGCGTTCCACGCGGCGCTCGGTCAAATCCTGGTTATGGGGTTTTGAGCCGCGGATGTCCGCATGAGATTCGATAGAAAGCTTCGCATCGCCGTCGTATTCGAGATACTTCTTAAACCCATCGGCCAGTGTAGCGAGTTCCAGTTGCTGGCTCTTTACGAGTCCAACTTGTGGATGCTTCTTGTCCGGATAGTCGGTGGGATAAAAGATACTCTGCAGGATGACCGACGGTATTGGCTCAACCGAACCGGTGAAGTGAATCGATGCTGTTTGCGTCGTGCTTCCGCCGCAGACGTTTGTCGCCGTCAGCGTATAGGGGCGGTTCTCATCGATCGTGCGAGCGGGCTGCCCCTCTGGAACTTCAGTGGTGTCCTTCGGCTCGGCTTTCACAGCTTGGCTGCCGTTCAGATC
>Ga0073928_10008633_pt1 | contig 12718 bp, 12 predicted proteins | sample PaiPotPPA55metaG_FD_76969 | JGI IMG/M metagenome (GOLD analysis project Ga0073928, IMG submission 76969) | Iron sulfur acid spring bacterial and archeal communities from Banff, Canada, to study Microbial Dark Matter (Phase II) - Paint Pots PPA... ...
AGCCGGCCGCCTCCGCGATCTGCGCGACCCGCACGTAATGACGTACGTCGATAAACGCTTGAGGATCGGCTTCAGCCAGACGCCACGCAGAGGGAACGAAACCCGAGTGCAGGATATTGACGTTGAGGTGAAGTTGGCGCGGCGGGATGGAGGGAAGTTGGGTCATAAGTTGGGTCATCTTGCTCTAGTGCTTATTAGCTGACTTTAGATTCTTGATCGGACAGCCGCGCAACGCGACGAATAAATCCGCCGATCGATATACGTCAGAGCACTAAGGCAATAAACCGCATTCACCGCGCTGTATGAGGAACAAGCGAGAAACAAGCGAAGAACAACTGAAGGACAAGCCTGCAAAACCCGGCAAGCGCATATGGTTAGCACCTATCGTTCGTTGCCGGCGGCTTGGCGTGGCACTTATCCTCATCGTTCGCACCTGTGCAAATTGTGGAGAAGTGAATGACGACGTCAGCACCGGCGGACGCTGCGCTTGCAGCGCGTTTCGCGGAGATATTCGAGCAGATCGGCAAAGGCACCATAGAACGCGAGCAAGGCCGTGAACTCGCTCGCGATGCCGTCCAGAGTTTGAAAGACAGCGGTTTTACCGCCTTGCGGGTACCGCGCGAACATGGCGGCAGCGGCGTCTCGCTGCCGCAGTATTTCCGTCTGCTGACGCGTCTGGGCGAAGCCGATTCGAACCTGCCGCAGATCATTCGCGCGCATTCCGGTTTCATCGAGCAGCAACTCGAATCCGGCGATGACGCAACCCGCAAGCGCTGGCTGGGTCGTGTCGCGAAAGGGGAGACGATTGGCGCGGCTACGTCGGAGCGCACCGGCTCCACGCACAACAGCGTGACCGTCACGCCCGACGCAGACGCGGGCTTTGTGCTCCTGAACGGTGAGAAGTACTACAGCACGGGTACGCTCTATTCGGAATGGATCAACGTAGCTGCGCACGACGCGCAGACCGATCTCCACGTGCTGGTTCGAAGCGATGCGCCGGGTGTCGCGCGTACCGACGACTGGGACGGTTTCGGCCAGCGTCTGACCGCTAGCGGTACAACACGTTTCGATAACGTACGGGTTCCGGTCGATCAGATCCTGTCGCGCTACAAGGCCTCGGAGCCGCGTCGCAATTCGTTGCTTACCGCGTTCTACCAGGCCGTGCATCTGGCGACGCTCGCGGGTATTGCACGCGCGGTCTTGCGCGACGGCGTGGCCTTCGTTCAGGGCCGTACACGCACGTTCGGCGTAGCGGGGCAGTCGAGCCCGCGTGACAATCCGCTCGTGCATCGCGTAGTGGGGCGCCTGGCGAGTCTCGCGTATTCGGCTGAAGCGCTGGTTGAGTCAGTAGCCACGGCGCTTGACCGGGTACATAGGGCGCGCAACGCGGGCGTGGCGACGACGGCGGACTACATTGCCGTCGATATCGAAGCCTATCAGGCGCAGCAAATCGTGCTTGAGCAAGTGCTTGAGGCAGCCACGCTGCTATTCGAAGTGGGCGGGGCGTCGGCCACGAGTGAAGCACGCCGGCTTGATCGACACTGGCGTAACGCACGCGTCATTGCATCGCATAATCCGGCGATCCAGCGGGAGGCTGCCATCGGCAATTATCATTTGAATGGGACTGCGCCCGAGGAGCGATTCAGCCTGTCGCATTCCGCCGCGGATACAGCCGTGCCCGCCTTCAAACAAGGCGCGGTACAGGGTGGAAAAACGGTGGTGCAGGACGACGCATTCGCCAGGACTGGCAGATAGACAGGAGAGAGCGGAGAGAGCCGAGCTCGGGGTCTTTGACCGTGTGTTGGCACGCAAAAGCCTTACTACGGGGCGTGGCCAAGGATGGCCTCGCCCCGCCTTCATCCGCGGGACGGATGAAAACCGGCCGCCGTGACGGCCGGATAAAACTTACGCCGGCACGATGTTCGATGCCTGCTTGCCCTTGGGCCCCTGTTTTACCTCAAACGTTACCTTCTGATTTTCCTGAAGGCTCTTGAAGCCTTCTGCCTTGATTTCCGAAAAGTGTGCGAACAGATCTTCGCCGCCGTCATCGGGTGTGATGAAGCCGAAGCCTTTTGCATCGTTGAACCATTTGACCGTACCGGTTGCCATGAGCGTATCCAAAATTTAGAGCTAACGAGTGAGAATAAAACCAGAGCCCCGAGCCGCGTCGCATTGCAATGTTGTGACAAGACTTCTCTAAGTCCATGAGCGCGTCCGTAACAATAGTTGCTGCGGCGCTATGCGCTTTTGGAATTATGGCGAATCAATTGTACGCCGTGCCAATAATTATTGAAGCTTTCCAAACCGGAAAAGCAGAAATGGGTGCGGAATATGAAATTCAGGCGTGGAGCGAAGTGGCACTCAGCCCAAATAATGGACGTGGTTAAAGGCCTTATCGCGCTTATCGATGGTCTGTCCGGCAAAAGGGTTCTCCCCATTGGGGCCGCAGGCGATCACCGATATGGCGGAATTACCCTAACGAATGCGAAATGCAAGTCATTTAGCGTACCGGCAATTCAGTGCTGTTAGTCCGGAAGTAATTTTATCCGACAGGAATTAAATTGCAGCGTTGCGACCGGACGACTTTACCGGTTCAATGAAAAACCGAGCCTGTTGCTGCAACAAAAGGCGCTATTGCACTGCTTTATCAAGCAGCCTCCGAGCCGTGAGCGGATCTCGACGCCAGGACGAACTCATTGCCACGGTAAGTGGCATCAGTGAAGCCGGCAATGAAGCCGGCAATGCCGTAAGGCATCAAAACTCCGCTTCCCAATCATCCGAGGGTAAGGGGGCGTTGTGAGCGTGACACGTATCGATCGGCCTATTGCCGGAACCGCGCGATCGAGCTGACTGCCGGCTCGTCGAACACCGTCTCGCACCATACGCGCGCCTGGTCGGCGAGTGCTGCGCTCCAGCCGCCGTGCTGCGCGTTGTCGGTGAATTTGGCCGCGAGTTCGGAACGCGACAGCGGTTCGCGCGCACCACCGCGCATATGCGGCTGACGCACTTCCTGAACTGTGCCGTCGTTGAGCGTCGCGCGCAGATGGCCGGTGAAATTGGTCGGATACTCGTTGTCCGGATCGATCACGTAGCGGATCTTGCCGGCCAGCGCGAGCACTGCCGGATCGTGAATGCGCGTTTCGGTGAACTGGTTGAAGCCCGCCTTGCGATCAAAGAAACCCACGGCCATGCAGAAAGGTGTGCTGAATTTGGCGGCGTAAGCGGTCGGCGGCCGATGCTTGACGGCTAGCTCTTCCCACAAGCGGTGCACCGTGCCTTCGCCGACTTCGCACACGATGTCGCGAATCTGGTCCGCTTGCACGCCGCGCTCCGCGAGTGCGATGGCGCAATCGATATACGGCTGGGTCATCGTGCCGCACGCGTAGGGTTTGAACGCGATCGTCTCCATGATCCACGACGAGCCGAGCGTATCGAGCAGTGGAGAGAAATCGGGCGTGCGAGAGGGTGCGAACGCCTTGAAGAAACCATGCTTGCCTTCGAGCACGGTGCGCGGGCCGTCGAAGCCGCCACGCGCCATCAGCGCCGCGCGAATGCCTGACTGCGCGGCCCATCCAGCGTGCATCCGCTTGGTCGACGTTCCTTCGGCCAGATACTCGATGATCCCCGCTGCCATGCTGCCCGCGATACCGAGCGCCGAGCTCGCCTGTTGCGCATTCAGACGCAGCGCGGCCGCGACGCCACCCGCTGCCGCGAGTGCGCCGATCACGGCGGTCGGATGGAAACCGGCGGTGTGGATCGCGCGCGGAGCGACGAGACTCAGTCGGCACATCAGTTCCGCGCCGACCGCGATGCCGCGCAACAACGCGTCGCCACCGAGTCCTTCCCGTTCACACGCCGCAAGCACCGCAGGCACGACCACCGCACCCGAATGCACCGGACCGCCCTCAAAGGTGTCGTCGTAGTCTTCACCGTGCGCGGCGGTGCCGTTGATCAGCGCCGCATCGAACGCACTGAAACTATTCGCGTGGCCTAGCGCCGTGCAGGCGCCACCCGAGTCGGTGGCCTGCAGCGTCGCGTGGATGTAGTCTTCGTCCCGGCCGGAGATGCACAAACCCGTCACATCGAGCAGCAACAGACGGGCGGTCTCGACCGTCTGAGCAGACAACGCCGGCGCTTGGGCACCGGCAATCCAGGCACCGAGTTTTTCGCCGATGATTCCGTGTCCTTCTGGTTTTTCAACGCTCATACGGGTGACCACTCCGAGTCGGTAATGAAATGCGTGCGTCTCCGTGTCACGCGCGCGCAAGGCGCGCTCCCTGCTAGCGCCAACTGTCAGCAACGGTGATTCGCGTCGATTCCGCGGCAACGACACCGGCAGCGGCTGCGGGTGCGGCGTCTTCCGCACTGTGCGCGCTGATCGCGCGCTGGAACCCCGCCTGCACGTGCTGACGCATCGCTATCGCAACGGCTTCGGGATCGCGGCGCGCGAGCGCGTCGAGAATCCGCCGGTGTTCGGTGTGCGACGCCTGTGAGCTGCCGACAATCGAAAAACCGCGCCGGCGCAGCAGATGCATTCGGTTGACCACCTGCCGGTACAGACCGAGCATTGTCGCGTTGCCCGACAGTTCGACCAGCCGGTCGTGGAACGCGATATTCAACGTGAAGTAATTGTTCAGCTCGCCGTGGATAGAACTGGCTTCGAGCTGATCGAGCATCGCGTGCAGTTCCTGCAACTGCGTGTCGGTGATCTTCAACGCCAACTGGCGGCCGGCCATCTCGTCGAGTCCCGCGCGCACTTCATAGAGTTCGGCGGCTTCGGTATCGGAAATCTCGCGGATGTAGACGCCGCGATTCTTTTCCAGCAACACGAGACCCGCTTCCTCGAGCGCGCGAAACGCTTCGCGCACCGGACTGCGGCTGATCTTCAGATGTTCGGCGAGATCCATCTCATTGAGCTTCATCCCGGCCTCAAGCTCGCCAGTCTTGATGCGACGGAGGATTTCATCCTGCACGAGACCGGACAGCGTGACTGAACGAAGCAACTCGAGCGAGGTGATGGAACGGGGCATGGGCGGGCCTGCATCTGGAAAGCTCACAGTGTACTACGCACATTGCATCTTGAAGATTGTCGACAACATACTATCTACAATACCCTCATGCAACTGGAATCTTCCACTATTTGCGTATTGTCGACAATATGTACAATGCAATCTCGCACGCTACCGATCCCCTTTCCATGCCTTCATTACCATTTACGATCCGATGAACCAAGCCGATCGCGTCACCCAAACCCTTGCGCGCTACCTCGTCAACGCGCGCGCCGACAACCTGCCGCAAGCCGTGCGCGACCATGCGGTGCGTACTTTCGTCAACTGGATGGGCTGTGCGGTGGGCGCGTCGCGGCATGAAGCAGTCGAGATCGCGATCGCGGCGCTCGCTCCGTTTGGCGGTCCTGCGCAGGCAACGGTACTCGGCCGCGCGGTGAAGGTTGACGTACTGAGCGCCGCGCTCTTCAACGGCATCAGCTCGCACGTCTTCGACTTCGACGATACGCATCTGAAGACTGTGATTCATCCTGCGGGGCCGGTGGCGTCCGCGATTCTTGCGCTGGCTGAATATCGTCCGGTCAGCGGCAAGGAGTTCATTCACGCGCTGGCGCTTGGCATCGAAACCGAATGCCGGATCGGCAACGCGGTCTATCCCGATCACTACGATATCGGCTGGCACATCACCGGCACGGCGGGCGTGTTCGGCGCGGCTGCCGCGGCGGGCAAGCTGCTCGGGCTCGACGAACAGCAGATGACCTGGGCCCTCGGGCTCGCGGCGACCCAGCCGGTCGGCTTGCGCGAGATGTTCGGCACGATGACCAAGAGCTTCCATCCGGGTCGCGCGGCGCAGAACGGCCTGCTGTCGGCGTTGCTGGCGGCGCGTGGTTATACGAGTTCGGAACAGGGCATCGAAGCGAAACGCGGCTGGGCGAACGTGATGAGCACGCATCGCAACTACGCCGAAATCACGGAAGGGCTCGGTGAACGTCATGAAAGTCTGTTGAATTCATACAAGCCGTTTGCGTGCGGCATCGTGATCCATCCGGCGATCGACGGCTGCATCCAACTGCGCAACGAACATGCACTCGAGGCGGGCGCCATTGCGTCGGTGCTGCTGAAGGTGCATCCGCTGGTGCTCGAACTGACCGGCAAGCGCACGCCGCAGACCGGGCTCGACGGCAAGTTCAGCGTCTATCACTCGGCGGCAGTGGCGATCATCGACGGTCGTGCGGGTGAGCATCAATACAGTGATGCGGCCGTCCACGACACCGCGACAGTGCAACTGCGCGACAAGGTTACCGCCGAGATCGATCCCGCGATGCCTGCCGACGCCGTTCACATCACGATCACGCTGACGAGCGGCGAGCGGCTCGAGAAGCATGTCGAGCACGCAATCGGCAGCATTGAGCGGCCGATGACTCATGCCGATCTGACCGCCAAGTTCACCGATCTGGTCGAGCCGATTCTGGGCGGTGAGCACGCCGCAAGCTTGCTTGAAGCGGGATGGAAGATGGAATCGCTGGAGAACATTGCCACGCTGGCCGATCTGGCACGCCCTGTCGAGAAGACGTAATACGCCACTTGCAGTACCGATGGCGCGCGCGTCGTGTAAGCGATGTTGCAAAAAATAATCCTACGCATTCCGAATTATGACGATCGCGCTCCGAAGTGCATCGGTGACAATCGACACTGAAGGAGCAAACCATGCACCATGGCAACCGGCGGGGCGGCTCACGATGAAATCGAAAGCAGGCATGTTCACCGGTACCACGGGCAGAGTGTTTCTGCTGATCTGCGCGATGTATTTCATCGAGTACGTCGACCGGGTGAATCTTTCCATCGCGGCGCCGCTGCTGAAGTCGGAGATGCATCTGTCAAACACGCAGCTTGGCATCGCATTCTCGGCGTTCGGCTATTGCTACGCGATCTTTCAGGTGATCAATGGCTATATTGGTGACCGGATCGGACCGCGCCGGATGCTGGCGTTCTCGGGCATCCTGTGGGCGCTCGGCACGCTCGCCACCGGTGTGACCGGCGGCCTCGCGACGCTGGTGCTCTCGCGCGCGCTGGTCGGTCTCGGCGAAGCCGGCACGATTCCGAACGCCACGCGTGCGATGGCCAACTGGGTCCCGGTGGCAAGACGTGGCTTCGCACAGGGCTTCACGCACTCAGCCGCGCGCTCGGCGGCCACCGTTACGCCGCCGCTACTCGTGTTGATGATTCCGCTGCTCGGCTGGCGGGGCGCATTTATCGCGCTCGGTTGCGTCAGCGCGATCTGGGTGATTGCATGGGCGCTGTATTTTCGCGACGATCCGCGCACGCATCCGTCGATCACCGTCGCCGAAGTCGACGCATTGCCGCCGTATGCTGGCCCGCGCCATCGCACGACGGTGCCATGGTGGCCGCTGATTCGGCGCATCATGCCGGTCACGCTGGTGTTCTTTTGTCACGCGTGGACGTTGTGGCTCTATTTGAGCTGGCTGCCGAGCTTCTTCGTCGGCGTGTATGGCATCGACCTGAAGACCACGGCGCTGTTTACGTCGGGCGTGTTTCTCGCGGGGGTGATCGGCGATACGGCGGGCGGCTTGCTGACCGACGCGATCTATCGGCGCACCGGAAATCTGAACAACGCGCGCCGCAACGTAATCATCATGGGCTTCGCGGGCTCGTTGCTGTTTCTCGCATGCGTACTGTTCGTGCGCGACCGAACCGTCATCGCGCTGTGTCTTGCTGCGGCGCTGTTCTGTCTCGAATCGACCGAAGGACCGATCTGGGCCGTGCCGATGGATATCGCGCCGGCTTATGCGGGCGTTGCGAGTGGCTTCGTCAGCACGGCGGCCGGTCTCGCGGCGGTCGTGTCACCGATCGCGTTCGGGCTGATCACCGACATGACGGGCAGCTATCGCTTGCCATTCGTGATGTCGATTGCGCTGCTGCTGGTCGGCATTGCGCTGTCATTCTGGATTCGTCCCGACCGGCCGCTGCAAGGCAGCGCAGAATCGAACTCATCTACGGAATCACTGGGAGTGCATTCATGAAAGCAGAAATCAGCGGCGTCGCGGTCGTCACCGGGGCGGCGCGCAACATCGGCCGCGAGATCGCGTTGGAACTCGCGGCGGCGGGCAATGCGGTGATCGTCAATGCGCGCACTTCCGCTGCCGAGGCCGCCGAAGTCGTGCGTGCGATCGAAACAGCGGGGGGGCGCGCGGCCGCGCATCTGGCCGACGTCAGCGAACCGGCGGGCGCGCAAAGCCTGATGGAAGCCGCGATTCACCATTTCGGTCAGATCGACATTCTCATCAACAACGCCGCCGTACGTCGCGAAGTGCCGTTTGAGGAACTGGATTTCTCGCGCTGGCGCGAAGTGATGTCGGTGATTCTCGACGGCGCGTATCTCTGCGCGCACGCAGCATTGCCCTATCTGCGGCAATCGAAGGCTGGTGCGATAGTCAATATAGGCGGCATGTCCGCGCATGCGGGTTCGGCGGGACGCGCGCACGTAATCGCGGCGAAGGCGGGCCTGGTGGGTTTGACGCGAGCACTGGCGCACGACCTGGGTCCGGACGGCATCACGGTCAATTGCGTGGTGCCCGGTTTGATTGCGACCGTGCGCGGCGGCTCGGCGGGCAACAGCGAACCTGCGCACCACGCTGAACGCACCACGTTGCTCGGCCGGCGCGGCCAGCCCGACGAAGTCGCGAGCCTCGTGCAGTTTCTGTGTGGCCCGACAGCACGCTATGTGACCGGCCAGGCGATTCATGCGAACGGCGGGGCCTTTCTAGGCTGACCGTTCTGACAGCGGCACCGCAGACGTTACCCGCGCCGCTGTCGACCCGCTTCACGTCAAACCCGGTGTCGCGGTCTTCGTTGGAGGACTGCTTAGCTTATACAGTGAAGAAAATGTATTTTGTATTCCTATATATATGAGTTTTTCACACAAATAAATCATGAAGCGCTGCCGATCAGATGGACTGCCGGGGTGTTTCTCTGCGGATGAAAAATTAATGCGCCGGGTGATATTCAATCAAAAGGGTGAAGGGTTAGCCTGCAGTTTCCTTCAACACCTCGGTTGCAGCTTCGCAAGCGCCGCGCAGTTGCTCGCGCATCAGGTCTTGCACACTTTCATCGCCCGCCGCAATTGCATCCTTGATCTTTACCGCCTGGTCGAACGACATGCGCATCCGTCCCCCCCGCGACATTGCTATACGCCGCAGGCGCCGAACTGGCCCGATCAGGCTTGCATGCGTAGCCTGCAAAGCACGATTGTCGGCAAGCGTCATCACGATGGAATAAAAACGATCGAGCGCATCCACATAAGCGGTGGCGTTTTCGGCGACTACGCCCTTGCGCATTTCTTCGATCACATCTTCCAGCTGCGCCCGCCCCAGCGCGGTGATGTTCTCCGCGCACAGTTGCACGGCAAGACACTCGAGCGCCGCGCGCACGGTGTAGATCTCCGTCACGTCGCGCAGCGTCACCGAGCGTACGAACGCGCCCACCCGCGCTACAACCGTCACAAGCCCCTCGCGTTCGAGTTGCGCAAACGCCTCACGCATTGGTGTGCGACTGACGTTCAACTGCTTCGCCAACTGCACCTCCGAGAGCCGGCTTCCCGGCGCGAGCACGCCTTCCACGATCGCTTCCCGCAGAGCGGGCACCACCACGCCGTCGCTGAGCGAGTCGCTGGATGCATCGACCGTGCGCATCCGCGCGTGATATTTGCGGCCGATGGCATCGAGTACCTGGTCCGGCCCTTCGACGGCTTCTTCCGTCAGCGTGGCTTTCGTTGCAGAGGCCATTGACATTCCATTATTCAGTGAATACGCTGTATACAATAACTATAAAATAATTATATAGCAGGAGGCGACTTGCATAACACATCTTTGCCGCACCCGGCCACGATTGACCGGGCCGGCGCGGTTCTGACTTTCACTCTCAATCATGCCGGCACCGGCAATGCAGTCATCGGGTCGCGGTCGGCGCGATGGCACGGTGAAGCGACCATGCCGGCAGCGCGCGTCTTGCGCATTCCGGATTCGGCGACGTCTCCTGCACACATGGCGAACGCGCCGCCAACGACGCAGAACCTATCCACCGCGAAGTCTCGCGCCTGATCAAGTTAAAGCGCTGTCGCAGCGAATGGCGCGGCGTTTATCGGTGCGGAGCAGATATGCGTGTGCGGGCGGTTCTCCGCGCCATTACCTATATCACCCAGTATCACCCAGTGGGCGATGCCCCGTGCGGCCGCCCGGAGAACGAGCGATCCGGCTTGCTGCATTGTTGCGTCGCCGCTTTAGCGAGAGCTGCCTATGTCACGCGGTGGCCTTAATCCCGGGTTGGAAGTACGCGATCGGCCGGTGCGCAGCTGGCTCTGCCAGCACGTGCATGCTCAGCAATGGTTGAAGAGATATGCCGGAGTCGTGCTGCTCATTGCTGCGGGTATCTACTGGTCTTATCAATACGCCGAGCAACTCGGCATCGAGACTATTCGCCGTGCGGCGGTCCATCGCATCGATATCTACGACACTGCACTAAAGAGCGAATTGGCACGTTATGCCTACTTGCCGTCGCTCGTGAACCTCAATCCGGAAGTGGTGCGACTGTTGGTCGAGCCCAACAATGCCGCGCTCACCGGGCGGGTCAATCAATATTTAGCCGCGGTCAATCGGGGGGCGCATTCGGATACGCTGTACATCATGGATGTACAGGGCAACACGCTGGCGTCGAGTAACTGGGACCAGCCCTACAGTTTCGTCGGAATTAACTACGGCTACAGACCTTATTTTCAGAACGCGCTTTCGACGGGCATTGGCACGTTCTACGGCCTGGGGGCCGCAAGCAAGGAGGCTGGCTACTTCTATGCCGAGCGAATCTACGCCAGCGGAAAGGTCGTTGGCATCGCGACCGTCAAGATCAACCTCAGCAAGATCGAGCAAATTTGGCGACGTGCGGGCGATACGGCAACGCTCAGCGATATTCACGGCGTTATTTTTCTATCGACCCAGGACCGCTGGAGATTCAAGTCACTCGGCGTCTTGTCGGCGCAAGCGCGCGCGGCGATCATTGCCAACCATCAATATGATGCGCCGGGCGCACTGGAACCAGTGGGCTTGATCATGCAAGAGCCGGTAGGGGACACGGCCAATATAGCCAGGTTCGCGCCTAAGGCCGATCTGGGCCCACACGCCCCGGCTTTTCTGACATCCCGCTTTTTGCTGTTGAGTCGCCCGGTGCCTGATACAAGCTGGACGATAAGCACGCTGTCCGACATCACGCCGGCAGAAGTATCGGCATTGAATGTCGCCCTTGGGGTCGGGTTGGGGATGACGTTGGTGACGGTTTTCATTTTGTATCTTTTGCAGCGGCGGCGGATCATCGCGCAGGAACTTGCGGCCAAGGAAAACCTGCACCACATGAATGAGGAACTTGAACGCAAGGTGGCGCGCCGAACCGATGCGTTGAATCGAATCAACAAGACGTTGAAGATTGAGATTTCCGAGCGCCGGCGTGCGGAAGCCGTACTCAAATCGACATTGCAGGAGTTGGTCCAGGCCGGAAAAATGGCAGCGCTCGGGCAGATGTCCGCAAGCATCACACATGAACTGAACCAGCCTTTGGCAGCGCTACGGACGTTGTCGTCGAACGCGTTGATGTTCATGCAGCGGTTTGAATTCGACGAGGCGCGTCAAAACCTGCGGGTCATTTGCGACATGACCGAACGCATGGGAAAAATCACCAGCCAGCTCAAACGCTTTGCGCGCAAATCGCCCACTTACCTCGAACGGGTCCTGATCGGCTCGGCCATTTCCAACGCCATCTTCCTGCTTGATGCCCGGATTCGCAGCGGCAATGTCGAGTTAGTGAGCGAAGAGCCAGAAGCTAGTGTGTACGCGATCGCGGAACCTAACCGGCTTGAGCAGGTATTTATCAATCTGATTAGTAATGCACTGGATGCGATGGCCGAAATCGGCGTCGACGGCCCGACTCGGGCGCGCGTGCTGACAATTATCGTCTGTGACGAAGCGGATCACGTTTCGATCGGCGTGCGCGATACCGGCACGGGCATATCGGACGAGGTCCGAAATCACTTATTCGAGCCGTTTTTCACGACTAAAGACAAGGGCGAAGGGTTGGGATTGGGTTTGACGATTTCGATCGGCATCATCCAGGAGTTCGGAGGAACCCTGGTCGCCCAAAACAGACCAGACGGCACTGAATTCACCGTCAGGCTAAAACGGACCACACTGTGAGAAGACAATGTCTAAAAATCTAAAAGTGCTATTTGTGGAAGATGACGCGGCGGTGCGCCTCGGCGGCACACAAGCACTTCGTTTGAGCGGCCTGGAAGTCCAGTCCTTCGAGCGGGCCGAACATGCCCTGCGTTATATCGAGTTTGGCTTCCCCGGCATTCTCGTCAGCGATCTCCGGTTGCCCGGCATGAGCGGCCTCGCATTATTGGAGCATACGGTCGGAACTGACGCATCGCTGCCGGTCATCCTCGTGACTGGTCACGGCGATATCCCGATGGCGGTCGACGCGATGCGCCGGGGTGCTTATGATTTTGTCGAGAAACCGTACTCGTCGGAACAACTCGTCGACATATCTCAGCGCGCGCTCGAAAAACGTCGCCTGACGCTTGAACTCGCATCCGTTCGTCAGGCACTTGCGCATCGGGACAATATAGAAGCAAGGATTCTCGGACGTTCTCC
>Ga0073928_10008634_pt1 | contig 12717 bp, 11 predicted proteins | sample PaiPotPPA55metaG_FD_76969 | JGI IMG/M metagenome (GOLD analysis project Ga0073928, IMG submission 76969) | Iron sulfur acid spring bacterial and archeal communities from Banff, Canada, to study Microbial Dark Matter (Phase II) - Paint Pots PPA... ...
GAAGCATTGCGGATGGTTGGCATCGCCGACCCTGATCGCCGCGTCAACGACTACCCGCATCAGTTATCGGGCGGGATGCGCCAGCGCGTCATGATCGCGATGGCGCTTGCTTGTAATCCCAAAGTACTGATCGCCGATGAGCCGACCACCGCGCTCGACGTGACAATCCAGGCGCAAATTCTCGATCTCATCCGAGACCTCCAGGCACGGCTGGGGCTCGCCGTCATCCTGGTCACCCATGACCTCGGTATTGTCGCCCAATACGCCGATGACGTGACTATCCTTTATGCGGCGCGTGTGATGGAGCGGACTTCGGCCGCTGAGCTTTTTCGCAATCCGCTCTGTCCATATACCAAGGCCTTGTTCGCCGCGCTGCCCGGTATCGAGGGCGATCGGCGCCGGTTGCAAGCAATTCCGGGCGTGGTGCCGAGCGCGATGAATCCGCCGACCGGATGCCGGTTCCATCCACGGTGCCCGATCGCAATCGAGGACTGCACACGCGTTGACCCACCGTTGGAGGAGAAAGTCCCAAGCCATTATGTCTCTTGCATCCGCGTCTGAAACCGCCGCGGCGCCGGCGCAGATACCTGAAGCTGCCGGAAGCGGCGCGCTGGTTCACGCTCTGCAACTGCGCAAGGAGTTCCCCGCCGGCGCCGAGGGAATTTTCGGGCAACGGCGCCTAACAATCAAAGCGGTTGATGGCGTGACACTCGAAATCCGCCCTGGCGAAACCGTGGGACTGGTCGGCGAGTCAGGGTCCGGCAAATCGACTCTCGGCCGCCTGCTACTGCGGCTGATAGAGCCTACTTCGGGTCAGGTATTCTTCGAAGGCCGCGACCTGGCGACGCTCTCGCGCAAGCAACTGCGCCGTTTGCGGCGTGAAATGCAGTTGATCTTCCAGGATCCGTACTCGTCGTTGAATCCGCGTATGCGCGTGCGGGCGATCGTGGCCGAGGGTATCGAGATTCACAGACTCGCGCGCGGACGCGAGAAAGAACAGCGTATTCGCGAATTGCTGGAGATGGTGGGGATGGGCGCCGATGCGCTCGACCGCTACCCGCACGAATTTTCCGGCGGCCAGCGCCAGCGCATCGGCATCGCGCGCGCGTTGGCAGTCAACCCACGCTTCCTTGTGCTCGACGAACCGGTCTCCGCGCTCGACGTCTCGATTCAGGCACAGATCATCAATCTCCTGCAGGACCTGCAGGAGCAATTACGGCTTACTTACTTTTTCATCGCGCACGATTTGAGGGTGGTGAAGCACATCAGTCAACGCGTAGCCATTATGTATCTCGGCAAAATCGTGGAGTTGGCGAGCCGCGACGAGATTTACTCGAATCCGCGCCATCCGTACACTCGGGCGCTGCTCTCCGCGATACCGCAGATAGATGCGGGCGCGCGCGTCGAGCGTATCAAGCCCGAAGGCGAGGCGCCGAGCCCGCTAAACCCGCCTATAGGCTGCAGCTTCCATCCGCGATGCCCTTATGCGAAAGATATTTGTCAACAGGTCGAGCCGTGTTTGGCTACGGGCTACCGTGGCCATGCCGTCGCCTGCCATGTATTCCCGGCGCCGTAAACGGGGTGGCGAGTATGAGAATCTCCGATCCAAATTCAGGACGGGACGCCCAAACGGTCATTGGGATTTCATCCGGCGGCAATGTTGGCCCAACTGATGCCGTCGCGGTCTCTGGCGGCGATGCCCATCCCTTATGGATCGAGGAACGTGCCCGCATTGCCGTCAATCGCAATGTTAGGGTCGCGGGCCATCTGGTGTTCCAGGAGGCTATCCGAATCGAGGGGCATTTTCGCGGCGAGGTCAGCTCCAGCGAGCTGGTTGTTATTTCTGAGGACGGCTCGGTCGGCGGGTGTGTACGGTCGCCCCGGTTGATGGTGCTGGGCGCACTGGAGGGCGACATCACTGCTTCTAAATCGGTCGTGCTGGGCCCGCATTCGCGTTTCAAGGGCAAAATGGAAGCAAACAGCGTCACGATTTGCGAAGGTGCCTATCTCAACGCGGATATGCGGATTGGCTGCCCCTCCGAGGAGAAGGTGCTCCGCCGTGGAGTGCAATGACTGTCGAAAGTAAACCTGGCCAAAACTGGCAGGCCGATCGCTATTCTGTACACGCGCATTTTGTGCCCGCGCTGGGGCAGCCAGTGCTCGAACTGCTCAAGCCCTCGCCACGCGAACGTATTCTGGATATAGGCTGCGGCGACGGCGTACTCACCGAGAAAATCGCGGCTACGGGCGCCGCGGTCGTCGGCATTGATGCGGCACCTGACATGGTGAATGCCGCCAAAAGCCGGGGTCTCGACGCGCGCGTGATGGACGGCCTGAACCTTAACTTCAATCGTGAATTCGATGCGGTCTTTTCCAACGCGGCATTGCACTGGATGAAATCCGATCCCGATGCGGTGATTGCCGGCGTGGCGCGTGCGTTGAAACCCGGCGGACGCTTCGTCGCCGAAATGGGAGGCCACGGGTGCATCGCGGCCATCACGGTCGCACTCGTGGCGGTGATGGCCCGCTATGGAATTGATTTGAAGCCGATTCTTCCATGGTATTTCCCGACGGTCGATGACTATCGGGCGCGGCTCGAAGGTCGCGGGTTCACAGTCGATTACATCGAACTCATCCCGCGGCCGACGCCGTTACCGACCAATATGGCTGGATGGCTCGAATTCTTCGCGGCGAGCTTTTTCTCACTCTTGCCGCTGGAACAGCGTACTGCCGCGCGCGACGAGGTAATCGAGATGTTGGGTCTGGTATTGCGCGACGAGCAGGGCCGCTGGACCGCCGATTATATCCGCCTGCGATTCGCCGCCCATCTGCGGGGGTAATTAACCGTTCTTTCTCGTTGTACGAATGACTTCTGCGAAGGCCCGTCTGTCACCCTCGCGCGTGGCTGCCGCGCGAAGGGTCCCGGAAACGAAGACGCGGGATTCTCGCGCACCAGGCGAAAGCAGACGCGCGAGAATGACAGCGAAAGGGATGCTGGCTGAGGTGCTTGAAACAACCGAGGATGCCACCAAGAGCTTCATTTCTTACTCGGTCTGCCCTTCAGTCTCCATTCAGTAGCCACGCGCTAGCTGGCCGATAATTTCGCGCGCTACCAGCAGCTTCATAATTTGTGCGGTGCCGTCGCCGATTTCGAGGCCGATGACGTCGCGCATCCGCTGCTGATGGGGCAGGTCGAGGCTGAAGCCGAGATGGCCGTGCAACAGCAAACATTGATGTAACACCTGAGCGGCGAGTTCTGGCGCCCACCATTTCGCGCCGGCTGCTATCCATCCGTGCGTTTTGCCCTGGTCTTTGAGCCACAGCGCCTCGTAGCACAGCAATCGCGCCGCTCGCAGTTTTACCGCAGCTTCCGCCAGCGGAAACGATACGCCTTCGAAGCGCGCCAGACTGCCGCCGAATGCCGGCCGTTCTGCGACGTATTTGCAGGTTTCCTCGGTGCTCTGTTGCGCTGCGCCGATGCACATCAGCCCGATCAGCGCGCGGCTGAAATCAAAGCCCTGCATCACTTCGATAAAACCAGTCCCCTCTTCGCCTATGCGGGCCTCGGCGGCTACTCGTACTGAATCAAAGAAGATTTGGCCGCGGCCAATCGCTCGTGAGCCCAGGTCCTTGAATCGATTACGCGTGACACCGGGCAAATGCAGGTCGATGTAGAAGGCGCTGACGCCGCGCGCGCCCGCCTCATAGCTGCCCGTCCGCGCCATCACGAGTGCGGTGTCGCCCCATGATGCGAACGAGATCGAGGTCTTCTCGCCGTCGAGCACGTAACTGTCACCGTCGCGCCGTGCAGCGAGCTTGACGTGCGCCGCATCGGAGCCCCCGCCAGGTTCGGTGACCGCGAGCGCCGCGACATGTTCGCCGCGGCAGATTGGCGGCAGCATTAATCGCTTCTGGCGCTCGTTGCCATGCGACGAAATGATCGCACCGACCAGTGCGCTGAGCAGCAGGACGTAGGCGGCATTGATGTCGCCACGCGCAATTTCTTCGTGGGCGATGCCGAGCGATACGTAATCCAGTCCTTGTCCGCCGTAACGCAATTCCGCCATCGGCGCGCACAGTCCCAACTCTCCGAGTTTACGGACAATCGCGCGCGGCAGGTCTTGATCGGAATCACGCTCCATGTAATGAGGTGCGAGTTCGCGGGCGGCAAAATCAGCGAGGGTCTGCCGCAGCAGTTCCTGCTCGCTATCAAAAGCAAAGTCCATCGGCTCGAATCTCCGGTAAAAGCTCGAACGTAAACCTATATAGTAAGTCTAGCGCCCTGAGTTTGTAATCCGAGCAATGGATTTTCGCTGGATTCCCGGTACTGTCCTAATTTGGACAGTACCAAATTTCCCTGGTTATTTGACTACGATCTGGATGTATGGTCAAGCTGGCGCGAAACTCATCCCCTCGCTCATCTGGCGGGGCTCTTCCGCAAGCTTTCGCACCGCAATTGCCAACGCTGGTCAAATCGCCGCCAACCGGCCCTCAGTGGGTACATGAGATCAAGTATGACGGCTACCGAATTGGCGCGCGTATCGAACGCGGCAATGTCAACCTCATTACGCGCAACGGCAACGACTGGACAGCGACTTTTCCGGAAGTCGTCGCCGCAGTCAAAAGGCTGCCGTTGCATCGGGCGCTGGTCGACGGCGAGGCGGCCGTTGTGTTGGCGAGCGGCATCACCAGTTTTCAGGCGCTCCAGGGCGTATTGAAGCAACGCGAGCGCGGCCGCCTGGTTTATATTGTCTTCGACCTGCTCCATCTCGATGGCCGCGATTTGACCGCCCTCCCGCTCGAAGAACGCAAAGCAATACTCGCCCGGCTCACCGCTGAAGTGCCGGCTGCCGATGCGGTCGTTCGTTACTCGCAGCACTTCGATCGCGACGGCGCAGAAGTACTGCGCGAGGCATGCCGGATGGGCCTCGAAGGCATCGTCTCGAAGCGTCGCGACCTGCCGCATGAACCCGGGCGCAGCCGCAGTTGGCTCAAGACCAAGTGCGTCAAGCGCCAGGAGTTCGTGATTGGCGGCTTCACTGACCCCGAAGGCTTGCGCGCAGGCATCGGCGCACTGCTGGTAGGCGTCAACGACCGCGGACATCTGCGGTTCGCAGGCAAAGTCGGCACGGGTTTTACATGGGATGTGCTGACGGACTTGCGCCGGCGACTGGATCGCCTGCAGCAGAAGGAATGTTCTTTCTCACCCAAGCCGGCCGGGCCGCTTGGACGTAATGCTCACTGGGTGAAGCCCGAGTTGGTGGCGGAAGTCGCGTTCACCGAATGGACCGAAGACGGGAAGATCCGTCATCCGTCGTTTCAAGGTCTGCGCGAGGATAAGCCTGCGTCGGTGATTACTCGGGAAGAACCGCTGCAGCGCCCGCACCCCGGCCGGGGTATCGACGTGCGGACGCGCGCAAAAAACACTGATTGACTATTTGGGCAACAATCGCACTAAACACCTCGTGTGTCTTCGATAAACGGCATCTCGCCGCGGCTGTCAGAGGCCACCTTTTCGCGATCGATGTCGAATACCATGGTCCGCTGGCCGCGCAATGTAAACGCAATCGAGAGCGGCAGGCCGACATGACTGTATCCGCCGATCACGCAGAGTTCAGAGCGCATACAAAGCTGCTTGGTTAAGGAAAACCTGACATTTAGTCACGTCTTAATTCGAGGCCGTGATGCTCGATTGGCGAACATTTTCGCATTAAATCGAATCGCATTGCTGTGAGACCCGCCAGGCAATTTTGTTTTTCATTTGTTGATGCCCTTCAGCTTATTAATCATTTGCATGATATAATTTATCGTTTCAAAATTCTCTGGTAATAATTCCTCCTCAGGGACATTCACTTCAATCACTTGCTCAATAAAGGCAACGATTTGCACGAGTGCAATAGAATCAGCCAGTTCGCTGCTAATGAGTGGAGTATCAGAAGTGAAATCTTTTAGTTGCTGATCATGAAAAACTTCTTCAATCAGGTATTTGTGAAGAGTACTTTCCAATTCAGTCATTTTTTAAAGACTCCGTAATATACTACCAATTTATCGTCATATATTTCATCGGTATCACGTTTAAAAGATGCCGCGGTTTAATACTGTCTATGTGTGCATTCCAATGACGGCGAGCCACCAAAAAAGCATTGCTTTCTTCAATGCAGATCGGCCCAGATATCATACCGACGCTTCGCCGCTTGATGGCCTCGGATTGCCGCGAGCCAATCCTTATCCATTCTGTGCGCTCGTCGCACGACGCTCAGAAGCCGGCGGTTGTGGGACTTGGCAAGGCGGTAAACCAGAGCTGAGGCTCGAAACTGGTCACGAGCGGCTCGCGGTTATCTACGGACGCCTCGCGGTAAGTGAACGAGAGGTGCTGGAGAGGTGCTGGACGAAAATATTGGCTAACTTCCCCGGCGGAGCGGCCAAAGCCAACAATATGATCATAAATTCCCAACGGGCGCTGAAGCGGGCGGCTGCCGCTAGACCGACTACGAGGATGTACAAATAATAGGCCCAGGAATTTTGCTGGCGAAAAAAGAGCAAAATGAATGGCAGGCGAGGAAGTGCGCAAATGAGTATCATCTCCGGGCAGACGCAGCGCGAAAAAAAGCCCGCACACCTCGGTCGTAAGAATCCCGAAGAACAAACCCATGGAGATGGCGAGCGGATTCGGAGTCGGGGTCAACACCGCTCGCAGCCTATTCGATATCGGGTGCTCGTCCGGCAGTCGCGCGGTCGAGCGGTTCAATCTATGTGGCGGCAAGCCGGCCAACGACGTCCTCCGCAACATTGGAACATCCGAGCATTTATCGAGCGGATGGCGGACCCTAGCATCCATCGTCTTTAGCAGTCAAGCCTGCTATACCAGCAGTCATTCTGCTGCACTTGACCACCTTCGAGGTGCGGGTCGGGGAACCGGACGACGGCAATTCAGACCCGTAAGCGTAACGGCGCCGCCGGATGTTCAGCTTGAGGGCTCCCAAAAACCCGAAACATTCATTGAAGTATTCCCCTAAGTATTCCGCCGCCGTCAGCAAGGATTGCACTCTTGAAGAACCCTTTCTTCCCGATCGAGTGACGCCACCGCGGCTAAGCGACTGGCGGCGCCCTGCGGTGGCCTTTTCCGCCGGGCAGTGCCGGCTCAGGGAGCGCATTGAGTTGGCGGCTAGCACCCGCCAGCCAGCTCTATGCGCAGCTAGTTCTGCCTGGTATCGCTGCCCATTTTGTTAGTCTTTGCACACGAATCTGCTTGACACACCTTCAGGACTAATCTGGGCTACGCATCTAGCACCGCTGACGTGTTTTCTTTTGCTCTTGATAGTTGCGCCGTCGGATGGTGAGCAAATATGCCCACAGGGCGCTAATGGCTGTGTCCTAGTTGCGCAGGGTGGCGGAGCTTCGTCAGAGTCGCTTGTCAAGGGGGAAAGTTTGGCTGCTATTAAGCTTTGGAACACCGCCGATAGTGAACGATGGTACCTGGTGCGGACCAAACATCAAAAAGAAACTCTGGTAGATTACAAATTGACAGAGTTTGTCCGCCGCACATTCTTGCCGCGAATGCGAACTCGGAGTGCGCGCAATGGCGCCGCGGTTGACTCCGTGACGCCGCTTTTTCCGTGCTATCTGTTCGCCTTGTTTGACCTTGAATCAACATTATACAAAGTGCTCCATACGACCGGCGTCGCTGGAGTGGTCTGCGCCGGTTCGACTCCGTCAGAGGTCGACGCCGCGATCATCGAAGAAATCAGCGCGCGCGGCGAAGACGGGATCATTGAAGTGCCGCGAAGAACTTTCAATGCGGGTGACCGCGTACGTCTGACCGATGGTCCAATGGAAGGTTTCGCGGGCATTTTCGAGCATTATCGGTCCGGCTCCAAAAGAGTGGCGCTACTGTTGAACGTCGTCGGCGCCAGTATGAAGGTCGTCGTTCCGGCTACCAGCGTCGCGGCGGCGGCTGCGGATTAAAGTTGCTGTGACTACGATGCAGTGGTGGCAGTTGGCGATCGGCTTCGATTACTCCTGTGCGTGCCGCCGTACATCGATAGGACACCCAACGCTATGAGTATGATAATCAGGAAAAGCGCGGGCCCTTCCGCGCTCGTTTGGCTTAGTTGTGTGGCTCTTACCTTCAGCGCCTGCGCGAGTTCAAATTATCCGGCGCACGGTGCACAAACTTCGTCAACTGCCGGGACGCGTGTGGCGGCTGATACTTCGTCAGCATCGCAACTGCCCAGCACATCCAGGGCAGACGATTCGTCAGCCGCGCTCGAAGCCCTATGGCGGGAACGTACAACTGCGTCAACAGCGACTTCGAGCTCTGGCTTCACCCTTGGGCCCGGCGATGTTCTCCGTATTTCAGTGCCGATGATCTCGCAATTAACCGAACGCACCGTACGCGTATCCGAAGACGATACCATCGCTCTGCCGCTACTCGGCGTAATCAAGGTCGCTGGAATGACGGAGCAAGACCTGCGCCAGGAACTGGCGAGTCGTCTGGGCCGTTACATGTATAATCCGCAGGTTGAAGTCTATCTGAAGACTCCCGAAAACCGAGTCGTCTCGGTCTTGGGCAGCATCAAGGCTCCAGGACGGTATCTCGTGGCGAGTCGGTCAGATACCATAATGACACTGCTGAGCCGGGCAGGCGGAACCACAGACACAGCCGGCGCACAAATCCTGCTTTTCCCGGCGCCATCGGCAGCATCCGCGGCCTCTTTGCGCGAGACCCCAATCGCCGATGCGCCGGCGGGTCCCGCGGCGTATCAACTTGCCAGGCGCGACGGGGTGGCGCCGGCGGACGAGACAACTGATTCGGGGGTTCCGTCGGTCGAATCGCCGAATCTGACAGACAACAAGGGTTCGCCCTTGACCATCAATACGTCAGGTCCTGCCCGCTTTATGGAAATGCCGGTCCGTCCCGGCGACGTTCTGTTTGTTCCCGCCGCGGGGAGTGTTTCCGTGCAGGGGTGGGTAGATAAACCCGGCTTGTTTCCGATTACTCCAGGTATGTCGGTTCTGGGCAGTGTCGCAGCGGCCGGGGGCGCTTTATTCACCTCCTCGGCGACTGTGGTTCGACCGCAGCAGGGTGGCGGCCAGCAGCAAATCTCAGTGAATCTGTCCAGGGTAAAGAGCGGAAAAGACCCTGACGTACCGGTCCGGGGCGGTGACGTGGTAATAGTCGAACGCTCGGTGGCAGGCGCGGTCCCGTACTCTCTGTATTTCTTGATCAACAGGATTGGTCTGGGCGTACCGATCATTCCTTGAGCGCGGAACGGCGTTTGAGCTTACTGTCGAGCCGAGAAAAGGTCGTTGCCGCGAGCCTGCGAGCGTTCTTCGAGCTCTTGATGTGCAAGCGGCCGATACTGCCAGATCTGCCACAGAGCGCGGTTGGCGAATTTCGAAACTTTAGCGAGTTAGGTTTTGCGGGTAGATGAACGAGCCTAGTACCTACTTCATACGGCGAGAAATGCCGGAACCAGAGTACACCGAGCTTCCAATTTCGGCAGCCGAGGAAGAGCCGAGTGCCGGAGACTATTGGCGCGCGATCGTCAGGCGCAAGCGGCTCATCTTGGTGCTTATAGTGACGGTGCTGCTCGCTGCGAGTGCTTTGGTGTACGTGATGCCTCCGTCATATATCGCCACCAGCACCATCTTGATCGATCATCGCGCACCCAAAATCGAGCTCAAGCCGGCGGGCTCCGAAACAGAAGCGCTATCCGACGAGGAAACTGACAATTACTACGGGACTCAGTACAAGATATTACAGAGTCGCGGTCTGGCGTTGCGTGTAATTCAGGATCTCGCGCTTGAGGACAGCCCCCTTCTCGATTCGAGGCCACTCTTGGCTCGTCTCGGGATTACGGCCGATAACCGACAAGACAAGGCGCAAATTCGCGAGAAGGAAATTGATAACTACCTCGAGCGTCTGACGGTTAAGCCGGAGACCGGCACGCGCCTGATCACGCTCTCTTTCAGTTCCCCCGATCCGATGTTGTCGGCCCGCATCGTCAACGGACACGTGCGCGCCTATGTCGCGCAGGGAGTGCAACTTCGCGATCAGGCAAGCAACACTGCCAGGCAATTCCTCGAGACGAAACTGCAGGAAGTCAGGGAACGGGTCGAAAAATCCGAAGGGGCGCTGAACGAATACCGCCGCCAGCGGGGCATCGTGGCCGCGCCCTCTGAAGACAAGACCCACGTACTGACCCAGCGCCTGGCCGACCTCGAGAAGGCGCTGACCAGCGCCGAGACCGAGCGAATTGCGCTTGAGACCGAAACGCATCTGGTTCGCGCGGGCGACTACGATTCGCTCCCAATGGTCATTAGCAGCAGTCTGATACAGAACCTCAAACAGGATTCCGCCAAGGCTGACGCCGACTATGCGAGCCTCGCCAGCCAGTTCAAACCCGACTATCCCGAACTGGAAGAAATCAACGCCCATCGGAACCAGCTGCGAAGCCGTCTTAACCGCGAAATGCAGCAGGTGGCTGCCGGTATTGAATGGAGCTACAAGGCCGCGGTGGCGCGGGAAGATGAGCTACAGAAAAAAGTTGACGCCGAAAAAGCCGAGGCATCGGCACTGAATGACGCGTCGCTCCAGGATGCTCTGATGGTTCATGAGGTGGAGGGCGATCAAACTCTCTACCGCAATGTCCTCGGCAAAATCAATGAGATGGGTGTCGTGGGTGGCGCACCACCCAATGAAGTCTCGATAATCGATGAGGCCGAACCGCCCACCGAACCATCGAGCCCAAAGAAAATCCTGACTATCGTCAGCGCCGGCGTGGGTTCACTCTTCCTCGGCATTTGTCTGGCACTGTTGCTCGACCGTTTCGATGATACATTCAAGGACCCGGATGAGGTCGAGCGTTCGCTCGCGCTTCCTTGCATGGGCCTGGTACCGGATTTTGCTAAGCTCAATCCGGCCGCCCGCCGCCTATTGAGTAGGTCCCCAGTGGCGGCGATCGCAGTTGCTACCGCCCGCCAATTACCTGCTGCTAAGGCGGGTACCGAGATCAACGAGACGTTTCGAGCGATTCGAATAGGCATCGTCGCCTCCCGTGTGGCACCGTCTCCGAAGACTATCCTCATCACTAGTGGGTCGGTGAGCGAAGGAAAAACCATGACGGCGGTCAACAGCGCGCTCGCTTTCGCGCAGATGGGGGACAGAGTCCTGTTGATCGATGCTGACCTTCGGCGCTCCCGATGCCATAGCGTGCTGGACATCCACAATGAAGCTGGTCTGAGCGAGGTTCTTACCGGACGGCGCAAGCCCGAAGAAGTGGTGCGCTCGACCGGCATTGAGGGGCTGGCGTGTATCACTGCCGGCTCGCCCCACGCGAATCCGGGAGCGTTGCTGGGCTCCAAAAAAATGGCGGACTTGCTCGCGTATCTCAAGACTTTCTACGATTGCATTCTGATCGACAGCGCTCCCGTCATGCAAATTTCGGATACTCTGCTGCTGGCAACGATGGTCGACGGCGTGCTGCTGGTGGCAGGTCCCGCTACGCCCAAACGGGTGTTGCGAACGGTGTGCTCGCGCCTGTATATGGTCCGGGCAAGGCTCCTCGGGGTCGTTCTCAATCGGCTCGATATCAAACTCGGCAACGATGGCTATTATTACTCGCCTGATGGCGCGCCAGTCTATCATCCGGTAGTGGTCCCAGGGGTTTCAGCTTCGTTGAGCGGGCCGAATCTAGAGCTCTTATCCGGCGACAATCGCTAATTTCAGCCAAAGACGAAAGTTTCACGTCCAGCAAGGTTTCACTTCTCCGGCGAGGGTAAAGTGTGCCGCCTGCAGCGGCTGAGTTGTCCGCGCGGGTACCTCTCGGAGCATGCACAACCGCTATTGGAGGAAAGATGACAAAAGCACTAGTAACGGGAGCCGGCGGCTTCATCGGCCATCACTTGGTTGCGTACCTGAAGCGGCAAGGCTACTGGGTGCGGGGGGCCGATCTGAAGGTGCCTGAATATCAACCCAGTGCGGCTGATGACTTCCTTCAGCTTGACCTTCGTCGATGGGAGAACTGCTTGCGGGCGACTGAAGGCATCGATGCCGTCTATGCTTTGGGTGCCGACATGGGTGGGATGGGGTTCATCTCCGCCAATCATGCCCAAATACTGCACAACAACTCGTTGATTAATATCCATACCCTCGAGGCGGCCAGGACCAACGGTGTCAAGCGTTATCTCTATAGCTCTTCGGCATGCGTGTACCCGGAGTATCGCCAGACCCAAACCGACGTGACGCCGCTCAGAGAGGAGGACGCATATCCGGCACAGCCACAGGATGCCTACGGCTGGGAAAAACTGATCTCAGAGCGGCTCTGCATGCATTATCAGGAGGAATACGGACTCGAGACTCGAATCGTGCGCTTCCACAATATCTTTGGGCCGCTCGGCTCCTGGAAAGGTGGACGCGAGAAAGCGCCCGCAGCACTTTGCCGCAAAATAGCAACCGCCAAACTCAGCGGCCATCATGAGATAGAAATCTGGGGCGACGGCCAGCAAACGCGGTCGTTCTGCTACGTCGACGACTGTGTAGTAGGTATCTACAGGCTGATGTGCTCTGACTATCGAAACCCGCTGAATCTGGGGCAGGACCGGATGGTGACGATTGACGAGCTTGCCGACATCATTGCCGATGCAGCCGGAATTAAAGTGGTTAAAAAACACGTGCCGGGTCCTCAGGGCGTGCGCGGCCGCAATTCAGACAAC
>Ga0073928_10008635_pt1 | contig 12716 bp, 10 predicted proteins | sample PaiPotPPA55metaG_FD_76969 | JGI IMG/M metagenome (GOLD analysis project Ga0073928, IMG submission 76969) | Iron sulfur acid spring bacterial and archeal communities from Banff, Canada, to study Microbial Dark Matter (Phase II) - Paint Pots PPA... ...
CGGTCCGTTGCTTTCGCCAGGTCCAGAACGGCGCGCAGTGCTTCGTTGACGGCGGCATCGGTGCGAAAGACTCTGGCAAGATCGGGGTCGAGGAGCACCAAGTTGGTTCCGGCTCGATACCGGGCAGCGTACTTTCCGCGCACACCGCCTTTCATCGAGGCAAAGTCGTATTGGGCACGCATTTCGTTCTCTCCTCTTAGGTTATCCCTCTTCATAAAACCTGCGCTCGTGGCGGGTTGCCCGCCTCGCACTGATGATCCGAACGATTCCACCGACATCGCTGTGCACTACCACGAGGAGGCGGCTGCGGTTGGAGGCGCCTATGGTCACGGACCGGACTTCGTCCGAATGATCAGGATCGGGCAACGTAGTTGACAGTGGATCGCCAAGTACGGCGCGGCGGCGGGCCTCAGAGATGTAAGATCAGAAATGAGCTATTCTAAATAAAGAGAGCCATGTCTGATTCGCGCTTCGACTACGATTTCATCGTGATCGGCTCCGGCTTCGGCGGCAGCGTCACGGCGCATCGCCTGACAGAAAAAGGCTATCGCGTAGCGGTCATGGAAATGGGCCGCCGCTGGACAGCAGAGAACCTGCCCAGCTCCAACTGGCAGATCTGGAAGTGGATCTGGCGGCCGCACCTGGCGTTGCGGGGTTTCTTCAACATCGAGATTTTCCGGCACGTCGTGATCATGCACGGGTGCGCGGTGGGCGGCGGGTCGGTGACTTACGCGAATACGCTGCTGGTGCCGACCAGTCCGGTGTGGAACAACGGATCGTGGGCGGGCCTGGCGGACTGGAAGGCGGAGATGCCCCAGCACTACGCGACGGCGCAGCGCATGCTGGGCGTGATCGAGAACCGCATCCTCGGGCCGGCGGACCATTTCCTGAAGCAGGCGGCGGACGCGGCGGGTGTGGGTCATACCTTTTATCGCACGAGCGTGGGCGTTTTCGAGCCGCCGGAAGGGGAAGAGGGCGGCAAGACTTATCCGGATCCGTACTTCGGCGGCGAGGGTCCGGAGCGCACGACGTGCATCGCATGCGGCGGCTGCATGGTGGGCTGCCGGCATGGCGCGAAGAACAGCCTCGATAAGAACTATTTGTATCTCGCGGAGAAGCACGGCGCGCAGGTGTTTGCGGAGACCAAGGTAGTGGATGTGAGGCCGCTCGACGGACGGGCGGACGGCAGCGCGGGATACGAAGTGCGCACGGAATCGACGTGCGGGCACCATGAGCGGCGGCGGTTCACAGCGCGCGGCGTGGTCTTCGCGGCTTCCGCGCTGGGCACGCTGGATCTGCTGTTCCGGCTTAAAGAGAAAGGCTCGCTGCCGGCGATCAGCGATCAGCTCGGCAACCGCGTGCGGACCAATGCGGAATCGTTGATCGGCGTGCGCATACCGGGCAGCCGCGAGGATATGTCGAAGGGCATCGCGATCGGCTCTGGAATTTATATCGACGAGCACACGCATATCGAGGCGGTGCGCTACCCGAAGGGTTCCGACGCCATGGGTCCGCTGGCGACGCTGCTCACCGGCGGGCGGCCGGGCCATACACGCATTCTGAACTGGCTGGGGCACCTGGCGGCATCGTTTGTCCGGCATCCGCTCCGGACGACCCGTGCGCTGCATCCGTTTGGGTGGGCGCAGGAGTCGGTGATTTTTCTGTGCATGCAGGCTTTGGATGGACACATCGACATGCGGTTGAAGCGGCACTGGTTCCCCCCTTTTCACAAAGTGCTCGCCACTAGCGGCGAGAAGGTACCTACGTTCATTCCGAGGGCTAATGAGTTTGCGCAGCAGGCGGCTAAGTTGATCGGCGGGACGGCGATGAGTATGGTCACCGAGATCCTCTTTAATATTCCTGGCACGGCTCACATACTGGGCGGGTGCACGATAGGTGGGTCGCCTGAGCAGGGCGTGGTCGATCATCGGCACCGGGTCTTTGGCTATAAGAATATGTATGTGTGCGATGGGTCGGTGCTGGCGGCTAATTTAGGGGTGAATCCGAGTCTCACGATCTGCGCGGTTACGGAGCGGGCAATGACCTTCATCCCGCCGGCTGGGGACACTGACTGGCAGGATGCCGCGGAAACGGCTACACTAGTAAACGCACAGAGATGACCCGTGTCCTTCTTCACACACCGGCGCCAGGCGGCGACAGGAGTGTCGATGAAGAAGAAGGATAGGCCACGGAAGAAAGCGGCGGCGGCCGTTGCGACAACGCCGGTACGCCCGTGGCTTTATCCAGCGGCGTTCGCCGGGACGGTGCTGATTGTGTTTCTGGTTTATTCGCCCGCGTTGCACGGGCCGTTCGTCTTCGATGACATAGCGTTTCACGTGCCCGACTACGCATTCGCCTGGCAGTCTTGGGCGCGAGGCGTGCGGCCGCTGCTCATGATGTCATACTGGTTGAACTACCAGATTTCCAACGAGACGTTCAGCTTTCATATAGTTAACGTCTTGCTGCATGCGATTAATAGCCTGCTGGTGTTTTTCATCGTGCGAAAACTGGTGGGAAAGGCAACGTTGGCGGCTGCGTTTGCTAGCGCTATTTTTCTGCTGCATCCTATTCAGACTGAATCGGTAGCTTACATCGCGGGGCGCTCGGAGAGCCTCAGCGTGATGTTCTTTTTCGCCGCGTTCACCGTGTTTCTATATCGGCGGCAGGAAACTGTCTCCTGGCAGGTTGCGGTCACTATATTCTTCCTGTTCGGTTTGGCGTTGGCTACGAAGGAGCATACTTTGGTGCTGCCGGGCTTGCTCCTGCTTACGGATTATTACTGGAATCCAGGGTTCGCATTGAGCGGGATACGGCGCAACTGGAGGATCTATGCGCCCATCGCGCTTGGAGCCGCTGGTGGTGTGGCGTTTGTAGTGAAGGTTTTATTGCAGTCGCGCAGCGCGGGCTTCGGCATGCACGAGCTCACCTGGTATCAATACTTTTTTACGGAATGCCGGGCCTTCTTTGTATATCTGCGGCTGATCGTGTGGCCGGTGGGGCAGAACATAGACTGGGACTATCCGCTCTCACGAAGTATTCTGGATCATGGCGCTTTCTTTGCATTTGCGGCGATTCTATTGCTTACAAGCGCGGCCATTTATTACCGGCGCCGGTATCCGTTAGCTTCCTACGGCGTCCTGGTCTATTTATTGCTGATGGCGCCCACTTCTTCGTTCGTACCTATCAAGGATCCGATGGCGGAGCACCGGCTGTATCTGCCCATGATTGGAATTCTGCTGGTTGTGGCGGATGCGTTGCGGCGGTTGCGGATGGATCGCCGTAAGTTGGCCGCAGCGTGCGCAGCGGTGGCGGTGGTCCTGGCTGTGCTGAGCTATCAGCGCAATCAGTTGTGGGGCGACGACATTGCTCTATGGCAGGATACGGTGCGCAAGTCTCCTGACAAGGCGCGCATATACTACCATCTGGCGTTCAGTTATTATATGCATGGCAAGTGCCAGGATGCGCTGGTGGCATACGCGGAGCTGGCGCGGCGGGACACGATGGATCACAACCGGCTGGTAGATTGGGGGCTTGCGTATGAATGCGCCGGGCAACCCGACGAAGCCGTGGCAAAGCTGCGCCAGGCAGCGGCGCTGAAGCCCACGGCGCATGTCTATTCGCAGATCGGGATGGTATATGCCAGGCAGGCGCGCTGGGCGGAGGCACTGGAGGCGCTGGCGCAGGCGGAGAAACTGGATCCGTACTATGCGATGACGTATTACTATCGTGCGGGCGTGCGCGTTCAGAACCATGACTATGCTGGTGCGGCGGATGATTACCGGCGCGTGCTCTGGCTCGATCCAACGAACGAGCCGGCACGCGCCGGGCTGGACTATATCCAGCAGCCTAACGTGCCCCGCCCCTCTAACTGATCACTGCGATTAAGCAGGCAGTAGTCAGGGGACTATCTTGAAGACAGTCCCGCCTCCATAGGTGCTGCCGTAAAGGTAGTACCGTAGATTGCCCGCGGCGTCCCGAATCAGACCTGCACGCGGATCGCATCCGACAGGGAAGTTTGAACGCGTGCGCTTACATCTCCCAGTCTGCCGGAGTTAGCTTAAAGACGATCCCGCAGCCGTCGAAGGTAACGAGGACGTCATGTCCTCCATAGTTAGCGTACGAGGTGGACCGCCGTGTGTGGGGTCAGCCCGCCCAGTCTGCACGGGCGTTTATCAGGGCGCAAACGGGCTCCAATCAGTATTAACTCTTGTGGCGCGGTTTCGACCCGCTATTTCATGAAGAAAAACTTCGTGGTGAATCGTTCTGACTTTCACATCTCCGGGCAGGATTCAGAAGTACAGGAGTGAAGCAAGCCACACTAATAGTCTCCTGGGCACAAGTTTTTACACGTCAAGGGTATTTACTACATGATTGAGAAGAGTAGCTGCGCAGTAGCAGTTCGGGGAAGATCGTGCGGGATCGCTCCCTGCGATCGCGGCTCAGTAAGCCGGTGCAGAGTTTTCACCGCCGTAAGTGAGTTTACTGTGCGAGACCGCTCCCTGCGGTCGCGGCTCAGGTAAGACCAGTCCGTGTATGGCGAGCTATGGTACACGACTTGCTACTCTCGCGCGGTATGGTGGACTCGGACCACCATAGAATCCACTGAGGAAGGAAAAGAATCATTCATGTTGCGAAGACGATTGTTGCTATTGACGTGCGTTGGTGCTATGACACTCGGCACGATGCTGGCGCAAGCGCCAGAGACCACCCTGACGATGTCGGTCACCGGCACACTGGGGCCAGTCTTACAGGGCACCGATCCCAAAGGAATCGATGGACACACCGGAACCCTGACGGTGAAGATCAGCGAATCGGCATCTCCCGCCGTTTCCAACACCGATTACGCAGCTTATGTAGTGCCAGCCGGTGGGGTGACGGCCATGATCGGCACTACCCCTTATACGACAGAGTCGCCGTCCAGGATGGCTATCAAGCTTGGCGCCAACGGGGATACTATAAGCGTGGTCTTTCGGAGTCAGGACAACACGGAATCGCGTTTTGAGGCGGAGTTGGCGCCTGGGAGCTTCAGCACGAGTGTTTTGATGCACCCAACGCCATTCAGCCCGTCACCGCAGAACTTGACTCCAGCCACCAGCGCTGCCGGTCCCGGCAGTCAGTTCTGGTATAGAGAAGGGACTGCATTTACCGTGCTGGGCCTCACAGGGAGTATCAGCAACAGCGCGGCTCAAGCCCCGAACCTCGGGCAGGAGTAACTAGCCGGAATTGAGCGCGGAGGTACGCCATGGGAGCGCACCTCCGCGGCTCAAGAAGTGGCCCAGGCTGGAGAACTTCCGGCTGAAGGTGTTTCGCACGGTGGCCGCGGAGTTAAGTTCTCACCGCGCGGCAGAGCGTCTGTTTCTCACCCGCCATCAAATCGGCAGTAGAAGCCGGACTTGTTTTGGCTTGTCGCGGTGAGCGATCGCGAAAGAGCTGGCGCTGGGTACGCTGAAAGCCGTGGAGGTCAGCGGTGTCCGAGTCACGTGCCTGCCATTTCTTCCTGGCTTTACGGACGGCACCGGAACCGTAAGGTCCAGCCGGCGCCTTCCGCACGTTCGCCATGGCGCGCGTGCGGCTTCTCCGCGACCCGTCACTCAAGCTGCTGCGACCGGCCGGTTCCTGGCGATAAGCAGATCTCATCGGCCATTAGAATTGCTGCTTAGTCAGTTCCCCGCCCTCTTGAAAAAGCAAGGCCGGAAGCACGTGGTGCTAGATCGGCTGTCGCTGGCTTCATGTCACCGCTGAGGTCGTCGAATACTTCGATGACTACGTTGAGAAGTATACGCTTCCGGTTCGCACCGGAGTGGCCAGCAGCGCTTGAGGCGGCGAACTTGGTGATTGCAAAAGGATCAGTTCGCGCTCGACGCGCTGAAGGCATACGGCTGACCGCACAGCCGCCGATCGGGGATCCTGTTCGGGGTTGGGATGGCCGGATGTAAGCAGTTGCCGCATAGCGGCGGAATATCAGTATAGTGCACCAGTGGGCCGCTGGGCGTGGGAGCGATCGAGCGGCTCGAGGTAGCAGCGCGCGCCGGCCGCCATGAAGCCGAGCTCGGTGGGAGCTTGGAAGAGCAGGAAGCCTTGCTCGATGTATTGCTGGATGTGCCGGGGCGTTGCGGCGGGCCGCCCCACGGGCTTGCCGTGCCGTTTGGCAGCTTCGACGACCCGCGCTATGGCGGCGTGTAGCTTGGGATCATCCTGATCGCCGCGCAGGCCGAGTGAGAAGGACAGATCGCTGGTACCGATGAAGAGCGCATCGACGCCGGGCGTGGCGGCGATCTCATCGGCGCGCTCGACGGCGTGGGCTTCTTCGATGATGGTGATGACCATGACGTTTTGGTCGGCGGAGTCGGGGTAGGCGGCGTCCCGGTCGGGCCAAGCGAAGCGCGCGAGTGCGCCGCCGGAGCCGCGGCGTCCATGTGGCGGATAGCGGCAGGCGGCCACCGCTTGCGCGGCTACCTCGGGCGTGCTGGTGAATGGGAAGATCACGCCGCTCACGCCCGCGTCGAGCACGCGCTTGGCGGTCCATAGCTCGTTCACGGGCACGCGCGCGAAGGTTAGCGCCGGCAGGCCGCGCGTGGCGAGTACCATGTTGCGCAGCGTCTCGAGCGTGATGGGCGAGTGCTCCATTTCGATCCACAGGAAATCGAATCCGAGCGCGGCGGTGTGCGCGGCCACATCCGGATTAGCTACCGTGATGGTGGCGGCGATGACGGGCCGGCCCTCGCGCAGCCGCTGTTTCACGGGGTTTTCCCAGGGTGTGGTTGGCATGAGTTTGGCTCATGTTACCATGTTCGCGGTGGTGACTCGCGCGGCGGCAGTGGCGGTGATGCTAGGGCAACTCGCCCTGGCGGCCGGCGGCAACATCGTGATGGCGGTGCGCATGGCGGCCGAAGCCCACAACTTCACGCTGGGCGAGCAGGAGATCCAGAGCTATCGTGCGGCGCGCGGCGTGACGCCGGAGATGATCGAGGCGCTAGCTTGGCTGGCGCGCGGCGCGTTGGACGCACAGCAGTTGGATCGCGCCGACGGCTATGTGGCCGAGACGCGCAAGCTGATCGTCGAGCAGCTCGCCAAGCGCGGTGTCGACCAGGACCCGCACCTGCCGCTCGCGCTGGGTGCTGCGATTGAAGTGCATGCGCAAGTGCTGGCCGCGCGCGGGGAGTCCATGGAGGCCGTCGCGTTTTTGCGGAAGGAACTGGCGGCATATCGCACCACGTCTGTCGCGGCGCGCATTCAGAAAAACATCAACCTGCTCACGCTGGAGGGCAAACCGGCGCCCGCGCTGGACGAGAGCCATTGGCTGGGGACGAAGCCCCCCCCGCTTGCGTCGCTCAAAGGCCACGTGGTGCTGCTGTTCTTCTGGGCGCACTGGTGCGGAGACTGTAAAGCCGAGGTGCCGATCCTGGCGCACTTGCAGGAGAATTATCGCGGCCTGGCGATCATCGGGCCGACGCAACATTACGGGTACGTGGCGGGCGGCGCCGATGCCGACCCTGCGCAAGAACTGAGCTACATCGATCAGGTCAGGAAGCAGTATTACGCGCCGCTGGCTGCGATGCCGGTACCGGTCAGCGAGGAAAACTTCAGCCGATACGGATGCAGCACCACGCCGACGCTGGTCCTGCTGGATCGCACCGGCGTCGTGAGACTCTACCATCCTGGTGCGATGACTTACCAGGCGCTGGCGGAGCAAGTCGGGCGGCTGATGCATTAGTGGCGCAGAAGCTCGGCAATGCGGGCGGGATCGTTCGGCACCACCACCGGCTGATTGCCGAAGCGCGAGTGTATCGCCGCGCCGCCGGGCGTTTCGAGCTTGCCGGTGTGATATCGATAGATGTAATCGGGATCCTTTAGCAAGTTGCCCGTCAGCACGGCGACGACATCCGCGGACCGCGCGATCACGCCTGAGGCGGTGAGCTTACGGATGCCTGCCAGCGTGGCGGCGGAGGCGGGCTCGCAGCCGATGCCGCATTGTCCGATGACCGCCTTGGCGTCGGCGATTTCCTGTTCGCTCACCTTTTCGACTACGCCTGATGATTCGGACACCTCGCGCTGGGCTTTGGGCCACGACACCGGATCGCCGATCTTGATCGCGGTGGCCAGCGTTTCGGGATGGCTCACTGGTTGAAAGCCGGGCGCGGGCGCGCGCATGAAATCGTAAAACGGCGCGGCGCCTTCGGCTTGAATCACCGCGAGGCGCGGCATCCTGTCGATGAAGCCCAGCGCGTTCAGCTCACGCAGCGCCTTGCCGAAGGCGGAAGTGTTGCCGAGGTTGCCACCTGGGAGCACGATCCAGTCCGGCGGGTTCCAATCGCGCTGATCCATCATCTCGACGATGATGGTTTTCTGGCCCTCGATGCGGAACGGGTTGATCGAATTTAGGAGATAGATGCCCAGTTCTTCCGCGAGCGTGCGCACCAGCGCGAGGATCTGATCGAAGTTGGCTTCGACCTGCAGGGTGCGCGCGCCGTATTCGAGCGCCTGGGCCAGCTTACCGTAAGAGATGTTGCCGTGCGGGATGAAGACGATGGGCGCGAGTCCGGCGGCGCTCGCATAAGCAGCCATGGAAGCCGACGTGTTGCCGGTCGAGACGCAGGCCACGCGCGACATCTTGAGGCGTAGCGCTTGCGCCACACCGCAGGTCATGCCGTTGTCTTTGAACGATCCGGTGGGATTGAAGCCCTGATGTTTGAAAGTGAGCGCGTCAAGGCCGCCGTATTGCGCGGCATGCGGCGCTGCGAGAAGCGGCGTATTGCCTTCGCGCAGGGTGACCACATGATCGTATGTGTCGAGAAACGGGATGATTTCGCGGTAGCGCCATACGCCGCTTTGCTCGAGCGGCGCGTTCGACGTGCGGCGCGCGCGCCATGTGCGCTTCAACTCGCCGGGCGAGGCGGTCTGGCGCGGGTACGTGACTTCCAGCAGTCCGCCGCAGCGCGGGCAATTGTAAATGACCTCGGTGATCCGGAAGCGCGCGCGGCAGTGTTCTTCGAAGCAGATGAGTTCGGGGGGCACTGAACTCGTTATACCATCGAAGCGTGAGCAGATTCGAGAGGATCACCATCCAGGGCTTTCGCCGCCTCAGCCACGTTGACCTCGAATTGCGGCCATTGATGGTTTTGATCGGCGCGAACGGCATCGGCAAGACGTCCGTGCTGGATGTCTTTTCGCTACTGGCTCGTTCTGCGCGTGGTGAATTAAGCGATGCGATCAGCGATCTGGGCGGTCTGCCGGCGATTGTCACCTACGATTATGCGGGGGGACTGGCGCTGGGGATTTCTGATGGCCGGCTTCAGTACCGGTTGCGGATTCACCTGAAAGGGCGAGGGTACTCTATTCAGGATGAGGCGCTCGGTGACGAACTGGAACGCCAGCCGGGGGATAATCCGCTTGAGACATCGCTCTCTCAGGCGCGGAAGCTGTCCCCGGACGCGGAGCATTTTCGGCAGAAGCTCGCGTCTTCGACTTACTACCGCGTGCTGGACGTTGATCCGCGATCGCCGGTGGGGTTGCCCCAGCCGCTGCGGCCTGCTGTGCTGCCAGGCACGAATGGCGAGGAACTGGTCTCCTGTTTGTGCCATCTGCGAGAGACGGAGCGAGACCGCTTCGAGGCGATCGAAGACACACTGCGCGCAGCGTTCCCCGGATTCGATGGCCTGGAATTTCCGCAAGTCGCGGCGGAAACGCTAGCCCTGACGTGGCGGGACAAGAACTTCTCGCAGCCGTTTTATGCGCATCAGCTTTCCGGCGGCATGCTGCGATTCCTGTGGCTCGCGACGCTGTTGCAGAGTACCGGACTCACGGATGTGACGCTCCTGGATCAACCGGAGGTTAGCCTACACCCTGACACGCTGAGTTTGCTCGGCGATCTCTTCCGCGAAGCCGCGCGCCGTACGCCGTTGGTCATTGCTACACACTCGGATCGGCTGGTGCGACACCTCGAGCCGGAAGAGATGGTCGTGATGGACGCCAATGTGGACGGATCCGCGCGGCTCACCTGGGCGGACAAGCTGGATCTTGGGGAATGGCTCGCTGAATACACGCTGGATGAGGCTTGGCGCAGAGGACGCATGGGCGGGCGGGCATGACGAAGATCGGTCGATCATACAATGTCGATCATACAATAAGGTGCGCGACGCTGGTCGTATTCTGCGCGAGAATGACTTAGCGATAGCTGCGAAGGAGTGCCCGGAGTTGGCGATGTTCCTGAACACGATTCTTAGCCTGTGCGGGGGAGACAGCCTGTAGCATGTGGGCGGTTCACCTCGAAAACGGGCGCGTGGAGATGCGCGACGTGGTGCGGCCGGAGCGGCCCGCGGGTTTTGCGTTGATCCGGTTGCTGTGCGCCGGCATCTGCAACACCGACCTCGAACTGCAGCGCGGATATTACGGCTTCGCTGGCACGCCGGGGCATGAGTTCGTCGGTGAGGTGCTGGAGGCCGATTCGCCTGGTTGGGTAGGCAGGCGCGTGGTGGGCGAGATCAACCTGTCCTGCGGCGCGTGCTCGTGGTGCCGATGCGGTATGGGGCGGCATTGCCCGCATCGCAGCGTGTTGGGCATCGTCCGGCATCCCGGCGCATTTCGCGAGTTGCTGACGCTACCCGAGCGCAATTTGCACCTGGTACCCGACGCGCTGGCCACTGAGCGGGCGGTCTTCACGGAGCCGCTGGCCGCCGCCTGCGAGATCCTGGAGCAGGTGGCGCTGCCGTGCGGCGCCGAGATCGCCTTGCTGGGGGATGGCAAGCTGGGGTTGCTGATCGCGCTGGCGCTGAACGCCTACGGATATCGCGTGCACCAGTTTGGGCGGCACGCGGAGAAGCTCGCGATCGCGCGGCGGGCGGGCATCGCGACGGAGGTGGCCGGCGGCACGCTGCCGGAGATGGCCTATGAGTGGGTGGTGGACGCGACCGGTTCGCCCGAAGGCTTGCGCCAAGCCGTCAGCATGACGCGCCCGCGCGGAACGGTGATTCTGAAGTCGACGGTGCATGGGCTGGCGGCTGTGGATACCGCGCCCGTGATCGTCAACGAGATCACGCTGGTCGGGTCGCGCTGCGGGCGCTTCGAGCCGGCGCTCGAGCTGCTGAGCCGCGGGCTGGTGCCGGTTGACGAGATGATCGCCGCGCAACTGCCGCTGGCGGAGGCCTCGCGCGCCTTCGATCTCGCGGCGCAGACGGGCGTCCTCAAGGTGCTGCTGCGCTGAGCCCGCAGGCCGGTGCGAATGGCCCGCCGTGTGCATTTCCTTTTGACCGAAGCAGGACTGGAAGTTCAGGATCAGGGGAACAAGCTCCTGGATTTTCTGGAGATTACAAGGGTTAAAGGGAACTGCCATGATGAGCCATTCGATGAATCTGGGTGAGGTAGCCCATTTTCACCCACCGGTGCGCGTCCTGACCACGATTGAACGGGAGGCGGCAAACAAGCGTCCTACCCCGTCCCGCATCCTCAAGCGTACGCAATGCAAGACCTGCTTGGGGAAGGCTTGCATTGGCCGTTGCCGGTTTGGGGACTGACCGCGCCGCCTGCCACCCAGGTGTTTCCCGCTTATAATCGAGTCTTATGAAGGCTCGCGTTTATGTTTCGCTCAAGAACACTGTGCTAGACCCGCAGGGCCAGGCGATCCATGCGGCGCTGGCGGGGCTGGGACACGCCGCCATCACGGACGTGCGGCAGGGGAAATTCTTCGATCTCGCGATTGCGGACGGGGTCAGCAAGGAGCAGGCCCGCGCGGAGATTGAGACCATAGCCCAGGACGTGCTGACCAATCCCGTCATCGAAACCTACGGCGTCGAGCTGGTGGATTAGCGTCAGGGCGTTTCGGGGTACAGCAGGTATTTCTGCCGCATCTTCAGGAAAACGGCCACGTCATCGGTCATGCGCTGCTGAATCTCTCTGGGGTCATCGCCTGCCGCGAGAGCTTTGATCACCGCGGTACTGCCGATCAGCTTCGCGTTGGCATCCAGGTCGATTTGTCCCGGGTAGAGCTTCACGAGCGCTGCGGCGATTTCGAGGCCGAAGCGCGTCGAGTCGAACACATCACGGTTGGTGACGACGAAGCGCACTCCTTCGATGGTGGCGCCTGCGAGGTTGGAGGAGGCCGGGCGGAAGCGCGTGGCATAGACACGCACGCCAGGAATCTCGCGGGCGTTGAGATACGCCGCCAGTTCCGGACCGTGAATGAACGCAGCGCCGATGTGTTCGAAAGGGGCGTCGGTGCCGCGGCCCACCGAGTAATTCTTCGCATATTCGAGCATCGCGACGCCGGGATACAGGATCGCGGCGTTCAGGCTGCGCATGTTGGGCGACGGATCGATCCAAGGCAAGCCGGTCGCGTCGAACCAGTCGCCGCGCTGCCAGTCCTTCATCGGGACAACGGTGAGGTTGGCGCCGATATGGTTTTCGCCGTTGAACATGCGGGCGAGTTCGCCGATCGTCATGCCGTGGCGCACGGGCAGCGGGAAGTACCCGACGAACGAAAGCTGGTCGCGGTCAAGCAGCGGGCCTTCTGCGTGCACGCCGGTAATGGGGTTGGGACGGTCCAAAACAAAATACGGTATTTTTGATTTGGCGGCGGCTTCCATGGCGTAGGCCATGGTGGTTTCGTAGGTGTAGAAGTGCGTGCCCACGTCCTGTATGTCGAACACCAGCGCGTCGAGGCCGCGTAGCATCTCCGGCGTGGGCCGATTGGTCTTTCCGTAGAGACTGAACACCTTGATGCC
>Ga0073928_10008636_pt1 | contig 12715 bp, 10 predicted proteins | sample PaiPotPPA55metaG_FD_76969 | JGI IMG/M metagenome (GOLD analysis project Ga0073928, IMG submission 76969) | Iron sulfur acid spring bacterial and archeal communities from Banff, Canada, to study Microbial Dark Matter (Phase II) - Paint Pots PPA... ...
ATGGAGAGCGCGCCGCGCGATCCGGACGCTGTGGCTGCCATCACGGACGGTCTGCGGAAGGCGCCCAACGCGGTTTACGCGCTGGTGCAGACGGTGCTGGTTCAGGACGAAGCGCTGAAACAGGCCCACCATCGCATCGAGGAGTTGGAGGCCGCTGGCGCACCACAGCAACGGCAATCCGGCGGCTTCCTCGATTCGATGCGGGATTCGGTTTTTGGACAAAGCCAGCCGCACGGTTCGGTGCCGAATGTCCCGCCGCCGCGCGATACGGGCAGCCGTCCGGTGTGGAACAGTGGCCAAGTCCTGCAGCAGGGACAGTCGCCCGGGCGTTATGACCAGGCCCCGTATGGACAAGGCTCTTACGGACAGCAGCCCTATGGCGCACCCCAAGGTCAGATGGGCGGTCCGATGGGTGGCGCGTTCGGGGGCGCGATGGGTGGAGGCGGCGGCTCGTTTCTCGGCACCGCGGCTGCGACGGCAGCTGGCATGGTCGGCGGATCACTATTGCTCAACAGCTTCCGCGGCATGATGGGCGGCAGCCGCCAGGCCTTCGGCGATACGGCAGTCACCGGCGACCGGAGCCCGTGGAGCGACCAATCCCGCAGCGACCTGGCGCGTGACGCCGGCGTCAACAATATCGGCTCGAAAGATCTCGCCGCGCAAGATCGTGCCCAGGATCTCGCTCAGGATCGCGACGACGACAATCTCGCCGCGCAAGATCGCGCCCAGGATCTAGCTCAGGATCGCGACGACGACAACTCGCGCACAGGACTTTTCGATACCGCCTCGAACGACGACGATCACGACGACATGGATCTCGATTCGGACGACTTCGGCGGTGATGGAGACAGCGACTTCGCCTGACGAAATGCTGCCCGCACGATAAAACGGCCGCCCAACCGGGCGGCCGTTTTATTTTCGAAGCACAACAAATCAACCGACGATGCAGCTCAGATGACGATGACCCGCGTGCCGACATTGACGCGGCCGTAGAGGTCGATCACGTCCTCGTTGCGCATCCGGATGCAGCCGGACGACACGTTGGTGCCGATGGTCCAGGGTTCGTTGGAGCCGTGAATGCGGTAGAGCGACGACCCGAGATACATCGCGCGGGCGCCGAGCGGATTTTGTGGCCCCCCTTCCATGTGCCGCGGCAGATCAGGCCGCCGGACCAGCATTTCCGCAGGCGGCGTCCAGTCCGGCCATTCCTTCTTGGCGGAAATCTGCTTGACGCCCGACCAGGTGAACCCGGGGCGGCCAACGCCGATACCATAACGCATCGCCTTGCCGTTGCCCTGTACCAGGTACAGGAACTTGTTGGGCGTATCGACGACGATCGTGCCGGCGCTCTCCTTGCCGTCATACTCAACCAGCTGCTTCTCGAATTTGGGATCGAAGGCAGGATGCGCGGGTTCGCTCAGTTCCGGCTGGCGCGCGGATTGCTGCGGCTCCATCGGCGGCAGCAGCGGACGCTGCGACGGGTATGGCGGCTGCTGCTGATAGGCAGGTTGCTGCGAATAGCGATCACCCTGATTCTGGCCCTCACCGAACAGGAACTCGATAAAGCCGCCGCCCATATTGGGGCGTTCGGCCGAGGCCGTTCGTATCGGTGCGACCGGCCGCGGGGCGGGTTGATCGGCGTAGATCACGGTGGGTTCGGAGACAAACTCGGCCTCGTTCGCCGAGGCCTGATGAAGTCCGGCATTGAGAAAAGACGCGCCGGCAAGCAGCGCAAGATACCTTTTGTTGGACATCGACGTACTCTGTACTGTTTCGCCGTGGGAGCGCCGGAGCGGCGCCTCTGCACACCACCAGCTAAGATCAGAACCGCATCGGTTTGGTAAACAGAACCGGCGTTTCGATTCACCACGTCGTCAATCGCGCGCGGTTTTATCCGGTAGCGTTTATTTTCGGTGAAGGCCGACAGCGCATGGTTAACCGTTGGTATGCGGCACTCAAGGCGCGCTCCGCGACGGGTTCCGGCGTGAACTCCATGTTAAATCGAGTCTGCTTTAAACGCGAGGAGTAAAGCTTGGGGACAAATTGTTATGCCGGTAGCTCGCAGACGTTTTCGTATCGAAGAAGCCTTTGCCGGCGACATGCCGGCGCTGCCGGACGTTGACGGCGAGATCGGTCCGATGCACCACGAGATCATGAGCGAACTGCGCGCCATCCGGGCCCAGATGGCCGCCTTTGGCCACCACTCGGCGACCAGTGCCGTCGGCGAGTCCGTCACGCACGAAGTCGCCGAAACCCAGGTACTGCTGGACACCTATCGCGCCCAGATCGAGCAATGCGAGAAACTCAAGGTCGAACTTGACCTGATCTACGATGCCATCACCCGGACCAAGCGCGAAATCGCAGTGCTGCACGGCACCAGTTTCAACGGCGAGGAAATGGCCAAGGTCAACGGCGAACTCGGCGCCGTGGTCGGCGGCACCGAAGAAGCCACGCAACAGATTCTGGAAGCCGCGGAAGCGATCGATAACGCGGCGACCGCACTGAGCAAGGTGACCTCGCCGGATCAGCAAAAGCTGCTCAGCGAGGAAATCCAGGAGCGCGTCGTTTCGATCTTCGAGGCCTGTAATTTCCAGGACCTGACCGGTCAGCGCATCAAAAAAGTGATGACCACGATGAAGTTCATCGAAAATCACATCACCGTCATGATGGATATCTGGGGTGGCGTCGACGCCATCAAGTCGCACGCACCCGCGATCGTCGACACCCGCGAGGGCGACGCCAAGTTATTGAACGGTCCAAAGACCGATGGCGACGTCGGCCACGCCTCGCAGGACGATATCGACGCGTTGTTCGACTGAGGACGTCATCGCTTCGCCAGAAAAACAAAACGCCGGCGCAGAGCCGGCGTTTTTTGTTTTCACCGTCATTACGAGCCAACGGGTCGGCGCAAGCGCCGCCCGATGACAGGCTCCGCGAAGCAATCCGCAAAATCACAAAGAAGGTTGGATTGCTTGGTCGCTTACGCTCCTCGCAATGACGGCAGCAGCCTGGTGCGATCAGGTCACGCGCGCGGGGCGCAGCGCACGTAGACCATGTTGCCGTAGCGGGTCGCCGCGTCCTTGTCGATGAAGCGGGTGATCAGGACACGTCCGTCAAAGGAAACGATCTCGCGGTCCTGTTCGCCCCCGGCCGGTCCGGGAGGACCAATATAATTCTTGCCGCCGGGGCTACCCTTGAGGCGCAATTCCTGGGGCGTCGCCTGATCGGCCAGATGCATGATCACACCGCCGGAGGCGCCCGCTCCGATCACATAAGGTTGTTTGCACTGCGCCCGCGCGGCGACTTCGGTGCGGGCGCGGTCATTGGGATTCTGGAATGACGCAAGGCCCCACCGGCCGACGATTTCATCGGAGCGGATCGTTGCCGGCATTTCGGGCACCGGGGCGGGTTCCGGCGCCGAAGGGGATGACGAAAAGGACGGCAGGCTCATGCTCCCGCACCCACCCAGAAATATCGTGAGCGCCGAGGCGATCCCCAGATTGGCAACCGTCCGCGTGCTACGTGACCCGACCATGTTCTCCCCCAAGCAAATCCGCGGCCACACCCATCCCGCAGCCAAGCGCAAAACTCCTGCCGGAGCAATGACGTCCAACAAATTAAGCCGGCGCACCGATTTGGTTTCCTGAAGCATCCTATATCTGCCTCACCAAGGCCTTAACCTCGTTTGCTTGACAGGATCGGCGTCAAGCCATATCCCCGAACGCACAATTGGCACTCCCGGAGTGCGATTGCCAGGGATGCGAGCTGTTCTACCCTCGGCGGTGTCGAATACGCCCGTTTTTCCACCCATTTTCGATGACAAACCCAACCCGAACACCGGGCCTTCAAAAGGAACCGTCATGACTAAAACCAAATTTCGTCCGCTGCATGACCGTGTCGTGGTCAAGCGCATCGACGCCGAAGCAAAGACCAAGGGCGGCATCATCATTCCCGACAGCGCCAAGGAAAAGCCCTCGCAAGGCGAAATCACGGCGGTCGGTCCGGGCGGCCGCGACGAAGCCGGCAAACTGATCCCGATCGACCTCAAGGTTGGCGACCGCGTGCTGTTCGGCAAATGGTCCGGCACCGAAGTCAAGCTCGACGGCGAGGAACTCTTGATCATGAAGGAAAGCGACATCATGGGCGTGCTGGTCTGACCGCACACCGCCCTCACCCGGAGGAGGCAGCGCAGCTGCCGTCTCGAAGGGTGAGCCCTTCCACAAGCTCATCCATCGCGACGCGGGCAACCGCCCGCTGCTCGGGACGAAGTCATTTCCAGGAGTGAATTCAAATGGCTGCCAAGGACGTCAAATTTTCCGGAGACGCGCGCGAGCGCATGCTGCGCGGCGTCGATATTCTCGCCAATGCGGTCAAGGTGACGCTTGGCCCCAAGGGCCGCAACGTCGTCATTGAAAAGAGCTTCGGCGCGCCGCGCATCACCAAGGACGGCGTCACCGTCGCCAAGGAAATCGAACTCGACGACAAGTTCGAGAACATGGGCGCGCAGATGCTGCGCGAAGTCGCCTCCAAGACCAGCGACACCGCCGGCGACGGCACCACCACCGCCACCGTGCTGGCCCAGTCGATCGTGCGGGAAGGCGCCAAAGCGGTTGCCGCCGGCATGAATCCGATGGACTTGAAGCGCGGGATCGAGATTGCGGTGCACGCCGTGGTCAAGGACATCGAGAAACGCGCCAAGCCGGTCGCCTCATCCTCCGAAGTGGCCCAGATCGGCACCATCTCGTCCAACGGCGATGCCGCGATCGGCAAGATGATTGCGCAAGCGATGCAGAAAGTCGGCAATGAAGGCGTCATCACCGTCGAGGAGAACAAGTCGCTGGAAACCGAGGTCGACATCGTCGAGGGCATGAAATTCGACCGCGGTTACCTGTCGCCCTATTTCATCACCAACGGCGAGAAGATGACCGCCGAGCTTGAGGACGTCTACGTGCTGCTGCACGAGAAGAAACTGTCCGGGCTGCAGTCGATGCTGCCGGTGCTGGAAGCCGTGGTGCAGTCGGGCAAGCCGCTCCTGATAATCGCCGAAGACGTCGAAGGCGAGGCCCTGGCCACGCTGGTCGTCAACCGTCTGCGCGGCGGGCTGAAGGTCGCCGCCGTCAAGGCACCCGGCTTCGGCGATCGCCGCAAGGCGATGCTGGAAGACATCGCGATCCTGACCGGTGGCCAGCTGATCTCGGAAGAGCTCGGCATGAAGCTCGAAAGCGTGACGGTCAACATGCTCGGCCGCGCCCGCAAGGTGGTGATCGACAAGGAAAACACCACGATCGTCAGCGGCGCGGGCAAGAAAAAGGACATCGAGTCCCGCGTCGGCCAGATCAAGGCGCAGATCGAGGAGACCACCTCGGACTACGACCGCGAGAAGCTGCAGGAACGTCTTGCCAAGCTCGCCGGCGGCGTCGCGATCATTCGCGTCGGCGGCGCGACCGAGGTCGAGGTGAAAGAGAAAAAGGACCGCGTCGAGGACGCCCTCAACGCCACCCGCGCGGCCGTGCAGGAAGGCATCGTGCCGGGCGGCGGGGTGGCGCTGCTGCGCGCCAAAAAGGCGGTCGGCCGGATCCACAACGAAAACCCCGACGTGCAGGCCGGTATCAATATCGTGCTCAAGGCCCTGGAAGCGCCGATCCGCCAGATCGCCGAGAATGCCGGTGTCGAAGGCTCGATCGTCGTCGGCGCGATCCTTGAGAACAAGTCCGAGACATTCGGCTTCGACGCCCAGACCGAGGAATATGTCGATATGGTCGCCAAGGGCATCATCGATCCGGCCAAGGTGGTCCGCGCCGCGCTGCAGGATGCATCCTCCGTGGCCGCCCTGCTGGTGACGACCGAGGCCATGGTCGCCGAACTGCCGAAGGAGCCTGCTCCGGCGATGCCCGGCGGCGGTGGCGGCATGGGTGGCATGGGTGGTATGGGTGGTATGGGCTACTAGGCTGTCCCCCCATCCGCGCTCTCAATCGAAGAAGGCCGCCTCCGGGCGGCCTTCTTTTTCGGCGATTCGTGCAGGGAAACATCAGGTTCCGATTCAATCGCAACCCATATAGCTCTACCGTGACGTCCGATTCCATTCTTCCGCGGGGAAATGCATATGCGCGCCCTTTTGTTCTGCCTGGTCGGACTGATGACGGCCTCGACCGGCCTGGCCTACGGCCAGATGAAGCTGTCGCCGAAAGCCGCGCCTGGCGCCAACGAAACCCGATACTTTACCGCCATCGATGGATTGATGGACGGCAATGCCGACGTCATCCTCAAGGAAACCCGGCAGGGCAAGACCGTCACCGCGGCGGTGCTCGACGTCTGCTATCCGACCGCGAAAGGCTCCGATCGCAAGGATCGCTTTGTCGTCAACCTCGCCGTCAATGGCCAGACCCTGACGGGCACCACGCAGAGCAGCGTCGGCAAATTGCCGGTCACGGTGAAGCTTGTGCGCAAGCCGACCGGCGACGGCTTCGAATTCAAGGGCCAGATCGGCATCGGCCAGGCCGTGACCGAGGTCAACTCAAGCGACAATTCCGACCTCAGCGAGAAGGAATTTCAGGACAACCAGACCACCGATGACGGCATCACCGCAACGCCGAAGGATTTTACCGAAGTGTCTCCGGAATCCATCGGCGTGAGGGTAAAGCTGGATGCGGTTTCGGATTTCCTCAAGAGCCTGAAGGGGCAGGACATCGAGGTTTCCTGGAGCAGCCTTGCGGTCACCTGCGATGTGCTGCGCGCCGGCGAACAGACCATCAGCCTCAGCGCCGATCCGGATCGCGCCGCCGGGTTGATCGCAAAATTCAAGTCGGCGCCGGGGGTGGTCGCCGCGGGCTGGACCACCGGAGTGGTCGAGATGGAGCGCACCATCCGTTTTCCGGCCGCCGACTGGCGCGACGGCGATCGGCTCAACAGGGACAAGCTCACGGCGGCGATTTCCAACGTTCTGGCCGGATCGCTTTCGGCGAAATCGTCGTCCACGGCGTGGAGCAGCAGCACCGGCAAGCTGAAATTCAAGTTCAAGCGGCCAAGCCAGACCTACCCCGCGCTCGACCTCACCGAGACAATTGAAGTGACCGCGCTGGTGGCGCCGGAAAAGCCCGGCGCCACCGAGCGCTTGATGCTATGGATCGGCAATCCCGTGATTTCAACCACGGACGAGGCCGCGGGCGCAAAACTCAATCTGGCAAGCGATTCCAATGGCGACGAGGAAGGCGATCAAAGCGACGACAACGGCTCCCTCGATGCGCTGGCCAGGGAATTCAAGGGACAACGCTGGGACGCCGATAAGTCGGCATGGAAATAGCTAACGTTGCTGGTGCGCATTTCCTGGCGAAAATGCGCGACTTGGAACAGACGCCCGTCGCGATCCTGATCACGGCTCTCGTCAGGACAAGCGCGCCGGAGGCCGGAAACTTCAGTTGGTGTTGATTCGAAAGCGCAGCGGCCTGATTCCGATAAACGACACCAGATCGCCCCGCCGCTTCCAGGTCGCGGCCTCGCTCAGCGCCGCCACCAGTTCATCGTCCGCCTGCGCCCGCGCCGGCGGGCAGTCGCGGTCCTGCAGCGGGCCGGGGACAAAAATCACGGTATTGCCCGCGACCGAGAACTGGCCCTTGCCGGCCTTGCACCACAAGTCGAGCTTGGCCTCGCCGTTGTCGCCGATCTCGAGCGTCGGAATCCGCTTCGATCCGCCTTGAGGTACCGCGTCCAGCGTCATCTCGAACCCGAACGGAAACCCGTCATCGGCGCAGGCCGGAACCGCCGCCAAGGCCGCCACGGCCAGTACTGCCGCAGCCGCGGTGCGCCTTGCAAAGCCTGTCGTTGCAAACATGCAGTTCCCTCGAAATGCCAGGATAATCCCAGCCGCGCGCGCCGTTGTAATGGGCAAGCGCGACATTGACCATATTGGCGGTCATGAAAGATTTCGCTTCGCAAAAAACCCCGCGTCCATCGGACGCGGGGATCTTGCCGATGAGATCCAGCGCCGTGTCTTACTTCAAGACCATGGCGGTGAACGGATAGACGTAGGCCTGCAGCATGACAAGGAGGCCTACCAGACACGCCAGCGCGATCGAGTGTTTGAACACGAAACGCAGAATCGTGCCTTCATGTCCGTACCAGTTGGTGGCGGTGGAGGCGACGACGATCGACTGGGCGTCGATCATCTTGCCCATGACGCCGCCGGATGAGTTCGCCGCACCCATCAGGATCGACGACAGGCCCAGTTGCTCCGAGGTGATCTTCTGCAGATTGCCGAACAGAATGTTCGACGCCGTATCCGATCCAGTCAGCGCCACGCCCAGCCAGCCAAGCAGCGTGCCGAAGAAGGGATAGAGCACGCCGGTCGCGGCGAATGCCAGGCCGAGCGTTGCATCGACGCCGGACAGGCGCGTCAGCGTACCGATCGCCAGCATCGCCGAGATCGTGATCAGCGAAATCGCGCAAAGTTTGATGGTGCGGCCATACTCGGCGATCATCTTCGCCGGCGAGAATCCCATCAGGAAACTGGAGATAATCGCCGCCAACAGCATGCCCGTGCCGGTGAACGAAAGGTAGGTAAACCCGAATACCGCACCCTCCGGCGTCGGCTTCGCCGCCACCGGCGGCACCTTGTTGATCATGTTGTGCAGATCGGGAACGGGGTAATTCCAGGTGAAGATCGAGTTTGCCCACGTCTTGAACGATCCATTGCCCCAGATCAGCATCACAATGCAGACGATGATCCATGGCAGCAGCGAACTCCAGAGCTCCGCCTGGGTTAACGGCGTCTTGTCCATCGGCTTCGCGGGCGCCATCGTTGCAGCGGACTCGTCGTTGCCGCGCAGCGCCGGCGACAGCCAAAGCTGCTTCGGCTGCCAGACTTTCAGGAACAGGATCAGGCAGCCCATCGAGATCAGCGATGCGCCGATATCGACGATCCACGGATTGATATAGTTCGAGATCACGAATTGCGGGACCGCGAAGCTGACCCCGGTGACCAGGACGGCCGGCCAGACGTCCTTCATGCCCTTCCAGCCGGCGAACGCCCATACCACCCAGAACGGCACGATCAGCGAGAACACCGGCAACTGCCGCCCGACCATCGCGCCGAGAATATAGGGATCAAGGCCGGTCACCGTAGCCAGCCCCTGAATCGGGGTACCGAGCGCGCCGTAGGCAACCGGCGCGGTGTTGGCGATCAGCGACAGGCCGGATGCGGCGAGCGGCGAGAAACCGAGGCCGATCAGAACCGCCCCGGTCACGGCAACCGGGGTCCCAAAGCCGGAAGCGCCTTCGAAAAATGCCCCGAATGAAAAAGCGATCAGCAGCAATTGCAGGCGCCGGTCCTCGGTCACACCGCCGATGGCACGCTGCAACAGCTCGAACCGCCCGGTTGCGACCGTGATGCGGTAGAGGAAGATGACGTTCAAGACGATCCAGCCGATCGGGAAGAACCCGGCCACCACCCCGAGCAGGGTGGCGCGAATCGACATGCCGGCAGGCATCGTGAATACGAAAATCGCGATGATATTGGCGGCGATCAGCGCAATGATGGCGGCGATATGCGCCTTGACCTTGCCGCTGGCGATCAAAACCAGCAGCGTGACGACCGGTATCGCCGCGGCGATCGTCGAAAGCACGGTGTTGTTAAAAGGATTATAGACCTGATTCCACATTGCGATTCCTCCCACGCGCTTATTCGGCGTCCCGACCCGCGTGAACGGTCGCTGCGCCTGGCGCGATTGCCGGGGTGTCCTTAGCAAAACGCGAAATCGGAAGCGAATTTGGCCATGCCAAACCCGCTCACAAACACGCGAAGTAAGAAGGCCCCCTGCCCCTCGCCATTGTGAGCATGCTAGAGTTGACTCCAAGGCCGGGACAAGCGAACGCAGACCGTGAGAATTACGACTTTAGTCTAGATATCCCCAGTTCTCCCGTTTTTCAGGGCCTTTTGGCCATCGTCCCGGAGACCACAATCTGTGAACAACATCCGCTCGACGCTCGCGACCGTATGGCGGATCGCTGCTCCTTATTTCGCGTCGGAAGACAAATTCGCGGGCCGCCTGCTGCTGGCCTCGGTCGTTACGATCGAACTGATGGTAGTCGGGATCAATGTCCTCCTGAACCAGTGGAACAATCGCTTCTATAATGCGCTGCAGGAAAAGAACTGGGACGGCTTCGTCCGGGAAATCGGTATCTTTTCCATCCTCGCCGCCTGCTTTATCGCGCTTTCGGTCTATCAGCTCTATCTCAACCAGTGGCTTCAGATCCGCTGGCGGCTCTGGCTGACCAACCACTATCTCGGCGAATGGCTTGACGGCCCGAACCACTATCGGATGCAGCTCCAGGGCGATGCCGCCGACAATCCAGACCAGCGCATCACAGACGACGTCAAACTGTTTGTCGACCAAACGCTGAATATCAGCGTCGGCCTGTTGAGCGCGGTGGTGACGCTGGCCTCCTTCGTGGTCATCCTGTGGGGCCTGTCGGCCGAAGCCCCGTTGACAATTTTCGGCAACGAGTTCGCCATCCCCGGCTATCTGGTGTGGGGTGCCTTGATCTATGCCGTGTTCGGGACCGCCCTGACACACTGGATCGGCTCGCCGCTGGTCCTTCTTGATTTTCAACAGCAGCGATACGAAGCAGATTTCCGATTCAACCTCGTGCGGGTACGCGAGAACTCCGAGCAGATCGCGCTGCTGCGAGGCGAGAGCGCCGAGCGGGGGCGGCTTTCGCAGCGCTTCGGCCGCGTCGTCCAAAACTGGTACGAGATCATGAGCCGGACCAAGCGGCTGACGGCGTTTACGTCGAGCTATTCGCAGGCCGCGGTGATTTTCCCCTACGTTCTGGTGGCGCCGGCCTATTTTGCCGACAAGATTCAGCTCGGCGGCATGATGCAGACCGCATCCGCCTTTTCCAGCGTGCAATCCGCGCTGTCGTTTTTCGTTTCGATCTATCGCACGCTGGCCGAGTGGCAGGCGGTGATCGCGCGTCTCGACGGATTCGAGGCGGCGATCGCCAGCGCCGCAGCACTGCCGGTCGCTGCCGGTTCGATCGACGTCGTGGCTTCCACCGGCGGCGACAATATCGAGCTGCGGCAGCTTCTGGTCCGGCTGCCCAACGGAACTCCGCTGGTCTCGGCGGACGGCTTCAGCATTCACGGCCACGAGCGCACCCTGGTCACCGGCCCGTCCGGCGCCGGCAAGTCGACCTTGTTCCGCGCCATTGCCGGCGTCTGGCCGTTCGGAACCGGCGCGATCGCGATCCCGTCCGGGGCTACGCTGATGATGCTGCCCCAGCGGCCGTATTTTCCGGTGGGTTCGCTGCAGGCTGCGATCGTCTATCCTGCTGAAGCCAACGCATACACCCCGGAGCTGGTGGGGAATGCTCTCATCGCGGTGGGCCTGCCTCAACTGGTCTCGCGGCTGGAGGACGACGCGCACTGGAACCGAATGCTCTCGCTCGGTGAACAGCAGCGTCTTGGGCTCGCACGCGCGCTTTTGCACGCGCCGCAATATCTGTTCCTGGATGAAGCGACCGCGTCGCTCGATGAGGCCTCCGAGGCGGCGCTCTATCGTCTCCTCACCGAGAAGTTGCCGGCAACCACCGTGGTGTCGATCGGCCATCGGAGCACGCTTGAAGCCTTCCATCAGCGCAATGTCGTGCTGGCCCGTGACGGCGATCGATTTGCGCTGCGAGACCAGGGCAAGCGCGGCGAGCCGTCATAACGGCTTACAACCAGCGCAGCGGATAGGCAAACGCCGTCAGCAATACCGCACCGGCAAGCACCGGCGCGAGCAGGAAAGACCAGGGAAGATTACCGGAGACCACCAGCAGAGGATTAATTCCTGCCGGCGGATGGAAAGCGCCGGTGGCAACCATCGCAAGAACGGCCAATCCGACTGCGGCGGCGGCCGCCCAGCCTTGCGGTCCGGCCAGCCGGAGCACGGCGAACCCGACCAGCGTCGCCACGACATGCCCGCCGATCAGGGCGCGCGGTTGGGCCGGCTCCGCGTCGGGAGATCCGATGACCAGCACGATGGAGGTAGCGAACGGGATGAGAACCAGCGGAGTGTGGGACGCCACCGAGGACCACTCCATGCCAGCGATCGCGATCGCCGCTCCAAGGCCCGCAAAAGCCCCCTCCACGAGGCCGCGAAGGCCGATGCGGCAGTATGCCTTCCTCACCACGCCTCGCCAGCCAAGAAGCATCTGATTCCCCGAAAAACAAAAGAGCGGCAGATTGCGCTGCCGCCCTTTCTACAGTCTCAAGAGAAAAATTACTTCAGATTGGTCATCGCGGTCAGGTCAGCCGAGAGCTTGACGATACCGGCCGCACCGCACCAGTTCGAACCGGCGCCACCGGGATTGATCGATGTGACGCTGGTCGTTCCGGAAGCGTTGAACGCGCTCGTGAAGGCGTTGCAGTCGCCCTTCGACAGGTCGGAGTCGGAGTAGCGAAGATCGAGCGTGAACACCTTGTACGTGAAGGCAATGCCGATGTTCCAGGTGTCATAGCTGGCGTAGGGGATGCCTCCCGCGAAAACCGTTCCGGGAATGCCGTAGAATGCACTGGAAGTGCCGAGCCACTGCCGGCCGACCTCGCCGGACACATACATGCCGACGCCGCTGGTGCCGAAGGTGGTGCTGGGCGCGGTGTACCTGCCGGTGATCGACGCGTAGTCGCCCCAGGCGCCGGAGTTCAGGAAATTCGGCGAGTAGTATTCGTTGACGCCGA
>Ga0073928_10008637_pt1 | contig 12714 bp, 11 predicted proteins | sample PaiPotPPA55metaG_FD_76969 | JGI IMG/M metagenome (GOLD analysis project Ga0073928, IMG submission 76969) | Iron sulfur acid spring bacterial and archeal communities from Banff, Canada, to study Microbial Dark Matter (Phase II) - Paint Pots PPA... ...
ACCATCATCAGGTCGGCCAACTCGTCGATGACAATCACCAGGTAGGGAAGCGGCTTGTGTTCGCTTTCTTCCACATTGTCGAACAGCGAGAGCGATTGCTGCTTCTGAAACGTGCGGTTGTACTGGTCGATGTTGCGAACGCCACGTTGCGCCAGCAATTTCAGCCGATTTTCCATTTCGCGCGTGGCGTTGCGCAGAACGTTCGAAGCAATCTTCGGATCGGTGACCACCGGCGCGATCAAGTGCGGGATATTTTCGTACAGGTTCAATTCCAGGCGTTTGGGATCGACCAGCACCATTTTTACGTCGTCGGGGCTGGCCTTGTACAAAATGGACATCATCAGCGAGTTGATGAAAACGCTTTTGCCAGTGCCGGTCGAGCCCGCGATCAGCAAATGCGGCATGGCCGCCAGATCGGTCACGCGGATTCTTCCGTGTAGATCTCTTCCCATGGCCAGCGTGAGCTTGCTCGCGGAATTGATGAACTCCGGCGCTTCGATAATTTCGCGCAGCGCAATAGTTTGGCGCGTCAGGTTCGGCACTTCGATGCCGATGGTGGACTTGCCCGGGATGCGCTCAATCAAAATCGATTCGGCTTTCAGCGCGAGGCACAAATCTTCGGTCAGCCCAATAATGCGGCTGTATTTGATGCCCGCCTCGGGTTTGAATTCAAACGTCGTAACTACCGGGCCGGGATTGATTTGAGTTACGCGCCCCTGTACATCAAACTCCTGACACTTTTCTTCAATCGCGCGAGCCCGCTCTTTCAGCTCTGTTTCGTCCAGCTTTTGGCTGCGTTCGCCTTCGCGCAACAAGGAAATCGATGGCAGTTTATAATTGGTGTGGCCTTTGGCGATCTTTGGCTCGCCAGCAGATTTTCGCAGCGAGGGCTTTTCCGGCTCGCGGTCCACTACAAAGATCGGCGCCTTGTGGCCTCGCTCTCTTTCTTTTTCCGCGCGCTCTTCATCTCGTTCTTCCTGCCTCGATTTGAAAACGTCGCTTTCGTCCTCCAGTTCGATAGTCCGCGAATTTTCATTCAAGGCCGAATTGTTCCCGACCGATTGCGGAGTCACCGGCTTTCGCCCTGAAAGCCGCGTTTCCGCCAGGCGCTTGCGCAAGCGGTCCTGTTCCCGGGTTCCGCGCCACGCGTGCCAGCGCGCTTGTACTTTCTGCAGAATGCCTAGCTTTTCAACCGCGCCGATGGGACCTTTCGGTCCGCTGGCCCAGGCGTGCGCGCCAGAAAAAGAAAATCTTGTGGTCATGAATAACGCCGTGAGTAACAGCGCAACTGCCACGAGATTTGCGCCGATGGGATTGAAGCCGGTGCGCAATCCGCCGGAAACCAATGAGCCCAGCATCCCGCCCGGCGGCACGGTGCCGCGAACATCCGGGAAATGCCACAGCGTAAGCAGCGACGGCAGTGCCAGCAACAACAGCGCGTAGCCAATGAGCGTGGCAACTTGCGAATTGATGGGTCGATTTTTCAGCCAACGCCAGCCAAGCACTGCCAGCGCCATCGGCAGAAGAAACGCCGCGAAGCCAAATACTTGGAATAGCAGGTCGGCTCCGTAGGCGCCCGCGGGCCCGATCCAGTTGTTGGTGCTGGCCGAATCGGGGCCGTTGGCGCTTACATTCCACGCCGCATCGTGCGGGGAATAGGAAATCAAAGCCAGCGCCGTCAGCACCGCCACGGTAACGCACAAAAATCCGATCAGCTCATTGAGCCGTTTGTTCTCAGTAGGAGTCAGAAGGCGCAAGTATTTCACCTCAGCATTTTTGGGGAAGGCTGAGTGACGCAGCGGGGCGTTGGCGCTATCGCGCACCCGCCAGGAGGAACACGAACTGCACGATGATACCAAAGGTCCGGAAGACGACAACGACTTTTATGGGGGGTGTTTCTTAGGGTGGGCAGGGCTGGCGAAGCCAATTGGGGCCTCAGAGATCTCTCTCGAATTTCTAATTCTTTGAATTCGCGGCCGGCCCAGTAGAGGCAAAAGATTTAATGCCGCCGGGCTCATTGTCGAAAATCTCAAAAACTTTATTCAGCGACGTCACCTGCAACAGCATATGTACGTGTTTGCTCAAATTTACCAATTTTAGTTCACCACCGATCTTGGCCAATTGCACATGGCCGCGCACCATTTCTCCGATCCCGGAGCTATCGACGAAATCGACTTCCTTCATATTCAGCAGGACCTTTTTCGTATCGCGATTTGCCAATTCACCGAGAGTCTCGCGCAACCTTTTGCTCCCGTCTCCGAAGTCAATCCTGCCGCGGAGGTCCACGATGGTGACGCCGTCTACGCATCGCGTAGAGCTTTCCCCTTTCGACGCCGAGGGAGCCTGCTTGCCAAGTCCCAAGCGGTCCAGGATAGCAGTGGCTTCCGCCGCCACGTCGTGAAACTTGGTCTGCACCATCACGATAGATCGGCCGTGTTTCAGCACATCGACGAAGTAAGCTGCGTCTATCGCTGACAGCTCAGGCGCTGTGAGCGTAAACCGCGACGCTTCCAACGAACGCTTCACCGCCGTTGCGCCAACTTTTGAACCCAAATAATGCAGCAGGGCAGCCGCGCCCAGACCGATCGCATAAACCTGTCCGAACCCGGGAACCATCGCCAGCGCCGCACCTAGTTGACCTGCCGTGAATTGCACCGCGCCTCCCATAACTCCGCCGACATAAGCGCCAAGTTCCTTGGTAAAACTCATGGCTTCGTTCTCCGAGCCGGTCAAAAATATAATGGCTTGGCCCGGGATTTGACTCTGTCTCAAATCCTTCACGGCTTGCTCGGCGCGTTCCGTCGAATCGAAAATACCGATGGCTATTTCCACGGCGCTCTCCCCACTGCACTCAACGCACGGCTCTGCATCTTACGCAAATTCAGGCCAACACAGAAGGGCATCGTGAGTTTCATAACTTCGCCTCTTCCGGCGAACACAATTGCGCAAGAAACTTCCCTTCTGCTGCAAAAGATGTCGTGCTCGCTTCCGTCGGCTCCGGAACTGCGCAAGAAAATTCCATGGCGTTGCGAGAATGTAGTCATCATCAGCAGTTATCTGTATTTACAACTGTGATTTAAACCGTAGAATTACTCGTCCCCGCACCACGGAGAATCCCCATGAAAAGCATTGTTATAGTCTTTATATTGGTGCTGGGTCTGCTTGTGTCCCCGCATCCTGCTTTAGCAAATCATCTAACCGCAGCCACGGCTACGGTCAGTTGTACTGGGTTCACAGTAACCGCGGATGCCAACCTCTTAGTCGTTGGAACCGCATATACCATCAGCTACAACTTCACACTCACCCCGCCTTCCGGCCCGCCAATAGTGGTTCCCGGAAGCATCAACTTTACGGCCAACAGCGTTAGCGTAGTCGAGACGATGTCGCGCAACTGGCCTAACGGCACGCTGGCCGCCTCCTACACGGTGACCGGCACGGCGGTGCTGACCAGTTCGGGCATCGTCCTTCCCATCACCATCAACGGCTCGAGCGCGGCTCTGTTGACTTGTGGACTGGACGGCCGAATGACCGGGGGTGGCAGCGTGTTCGAAACTGACGGCACCCGCGTGACGCACGGATTCGAGCTGTACTGTGACACCGAAGATGGTCCGAACCATCTCGAAATCAATTGGTCCGGACACCGTTTCCATCTGGAGACCCTTGTTTCGGCATTTTGCTACAAGGACCCCACCATCAATGCTGGGCACCCGACCAACATTTTCAATACCTATGTCGGAGTTGGCACCGGCCGTCTCGACGGCGGCGCTGGCGCGACCGCACGCTGGACGTTTACGGATGCGGGCGAGCCGGGCAAGAACGACATGGCTACCATCGCCATCAAAGACTCGCTGGGGAAAGTTGTACTCACGGTCAGCGGGAAACTGGACAGCGGTAATCAGCAGGCTCACGTCGACAACAAATAAAACCAACAATTAATACACCGAATGTCACAAAAAGAAAACGAGGGCCTCTACTGGAGGCCCTCGTTTAAAATGCCAGCGAGTTGTTCTGGAGGTTTCTTACTGCAATTTTTTAATGCGCCCCAGCCTGATGGAATGCCCAAGCGAGAATCATCACACCCACCACTAGACGGTACACAACAAACGGTTTCAGCGTCCGGGTTTGCAAATAGCGTATAAAAAAAGCTATTACAAAATATCCCGCGATCCCCGAAACGATAATGCTGATAATCAGCGTCGAAAGCGGCAAGTCCAGCTCACCTGCCTTATGTATTTTTATCAAGCCGGGCAACTTCACAGCCACAGCCCCAGCGATGAGTGGCGCTGACAACAAAAATGAAAAGCGCGTAGCCGCCTCTCGCGTCAGGCCACGAAAAAGTCCTGTCGTAATTGTGATTCCGGAGCGCGAGACTCCAGGCCAGAGTGCAACCGCTTGCGCAACGCCAATCGTTGCGGCGTCACCCAGATTGGCGTCCTCCAATTTTCGCGTGAGGCGTCCTCTGGAGTCCGCCCACCACATCAACAAGGCCACCAGAACCATGGACACGCCGATGATCATCGGGGTGCGAAAATAATCCTCAACCTGCCGGTCGAAAAGCTTTCCTGCAGTCCCGCCTGGAATCGTGCCGATCACCATGTACCAGAACAGCCGTCGATGTTGCGCTACCTCCTCTGTGCTGGCAGTGGCAGGATATTTCATGCCCAAACCACATAGTGTCAGCGTCACCCAATCTTTAAAAAAGTAAAGAAGCACAGCCACTAGAGTCCCCGCATGCAATGCTACGTCAAACGCTAGCCCGGGATCGGGCCAATGCATTATCCATGGCACTAACGTCAGATGGGCGGTGCTGCTTACGGGTAGAAATTCTGTCAAAGCTTGCACGAGCGCGAGGATCACCGCCTGATATAAGGGCATCGACTACCGTTCCTTTTGGTTTGGAGCTAGAAGATCGTGTTCAGCAAGCTTTGCGCATCTGGTAGACGTGGAGCTGCCCGGCAAAAACTCCGTCAACCCTTCCACAATTCCCGACACCACCGACACTAGATAATCGTACAAGTCCCCTCCGACGTTCTCTTAGCTTACACAACGGCAGGCGACGTACTCTGACAGTTTTTCACTTCTGCGCTCATTTATGAAGCGTGGCTAGATTAATAAACCTTTATTTTTGAAACTCGCGACGAGTTGAAATCAGTATAGTTTTCACCCAACGCCGACAAAGTAATGCCTGACAGAAATCGAAAAGACGCGAGGGTGCCCCATCCTCGGGTTTTTGGAGGGTTTACCTGCCGTGGCAGGCGGGTCTCTTAACGTGGAAACACCCGGCCCATAAGTACGAAGCTCCTGATTTCGTCGCTTGCCGCATTGACGCTCACGCTCGTTGGATTCGCTGTTCGTCCACGACGTTACTGTTTTTGTCGAGACGCGAGCGCTTTCCTCATCTCATAGCCATCGATGCGGTTCAAATAGTAGCGCTTCAAGATACCTTCCTGGATGTAGCCATGGCGTGTCCAGAAGTTTACAGCCGCGTGATTATTCACCGCCGTTTCCAGGAACACCGTGCGTACACCTTGCGCGGAGAGGCTCTTTTCCGCTGAGTCCAGCAGCATCGTGCCCACGCCGCTCCTTCGATGCACCTCGGCAACGTCCAGCGTGATGATGTGCGCGAGCGGCCCATCCAATTCGCTCAAAATAAACCCCGCGACATCGTCTTTTTCCACGGCAAGCAGGCACTCAGCGGACCCAAGCGCCAAAAAATAACGCAACGTAGTTTTGGAATACGCGATGCCGCGCGGAAAGCAGCTTTGATCAAGCTTATACAGCGCGTCAAAGTCGTCCGACTGGTAGGCACGCAGCAACACTTCAGTAGTGCGGAATAATGCGGCCCAGCGCTTTTACAGTCACTTCGTCAACTATCGGTTGACCGCTGGGCTTAGTCACCACCCCAAAACCACCGCTGTAATCCCACATGGTCCAGCCGATCCCGTGTTTCTCGAGAGATTTGCGCACGTCCGAAATCCACGCAGCGCGATCTTCTGGACGCGCTTCTTTGCGAAACACACCAAATTCGTTGCAGATCACTGAAACGTTCCAGCGCTTGGCCCACGCGGAGACTTGGTCGAACTCTTCATCCATGCGCGCGGCATTCCAGCGGTCCATGCCATAGCGCGCGGCTGCCAGTCGTTTCGCAGGCTCCGGAATAGCCGCAATGGAGGCCTGAACATTTTCCGGCGTCGACGGGTAGGGAAGCGCCTTCACAAAATGCCAATAATTTTCTCCCCATGTCGCACCCTGGTGCGTGAACACATGGGGATCGTAAAAGTGGAAGGTGTAAATCACGTTCGAATCGTGCAGCGGCTCGATGGACAACAGATCGTCATCGTCCGACCAACGTGCGCCGGTAGCAATAATGGTGTGATTCGGAGCTCCCTCGCGGATCGCCACCGCCAACCGCGATTCAACGCCGTACCAGCGATAAGCGTCACGGGCTTCCGGCTCATTGAGAATTTCGAAAAATACCAGGTTAGGATCTAGATTTGAATAATGATGCGCCAGCCCGCGCCAGAAATCCGCAAACTGTTCGGCAAAGTCGCCTTCGTTCGCCAGTTTTTGTTTGAAATCCGAATCCGGGTGGATGTCGATCATTACCGCCAGGCCCGCATCCAAAATCATTTTTACCGCGGCGTCCAGTTGGACAAGATACTCCGCGGGAAGTTCATCCGCTTGTCGCGGCCGAAACATCGGCTGCGGGTTGACGCTCAGGCGCACATGATCGAATCCCAGCGCTTTAATCAGTGCTATGTCTTGCGCCGTGTTCCAGGCCTGGAAATGTTCCTTAGTATAGCCTCTGGGGTCGTACACCTGAGCAAACCATTCGCTGAGATTGATGCCGTGCCGTAAATGCTCCGCGCGAGTTCGCGCGAGGTTTGATTGCTCCACTTTTGACTGCGAGCCATCCGCCGGTGATTGCCCGCGCGAATTTGCAGCGCCCCAGCCAAGAGCGAAACAAAAAAGCAAAGCGGCCGGTACCAACCGCACTTTGGGCACACGGATCATGTCGTCACCATAGCCGCGCAGAGCCTTTCGAAGGATTACCGGCCCGCTTGCTAATGCGCAGGCCGGTTCACAGTTTGCCCGTTGAGAGCTATTTCCGCTTAGAGCTTTATAGTTACGGTCTTTACTTCCGTGTAGTTGGCGAGTCCATATTCGCCCAGTTCGCGCCCGATGCCCGATTGCTTAAATCCGCCGAATGGCGCAGCCGCATCGAATACGTCGTAGCAGTTCACCCACACCGTTCCGGCGCGTACGTTGTCTGCGATGGCGTGAGCCTTGGTGATGTCCTTGGTCCAAACCGCCGCGGCCAGGCCGTAGAGCGATTTGTTGGCGCGCTCCACTACTTCGCCAATATCCTTGAAGCGCAGAATGGACATGACCGGGCCAAAAATTTCTTCCTGCGCGATTTTCATGTCGTCTTTCACGTCGGAGAAAACCGTGGGCTCGATGAAGAATCCCTTGTCGCCCACACGATTGCCGCCAGCCATCAGCTTGGCTTTTTGCTGCTTGCCGGAGTCGATGTAGCCCATCACTTTTGTAAATTGCTCCTGGTCTACCTGCGGGCCCTGCTCGGTATTTTTGTCGAAGGGATTGCCGACCGTGCGCTTCTTGGCACGCGCCGCGCTCTTTTCCACGAACTCGTCGTAAACTTTGTCTTCGACGAATGTACGCGAACCCGCGCAGCAGCATTGCCCCTGGTTGAAAAACAGCGCGAAGTGCGAGCCTTCGACGGCTTTATCCATGTCGGCGTCCGCGAATACGATGTTGGGACTTTTGCCACCCAGCTCCAGCGTGACGCGCTTCAAATTCGATTCGGCCGCGGCTTTCATCACCAGGTGTCCCACTTCCGTCGAGCCGGTGAACGCCACCTTATCCACGTCCATATGGCGAGCTAGTGCAGCGCCCGCTGTTGGACCGTAACCGGGCAACAAATTCAAAACGCCAGGAGGGAATCCTGCTTCCAGCGCCAATTCACCGACGCGCAACGCAGACAAAGGCGTCTGCTCTGCCGGCTTCATTACCACCGTGCAGCCGGTGGATAGCGCAGGCCCCAGCTTCCAAGCCTGCATCAGCAGCGGAAAATTCCACGGAATAATCTGCGCCACCACTCCGACCGGCTCATGTTTCGTGTATGTGAAATAGTTCCCGTTCACCGGGATAGTTTTGCCCTGCAGCTTGTCCGCCCATCCCGCGTAGTAGCGATAGCACGCGATGGTCAAAGGCAAGTCGGCCGCGCGAGCCACGCTGTACGGCTTCCCGTTATCGAGCGCTTCGAGTTGCGCGAGTTCATCCAGATTTTTTTCGATCAAATCCGCAAGCTTAAACATCAGGTTGCCGCGTTGCGAAGCGGTCATCTTGCGCCAGGGCCCTTTTTCAAACGCAGCGCGAGCCGCCGCCACCGCTTTATCAACATCGGCAGCATCCGCTTCCGCGATTCGCGCGAGCTCCTCGCCGGTTGAAGGATTGATGGACGGAAAGGTTTTCCCTGAAGCGCTGTTTACCCACTGCCCGTTGATCAGAAGTTTGGTGGCATTAATCTTGACATTCGGTTCCATCACGGTCGTTGCTGTAGCCATTTCTCAACCTCCTATATATGTATGTGTTTGATTAATTCAATTTTGTGGCAGCTAGCTCCGATGGTAAACGCTAGCCGTCTGTCTTTTAAGCCTACTCATCAATCACGCGTCAGACCTACAGCCCGACAAAAGCGCCAGAAATGAAGCCTATACCCACGCTCGAACCGAGGCAAGTCCCCGTCAAGAAGCCCGGCGTCTGGCATATTTAACTGCGGATTACCTGAAAATAAGGGTACTAAAAACGAAGCCACCTCTTTTTACTTAGAGGGTAAAATGTATCGAGCGAGTAGACAGCAAGTCGATGAGCACGCATGCTCGTTGGAGTTAGGCGCAATGACTAACAGTGTTTCAGAGTCTTTTAACAGCTTGATTTGGCATGACTCGAACCTTCGCTCTTTGCGGGTCGTTCGGAACGATGATGATCTGGATGAAGTCCATCTGGACGTTGAACTCAGGGGTACGCCAGGGCAAGAACTCGCACCGATGACTGTAGTACTTGAAGACGCTGTTTTCTTTTTTAGCGACATTGATCTGCAGGGCAAACGGGAATGCTCCGACGACATTTCAAGCGCTAAGTGCCAGGCCAAGACGGAGCTGATGACCAAAGTGCAGAATGAGCGCCTGCAGTACTCACCGGACGCCCTAGCGAACTATTTTCACTTTTCGATCTATCTCATCCCGCCTGGAGGTACTGTGAATGTCATCGCATCTGCTTTCAGATTAGAGGCCCAAAGAAAAGATTCGGCCGCCGTCAGGAGCACGTAGCCGAGTAGTTCTTCGGAAAAACTGGAGAAACCGCTACTGAATTTACCTAGTGGCAACCTAAACTAAATTTCTTCGATCTTGCGTTCAGGGATCACACCCAATATTTCAGGCGCAGATTGCGGCTTGGATGAAACATTGAAATAGCCCGCCTGCGAGGCGACGGCATTTATATCGTCTGCTGCAAGCGCGATGTTAGTGTATCGCTCTTGGGGAACGGGTTTGCTTAGCCACGACGTGATGGACGTGCCCGTTAATCTACGAAACGGTTGCAGTCCCTTCGCAATTACCCTGCGACGTACACTCCGCATTCCGTAGCGAGCAGAGTGCAGCGCGGCCGTGGATGACTGATATACCAGGCTTTTCACATCCGCTTCCGCTGATGAACTTCCCGGCGATTGCCAAAGCCATCCGTAAAATCGCGAAATACAATCTTCACAACGAAACGGGCGCACCAGCAGAATGGGCAGAAAAACTCGTTCCCCGAGACTGCGTTTGGACCTTCTTAATCGAGAGCTGCCACAATTCGAGCAGGTCATTCCCTCAGCCCACAGTGCGCGCAAAAAATATCAGAAATGTTAAAGACACGCAATACTGCGGTTAATTTAGTCAATTAGTACCAGATGCCAAGTGCCATAGATTCAGTAGTGTGCAGATACGCAAAAGTCCCAGGGCCAGCACATAGACGATTTACGGCCTTGAGGTTTGGCCGACAGGCATCGCAGATGCGTTGTCCGCATTTTGAGAATCGCGCTCGCGCGTTTCTTTGGGCTTAAATTCAAAGGACAAAACTTCCGCCTTCCGTCGGCCGCCAATCACAGTGCCGATCTTCTGGGCGCACGCCGCCAAAAACATCGGCCAGCCCCGCACCAACACCCCCATGGCAGTGCCATAAAGCCCAGTCTTAAACGCTGACTTGATCCAAAACCATACCGGCGCACCCAGTACCGCGTATCGAGCCCTTCGCAAACTTGCGCCGCCAGGATACACACCGGATTTTTCACGCTGCATTACTTTGTACAGTCCCCCAACCATGGCCGGCACTCGATGCCGCACATTGTCCGAATGAATCCGATAGCCCTTCGTGCTGGGAGACAAAATCTGGACAACCGGCCCCGAGTTTCCGAGTTTCATCAACATATCGATATCTTCAAGCGGAAAAAATTGGTCCGTCCAGCCCTTTACCTGTCCAAAAGCCTGGCGCTCCATCACGATCGCGCTTCCGCCAGCCTGATATCGCCGGTCTCTCTTCATCAACAATTCATACTCGGCAAATTCGATTTGGCCGGGAACGCTCTCCGGCTGCAACTGGTGCACGGAGTTGTCGAACCACTGCATGCAACTCAGAATAATTTTTGGCTTTTTGATGCTGACAATGCGGTCGTAGACATCCAGCGCCCACGGCAACATCACATCATCGCCATCCAGAAATACAAAATATTCACCAGTGGCCATGGCCGCGCCCAGGTTTCGCGAAGCGGTGCATCCCTGGTTGGTCTGAAATGCCGCGAAATGAATTTTGTCGCCGTACTCTTTGAGGATTTGTGGCGAAGCATCGCTGGAAGCGTCGTCAACCACCACAATTTCTTTTGATTGGTAGCCTTGCTCCAATGCGGAGTTCACGGCATCCCGGATATACGCACTCTGGTTATGGCAGGTAATGATTATGCTGAAGCGCGGCGGGTCCAGGCTTCCTCTGAACATGCCGGAAGAATAGCACCGGCCCACCATACGCAAGCGAGATCACTTCACGATGTTGCTTCTTTGTAAACCCCGCGCTTTTGCCCAAATCGCGCGCCTGCCGCAGCGGCCGAAACTTTCGGTGCGCGACAATTGAATGAGAAAATATCAGGCCGCGACTCTTATGAGTGTCCCCCGGCAGTTTGCGCTGCGCTCGCCGCCACCGCCGGACGTCCCACGATGTACGCCACGCTGGCGCTGGCCAGCATCAGTAACGCAGCAAGGTAATACGGCGCGCCTGGCACATGTATGCTCACACGCCGCGAAATTGCCATCGCGAAAACCTGCGTGAATAGCAGCGGGCCAATCATCCCGGTAATCGCTCGCAAACTATTCACGGCGCCTTGCAGCTTTCCCTGAGAAGTGGGATCCACTCGCTGGGACATGAGCGATTGCATCGCCGGCCCGGCAATGCCCCACAACGCGATAAGCGGAATCGACGCGAACGCCATCCATCCCCGCGATGCCAGCGCAAATCCCATAAAAGCCAGAAAGCCAAAAGTTAACCCGGACAGCAAGCTGAACCGCTCTCCGAAACGCTTCACAAATGGACCGACCAGCAGTCCAGACGCAAGGCTTACGCAAACTCCCACGGCCGCAAGCGAAAGCCCGATGGTGCGTTCGCTCCATCCATAACGGTAATCGGCATACAGTACGAAAATCGTAGGCAATACCTGATGCGCCAAATAATAAAGCACCGTAACGATAGCCAGACCGCCAAGTTCCGGATGCGAACGCAAAAGCGTCAAGGCCCCCAGAGGATTCGCCATGTGCCACGCTTTTTTCGCTCGGCGCTCCGGCGGCAGCGACTCCGGCAAAATGAAGTACCCATAAATCGCATTCGTCAGGCTCAGCCCAGCAGCGACCCAGAAGGGAAGTCGCAAATGCTGGTTACCCAATAGCCCGCCTACCGCGGGACCAATAATGAACCCAAGTCCAAACGCTGCGCTGATCAATCCGAATTGTTTGGCGCGGCGCTCCGGTGGAGTTACGTCGGTTACATAAGCAAACGCTGTGGAAATATTAGAAGTGGTGATTCCCGAAATAACCCTGCCCACGAACAACCAGGCCAGCGTTGGCGCCAGCGCCATTAAAATGTAATCAAAACCCAACCCGGCGCAGGAGATCAGAATGATCGGGCGCCGTCCATAGCGATCCGACCATGCGCCCAATATCGGCGAAAAAATAAACTGCATGGTAGCCCATGCGAATCCGAAGTATCCGGTGATACTAGCGGCGCTCGCAATGTTGCCGCCTTTGAATTGAATGATCAGGTTGGGCAGGACTGGGGCAATTATGCCGAGGGCCAGAAAATCCAGCAGAATCGTTATGAAAATAAAAATAAACGCAGCTTGCCCAAAGCGCGACGCGGGAACAGGCGACTCCGGCCCAGCCGCAACCCCGTTAGCGACCCCGCCAGACACACTTTCCTGAGTGGATGGAATCGATTCAGCCATTGGAATAATGCTGCGCTAGACTTCCAGAATCACCGGCAAAATGAGCGGGCGCTTGGACGTATGTTTATTAATGTAACGCTTCAGGTCCACGCGAATTTTTTCCTTGATGACGCCCCAGTCGGATTTTTCTTCCGCGTTGGATTGCTCCACGGTATTAATGATCACCG
>Ga0073928_10008639_pt1 | contig 12712 bp, 12 predicted proteins | sample PaiPotPPA55metaG_FD_76969 | JGI IMG/M metagenome (GOLD analysis project Ga0073928, IMG submission 76969) | Iron sulfur acid spring bacterial and archeal communities from Banff, Canada, to study Microbial Dark Matter (Phase II) - Paint Pots PPA... ...
GTAACGGCGTAAACGATCCCGGCTGCGGTTTCCGAAAACCAACCCGGTTGGTAGTGCGCATCGGCACCGAGAGGAGCTTGGAGACCCGCGGGATTCCCGAAGATCGTGTAATCGCACCACACGATCGGAACGGGCTCGGTGAAGTGCGCGTAACTCACGAGCAGTTGCGCCTTGATGAACACGTGCGAGCGCTGCGCGAGCCCGAACCACGAGCGGTCCGTCGTATCGCGGCGATACACGACCGCCCTCAGCTCCGGAACCTCGTGGACCGTGAATCCGCTCGGCAGCACGCCGCTCGCGAGGTGCATCGTTCGCGAACCGCGCTCGGTAACGATCCGCACTTCGACGGTCGCGTTGCCGCCGTAGAGATCGCTGCGCGGCGCGGTTCCCGCGTCGTAACCGACGGGGAGCGGCCGTGGAGTCGCCGCCCAGAACAGCGGTGAGAGGACGGCGCCGTACGCGCTCTTGGGGCCGACGAGATCGTTTGCTCCGAGCGTTTGCGCCGAGAACGATCCGATTGCCGTAAGCGCCGGATAGCGAATCGCGGGATCGATGACCCCGGTGGAGCGGTCGGCGCCGCCGACGCGACCGCTCGCATCGTAGTCGTATCGCCGAAGCGTTCGGGCGCTCGCGTCGTAGTAGTACGCCCACGTCACGCGCGCACCGGCATCGGTTCGGCCGTAGAAATCGAGCTCGTGACCGTTGCCGTTCGGCGCGCCGAAGACGTCGGTCGCGGGAACGAACACGGCGAACGCGGTCGCGGCTTCGGTTCGCAGCGCGTCGAGCTGCTCGTCGAGCGCGATTGGGTCACCGCGGCCGCCGGCAAGCCGTGCGGCTCCCCGACCCAACGCCGCGATCGTGCCGAGCAGCATGAAGCCGAGCGCGACGAAGAGGGCGCTCGCGATGAGGAACTCGACGACGCTGAAACCGCGCTGACCCCTCACGGCGATGCAGGCCCGGGTGACGGAGCATCGATCGTCGAGCCCGGGATCGGCGCTTCAACGAAGAGCGGGCGCCGCTCGGTTACGCTGTCGCCGGCTGCGTCGCTGACGGTAACGCTCGCGACGAGCACCGCGCCGGGCCCCGAGGGAGCGGCGACCGAAACCGTCGCGGTCAGCGGCGCCGTGCCGTTCGGTGCGTCTGGCGGCAACCGTGCCGTGACGGTCTTGCCCGCGAGGTTCGCGAGCGCGACCCGATCGTAGGCCGTCGATTCGCGCAGATCGGACAGGATGTCGAGCGCGCGGCCGGCGAGTTGCGCTTGGGTTCGTACGCGCGTAGCGGCATGCATCGATCCGACGGCGGCCTCGAGGATCGCGAGCGTGAGCCCGCTCGCAAGCGCGGTCGCGACGATCGCTTCGACGAGCGTGAATCCCCGTTCGTGCGCCCGCGCGATCATCCGGTTGTCGCCGGGCTTGGCGCCGCGTCGTAGTGCGCGCGGCGACAATCGAACGGATGCGTTTCGGCAGCGGCCCCGGCGCCGATCGCGATCGCGACACCTGCACGCTCCTCGCAGCCGGGATCGGCGTCGAGCATGACCGGGTGCAACGGATCGTACGCGTAGCCGCCGGCAACGCTCGCGTATCCCGAACTCGAGATCAGGATCGTGAACGGTTCGCCGGGCGCCGTCTTGCCTTCGATCGCGAACGATGCGCGAATGCGCTGTGGAGGATAGCCCGGATCGAGCTCGGGCGGCGCAGCTCCCGCGATCGGTCGTGCGCGGTAGACGGTGAGGACCGTCTCGCCGCCCGACGGCGCGACGACCAGCGTTGCTCCGGAACCTGGGGCGCCCGGCGCCGCCGCGTTCGCGTTGCCTGCAGCCACGGCGCGCGCTTCGGCGACCGCGCCTTCGAATGCGAGCGCGGCAAGGTGCGCGCGCGGCGGCCCCGCGCCGCGTAGCGCCGCTGCCGCAACGATCGCCGCACCGCCGAACGCGACGACGACCACCGTTTCCAAGAGCGAAGCGCCGCGCTGCGATTGCACGCACCCGTAAGTACCCGCGCGTCGCAGCACGCGGACCAGATCGCGCTTCGCATTTTTTCGGGAGGTCGGTTATCCACATGCGTCGTGGAGACGCGCGGTCGCCCCGGCGCGCACTTTGGGGTACCTAGTAGTGGGAATGTTGCGCGAACGCGCGCTCGACTACGATCTTGGGGACGGTCGAGTGCGGCGTAACACGAATGCGAGGGTTTCGCGAAGCGCCGCGCTCGAGCCGTCGTCCATGTTGCGTATCAGATGCCGGCGTACCAGGCGTATCCTTGGTCTTCCCAATAGCCGCCGTTCCCGCCGAAGATGTCGGCGAAGCTCGATACGAGCGCGATGTTGCGGATCCACTTCGTGTTCTTGTAGCCGAGCTGGGTGGGAATCCGTAAGCGCACGGGCGCGCCGTGCGCGGCGTCGATCGGCTTTCCGTTCAGATCGAGCGCGAGCATCGTCTGCGGATGGGTCGCCTGCTCGAGATCGAGGCTGCCGTAGAATTGCTGGCCGCCGCCGTCGTGATCGTACGAATAGAAGACCACGTAGCGAGCCTGAGGCTTCGGCCGCACGAGCCGCAAGAAATCGCCGAGCGGAACCCCGCGCCACGCGCCGACGACGCTCCAGCCTTCCACGCAATCGTGGCGCGTAATCTGATCGAGCGTCGCGAGCGCGCGCAGCTCGCGGATGCCAAAGCTCTGCGGGCGCTCGACGAGGCCACCGACCGGCAGACGATAACTCGCATAACCGTCTTCGATCAGTTGCAGATATTCGGGCTGATGCGGCGTATCGAGGCTGTTGACCGGATAATCGAGCGTCACGTCCGCGGGCCGGTACAGCTTCGCCATGCCGCGCGTTCCGATCAGCGCGTGATCGAGCGCGTCGACCGAGCCGAGGGCGGGCCGCAGTGCTTCCCAATCGTTGAGCGCGTTGGTTGCTTTCGCGCAACCCGCGAGCGCGGCGGCCATGCTCGATGCGACGAACAGGCGGCGCTTCACGGCCCGGTCCCCTCGTGTTTTCCGAGACGGTACGATCCGAGGATCATGCTGCGCATGTTGTTCACGAAGCCGGTCGCGACGACGAGCCCGACGTGGCCGCAGAAGAACCCAAACAGCGCGAGCATCGAGACGAAGTGCCACGTTCGCGCGAATTGGCGCCCGCCGAGCAGCGCGATCAGCGGATTCGCGACGGCGTCGAAGCCGGGCGCGAGCGCGAGCCCCGTGACGATGACGAACGGGGTGAGCCCGAAAAGCACGACGGTGTAACCGGCTTTTTGCAGCGGGTTGTACTTCCCGTGGTCGGGCGGCTCTTTGCGCAATCGCAAGTAGTACGCTTGCATCGGCCACAGCTTCGGCAGATCGGACGGTCGCAGCACGAGCTTGGCGAGGTCGCCGCGGATCCAGCCCGCGATCACGTATGCCGCACCGGCGAGCACGAAAATCCAGGCGAAGAAAAAGTGCCAGCGCCGGCCCGCGGCGAGATCCTGGTAGCCGGGGAACGTGAGCCATGCGGGAAAACCGCGGACCGTTTCGCCGCCCATGCCGTCGTCGGTGTACCCGAGGACGTGCGTCGTCGTCATCGTGCGGCCGAAGACCGTCGCCGTCCCAACTGAACCCGACGTACCGGCCCGACCGTCGAGCGACAGCACGCGGTGCGCGGGATCGCTGAGGTCCGACGCGTCCAAGTACGGAGCGGCGTTGAAGATCTGCAGCCCGCTCATCGCGAGGACGACGATCGCGACGAACGTGACCCAATGGGTCGCGCGCGTCACGAGCGAATGACGGCGAACGACGCGACCCGGCTCATCCGAGCGCGCGCCGGCTCGCGCGAGCGTGGGCCCGGCAGTAGCCTCCATGCCGAATGCTACCACGCCGCGGGACGGCCGGCCCGTAAGGGAGCCGACAGCGCCGGGCTGAAAGCCGCCGAATGGAGTCTGGGTTCGTCGCCGTCCGGCGCGTTGGGCCGATCGCGCACGTTGCGCTCGCTCGGCCGGACGTGCGCAACGCGTTCAATGCCGCGCTGATCGCCGAGCTGCACGCGGCGTTCCAGGAACTCGATGCCGACGCCGGCGTGCGCGCGATCGTGCTTTCGGGCGACGGGAAGACGTTTTGCGGCGGAGCCGACGTCCAATGGATGCGCGCGTCGCTCGACCTCAGCCGCGAGGCGAACCTCGAGGACGCGCGCGCGATGTCGCGCATGTTTCGCGCGATCGACCGCATCGCAAAGCCGCTGATCGGCCGCGTTCACGGTGCCGCGCTCGGCGGCGGAGCGGGCTTGGTTGCGTGCTGCGACGTCGCGATCGCGAGCAGCGATACCGTCTTCGGGTTCACCGAGACCAAGCTCGGCATCATGCCGGCCGTCATCTCGCCATTCGTGCTGGCCAAGATCGGTCGTTCGCACGCGCGCGCGCTCGCACTCACGGGCGAGCGGTTCGGCGCGGCGCGAGCGCTTGCGATTGGGCTGATCCACGAGATCGTTCCTGCGCAAGTCGATCTCGATGCCGCCGTCGAGCGGATCACGAACGAGGTTCGGAGCGCCGCGCCGACGGGCGTCGCCGCAACGAAAGCGCTCTTTGCGCGCGTGTCGGAAGAACCGTATGACGCAACGCTCGAAACGACGGCGCAGGCAATCGCCGCGCAGCGCACGAGCCCCGAAGGGCAAGACGGGCTGCGGGCGTTCCTCGAGAAGCGGCCGGCGTCGTGGACGGCGTAACGCCGATCCGCCGTCTGCTCGTCGCCAACCGCGGTGAGATCGCGGTGCGCATCGCGCGTGCGGCGCGCGAGGCCGGTATCGTTCCACTCGGCATCTATTCCGAAGCCGACGCGCGGGCATATCATCTCGAGTTCGTCGACGACGCCGTTTGCGTTGGGCCGGCTCCCGCGACGCAATCGTATCTCGATATCGAAGCGGTGATCGCTGCCGCGCGCGAACTTCGCGCCGACGCGATCCATCCGGGGTATGGCTTCCTCTCCGAGCGAGCGCCGTTCGCGCGCGCCGTGCGCGACGCGGGCATCACGTTCGTCGGGCCGACGCCCGAAGCGATCGAAGCGATGGGCGACAAGATCGAAGCCAAGCGGCTCGCGCGCCAAGGGGGCGTGCCGGTCGTTCCGGGCTACGACGGCGAGGACCAGCGCCCCGCAACGCTGCGCGCGCAGGCCGAACGCATCGGAACGCCGGTCCTGATCAAAGCCAGCGCCGGCGGCGGCGGCCGCGGCATGCGGGTCGTCGAGGATTTCGCGCAGTTCGACGCCGCGCTCGAAGCCGCCAAGCGCGAAGCGCTCGGGGCGTTCGGCGACGAAACGGTCCTGCTCGAGAAATACCTCGCCCGGCCGCGCCACGTCGAGTTCCAAATTTTGGCCGACGCGCACGGTACGACGCTGCACCTCGGCGAGCGCGAATGCTCGATCCAGCGCCGGCATCAGAAGATCGTCGAGGAGGCGCCGTCGGTCGCACTGACGCCCGATCTTCGCGAGCGCATGGGAGCGGCCGCAGTTCGCATCGCCCGCGCCGTCGGGTACACGAGCGCGGGAACCGTCGAATTCCTCTTGGATTCGAGCGGCGAGTTCTACTTCTTAGAGATGAACGCACGCCTGCAAGTCGAGCACCCGGTCACCGAACTCGTTTACGGGCTCGACCTCGTTCGCATGCAGCTCGCGATCGCGGCCGGCGCACCGCTCGCGCTCGCGCTGGAAGGCGTCGTCGCGCGCGGGTGGGCGATCGAGGCGCGCATCAATGCCGAGGATCCCGGCAATGGCTACCTGCCGGCGACCGGAACGATCGAGCGTTTCGAACCGCCGGCCGGCCCCGGCATTCGGATCGACGCGGGCGTTCGGACGGGCAGCGACGTGTCGATCTACTACGACTCGATGCTGGCAAAGCTCATTGCCTTCGGCCCCGATCGTGCGAGCGCCATCGCGCGGCTGACCGCGGCGCTCGAGGCGTTTCGCATCGACGGCGTTCGCACGAACCTGCCGCTGCTCGTGCGCATCGCGCGCAGCCCCGCGTTTCGCGCGGGCGACACGACGACCGCGTTCCTCGTGGAGAACGCGAGCGTTTTGCAATCGACCGGGGCCGGCGAGCCGGACGAAGCGGTGCTCGTCGCGATCGGCGTGGTGCTCGCCGATTCCCGGTCGTGGAGAATCGGACACGTCGGCATTCCGATTCGGCTGACCGGTACGCGCGGCCCGATCGCGGTCGTCTGCTCGCGGCGCGGCGACACGGGCGATTGGGAGATACGAGGCGACCTCAGCGCCGATGCCGCGTTCGACGTTGCCGCGGGCCGGGTGGCGGTGCGGAGCGGTTCTCGCCGCTGGTCGGGAACCGCCGGAGTGGACGAGCACGGCGTCGAGGTGACCTACGACGCGAACCGGTACCGGTTCGCCTTCGCCCCGTCCCCGGCACTCGGCACCGGGCAGGCCGCCCACGGGGGCGGACCGGGCGCGATCGTTTCGCCGATGCCGGGCAAGATCGTGAAGGTCGAGGTACGGGCGGGCGACGCGGTTCTCGAACGCGATCTGGTCGTCGTCCTCGAAGCGATGAAGATGGAGCACCGCATCGAAGCCCCCCGGAGCGGCGTCGTCAAGACCGTCTCGGTCGTACCCGGGACGCTCGTGACCGGCGGCGCGACGCTCGTGGAACTCGAGGCATGATGGGAATCGGAATTTGATGTCGGCCGATTGCGGGGACCGTGCCGCATGAGCGCGCTCTCGCTCTCGTCGCTCCCGTCACGCGTGAAGATCTGCGAGATGGGGCCGCGCGACGGATTGCAAAACGAATCGGGCGTCGTCGCGACGGCCGACAAGATCCGGTACGTCGATCTCCTTTCCGCGAGCGGCCTCGCGGTGATCGAAACGACGTCGTTCGTGAAGCCCCAGTCGATCCCGCAGCTGACCGACGCCGAAGACGTCATGGCCGGCATCGCGCGGCGGCCGGGCGTCACGTACCTGTGTCTGGTTCCGAACATGCGGGGCTTGGGGCGAGCGCAAGCCGCCGGCGTCAACGCGATCGCCGTGTTCACCGCGGCGTCCGAAGCGTTCACGAAGCGCAACATCAACATGACGATCGACGAGTCGCTCGCCACGTTCAAAGACGTCGTGAAGGCGGCGCGCTCCGAAGGCTGGTGGGTCCGCGGCTACGTTTCCACCGCGTTCGGCTGTCCCTACCAAGGCGTGGTACCGGTCAGCGACGTCGTGCGCGTCGCGAGCGCCCTCGCGGAGATGGGCGTCGATGAGATTTCCATCGGCGACACGATCGGCGTCGGAACCCCGAACCAAGTGGTCGACGTCGCGGGCGCGCTGCAGGCGCAAATGCCGGTCGAACGTTTGGCGATGCACTTCCACGACACGCGCGGGACCGCGCTCGCAAACGTCGTCGCGGCGCTGCAGATGAACGTCGCGATCTTCGATAGTTCCAGCGGTGGCCTAGGCGGATGCCCGTACGCGCCGGGGGCGACCGGCAACCTCGCGACCGAAGACTTGCTGTACATGCTGCACGGGATGGGCATCGAGACCGGCGTCGATCTCGATCGCATCCGCGACGCATCGCGCTTCATTTCAAAGGCCCTGCGGCGCGACGTCGCGTCGCGGGCGTACCGCGCGCTCGAAGCGGCGGCCGCCGGGTCATGAACGCCGACCGGTTTCCGGCCTTTGCCGCGGCCCGGTACTCGGGCCGGATCCTCGCGGACAACGCCGCCGGAACGCAGCTTCCCGACCGCGCGCTCGAGCGGATCGAGCGCTATTTGCGATACGACAACGCGCAACGGGGCAGGTTCTTCGCGCGCTGCGCGGCGACCGGCGACATGGTCGACGAGGCGCTCGCCGCCTTCGCGGCGCTCATCGGCGCTGCCGGGCCGAACGTCGGCACAGGCGCAAACGCAACCTCGATCGCGATGTCGTTTTCGCGGCTGCTCGCGAGCGCGATCGCGCGCGGCGACCGCGTCGTCGTAACCGCGGCCGACCACGAAGCCAACATCGCTCCGTGGCGTTGGCTGCGTCGCTTCGGCGCGCAGATCGACGTCGTGCCGGTCGACGGCTACGGCGACCTCGACGAAGCCAAGTACCGCGCGTTCCTCGAACGGGCACCCGTGCTCGTCGCGCTGCCGTGGGCATCGAATGCGACCGGCACTGTGTTGGACGTCGGGCGCCTCGCGCGAATGGCCAAGGCCGCGCGTGCGATCGTCGTCGTCGACGGGGTGCAGGCGCTGCCGCACTTTTCGCTCGACATCGACCCGGCGGTCGATTTCGCGTTCTTTTCCGGCTACAAAATGTACGCGCCGCACGTTGGCTTCTGGTACGCGAGCGATCACGTGCTCGAGCGGTTCGTGCGCGCCGACGACGCGCGGCCCGGCGGCACCGACGCACGGCATTGGACGCTCGAGTGCGGAACGCAGAGCTACGAGGCGCTCGCGGGATGGCTCGGTACCACGGCGTACCTGCGCGAACTCGCGGACGAACCGCGAGCTGCGATCGAAGCCATCGCTCGCGTCGAACTCGAGCTGTCGGCCCACGCGTGCGCGAAGTTCGCGGAACGGGCACCGCGCCTGCGGCTGTACGGCCGGCCGCCGGATGCGACGCGCCTGCCCGTGTTCGCGTTCAACGTCGAGGGCGTCGCGAGCGAGGAGCTGGCCGAGGCTTTCGAGGCCGCGAACATCGAAGCGCGCGTCGGCGACTACTACGCTGGGCGCCTCATGGCGCGCATCGCGCCCGAATCGAACGGCCGTGCGGTTCGCTTGAGCTTCGCGCACTACAACGAAATCTGGGAAATCGACCGCTGTTTCGAGGTGATCGATTCCGTGCTCGCCGAGGACCGTTCGGTTCCAGCCGAAGCCTACCGGTGAGCGAAGGAGCCGGCGCCGCCAGCGTCCGCCGCTTCAGCGGCCTCGCGGACGTGTACGACCGTTACCGCCCGCGCTACCCGGCGGTGGCGATCGCCGCGATCCTCGAGGGGCTCGCGCCCGCGCCGACCGCGATCGACGTCGGGGCCGGGACCGGCATTTCCACCCGCGCGCTCATCGAAGCGGGCGCCCACGCGATCGCGATCGAACCCAACGACGACATGCGGGCGTTCGCGGTTGCTTCGGGGCTCGATGCGCGGCCCGGCACCGCGACCAAGACCGGGCTCGCGCCCGGCTGCGCGGATCTCGTGACATCGTTCCAGGCGTTCCACTGGTTCGCGAACGCCGAAGCGCTCGCGGAGTTCCGGCGACTCCTGCGACCCGCCGGCCGCGTCGCGCTCGTTTGGAACGAGCGCGACATGAACGATCCGTTCACGAACGACTTTCGCGACCTCGAGAAGCGGTTCGGCGAAGCTGCGATGCTCGCCGGCATCGACTTCACCGATTCGACGCTCGAGCCGCTGATGCGTGGCGCGGGCCTCGAGGAAATCCGATGGCTGAGGTTCGATCACCAGCAGGTGATCGATCGCGACGCCCTCGTCGGCCGCGTGCGCAGCACGTCCTACGCTCCGCGTTCGGGCCCGGCGCTCGACGCAATGATCGCGGCCCTCCATGCATTGCACGCACAATACACCGATGCCGCGGGCAACGTCACGCTACGGTATCAGACCGAAGTGATCTCGGGAGACCTCGTCCTCTCGTGAGCGCGGCGCCGCTCGCGATCCGGTTCGGGACGCTGCACGACAACCTCGGCGAGCCGAAACGCAACGGGGTCCTCGTCCTCGAAGGGACGCGGGTCGCTCGAGTTCAGACGTCCGAAGCCGCGCTTCCGGAGGGTGCGCGGACGATCGAGGCCGCGTGCGTCGTTCCGGGGCTCATCAATGCGCACGCGCATCTCGAAGGCAGTGGGGAACCGCAGACGATGGCGGTCTTCGTGCTCACGACGCCGACCCAGCGCGCGCTTGCGTGCGCGGCGAACGCGCGCAAGGCGCTCACCGCGGGCGTGACCGCGATGCGCGATCTCGGCAGCACGGAGCGGCTCGCGATCGATACGCGGGATGCGATCGCTGCGGGAACGATCGAAGGTCCGACGGTGGTCGCAGCGGGCCGCGCGGTCTGCATGACCGGCGGCCACGGCTGGTTCATCGGCCGCCAGGCCGACGGCGAGTCCGAGGTGCGCAAAGCGGTGCGCGAGCAGCTGCGCGACGGCGCCGATTGCATCAAGTTCATCGCGACCGGGGGCGTACTCACCAAGGGCGCAGTCCCGGGGATCGCGCAGCTCGACGAGGCCGAATTGCGCGCGGGCATCGAAGAAGCACACAAGCACGGACTAAAGTGCGCCGCCCACGCGATCGGAACGAGCGGCATCAAGAACGCATTGCGCGCCGGCATCGACTCGATCGAGCACGGCCACCTCGTTGACGATGAGGCGATCGCCCTGCTCGTCGAGCGCGGAACGTATCTGGTGCCGACGCTCGCAGCGATCCGGTGCGTCCTCGATCCCGGCGACGATGCCGGCATGCCGGACTACGTGCTGCGCAAAGCGCGCGAGATCGCCGCGCATGCCGAGGCGAACTTGCGGCGCGCGCGCGAGGCGGGCGTCCGGTTCGCCGGCGGTTCCGACGCCGGGACGCCGTTCAACTACCACGACGGTTACGCGTACGAGCTGGAACTGATGCAATCGATGCTCGGCATGAGCGCACACGAGGCGCTGCGCGCAACGACCGTCGGGTCGGCGGATCTCCTGGGCATCGAACGCGGAACGCTCGGGCCGGGCGACGTCGCGGACCTCATCGTGCTGCGGAGCGACATCGATGCCGATTTGCGCGCGTTCCGCGATCCGGAAGTCGTCGTCAAGAGCGGCCGCATCGCATCCTCGTCACGCTGAGCGAAGCGCCACCCCCGTCACGCTGAGCGAAGCGCAAGCCTGTCACGCTGAGCGAAGCGCCAAGGGCGCGTAGTCGAAGCGCCACCGTGTCACGACGCGCAACCCCGCGCCGAGGCACAAACCGAAACCACGAAGATGCACGTCCCCCGACGGCGAAGCGGCAGGGAATGACCATGGAGAACCTCGCAGGGATGCGGCTGGCGCTTCTGGCGCCGATTTCGTGGCCGACCCCGCCACCCGGCTACGGTCCATGGGAGCAGATTGCGGCGCACATTGCGGATGGAATGGTCGCGCGCGGCCTCGCGGTCACGTTGTTCGCGACCCGCAACTCCCGCACGAGCGCGATGCTCGAATCGGTCGTTGCTACCGGCTTGAATGAGGATCCCAATCTCAACCCCGACGTCTACGGGGCGCTCCACATCGCGAATCTGTTTCGGCGCGCGAGCGATTTCGATCTCATTCACAACAATTTCGACTGGAAACCGTTGACCTACGCGCTCGGGACGAACCGCCCGCCGATGATCACGACGATCCACGGCTTCTCGTCGCCGCCGGTGCTGGCAGCGTACTATGCCGCCGCGGCGCGCAGCTTCTATTGCTCGATCAGCGATGCGGACCGCGATCCCGGCCTCGATTACCTCGCCACGACGTACAACGGCGTCGATGCGCGAGACTTCTCTTTCGTCGACCGGCCGGGCGAGTATCTCGTGTTCCTCGGTCGCTTCCACCCCGAGAAGGGCGCGCATCTCGCGATCGAAATCGCGCGCCGGGCCGGAGTGCGCCTGAAGATGGCGGGCATCCCGCACGATCGCGAGTATTTTCGCACGCAGGTCGAACCGTTCATCGACGGCGATCACGTGCAATTCGTCGGGCCGGTCGAACGCGAGGCACGCGACGCGTTGCTGGGCGGAGCGCTCGCGCTCGTGCACATGACGACGCGACCCGAGCGATTCGGGCTGACGCTCGTCGAAGCGATGGCGTGCGGCACGCCGGTGCTCGGTGCGCGTTCCGGATCGTTGCCCGAAATCGTCGTCGAAGGCGTTACCGGTTTTCTGTGCGACGACGTCGACGCGGCCGTCGCGACCGTACCACGGCTTGCGGCCCTCGATCGGCGCGCGTGCCGGACGCACGTCGAAACGACGTTTTCGATCGAGCGGATGATCGACCGCTACCTTCAAGCTTACGCTCGCGCGCTCGAACTCGGGTCGCCGCCGCCGCCGGATCGCCGAACGCTCGCGGCGCGCGACCACGATTATTGGGACCGCCCGATGGCCTTTACCGATCTGCCACCCAAGCCGCGCACGCTCGTTGCCGGCGCGGGCTTCCGATGAACGGCGAGCGATCGCGCCTGGTGCTCACGCTCGCCGTCGCAATCGGATTGGGCTTCTGTATCATCCTCGTTCGCCGCACTCGCTCGCAGCGCGCGCGGCACGCCTTCGCTCCGCGCGATGGCGACATTCCGTTCGTCACCCTGAAATCGCTCGACGAAGCGCGGACGATGGACCACACCGCGGTCGTCATGCAGGGCGGCCGCGGTGCCCAAGTCTACCTGACCGTTCCGGTCAAGTACGTCACGTGCAATCAGGCCGCGCTCGTCACCTTGCTGCGGGCGCTCGGCGAACGGGCCGGAAACGATTCGGCCGGCGCCGCGCTCTCGTTCGAGCTCGCGCCGATCGGCAGCGGCATCGCCGGCGCCATGGGCGGAGGATCGGTCGTCGACGGCATCTGGCTGCACCCGTCGCTCGCCGAAACCGGCGCCGCAGCGCTCGCCGAGCGCATCATTTACGGCGATGCGGACCGCGAGGAAGCTGCGGCGATCGATACGCGCTGAGCGGGCGCCCACGAGAGCCTGCCGCGCCCGGTCTGCGCACGGACGAGCGCCGATTCGACGGTGTCGCCCAGGACCGTGAAATGCCCCATCTTGCGGCGCAGCGCGGCATGACGCTTCCCGTAGAGATGCA
>Ga0073928_10008640_pt1 | contig 12712 bp, 14 predicted proteins | sample PaiPotPPA55metaG_FD_76969 | JGI IMG/M metagenome (GOLD analysis project Ga0073928, IMG submission 76969) | Iron sulfur acid spring bacterial and archeal communities from Banff, Canada, to study Microbial Dark Matter (Phase II) - Paint Pots PPA... ...
ACAGCCGGGAAATTTGCTTCACTGCTAACACCGATAAAGACGAAGCGCTCAGCACAAATGGCGATCTTTTTACTGTGCCTGCCTCCGGCACCAGCGCGCCCACGCGTATTACGTTGAATCCAGCCGACGACTGGGGACCCGTGTATTCGCGCGACGGAATGTGGATCGCCTATCGCTCGCAATTGCAACCGGGTTACGAAGCCGATCGCTGGCGTTTAATGCTCTATTCCCGCAAAAACAGAAAAGAAACCAATTTGACTGAAGATTTCGACCGCAGCGTGGAATCCTATGCCTTCGCGCCGGACAGCAAGACGATTTACTTTACCGCCGAAGACCAAGGCGAAATGCCCATCTATTCCATCGCGGCCACGCCGGGCAATTCACCGAAAGTAGTAGTGAATGGAAATTTTAACGACGAATTCGATGTGAGCGGCGACGGTCGCACGCTTGCGTTCGCGCGTACGAGCTTGACCATGCCCGCGGAAATTTTTGCGGCGAATTCGGACGGCCGCGATGTTCGCCAGGTTACGCACGAAAATGCGGCGTTGCTCTCACAGCTCGATCTTGCCAAGCCAGAAGCTTTCTGGTTCGAAGGCGCAGAGAAAACGCAGGTGGAAGGCTTGATGGTCCGGCCGCCGAATTTCGATGTGTCGAAAAAATATCCCGCTTTGCTGCTGGTTCATGGTGGCCCGCAGAACGCTTGGACCGATGCCTGGGGCTATCGTTGGAACCAGCAAGTGATGGCCGCGCCCGGATACGTTGTGCTGGCGATCAACCCGCGTGGCTCAAGTGGATACGGCCAGAAATTTACGGCCGAGGTCAGCCGCGACTGGGGCGGAAAAGCCAACGAAGATCTGATGGACGGCTTGGACGCGGCCATCGCGAAATATCCCTTCATAGACGGCTCGCGCGTGGCAGCGGCGGGCGGTTCTTTTGGCGGATACATGGTCGATTGGATCGCGACGCATACGGGACGTTTCAAATGTTTGATCAGCCACGCGGGGACTTACGACTCCGTCAGCATGAATGCAACCGAGGAACTGTGGTTTCAAGAATGGGAATTTGGCGGCGCGCCGTGGGTAAGTTCCGATTATTACAAGAAGTGGTCACCTAGCGAATTTGCCGCTGCGCTCGGAAAATATAAGACGCCCACGCTCGTAGTAGGCGGCGAGCTGGATTTTCGGGTTCCGTACACGCAAGACCTGGAATTCTTCACCGCCCTGCAGCGCCAAGGCGTGCCGTCGAAACTTCTCATCTTCCCAGACGAAGGACACTGGGTCTTGAAGCCTCAAAACAGCGAGTTGTGGTACAAGACGTTTCTCAACTGGCTCGCCGAATACTTGAAATAGCCAGCGCTGACCCTACCTGCCATCTGGGTCCAACTGGCGGAAATTTATATCGATGCACAATTTTCAGGCAACACTCCCTCAACAATTTCGCTGGTAAGTGGAATACATCAGATAACGATCAAGGCCGCCGGTAAGAAAAACCAGGCACCTGAGATCGAAGTGATGAAAGGCAGCCAGGTCACCCTGGCACGCAGTTTTCGATCAGTGGCCTTGAGCCGCGGAAGCTTCTTGGGGATCCGAACTACTCTGACAAGCCGGTATAAGCCCAGACCTTACGCAAATAGCGATCCAGCTCCGGCACACGAAGAATTTTTAGCAAAATCATAAGCAAGAGTATCCCTGCACTGGTAACCATCACCAGCAGGGCGAGCGCACCCCAAATCCTTTGCCACGGTAAATGGTTCTCGAGCAAAAGCGCGAGCCGGTAACAAACGACGCCGGCTACGATCGAAGCAGCCGTCATTTTCAAGAAGAAAACCACTAGGCTTCCTTCTTCCGGATTTTTCGTCCGCCGGTTCAGCAAAATAAAAAGAACCGCCGTGTAAGCGATGATGCCGACGGAGCTCGCCAGCGCCAAGCCGAGATACTGCATGTGATGCGCCAGCCACCAATAAACCGGAATGTTTAGGGCGGTCATCACTGTGCCAACCACGGCAGGCGTGATAGTGTCGCGCGTCGCATAAAAGCCGCGTGCGAGAATGTATTGCGCGCCCCAGGCGAACATTCCAATCGAAAAATATGCGAGAGTCTGGCCTGTGGCGTAAAGATCGTAGCCATGCATGCGCGTATGGGAAAAAACCAGATTCACGATGGGAACACTCTGCGCGATGGTCAAAGCGGAAATCGGAAGCAGCAGAAATACCAGTCCTTTGAAGGTGGTATTCAAAACGCGATTTAATTCCTCAACTTTCTTTTCCGAATATAGCTGGGCAAGAAACGGAAACGACGCTACGCCGACACCTTGGCCTACCAGCCCGAGGGGCACGCGCATCAAATTTTTCCCATAGCTCAGCCAGGTGATCGAAGCAGCCTGAAGATACGATCCGAAATATCGAATGATCCAATCGTCGGCGAAAGATACTGAAACGGCCAGCATGATAGGCACCGAAAGCTTCAGAAAAAGCCAGAAACCCGAATGCTTCACATCGAAACTCGGCGAAAAGATCGCGCCAGCCCGGTACGCACCATATATTTGAAGCAGAAAATTTCCCGCGATGGCGCCTCCGAGCACGCCAACAGCGAAACCGGTGATCCCAATTCGTGGAGCCAGCAAAATCCCGCCGAGGATAATTCCAATGTTGTAAATCAACGGCGCCAGAGAAGGTATAACAAATTGCCCTTTGGCGTACTGCACCGCGCTTAAAATGCTCCCCTCATAGAAACAAATTTGCGCCGGCAACATCAAGCGTGTGAGGAACACAACGCGGGCGCGTTCGCCGGGGCTGAAGCCGGGAGCGATCCAATTCACAATGTGCGGCGCAAATAGTTCTCCCAGCAGTACGAGGCCGACCAGGACGAAGCCCATCACTGTGATGACGGTGGAAAAAACACGCCAGCCTTCTTCTTCGCGTTTCTCCGCTGCATATTTTGCAAAAACCGGAATGAAGGTGACGCTCAGCGACCCGCCCGCAATCAAATAATTCAAAAAGTCAGGCAGGGTGAAGGCTGCGTTATACGCGTCCGTAATCGCATTCGAGCCCATCTGATGCGCCAGAGTCCAATCGCGAAAAAACCCAAGCACACGGCTCAACAGCACGCTGGTCATTACGATGCCGGTAGCCGCAGCGATGCGGCGATGCATGGTTCCGCTCTCTGAAGCAGTCGTCACGAACGCAATGGTAGATGGTTTGGCGCGTTTGAACTAGGGCGTTAACGCGAGGTGTTTCCGATGCGAAATGATTCGCAGGTCGCGCCCGAGGAATTCTTCAGTCAGGATTATTCCGAGGATCTAAAAGAACTTATTCCAGATTCGCGTCGTGCTCAGCCAACGCGTCCATACCTTCTGGCACACGAATGGGCTCGCGTGGCGGCGTACCGTCCGGTGCAGCCCTCAAATATTGCACTGGCCAGGGGATTGGAAAGCCGAGCTCGCGCGCGATTTGAAGCGGCCAATACGGGTGACGCAGAAATTCGCGAGCCATGATTACAATGTCCGCGCTTTCTTCACGCAAAATCAAGTCCGCTTGGCTTGCGGATGTGATCAAACCGACGGCACCTGTCATTACGTTAGTTTCCTTGCGAATTTCTCGCGCGAACGACACCTGGTACCCAGCCCGTATAGGAATTTTTGCCCCGGGCGCAATGCCGCCCGAGGAACAATCAATCAAGTCCACGCCAAGAGGCGCAATTTTTTCCACCAGGTGGATGGACTGATCCAGATCCCAGCCTCCTTCAATCCAATCCGTTGCAGAAATTCGGACGAAGAGCGGGTAGGCTGCCGGCCACACTTTGCGAACTGCCGCGACGACTTCGCACAAAAGCCGGCAACGATTCTCCAGCGAGCCACCATACGAATCAGTGCGCTTATTAGAAATGGGCGAGAGAAATTCGTGAAGCAGATAGCCATGCGCCGAGTGAATTTCGATAACTTGAAATCCCGCTTGCAGCGCGCGCCCGGCGGCATCGGCGAAAGATTTCACCACGCGCTGAATTCCCTTCTCGTCCAGCGCAACAGGCATGGCGTACGCCTCGGAAAATGGAATAGCGCTGGGCGCTACGGGCTTCCAGCCGCCTTTCGATTCGGGCACCGCTGCATTGCCTTCCCATGGACGAAGCGTGCTGCCTTTGCGTCCGGCATGCGCTAATTGAATTCCCGGGATGGTGCCCTGATCACGAAGGAAACTGGTGATGCGCGCGAGCTGCTCGATGTGCTCTTCTTCATAAATTCCCAAATCTTGCGGACTGATGCGCCCCTCAGCAGATACTGCTGCCGCTTCGGTAAAAATTAGTGAAGCTCCCCCGACAGCCCGGCTCCCTAAATGCACAAGATGCCAATCGCTGGCAAAGCCATCGGTGCTCGAATACTGGCACATGGGAGAGACTACGATACGATTGTGCAGAGTCAGTTCGCGAATGGTGAGTTCGTCAAATAGCATGAATCTCCCCTTGCAATCTTTACGGAGGATTTGACCGGACTACAGAAAACAAGCAATCAATCGTCGCTGTGATGAGTTCTCATATGTTTGTGGTCCGCCACCGGATTGAGCAAGCGGAAAACGTGCACGCCCTGCTCTGGCTCGAATCGATACGCTATGGTCGCATCCGCCGCTTCCGGTTCGCGCGCCAATTCGAGTTCCGGGTTATCGATGATGATGTCGCCCTTGTTGTTAACTCGCAGCTCGCTTCCTACTTGCAGAACGATCTTCGTCTCAGTTCCCTTGGCTTTCATCTCAGTCTCCTGCGGACGACAAACAATCGTGCGCCCAGCGTTGCAGGGTACGGCTCACAAGGTTGGATGAGGAAGCACAGCGAAAGGTGCCAGAAATTACTTCGAGCCCGCTCCGGCAGTCCTTTCGTTTTTCTTATCTGTCTTTTTCGGCGGATCCAGAGCTGGCGGATCGCTGGCGGGAAAAGATTCGAGCGAAGCTTCGTCCACGGGATCCACAACCGGCGGGTCAGGCGGTTGAGAAGCCGGTGCCTTTTTGTCGTCCGTGTGCGAGCTTAGCCCTGCAGCAGAATGCATCACGGTAACCTCGGTTCCACTCGGCGCGGCTCCTGCGCCGCACCTAAAACTTAATTACAAACCCCAGCGTAACCTTCGGACTGTATTGGTAAGTGTTGAAGTAATGCGTCCCAACCATATCGGCTTCAACGCGATAGGCGAAACGCGAGCGAAATCTGATGTCCACTCCTCCGCCAGCCTCATAGGCCGCTGCGTGCTCGTTGCCAAATGCCGTTTGCGGAGTGAAGTGCGAATACCCGCCCAACACATGGGCCCAAAGTTCCAAGCCGCGAGGAGCCGACCACCTGAACCGAGGGCCTCCCATTCCGAGCAACAGCCATCCGCCGGTATTGAACTCGTTTAAGTGGGTGGCGTCAAGTTCGCCGTCCAAACCGATCCAGTCCTTAAGGTAATAGACCATGCTATAGGTGAAGCCATTCGTATTCAGAGTGATTGCGGGCACCTGGTAAAAGCGCAGATATTCATAACCTATATAGGCCTGCCAGCGATAAGTTTCGTAAACGCTCTGGACTTGCTGCGGCGGCTCAGCAATCAGACCGGTAGCGCCCGCCGCTGTGATCCCCGGCGAAGCAGATGGAAGAGCGCCGAAGCCAAACGAGTTCTCGGAAGGCGCGAGCAGAGCGACCTGCGGAAATGCGTCAGATGCCGGCGGATTCACGACGTTTATTTGCGCGTTAACATTTATTGCGAAAAAAAGAATGGCCCCGAATAGGAAAGAAGTGTATCGCATCGCCTATAACCCCCCTCAGCTTGCTAAGACCCCAAGCCCTGCACCCATAATTTGACCGAGAATGGGTAGCCGTGTCTAGCCTAAATTCACCTGACTTGCCGTACCAGGCGTAACGGGTTACGACAACTGGACCGCGAAACCTTCCCAGTGCTCCTGGATTTATAGGGGGATCTGGAGGCTTCCAAAGGACCCGGTCACCATCGGAGAGCAATATGCTTGGCATCGATGATAGGGTAGGTACGCAAAACGAAAGGCAGGGACGGCGATGGCAGGGGTGTACGGGGAGATCAACTCAAAAATCGACTACCGGCGCGTTCTTCGCGAAGCCACAGAGGTCGTAACTCGGACCCTCGCGCGCACCCCGAACAACGCCACTATGCAGGGAATTAACAAGCAACTAGCGGCGATGAAGCGCTGGACCGATAGCGGCCGCAAACCGACCGAGATCGAACGTCGAAACATTGACGTCGGCCTGATCGCCGCGCGCGAACTCTCCGACGAAACCGGCGAAGTCGGCGATCTCGCTAAGAAGCTTTTCGCTTTGAACAATTATTTCGAGGACTGGCCGACGGATGCTGAAGCCGCCAGCGCCACTGACGAGGATTTTTTCGACGAAGACGAGTGATTTCCTCCGCCTCGATCCAAAATTCCGATGCGTTCAACGAAGCCTCCGCCTCCCAACAAAACTTTTCGGCGTAATCCAACGCACATGTCATCAATGATAGTGTAGCTGTGCAAAATGAAAGTGGGACTGCTCGGCCATACAGCGGGCTGCGAAACGGAGACAAAAGCTGAATACGAAGACCCTCTTTTTCATTGGATTAATCTTATGCGCGACCGGAGTAATTTCCCCTCCGCTGGCTCTCGCGCTCGGCTTGCTCTACGGATTATCCTTCGTCCATCCTTTCGAGGCTGATAGCCGTAATCTCTCGAAATTTCTCCTGCAAGCGTCCGTTGTGGGCCTGGGTTTTGGAATGAATTTGGACGAAGTGCTGAGGGCCGGTCGCAGTGGCTTCCTATACACCGCCGCGACTATTTCCTTTGCGCTGATTTTAGGGCTTCTCGCGGGAAGACTTCTGCGCGTGAATCACACCGCCTCAATACTGATCTCAGTCGGCACCGCCATCTGCGGCGGCAGCGCGATTGCCGCCGTCGCGCCAATCGTCGAGGCTAGCGATGAAGAAATTGCAATCTCGCTCGGCACGGTTTTCATTTTGAATTCAGTAGCCCTCTTTGTTTTCCCGCCGCTCGGCTGGGCACTGCACTTGACGCAGCAGCAATTTGGCCTGTGGGCCGCGCTGGCGATCCATGATACGAGCTCGGTCGTCGGAGCCACGGCGCGTTACGGTCCGGTCGCGCTGGTTGTTGGCACCACGGTAAAGCTCACGCGCGCTCTGTGGATCGTGCCGGTTGCCATTGGCGCAGCCATCCTGAAGCGCTCCAAGACTCGAATCCAGTGGCCCTGGTTTATTTTGCTTTTTTGTCTCGCCGCCGTGGTCAACACATACCTGCCCGCACTCTCAAACTTTTGGCACATGTTAAGCAATTTAGGAAAGCTGGGGCTCACCGCAACTCTTTACCTGATAGGAACCGGAATCTCGCGTGCCACTTTGCGCCAAGTCGGCTGGCCTCCGCTGCTGCAAGGCATAATTTTATGGATTCTGGTGGGCGTCACATCCCTGTGCCTAATTTTCGCGGGCTGGATTTCCCTCTGACCGTAGACACCGGCATCCTGCCTGCTCGTTTTTCTGTACAAACCAACACCTTGAAGAGCTTGCCAATCTGCGAATCTTGACTAGCTCTTTTTTTCCTTCTGCTCTTTTAAGAAAATGGCAGACTGTTGATGAGCTTCCTGCGTGAACTCCCAGGCCTTCCTGGCGTGTTCCATGGCCTGTTTGGACTGTTCGTGACCGGTAAAGTGGTCGCCTTTGCCGTGACCCGCCGCTGCGGCCCGATGCGCATGCGCCGCCTGCTCATGAAATTCAGCCGCCCGCTGGTGTGAATCGTTCGCCATATTAGTTCTCCTCAGATTGCGTCTTCAACGTTAGCGCGTGCAAATCGCGATGTCCACCTAAGTCAACGGCCTACGCTATCTTGAACGATCGCATTCACCGGCGGCCCCGGCAAAATCCCCAAATGGACGTAGATTGGCCGAATTAATTCCCGTATCGATTTCAGCCGCGATGCAAACCAAATCGCGCCCGCCATGCAGCAAGCACCGCTCACCATCACCGTACGCGGAGCTCCCATCGCATGCGCCATGGCCCCCGCAAGCAAACTCCCAAAGGGCGCCATGCCAACAAACGCCACCGTATAAAAGCTCATCACGCGCCCTCGTTTGTCCTCATCAACAATCGTCTGGATGATGGTATTGCTCGCCGCCATCTGCTGCATCATCCCGAATCCGCAAAAAAGCATGCATACGAGCGAGAGCCAGAAATTTCTCGACATTCCAAAGAAAATCAGAGCCACTCCAAAGATCGCTGTAGAAATGTAAATCATGCGCCCCAGCCCCAAAACGCTCTTGCGTATCGCAAGCGATAACGCTGAAACCAGCGCGCCAACGCCAACGCCTCCCATCAAAAATCCCAACGTGTGCGGACCACCATTCAAAATCTTCGAAGCAAAAATTGGCATCAGCACCGTAAACGGCCAACCCATCAAGCTCACCAAAGCGAACAAAGTAAGAATCGTCCGAATCGGCGCAAACCCCGCAACATAGTCCCAGCCTTCCCGTAGTTGCACCAACATGGGTGCCGTTGCGCGCGTAATCGCGCTAGGCTTCAGCCGCATCGCAAACAACGACGCTACCACCGCCAGATAGCTAATCCCATCGATCAAGAAACAGGTGCCCTCTCCGGAAATTGCAATCACGATTCCAGCAAGAGACGGCCCCAGCAGCCGCGCCATGTTCACCATCGACGAGTTCAACGCAATCGCGTTCCCCAAATCCTGTTTGTCTTCCACCATTTCCACCAGGAACGCCTGCCGCCCCGGCATATCGAACGCGTTGATCATTCCCTGAAAAACGCTCAACAAAATAATTTCGTGGATGGTGATATGTTTCGTCAATGTAAGAACGGCCAACGCGAACGATTGCAGCATCGCCAAAATCTGCGTGACGAGCAAAACGTTCCGCCGGTTCAGCCGGTCCACCCAAACTCCGGCAAATGGCGCGAGCAGAAACGTCGGTATCTGCCCCGCAAATCCTACGATGCCCAGCAAGAACGCCGAACCCGTCAGTCGGTAAACCAACCAACTGGTCGCCAGCCGCGTCATCCAAGTCCCAATCAGCGAAATACTTTGCCCCCCGAAGAATAACCGAAAATTTCGGTGTCGCAGCGCTCGCCACGCGCGCGAGATCCCAACGTCAGTCTCTGCCGCAGCAATAGTTGAATTGGATTCCGCGCTCATCAGTGTCGAAGTTCTCACATTCTACGATTCTTTCACCCGCCCAGTTGGCACATCGGGAAAAAATTCAGTACTTCTCGCCCGGCGCCAGGTCAGCTCGAGCCAGACCTACCGGTATCGTCTCTTCTCCTGGAAATCTACAATTGTGTCGAGTAAATGAATCGCAGCCCGATCAGTTTGACGCGACGCGCAAGCATCAATAAACTGCTTCGATGTCTCGCCCTCCACACCCCGGCGTAGAAGTGCCGATCCTCAAAACCGAGCGTCTAAAACTCCGCGGCCATCGCCTGGAAGATTTCCTACGTTGCGCCGCGATGTGGGCCGATCCCGAAGTCACGCGTTACATCGGAGGCAAACCCCACACAGAGGAGGAATCTTGGGCGAGATTACTGCGCTACACAGGACACTGGTCCCTGCTAGGTTTCGGTTATTGGGTCGTTGAAGAAAACTCAACTGGCAGTTTCATCGGAGAAGTCGGCTTCGCAGACTACAAGCGCGGTCTCCCAGCGCTCAGCGGCATTCCGGAAATAGGATGGGTCTTCGTCACGAAAGCACGCGGCAAAGGTTACGCCACCGAAGCCGTCCGCGCCGCCGTCACCTGGGGCGACGCGCACTTCCCGTCGCCGCGCACCGCCTGCATCGTCCATCCTGAAAATCTCGCGTCCATCCGCGTCGCGGAAAAATGCGGCTATCGCGAATTCCAGCGCACCACGTACAAATCACATCCCACAATCATGTTCGTCCGCGACTCAAGCGCGCCTCTATGACCAGTGCCTAGCGCTCAACTCGCTGACGCATGCGAAGTATCTTCCACCGGCGTCACTTCACTCGGCACCACGACGTCATTCGGACGCCGCATCAGCCGGCTAAGCTCGAAAATCGCGCTGGATCCGGCATGCCTCACGGCCAAAGAGCTTTCAATCCCGCACGTACACCCCGGACACTCCCGCCGTATCATCGCCACCGACTGCCGCGCGTAAGCCTCCGAAGCCAGAATATTCCCCAAGCTATCCCGCAAAATATTTCCAACTGGTTTCAGCGGGTAACACCCCGTCTGCACGTCGCCATTCGACATCACGAACACCTGCAAGTAACCCAGAACGCAGGGCGGTTCATCCAGCGGCTCATGATTATAATATTTTGTTACGTACTCCACTTCGTATGCCGGACGCTTCAGCTTGTCCCGCAAAAACTTTTCTATTCTTTCCACGTCGTTTCGCTGTGGCCACATCGAATCCAGATCAGCATCCTTCAGGAACGAAAGACTCTTGCTCAAAATGTTGATCTCCACCTCAGCTCCCGCCGCATGAGCCACATCTGCCAGCTCTTCAAGCTCCTCGGCGGAAATTCGATTCAGCGTCACGGAGATAACAACCTGCTTGTCTCGCAGTAATTTAATTCCCTGTATGCCTAAATCAAAATAGCCTTGAATCCCGCGTATATGATCGTTCGTTCCCTTCAGGCCGTCGATGGAAACCGCCACTTTCGTAATCGGCGACGCGTTAATTTCCTTGTGCAGCTTCTTGATCAGCAGCCCATTTGTCTGGACGATAATCTGCCTGAACCGTGAAGTATCCGCCTTCTGCAAAACTTGAAAAAAATCCCGCCTCAGCAGCGGCTCGCCCCCGGTAAAACGCAGCGACCTAATCCCCAGCGCGCCGATCTCGTTGATCAGCTCCACCGCGCGCTCCGTGTTGATGTGGTCTTCCCATCGCGACTTCCAGTAATCGCAGCTGATGCATTTCGCCTGGCAATTTTCCGTCAGCTTCACGTGCGCGGCTATGGGCTTCGCCGTCGACGGCAAAAATCTCGTCGATACCTTGCTCCCCAGCCATACCCGCGGCAGATACAAGCTAGCAAACGCCATCCCGTAGCTCCCCAACAAACGCTGAGCAGCGCCAGCTTAGGACGCTTTTAGCCCTCAGTGTGTCTACCATTTTCTCACGTCTGCGTCCCAGCGGTCCGCCCAAAATTAAAAAATCATCCAGGAACGCTTTCTGGCCAACGTGCCCGAAGGGGCGGCCGTCGCAGGCCCGCCTGGCGTAGTTCACTTGACCCATCCCCGCCTCCAAGCAAACAACAGAGTCATACTGAGTCGGACAGGAGTCTTCCGTCATGGCGCCTGGCCAGGCTTCCGCGAGGCAAATCCTCTCACAAACATTTCCGGGCGATGCTCTGGTTCCGTATACGTTTATGAGGGGAGTCCAAAAACTTGCTCCAGGCTCGGCAACTCGCTTGAACCAACTGAAAACAGGCCAATGTGGATTCTGGGCTGTGATTTTCACACCCGGCTATCAGCCGATTGCCACGATGGTCCAGATCACCGGAGAGTCGGTCCGTTAGTTCGTTCCCCAAAATGGGATTTCTGCTTCCGAGTACTAGCCCGTTCACACACACAGGTCCTTGAATTTCCAGAAACAGCGTGCTAGGTTTCCCCGTGATCATTACTAAAAAGGTTGAAACAGAGCATTCAGAGCGAAGGCTTGACGCGGCTATATTGGCGGCGACCACCACACGGATGGGCAGCGTTAACTTTGCTCTCTCGCTCCGAATGGGTTCCATTCTTCGCCATCCGCACCCCAGCCCAATTTCTAATCGCGAACTGACGATGCGACGAGCACTGGCATCCCGAGCGGGCAGCGCGACGCGAGGGATCTGTTTTGCGCTTTCTAATGGCGAACTCGATTTATTGGAACGGAATGTAGATCGTTGCAAACAAACGAAACCGACTCGTTGTAATCGCAAACTTTCGATCTGTAATCCATCAATTCCCGGCAAAAAAACGCTGCAAAATTCCAAAAATCTGGCGAATATTTGCAAGTGGTCTAGACCACTTCTAACCGCTTCTGACCCACAAACAGAAATCGCCGTCACTCCCAGAAAACAATCACTGGAAAAAATTCTAACCGGGGCTAGAATTGCATTTAGCCACCCAACCGCTCCGCCCTTAAAATCCACCCAAAAGAGGACGAATGCCCCCACAGAGAATAAATTCTGAAACGACAGAAAGCCTGTCCGCGCGACAGGCCGAAAGCACCGGCTTCGTTTACATTGCCGCCGCCATCGCTGCTCTGGGCGGCCTGCTCTTCGGTTACGATACGGGCGTAATTTCCGGGGCCCTGATTTTCATCCAAAAAAGTTTCGCGCTCTCAACGTTCCACCAGGAATTGGTAGTGAGCGTAGTTCTAGTGGGCGCCGCCGTCGGCTCGCTTGGCGGCGGCAATTTGGCCGACCACATTGGCCGCAAAACAAATCTTCTGATCACCTCTGTAATTTTTATCCTCGGCGCGATTATCTGTGCCGCCGCCGGATCCGAAATCACTCTGATTGTGGGACGGACCATCGTCGGCCTGGGCATCGGCTTGGCCAGCTCCACGGTGCCACTTTATATTTCAGAAGTATCGCCCGCCAAAGCACGCGGCTGGCAAGTTTCCCTTTTCCAACTGGCCATCACGATCGGCATCCTGGCCGCCTACCTGGTGGATTATGCCTTCGCTCAGTCCGAGCAATGGCGTTGGATGCTGGGGCTCGCTGTAGTTC
>Ga0073928_10008641_pt1 | contig 12711 bp, 8 predicted proteins | sample PaiPotPPA55metaG_FD_76969 | JGI IMG/M metagenome (GOLD analysis project Ga0073928, IMG submission 76969) | Iron sulfur acid spring bacterial and archeal communities from Banff, Canada, to study Microbial Dark Matter (Phase II) - Paint Pots PPA... ...
GCACCAAACGGACCCTCGTTCACACCATTGCCCTTCCGGGAATTCCGTCGATCGCAAACGGTTTGAGCGCCACCGTTTCGCGTGATGGCAGGAGTTACGCGTATCAATACCATCCGGCAATTTCGACGGAGTATTTGGTGGAAGGACTTCGCTGATCGCTCGCTGACCGCCGGATCAAGCAAATCATGCAGGCCTCCCGTAGTGGTATAGCTTGCAATGCGGCAACTCCGTCTACAGCATCGGCCCCCGCTTGTTTGCTATTTTGCTCGAATAGACTCTTTTCCAGCGCGAGTGCATAAATGTGCCTTAGCGCCACGTGTGTGGCGCTAGGGTTGTCGCAGGTCGGTCAAAAGGAGACCTACAATGTTCGCAGCAATCGCGGCGGTACTCTTGGTACTGTGGCTACTGGGATTTTTCGCATTTCACGTGACGGTCGGATTCATTCACCTTTTGCTGGTGCTGGCCGTGATATCGCTCGTTTATCATTTCGTGGCGGGACGTTCAGCGAGCGTTTAGGAGGGCGCGCCGCGCCGCAAAAGCCCGGCTGGGGCGAAAGCGTGCACTGGTGCCATCGCGCAGGGCGAGTCGCTTCGGGTGACGCCGCGCTCGCCTGCGCGAACTACGAGGTCTCGTTTTATCCCTATGCGGGGCGGCAGTACTAATCAGTTCGCCTGCCGTAACTTTGCGACAGCTCATCCGCCTCTAGCTCCGGGGCGTTCCGCAACTCAGCAATATCGGGACGGGATTTAGGGTCTTCGCTGTATGGCACACCCCCTAAGAGGCGATTAGGATGCTCGGGGTTTGTGGATTCCAAGCGTCAACCTGCCCCCCGGGAACGCGGAAACTCTCCGAGAAGCGCGGCGTCCGCTTAGGAATCTGGGCTACTCGTGCCCATCTTTGGGCTGAAGCGCCGCGCTGGGCGCCAGTTCAGGTATATGCGGGAATTGGAAGTAAAGATGCAACCGCGCTGACTACACAAACATGTACAAACACTTCTTCGGACTGCGCGAAAATCCCTTCAATGTGAATCCTGACCCCCGGTATCTGTTTCTGACACCGCAGACGAAACAGGCGCTCGACGAGATGTTCGATGGCATTCGGTCTCGCAAGGGCCTGATGCTGCTTACGGGCGAAGTCGGGACGGGCAAGACGACGCTGATCAACCGCTTGCTGGACTTGCTGCACCAAGAGCGCACGCCCACCGCATTCATTTTCAACTCGCACCTAGAAACCAGCCATCTCTTTGATTTCATAATGGCGGATTTTGGAATCGCGTTCGACTCGCAGCTGAAGGGCAACGCGCTCATGCGCCTGAATCAGTGGTTGATCGACCGCTTCCGCGCGGGCGAAACCCCCGTGCTGATCGTGGATGAAGCGCAAGGGCTGCCGATCCATTTGTTCGAAGAGATTCGAATGCTGTTGAACCTGGAGACTTGCAACGAAAAGCTGCTGCAAATCGTACTTTCCGGCCAGCCGGAGCTGCAAGAGCGGCTCAAGCGACCCGATCTGCGCCAGCTGAAGCAGCGGATCACGCTGCGATGCAGGACTTCCGCGCTTACTGGTGAGGAGATTCCGCAATACGTCGAGTCGCGATTGCAGCTCGCCGGCGCCGGAAGCAAACCGGTGTTTGCGCCCGAAGCCATGGACGCCGTGCACTTTTATTCGCGCGGGATCCCGCGCGTCGTAAATCTTCTTTGCGAGCACGCGCTTATCAATGCGTATGCGGAGCAGGTGCGGCCTGTGCCGGCGCGCATTATCGAAGAGATCGCGCGGGAATTTCAGTTCGACGACGTCAAGCCGCTCGGCCGGGCCGTCGATTCGGCCAACACACCGAGCGCCAGCTCGATTGCTCCGCAATCGATTTTCGCGAGCGGACTGGTTCACACGCCAGCGCCGACTCGGCCGCTAGTCTGCCCCGAACAATATGATGGCGCTTCGACGAACAGCGGACCTGTTTCCTTTGCTGCTGACGCGTTTGCTTCTGATGTCAGCAGCCAACTGATCGCTGAATTAGCATTGGAACGGGCGCCGCTCGCGAACCCTCCTCGCCTTCATGTGGTCGAAGCGAAAAAGAAGTTTGGCCCTGTGCGAGCGTCTGGTCATCGCCGAGCATTCAGTCCGCAGACACCCGCGCACCCCACGCCTGCTGCTAACACATCCAAATCGACTTCTGTTACCTCGCGACGAATCACGCTTCTTGCGCTGTGTGTTTCGGTGGCTCGATCAAGCACAGCATGGAAGGATCGTTTCTTGTCCGCAGCTCGCTCGCCTGCTCGCAGCCAAATGACTGCGAATTTGGTTCAGCGGCTGAGACGATCACTTAGTACAGCGAGGGCGGCTTACGTGTGGTGCGTGGCTCGAACGAACAAAACTCTAGCTTTCCTCGGCTTCGGAGATTGGCCGCGGGTGAAAGCGTCTGCGTATCAATGGTTGCGGCAGCCATGCGATCCGGTCCATTGGTTACAGCGAGGGTGGGATCCAGTGCATTGGCGCTTGCCAGATTCACTTCAGTTTGAAGCGCGGCGCAAGCTTAGTCATAAGAAAACGTAATTTCAGCGCGCGCTCCGTGACGACTTCCCCTTCCCAAACATTGCAAACCGGGTGCTGAGTTCGCTGACGCTTGCCCATCGAGTACTGCCCAGCAACAGCGCCGGGCACCCGACGCGGCGACGTCTTCCATGAAAATCTCTGACGAGCCGGCGGGACTTTGGAGGTCTAGGTCTGGTCGATGAGGCGGTGGTGGATGGCGTAGAGGGCTAGCTCAAGGCGATCGGAAACGCCGAGCTTGTCGAAAATATTATGCAGGTGGTTCTTCACCGTCTGCTCGCTGATGAAGAGTTTTTCTCCGATTTCGCGGTTGCGGAAGCCTTGCGCAACGAGCTGCACGATTTCTTTCTCGCGGTCGCTGAGCAGAGGCTTTTCGCGGCGCTGACCGGATTCGGCGGACTTCTTGAACGCGTCGATCACTTCGGCGGTCATGCGATTGTCAAGCCAGATTTCGCCGTCGGAAACTTTGCGGATGCTCTTTAGCAGCAGGTCGCTGGCGGATTGCTTGAGGACCACGCCGCGCGCGCCCAGGCGCATGGCGCGGACGACGTCACGGTCGTCCTCGGCGGCCGTGAGCACGATGACGCGCGTGCCGAGCGAATCGAAGTTCACTTCTTCCAGCACGCCCAAGCCGTCTTTTTCGGGCATGCGCAAATCGAGCAGGAGAATGTCGGGCTTCAACTTGGCGAGCATTTTGACGCACTCGTTGCCGTTCGAAGCTTCGCCCACGATCTGCACGTCATCGGCAGCTTCGAGAAGTTTGCGGAGACCATCGCGAAAGATAGCGTGGTCGTCCGCGACCAGGATTCGAATCACCTGTTTCGCTTTCGTCATGTTAACTCAATGGAATTTCGATGGTTAGACGCGCCCCGTGCCCGGGATTCGATTCAACCGTCAGCGTTCCCCCCACGCTTCGTGTTCGTTCCTTAATCGAAATTGGCCCGAGACGCAGCCGGTCCAGCTCCTCGCTCGTGAAGCGACCCGAGAAACTGAAGCCCCGGCCATTGTCATCGACGGCGAGAAACACTTTCGCCTCGTCTTGTCCTAGTTTTACCACGACGTGGCTGGCCTTCGCATGCTTTTTTATGTTGTTGAGTGACTCACGATATATCTGGAAGAGATCGCGGCAAATGCGGTCGGGGAGGCGCAAATTGCGGTCGTCAATGAAAAGGTCCAGCCCCAGCCCCGATTCGTTGCGGAAACGCTCGGCAAACCCTAGCATCAACTCCTTCATGTCCGCACTCTCCACGCGCAGCGGGCGAAGATCGGTGACCATGCGGCGAAGCTCGTCGCTTTCCTGCTGCACGGTATTTTGGAGGTTTGCAAGCTCGGCTTCGGCCTGCTCAGGCTTCTGCGGGAGCTTGCGACGCAATACCTCGAGCTGAATTTTCAAACTAAGCAGCGTTTGCAGAATGCCGTCGTGTAGATCTCGCGAGATTCGGCTGCGCTCCGATTCCACGGCGCGCGCCCTGAGATTGCGGAGTAGAAAGACGTTTTCGAGCGGAGGTCCGAGGTGGCGAATGATTTGTTCGAGCCAGCGAAGGTCGCCGCTTGAGAATCGCTTGCGCGGGTTGACGAGAAGGACGCGGCCTGCCGGGCGTCCGCCGGATTCGATGGTTACAGCGAGCAGCGAGCGAGCGCGGAATTCTTCACGCGTCGATGCCGGAGGAACGGGAATCGTGCGAAACGCTTCGCCGGTGCGGCGATCCCATCCGAAGCCGTTGGCTCGATCGTCGTGAAACTCCCAGCACAGCGACGACTCAAGCGAGTCGACGAGAAAGGTGTCGGCCCGGAGAAGCGGAAGGGTTTCGGGCCCCGGGGGCTCGCGGTCGTTGGCTCGTACTTTCCAGACGAACAACCGCTCGAGTTCCTCGTCGCGAATGGCCAGGCAGGCTTGTTCGCATTCGAATGCGAGCGCAAGCTCTCCAAGCGCCTGGCGCACGGACTCCGTCAAACCGTGGTCGAACTGAAGAAGGCGGGCGAGTTTCTCGAGGAATTGCTGCCGCGACAGATGCTCCCGTTCTCGCGCTCCGAGAAAACCCATGCCAAGGCCTGAAACCAAGGTGCCGAAGCCGATCACGGCCCAATGCCCTGCCGCTGGCCACGCGAATGCGTCCTTCCAAGCCACTTGCAAAACCACTCCCACGGTAGCGGCAGAGACCAGAATTAGAATGGCCCGCTCGTTTCCGCGGGTCGCCAGTGAAAACACGACGAACAGGAATAGAAACCAGAAGGCGAAGACGGTAGGTGTCAGGAACAGAAAGGTGACGAGAACAACGCAATCCGCCGCCAGCGGAATTCCGATCGGTCCACCGCTTAGCAAACGCCCGATGAGCACGTCGGCCAAGCCGACGAGCAAGTAACAAGCAAGAAACAGGACCGCGCCGCGGCGGGCGGGCGCTCCGGCGGTTTCGATTAATGCCACGAGCGCGAGCGCAATAAGGATTACGCGCGCCAGAGTGACCTGACGCTCGAGGTAAATGCGTTCGGTGCTTTCGAGAGGCATTGTGCGGGCTAATTACACCTCGAAGTCTACAAGCTCGCGACTCGGAGGAGCGACCGGGAGCGATGAAGTGTCATCTTCTGGTAATCGTTCTGATAGTTGGCGCCTTGTGGCGGCGAGCTGTGGATATTGAGGCGAAAGTCGTAACAGATGGGATTGACAGCGGGTGCATAATCGTTCGAAGAGATTACAGCACCGGATATTCAAGAGGCCAAGCGGCTTGACGCAGCGATATACGCGGAGAGAGGTCGGACGCATCCTGGGATTGGATGCGCGGCGTCTTCGCTACTGGGAACGGCTGCGGCTGGTGCGCCCTCAAGCGCGGTGGGGCGAGCGATTTTACAGCTTCGGGGACCTTGTTGCTCTTCAGTCAATTCAGCGCTTAACGCAAAAGAATATTCCAGCACGACGGCTTCGGCGGGCGGTCACATTGCTGGAGCAGCAGTTCGGCGGCTCTCCGCTGTCCGTTCACGAATTGCGCTTGGTGGATCAGGGACGCGAAGTCGTGGTGATACCTCCAGGAATGGCGCGGCCGTTCAACCCGCTGAAGCGCCAATGGGTTCTCCATTTCGACGGAATGCCCGGCGCGGCGAAGTTGCGCTCGATGCTGGGCCAGACGGCCGAGCAGCTTTTCGAGACTGCGCTGCAATGCGAGTTGTATTCGGATTCGCTTCCGCAAGCGGTTGAGATCTATCGCCGAGTCGTCGCGCTGGCGCCCGACTGGATCGAGGCGCACATAAACCTCGGCGTCGCGCACTATCAGATGGGGCAGCTGGAGCACGCGCGCGCCGCGTTCCGTTCGGCGGTGGAGCTCGATCCGTCGAACGGGATTTCACTTTACAATCTCGGATGCGTGCTCGAGGAAATCGGCGAAGTGGATGAGGCGATCACTCAGCTGCGCAACGCCGCGCGCATCATGCCCGCTCACGCGGACGTCCACTTTAATCTTGCACTCGCCTACGAAAAGGGCGGTGAGCGCCGATTGGCCCGCGAGCAATGGGGGCTTTATCTGCGCTACGCGCCGTACGGTCCCTGGGCGGAACAAGCGCGCGCGCGCCTGAAGTCTCACGCTTCTCGCAGCAAGCGCTCACGTCCGATTCCCTTTCCGCGCAAAGCCCGCTAATCTAACTCGCCTCGTCAAGCTCTCAAAGCTGCGGCGCCGGCACTACGCCGATCTCGTTGCGCGTGCTATCATTTTCTCCTGGTGGTGAGCGTAGCTCAGCTGGTAGAGCATCGGTCTGTGGCACCGAGGGTCGTGGGTTCAAATCCCATCGCTCACCCCAACTGAAATCCCCTTGCCACTGGTTCCGATTTGGACTCACCTGCGCCCGTTCAAAATTCCCCACACCTTTCGCCACACGCCTCAATCTGATGTAGACTCCCTCGCGTATCGCAATCATTCGTGATTGCTTGTGATGGAGTTGTTGTGATTCACACTGGGCGGCACTTTCTTCAGATACCGGGACCGACGAACGTACCCGATCGCGTTCAACGTGCTATCGATCAACCCGTGATTGACCACCGCGGTCCCGAGTTTGCAAAACTCGCAGCGGGGGTTCTTGAAGGTCTGCGCCCGATCTTTCAAACACGCGGACCTGTGGTTATTTATCCGGCTTCGGGCAGCGGGGCGTGGGAAGCAGCTATCGTCAACACGCTCTCGCCCGGCGATCGGGTGCTGATGTTCGAGACGGGCCACTTTTCAAATCTGTGGCGTCAGGTGACTGAAAATTTCGGCATCCAGGTCGAATACCTCCCGGGCAGCTGGAGGCACGGCGTTGTGCCTGCCGAGATCGAAGCGCGTCTAGCGGGCGATAAAGCTCACAACTTGAAAGCTGTGATCGTAGTTCACAGTGAAACCTCGACAGGCGTCACCAGCCGGATCTCTGAAATTCGAAGCGCCATGGATCGCGCTCGCCATCCGGCGCTTCTGATCATCGATGCGATTTCTTCCCTAGGTTCTATCGATTTTCGTCAGGATGAATGGGGAGTGGACGTTACGGTAGCCGGGTCACAGAAAGGCCTGATGCTTCCGCCCGGCCTTAGCTTCAATGCCATCTCGGAAAAAGCGCTCGCCGCGAATAAGACGGCCAAGTTGCCGAGGTCGTATTGGGACTGGCAGCAGATGCTTGCGCCGAATCGCGATGGCTTCTTTCCGTTTACGCCAGCTACGAATCTCCTGTTTGGCTTGCGCGAGGCGCTGCACGTGATCGAGGAAGAGGGCCTGCCAAATGTCTTCCGGCGACATCAGAGACATGGAGAAGCCACTCGCGCAGCCGTTCGTGCATGGGGTCTCGAAATTCTCTGCGAAGAACCGCGAGAGTATTCGAACTCACTCACTGCTGTTCTGATGCCTGAAGGACACAACGCCGATAATCTGCGGAAGGTTATTCTCGAACATTTCGATATGTCGCTCGGCGCCGGGCTATCAAAACTTGCCGGCAAAGTTTTTCGCATCGGCCACCTTGGCAGCTTCAACGATCTAATGCTTGCGGGAACGCTGAGCGGAGTCGAGATGGGCCTGCGACTGGCGGCTGTGCCTCACAAAGATGGCGGTGTTGCCGCCGCTCTCGATTCCCTGGCTCCCGCTGAAAGAATTGGTCAAGCCGTTCCATCACTCAAGTGATGCGTTACCGGCTCTTGTTCCGAAAACAACTTCGCACGCGCGGAGGATGCAGATGCACGATGAAGTGAACTCGACTGCTCGCCGGCCCAGGGTATTTTCCGCAACAACCAACGTGCTGATTCTGATCTGCCTGATGTACGGGATCACCTACATAGATCGCGTAAACGTAAGCACGGCTTCCGCTGCGTTCAAACAAGAACTCCACCTTTCGAATACGCAGGTCGGCCTCGTGTTCTCGGCTTTCGCCTATCCTTACTTGCTCTTTCAAGTGATCGGAGGATGGGTGAGCGACCGCTTCGGCGCGCGGCGGGCGCTTACGATTTCGGCGGCAATTTGGGCCTCGGCGACATTGCTCACGGGCCTGGTCACAAGCCTGACCACGATGATTGTGGCCCGCGTCATGCTCGGCTTCGGCGAGGGCGCTACCTTTCCCACGGCCACGCGAGCCATGAGCGACTGGACGCCGCCCGGCAAACGCGCGTTTGCCCAAGGCATCACACATTCTTGCGCGAGGCTGGGCAACGCGATCACGCCGCCGCTGGTGGTTTGGTTGATGGCCTTAGTCACCTGGAGAGGCTCGTTCGTCATCCTGGGAATCATCAGCATGGCCTGGGCTGTGGCCTGGGGCTTTTATTTCCGGGACAATCCGGGAGATCATCCGGTCATCACGCAGCAAGAGCTTGATACACTGCCGCGCTATGCCACTCGGGCGGAGAAAAAGAAAGACCCGGTGCCCTGGCTGCTGCTCTGGCGCCGCATGTTGCCTGTTACAATCGTTTACTTCTGCTACGGTTGGACTCTTTGGCTCTATCTTGCGTGGATCCCGCAGTTCTTTCTTCACAGCTATAAGCTGGACCTGAAAAACTCGGCGCTATTTTCAGCCGGCGTTTTTTTCGCCGGCGTCGTGGGCGACACGCTGGGCGGCGTGATGAGCGATCGCGTCTTCGAGAAAACGCGCAGTCGCGACAAAGCGCGGCGCAATCTTGTGGTTTTCGGATTCCTCTGTTCCCTGGCTTTCATGGTACCGATCGTATTCACGCACAACCTGACGTTGGCAGCCATCTGCTTGAGCCTGGCGTTTTTCTTCGCGGAGTTCACGATTGGACCGATGTGGGCCATTCCGATGGACATCGCCCCGAAGTTTTCCGGTTCCGCGAGCGGCCTGATGAACACGGGATCGGCCCTGGCCGCGATTCTCTCCCCAATTGTTTTCGGCTACGTGATCGACAAAACTGGAAATTGGGAGCTGCCCTTTATTGGCAGTATCGGTCTGCTGTTCGTCGGCTCGATCCTGGCATTCTGGATGAAGCCGGACAAGGAGCTTGGCGACGTGAAGCCGGTCATAAGTCCCGCGGGAAATGCACACAGATAACGCATTGCACTCCATCGAACCGCTGGCGCAAAGCTCGCACGCGAAGCCCGTCGATTCTTTTTCGCAAGCGCTAGAACTCGAGCAGGAGCTGAAGCTTACAGTGCGCGGCGAAGTACGCTTCGATCGCGGGAGTCGCGCACTCTATGCCTCGGATGCATCGAACTACCGCCAGATCCCCATCGGCCTGGTTGTCCCACGCGATTCCAGTGATGTAGTCGCCGCGGTGGCTGCGTGCAGAGAATTCCGCGCTCCCGTTCTTCCCCGGGGCGCGGGCACAAGCCTGGCCGGGCAATCTTGCAATGTCGCCGTCGTTTTGGATTTCACCAAGTACATGAATCAGATTCTCGAGCTCAATGTCGAGCAAAAATACGCTTGCGTCCAACCCGGCGTCGTTCTCGATACGTTACGGGACCGCGCCGAAGTTCATCAGCTCACTTTTGCGCCCGACCCTTCGACTCACAATCGCTGCACGATCGGCGGGATGATCGGCAACAACTCCTGCGGCACGCATTCTCTCCTGGGCGGCAAGACCGTCGACAACGTCGAGGAGTTGAGAATTCTCTTGTATGACGGCACGCAAATCACTGTGGCTCCCGCATCCGACTCCGAATTGGAACGCATCATTCGCGAAGGTGGCCGTCGCGGCGAGATTTACGCCAAGCTGCGAACCATTCGGGACCAGTACGCTGCCCTCATTCGCGCGCGTTTTCCCCGCATTCCTCGCCGCGTATCCGGTTACAACCTCGACGAACTCCTTCCGGAAAATGGTTTTAACGTTGCCCACGCTCTCGTCGGCACCGAAGGCACTTGCGTGACCGTGCTGGAGGCAAAGCTCAAGTTAATTCACAGTCCCCCACGTCGTGTGCTCGTCGGATTCGGTTACGAGGATGCTTTCCTCGCCGCGGACCATGTCACCGAGATTCTGAATTTTCATCCCATCGGCCTCGAAGGATTCGAAGGAACCATGGTGGACGGTCTCCGGAAAAAAGGCGCTCCGAACCTCGATCTGCTTCCCGAAGGCCGCGGCTACTTGCTCGTCGAATTCGGTTCCGATGATGCCGGCCAAACTCAAGAGACCGCTCGCAAGCTAATCGAGTATATGAAGCGCCTGCCGGGCGCACCTACATCGCGGCTTTACACGAAACAGGAAGCGCGGGCCGTGTGGCAGATTCGCGAAGCAGGTCCGCGCGCTTCTGCATTCGCGCCCGGCGCGGCGCCGCAATGGGACGGCTGGGACGATTCCGCGGTTGCGCCTGAAAAGCTGGGCCCGTACCTGCGGGATCTTCGCGCGCTGCTGAACGAGTTCAACTATCAGGGCGCTTTCTACGGCCACTTCGGGCATGGATGCGTCCACCTGCGAGTGAGCTTCGACCTCGAAAGCGAAAACGGAATCCGCAAATACAGCGAATTCATCGATCGCGCCGCCGACCTGGTGATCTCCTACGGCGGCTCGCTTTCCGGTGAGCATGGCGATGGCCAATCAAGGGCGGCTTTGCTTCCGAAAATGTTCGGTCCCGAGCTGATGAAAGCTTTTGGCGAATTCAAGTCCGCCTGGGATCCATCGAACGGGATGAACCCTCACAAAGTGATTGATCCATACCTTCCAACAGAAAATCTTCGATTGGGCGCGGACTACAAACCCCTCCAGCCCGCCACGCATTTCAAATTTCCCGAAGACGACGGCTCCTTCGCCAAAGCCGCGCAGCGATGTATCGGCGTCGGTGCGTGCCGCAAAAACGATACCGGTTCGATGTGCCCCAGCTACATGGTGACTCTCGAGGAAGAGCACAGCACGCGCGGCCGCGCTCACATGCTCTTCGAGCTGCTCCAGGGAGAGATCATCCGCGAGGGCTGGCAGAATCAACAGGTTAAGAAAGCCCTCGATCTTTGCCTCGCGTGCAAAGCCTGCAAGTCTGAATGCCCCGCGAACGTTGACATCGCGACGTACAAGGCCGAATTTCTATCCCACTACTACGAAACAAATCGCCGCCCCCTGTTCGCCCACGCCTTCGGCAGGATCGACGAATGGCTGCAAATCGCTTCGCTCGCTCCACGTGTCGCGAACTTCTTGAGTCACGCGCCGGGTTTCAGTCACATTATGCGAAGCGCACTACGACTTGCTCCTGAGCGCAAGATTCCCAGCCTCGCGCCAGCAAGCTTCCTGAAGTCAGTTCGAGAAAATCGCGGCGGATCGTCGACCCGACCTGCACGAACAGGCGCCCGTGAGGTCATCTTGTGGGTGGACACTTTCAATAACCACTTTCATCCCGAAACTGTCCAAGCGGCACTCGAAGTCCTCGCGCGCGCTGGCTTTGCTGTGACGATTCCTTCCCGGCGGCCCTGCTGCGGCCGCCCGCTCTACGATTTCGGCATGCTCGAGAAAGCCAAGCAATACCTCGAGCGCATCTTCGAAGTGTTCGGGCAACCCATCGATGCCGGCACACCGATCGTCGTTCTCGAGCCGAGCTGCGCTTCTGTATTCCGTGACGAATTGCAAAACTTGTTCCCCGATCGTCCGCGCGCCGCACGCCTACGCAGCCAGACGTTTCTTCTGAGTGAATTCCTCGAGCGTCACGCTCCCAATTACGAACCCCCTGGACTTGCGCGGAAAGTCCTGCTGCACGGGCACTGCCATCAGAAAGCGCTTATGAAAATGACGGATGCTGAATCACTGCTACGAAAGATGGGCGCGGAGTTGCAATCAGTTGACTCGGGATGCTGCGGAATGGCAGGGCCGTTTGGCTTCGAACGTGAAAAATACTCCGTCGCGCAGGCCGCCGGCGAGCGCGCGCTGTTGCCGGCCGTGCGCCAATGTTCAGCGGATACGCTCATCGTCTCCGACGGATTCAGCTGCCGCGAACAAATCTTCCAGTCCACGGGCCGCCGCGCCCTCCACCTGGCTGAAGTAATCGAGTTCGCAGGCAGATCGTCTTCGCTTCCATCGCACACTTTCCAAAAATGAGGTGAATCCCGTGTCGCGCTGTCAGGTTAGCTGAGGTCCGCGCGAGTACCTGCGTCCGAAAGTCGACGCGCATGAGGAGCGACTGAAGCGATTAAGTGGTTGCTTGCCGGGATGAAATGGGATTGGAGGCGACCGACCAACGGAAGAATCGTCGGTCGCAGCTCACGCAGCGAAACGGCCTCACCCAAGCCATTGTTAGGATTGTTCGCTCGATGATTCCCTGACGCCTTGATCGACGGATTTGGTCACCGTGGCACGCCGGACAACTTATCATTGCGAATCTCCTCGCTTCGTACCCGCATTCCAATAGCCAGACATTTTTCTGCTAGGGGGGTTCCTGTGTCTGTTCAATTTTATACACAGGCATATCCGGAGTTTGTGAACGTGGAGACCGGATATTTGGCCCCATCTGGGGGGAGATCCGCAGTTGTACCTCTGCGCAACTTCGTTGAATTCAGAGACTGAAATCAAATTGCAAGAGTGTTCACAATGGGACAGACGCCCACCCACAATGTGACTAAGCTCGCGCTTGAACGGTGCTCCCGACACGCGATGTCTCGCGACGCACCACGGGAGAACCAGGGCGCAGATGATGTCGCGCTCAACGTTAAGGAGATGAAAATGCTTGGGATAATCGCCGCAGTTCTGATCGTTCTTTGGTTACTTGGCTTTTTCGCATTTCACGTAACATCCGGCCTCCTTCA
>Ga0073928_10008643_pt1 | contig 12711 bp, 17 predicted proteins | sample PaiPotPPA55metaG_FD_76969 | JGI IMG/M metagenome (GOLD analysis project Ga0073928, IMG submission 76969) | Iron sulfur acid spring bacterial and archeal communities from Banff, Canada, to study Microbial Dark Matter (Phase II) - Paint Pots PPA... ...
CACGAGCCGCGCTGGTTTTATCGCTGCAACCGTTCAACGCCGCTCAGCTACTTGTGCGGGTCGAACGGGAGCACCGAGATGACCGAGACCGACAGTTTTAAGCTTGCGGCGCAATTCGACCACTTGCCCGATGATGCCATTGTGACCGGCAAGACCGCCGCCATCATTCTTGGCAGGGCCATCACTGAACAGACTTTGCGGCGAAATCCGCCGATCCCCCGCCGACAAATTACGCAACGCCGGTATGGTTTCCGCGTCGGCGATCTTCGTGCATTGATCCGCGGCGAGGTGCAGCCGGCTGCCGCCTAAAGAAAACCCCCGCGCGTTGGCTGCGCAGGGGCCAGGAGCAGTGAGAAAAAAACAGCACGCGCGTTATCTATCTCGCCGTTCCCGCCGATGCAAGCCCGCGCGGTCCCCTTAACGAAAGGAGATCGCGACATGAAATCTTTTACCACTGAGAACGGGCAGCTTAAAAGTAGCAGGCCGCGATTTTTTAGCATTGCCACGCTGGGCGGCCGCGCCGGAAATGCTCGGTGTTGTGCAAATTGCGGGCGGCCAATCAATCCGAAACGTAACAGCCGACGCCAGCGGTATTGCAATTATCGCTGCCGCGACGCGGCCCGTAGGGCGCGCAATTTTGTCGAGCGCTACCCCACCCAAGCGATCCCACGATCAGTTGAAAATCGGTCTTTAATTTCAACGGCCTGCAATGGCGATTTTGCCGACCGAGGCTATTCGATTAGTGGCCCGCTCGAGGTCATTGCAAGCGAAATCATCGCCGGTTGGGATTGGGAGTCAATTGTCAGCCTGGATGGCGTCCGTTGCAAGGTCGCACAACTCGTATCGAGGCGGACACATGAGCGCCAGTAACGGGCAGATGCCGCTCGATCTTCACGACAGGCCGATTGCATTGCGCGCGCAGTACGAGAGCGTGAGGCGCGCCGAAAAAGCGGAGAGCGTGCGGAAGTCCCGAACGCCGCCGTTACGTAACGGCGAGGACTGCGATACGCTCGTGCCGTCACCTCCGACGCACAGCCGCAACGCTGGCCGCTTTCTCGCCGCTGGCATTCTCGGCACGGCCGGCCTCGGTCTGGCAGCGATCGGCGCGGTTGCAACAGTCAGCTACAGTCTGGAAACCACCGGCAATTTGATGGCCGCGCTCGCCGGCGCTGCCGATGCCGTGGCGCTTATCCTACCGGCCGCGGCTTGTTCGCTGTGGACAGTACGGCGCCGGCTGTTGGCGGCAGTCGCCTGGTGCCTGTGGATGGCCGCGACCGCCATCACGGCAGCGAATATTGCCGGGTTCATCGGGCAACATACGGATTCGTTTCTCGCCGGCCGTGAAGTCGCGTCGACCGAACGAACACTCGTTCTCGAGCGCCTTGGCCGCTTGCGCGCTGAGCGAGGAAAGATCAGCGAAACGCGGCCGATCGGCGCCATCGCCGTCGCTATTCAAAACAGCCGGGCTGCGGATCTCGAGGCGCTGCGCACAGCGCGTGCGATTGCCCAACGCCGCGACGCGATCGACACCGAATTGACCGGCCTAGAGACGCGGATCACCACGCTGCCGGCCGTCTCTTCGATCGATCCGTCCGCCACCGTGCTCGCTGAAATTCTGCGACTGCCATCAGAATTTGACCTGCGCCGCATTCGGCTCGCGATCCTGCTTTTATTGCCGCTGACTAGCGGTTTGCTGATCGCGATGGCGTTGGCAATCGGGGCCCGAACGGAGCGCTACCAATGACGGCGCTCAATTGGTCAAAAGTCAGTGCGCGCAATCGAATGCGCCAGCGCGGGACCGAATCGGTAAGCGGAGCCCGCTCAGCGCCAGTCAATCAATTGCAGCACGGCCGCGGGCACTCCGATAGGCCGGCGCCAGAACTGCGCACGCGGAAGCTCGCCGAGCCCGTCATCGTTTCGGAATTTTGGGCAAACCGCCGCGGCGAATCTGTCCGCATTCAGTTGCGCGAATTTGAAGGTCTCGCGCTGGTCGACATACGCAAGCACTACACAGCGGCTGACGGCACGATGCAGCCGACGAAAAAAGGACTTTCGATCGCGATTGCGCGGCTTCCCGATCTTGCGAAGGCTATGAATCAGGCCGTGATTAAGGCGATCGAGCTCGGCTTGATCAAGGGCGCGGAGGGCGGCGATGGCTGACACCGCCCGCCAGCGATTGTCAAATCGCCGAGCCAGCGAAACATTCTCGCTGGAATGCGCGGGGCTCTCATATATCGCGACAGTCTCGCGCTTCAATGACGGCCGGCTAGGCGAAATCTTTTTGACCAATCACAAGGCCGGCAGCGCCGCCGATACCGCGGCACGTGACGCCGCGATCACCTGCAGCATCGCGCTCCAGTACGGCGCCGACGTCGAGACAATCCGCAAGGCGTTATGCCGTGATGCTCGCGGCAGTGCCAGCGGGCCGCTTGGCGTCGCGCTCGATCTTCTCGCAGCATCGGAGCCCGCACCATGAGCGAGGCGCCTATATTCGACGACGACGTGCTAGACGAATTGCCGGCTGCGGTTGCGGAAAGCATCGCAAGCTGGCGCAACATTTTTGCAAACCGGCGCACAGATGATGTTGCCGGCCTGTTGCGCAATGCCGCCCGCGATCTTTTTAACACGCGCAAAGTCGGCAAGACCGTATGGCCCGAAAGCGATGGCATCACTAATCAAGCTATTGTCGATGCGCTCGCCGACATGGCGCAAGCCGCGGGAATCAACGCCGACGATGCGCAGCTTATCTTCGCCAAAGCGCAGCGCGAGGAACCGCCCACGGCAATAAACGGCGTCAGCGTCATCGACGAGCCGCCGCCGCCGGCGAGCCTTGATGAATACGGTACGTCGTCCGAGCCCGTTATAGACCCGAACAAGCCACCGCGCTTTGTCCCGGTCGCAATTGACGACGTGCAAATTAACACCGAACCGGCATGGCTCATTCATCGCATCCTGCCGGCGCGCGGCCTTGCCTTCATCGTCGGGCCGCCGAAGTGCGGAAAATCCTTTCTCACCACCGACCTCTTGTTCAGCGTAGCCCGAAGCGCGCCCTATGCGGGCCGGGAGACATTGGGCGGGCCGGTGATCTACCTCACCGCTGAGGGCGTCACAGGCTTTAAGCGGCGCCTTGTCGCCATCCGACGGCACTACGGGGTTGAAGGCGAAGGCGTGCCGTTCTTCATGATCGGGAATGTTCCGGACCTTGGGTCCGAGCAGACCGACATTGACGTGCTTATTCGCGACCTTGAGCGGTTCATCACTGCGCACGGGCTCGAGCAGCCCCGCGCGATCGCGCTCGACACGCTGGCGCGCTGCATGGGGACCGGCGACGAAAACACCGCACGCGACATGGGCCGTTTTATCAACCGTTGCGGCCTCATTGAGCGACGCTTCTCGTGCGTTGTGCCTGTTGTGCACCACGTCGGCAAGAACCCGGCCCAAGGCGGTCGCGGGTCCAACGCCCAAAACGGCGCCGCCGACGTCACTATCACTGTGGAAAAAAATGAGGGCTACAGCACCGTTCGCATCGACGAAATGAAGGACGGTCCCGAAGGGCAGGAATGGCGATTCCGGCTCGTTCCGTTCGACCTGGGCGAAGCATCGAAGACCCCCACCGAAGCATTGGCCGAAGCAACCACCTGCATCGTCGAATTATTGTCGGAACCGACGCAGGCGAAACAAAGCGAAACAAAATCGCGCAAGCCAGTCCGCGGCGTGAACGGCGATCTTCTCAAAGTCATCCGCCGCGCCATCGACGAAACCGGTCAGCGCGACGTCGCGAGCGATCTTGTGCCACCACAGGTCGCTGCAATCGACCGGTCAACCCTCAAGAATTACTGCAAAATAATGGCTTGGCAGGATCAGGACAGCGAGCCCGATTCATTCCGTAATGTGCTCAATCGATCCCTCAAAGCGCTGCGCGCCATTGATGCGATCGGCTTCACTCAAGACTGGATTTGGCTGACATGACCAGCGCCGAAGCAAACCGAAGCAAACCGAAGCAAGTGCATTTTTGCTTCGCACTTAGCTTGTTTTCAGCACCACCGAAGCAACCGAAGCAACTCCCTATAGGGAGAGGCGATATTGCTTCGCCCCTCCGGCGCGCGGCCTCCCGCTCAGTGCCAGCCGACCGCGGCTCGGCTTCGCTGCGCTTACGCTGCGCTACGCCGGCCGCTTCACTTCACTATGTTTGATAGGAGGGCCAACCAATGACCGCCCGTAAAGCCAAAGACCGCCCCGATAAGCGTTCCAAGATCAGCGCACGATTACGCAAAGCACTCGATTTGATGTGCTGGGGTGACGCAGACGGCAATCCGCTCGACTGGGACGTTGCAGCACGGACAGCAAATATCTCCACACGATCAATGCGTCGCAGCCTAGAACGGCCAGTCGTTCGACAATACTTGAAAGAGCAGAAGCAGGTATTGAGAGCGTGCATCTCGGCCAAAAGTCTCGCGCGCCTCGATGAATTGGCCGCTCAACGGTCCAACATGAATGCTGCAGTGAATGCTATTCGCGTGATTGACGAAGCCGAAGAGAACGCCGGGCGCTCGGTGCCATCACAAGCGCCGGGCATAACCATACGTTTGGTCAATGTTGTTGCTGACACTAATGCCGCGCCAGCAACGATCGAAGCCAAGCCGGTGGCCGCCATTGATCATCATGTGCCCGAGCTCGACGCCGATGGCCGGATACTCGATCCGATCCTTCGTCGGCGATGACATACCGCTCCGACATGCTTGCAGCACCTTGCTGATTGCGTGGCTTCAGCTTTGCAGGCTGTTGCTCACACTGCCCGAAACAGCACAATAATGCAGCGATGACGCATAACACCGCGGGCTCAGATGCCGATGTGATCGCGCTGGGGAGGAATCGGGGAGGAACGAATCAGCCTTAAGGCATCACGCGCAAATGGTGCCCTGATGTCCGCAATCGATCATTTGCCGCAGCGACGGGATGGCCTGCGCTGTGGCGAGCGGCTTTTGAAAAATCCTCGATGATCTTGCCCGCACCCTCCTTCCCCACACTCAACGGCACAACGCTCGCCAGCGGCCACGGCTGAGTCATTGCGGGGCATTCGGTGCGGCGCCGAGGCTTTATGGGCGCGCGAACACCTCTAGGCAGAGTAGGGAGCCGCGCCCGCGCGAACACGCGCACGCGAGCCCGATCATGCCGATTGATTCGCTGGCAATCTCGAATTCGGGCGACGAGGGGGGTGGCAGGGCGGGCAAAAACCCAAGTTGCAGCGCGGCTCCTCCGCCACGCGTACACATTTAGGCCCGATTTTGTTGGGCTTCCGAAAAAATTGGGGCCGGTGATTTTTCCTGAGCCAAAAAATATGGCGGCGCCATTTCCTTAAGGTGAGTGGTACAGTGTTGCCTAATCCGTCGGGCTGGCGCTGATTCGTATCGCTGCGCTTCGTGCGTCGGTTTACAGATGGTTTTTGCGAGGCTTCCTGGCCCCGGCATCCGGTGAATGCTGGGGCTTTTTGTTTCGAAAACGACCCAAAACAGTCCCAATACCAAAAAATTTGGCCGGCCGACGATTTCCGAAACCATGCGTCGGTGTGCATTGCTCGACTTTTAGTGTCTGTGCATCGTCGCATCAGACGGTGCGATGAATTGCAGGATCGTGTGATGGGAAATTCGAAAGACGAACAGGTTTCAGTCCGGCTTCCCAGCGAGCTCCGCACGAAGCTTGAGCGGATTGCGGGCGAGGAAGATCGAACCTTGTCGAGCACGATTAGACGGATTGTGGCAAAGGCGCTCGAAAATCAGGAAGGGCTTGCGGCATGACCGAGCACACTCCGAAATACCTTGATCTCGAGACTGAGACCGCAATGCTCGAGGCACTGGCGCGCGACCTGGCCGCGATGCCGGCGCGGATCAAGCGGGCGAGGGAAATAGCGCAAGAGGCCGACGACAAGGCGAAGGAGCGATGGGCGGTAAATGTGCCGAGCTCGCCGGGCACAAGGCGGGCCTTGATGAGCTTTCGGCGGGCCAGCAGGCGGAACATTCCGCGCGGCTCCAAGAAATTACGCGGCGCGGGGCCGCGCTTGCGGAGCGGGAGCGCGCGCTTGAGGCCGAGCGGCAGCGGGTTGAGGCGCGGGAGCGGTGGGTTGAGCAACGCGCGGCCGATCTGAGCAACCGCCTTCGCGGCGCAGCGTAGGAGCGATCATGAACCCCGACGCGCCTGCTGATACGGTCGACACTGCCGCGGATGCTGGTGGTGCCGTCGAGCTTGCCCCGCGGCTGATCCCGCCTGCTGCCTGGGAAGGGATGTTTCTTCTGGGCAAGATCGCAACGGACCCCAAGGCGGTTCGGCGCCATCTGCGCCAGTTGCACGACGCGCTTGCCGCAGTATCCGCCGGTCAGGCGAAGTTGGCTTCCGAGCGCGAACAATTTACGCGCTACGTGGCGGAGACTACCGCCGAGCTCGAGCAACAGCGCGCCGCGGTACAGAAGCGAAGGCTGGACGTTGAGGCTGCCGAGGAGGGGCTCAATGAACGCCATCACCAGATCAGTAACTTGGAGGCTGCTTGGAGAAATCTTGGCGAGCCCGACGACGTGAAGTCGGGTTTCCAGTCCCCGGAGCATTCCGCGATTGAAAAAGCCCGGCGCGCCTTTGAAGGCCGGCCAATTTCAAGCGAGCGGTTTGGGCAAACCACTTTGCGCCGTTCGGAGCCCGGACCGGAGGCGGCGTAAGGCCATGCAGAACGGGCGTTACGCGGAAAGCCTTTCGGATATACGGCAAGAGCGCCGGGAGACGATTCTTGAGCGCTCGATTGCCGCCCGCCGGCGCGGCCACGGCCAGGTTCGCACGTCCAACAAGTTTGGAGCGGCCAGCAAGATGCGAAGATTGAATGACACTGACCGCCGCGCGGTCGAGAATGAATTGCGCGGCGCAGGTAGGTTATGAATGATTCCCTTCGTCGGCGCGGCATCCAGAAGTTTGACGGCTTCCTGCCATGCGCAATCCTGCGCATGTGGATGCCGTGTCGGCGATCTTTCTTTGGTGAGAAAAATCCATGACCGCCAACACTGACGATCCGCCGCCTGAAATCCAGCAAGCGGCCGCCAAAGTGCAATCGTGGCTCGACAGCCGCAAAGCCACGGCGGTGCAGCCGCGCCCCGCGACCGCTGCCGAGCGTTTCAAGCGCGCGCGCGATATCGATCAATCCAAGATGCCGGCGTGGCGCGATCCGCGAATACCTTGAGAGGAAAACCATGGCCGTCCTTACGATCACGATCACGGACCAAACCTTCGACAAGAAATCCGCCGAGATTGCCTATCTCGTGAGGGTGCTTGATCTTGTTCAGGCCCACATGGAAACCCGCCGCGGCACTCAATCTGGCTTGCAGAATGTGCTTGGGCAGAATCAGGCCGGCGTGTCCAACACGGTTGTCGCCAGCTACACCTATACGCCAAGCGCCAGCAATCCTTGAAGGGAGTCCCGTGGCTGACGACCAGCATTCGCTTGATACCACTTCGCAGTTTCGAGCGGAGATTACTGGCGCGAACGGCTACAGCGGTCTGATTGCGGCTTTTAGAGCACGCGCAGAACAACGTCAGATCGTTATCTCGGGCAGTGTGAATGCGGTCGCTGGGGTGCCTTCGAATTACCTGGGGAAGCTCCTTTCCCCACGGCGGCCGCGGAGGTTGGGCGCTTTGAGCCTCGGGCCTCTGTTGGGTGCGCTCGGATTACGATTGCTTGTTTTGTCCGACGAAGATGCGGTAGCCCGTTATGACGCACGAATTGACAAGCGCAAGCAACCGATCCGTGCAGACAGCATGGAGTGGCGCGTCTCGCGCCGCGCTTTCCGTGAAATGCAGGCAAAGGGCCGCAAGGCACGATGGAATGCCATGACACCAAAACAACGCAGCGCGTGGGCTCGCAAACTTAATCGAATTCGGTGGTCGAAAGCTGAGGCCGCCTAATGGCGAACGTCGTCGAATGCATCGAGAAGTTAGCGACCAGCGGCCAAATCAGCCGCAAGATCGCTGACGAAGCCTTGGATTTTTTTAAGCGGTCGAAAGCTGAATATGCGACACAGATGGGCCCGGCCAGTGCCGACGCGGCGGCGGCTCTCAAGACGGCGCGTTGGATGCACGATACCGCCGCAAATAAACAAATCCAAATTGCAACGACAGTAAACCGATTTCAAACACTAGAAAAAAGAATCCTTGAAGATCCGCGCGGGCGTAACGCCGCTGCTGCTGGAATGGTCAGCAAGGATACGCTGATCGGCGACAACCGCCTTAAGCCATTGCTTACCTCAGATCCCGAGCATCCGATTTTTACGGACGGCAACGCGGATTACCGCGGCGATCGTATCAAGACGCAGTTGTACAATATGCTCGGCCCGGAGCTCGACAAATATCGCACTGGCTTTACCGCCAATCGCGGTCTGCTCGAAAGCGCCAGGGATTTCATCCGCGAGCGGTTTGGCGTCGATACCGGCAACGCGACGGCGAAGGCGGTATCGGACGGCTTCAACAAGGTCATTCAGTATGGTGCCGATCGCGCCAAGGCGGCGGGTAAGGTTTTTACTGAACTAGAAGATTGGCGAGTGTTTCAGCATTGGACGCCTAGCCGCGTCGCGCGCTTCACCGAAGATGAGTATGTCAAGGATCACATGGCGGAAATTTCGTCGGGCGGCCTCAAGCTGTTCGATAAGGAAACCAACCGCTACGCCACGGCCGGCAAATGGGAGGACATGCTTAAAAAGGCATACTCCGACATCAAGACAGAAGGCGGCCAGGATGGCCCGTTCTCAAAGCATACCCGCACGTTTGAATTCCAACCGGGCGAGCCTGGCGCGAATTCGTGGCTCCGGTTGCAAGGCAAGTATGGCGTCGGCAATGAAATCATGGCGGCCGTCACCAATCACATTGACCACATGGCGCGCTCGATCGCGTTGCACGAAACTTTTGGCGGCAATCCTGACGCGGTATTCGCGGCCATCATGCGGCTAGTTAAGGATGATCCAAGCGTGCCGGTTAAAGGCACTGGATATCTGACCAGCTTAAACGTGCTGCAAAAGAGCTACGATCTTCTCAGCGGCCGTGGCCATCCTGTCGCGTCGGAATTTTGGGCGCGCGTCGGTGCTGGAGCGCGCGATCTTGTCGGCATGGCGAGCCTGCGCAATCTGCCAATCACCATCATTCCCGGCGATTCGGCGATGACGCTGATGGCGTCGAATTTCATGGGCATGTCGGGCTTCAACGTGCTGCGCCATGTGTTCGACGGCACCATGACCAAGGAAGTCGCACAGCATCTGCAGATCGCCTCGCACGGCTACATGGATTTCATAAACAACACCGTGCGCAAGTACGAGGATCAGATCAACGTGTCTGGCTTGGTCCGCAAAGTCTCGCGGCAAGTCGTCAAGATGACCGGCGCCGATCTATGGACGCGCAATGGCCGGCTCGGCTGGCAAGTTTCCATGTTGCACCAGCTTGAAGGGATGCGCGACCTGCCATTTGACAAACTCAATCCTGACACGCGCGATCATTTTTTGAAATACTACGGTTTCACTCCGGCTGATTGGGACAAAATTCGAGGCGCGGAAATCTTCGAGGCCAGCAATGGCGCGCGCTATCTTGACCCGACGAAAATAGAGCCAGCGCTTTCCGATCGCCTCATGATGGCTATTCGCGAACAAGGCAGCTACGCATTTCATGAGCCCGACGTGCGCACGCGCGCGCTGTTCAATCCGCGCGCTCCCGCCGGCACGCTAGAAGGCGAAGTGTGGCGCTCCATGGGGCAATACAAACAATTCGTCATGGAGAGAATGACTACACACCTGATGCGCGCGCTTATTGACGGCCCAATCGAGAACCGCGTCGCGCGCGGGACAGCTTTCATGCTTCTGAGCATGGCGGCCGGCGCGGTGTCGCTGCAAGCCGCGGCCGTGGTTGCCGGCAAGGATCCTCTCGATATGGCAAATCCTAAATTTTGGGTCGAAGCCTTCATCCGCGGCGGGGCCGGCGGCATCTACGGCGATATTCTGTCGGCCGGTATGCATGGCGACCGCGGCGGCCTCAATCTCATGGCGCAGATGGCAGGCCCGATTCCGGGCTTCGTCGGCGACACCGCGGAGCTAGTGGCTTCGCCGATTCGCCAAGAGCTCGATCAAAGTGGGCGGCAGACGATGAGCCAACAAGCGTTCGCGATGGGCAAGCGGTGGAGCCCGCAAACTTTTTATACCAAGCTCGCGGTCGATCGGCTGATTTGGGACAAGTTGCAAGTGCTGGCCGATCCGCACTACCGCAGCAGCTTCCGACGTGCGGAACAGAACGCAAAGAAACAAGGAAGCGGATTTTGGTGGGGGCCCGGGCAGGGCGCTCCAAGCCGTGCGCCAAATCCCAGAACGGCTTTCGGTGGATAATTAATAAATGACGGGCTTGCGCGCCGGCGCCAGATAGACGAATCTAAAAGCGCCCCGACCGAGAACGCGAATTCCCGGCCGGGGACTTGACACAGCGCACCGCGGACGGCGCGTCATGCCCAAATCGATTCATATCAAAAAACTGAGCGGCATTCCGCCTAGCCGGTGCATTCACACACAGCTAGGAGGTTGCATTCCATGACCCGCTCGCGAAGTAATGTCGTACGCATCAAAAATTATCTGCCGGCGCGACCACGACAAAAATCTCAGTACGAGCTTTATCCGCTGCCGTTCTTCAACGCGAAGACACGCTGCACCTGGAATGTGACGCCAACCGGCAATTACGGGGCGGACTTCGAGACTGGCAGAGCTTATGCCATCGAGTTTTTGAAATCGTGCGACGGTACGATCGGATGGAGCTCGCTCTTGTCTAACATCGTCGCAGACATGATCCGGGCTGGACCTAAAGGCAGGGTTTTTGCTGACGGCCACCATAGTGCGGGTGGCATCGTGATTGGGTTTACTTCCACGATCGGAGAAGCACTCAATGATTGGGTGCAAAGGGAAAGAAGGAGCGGCCGTCTACGGGCGTAACGAGAGGGGCGGGGGCCGGCAGCCGCTTGCCCCGCGTTTCTAATTTGAGTGGCGGATGCAAATCAGGTAATGGACCGGTTGGGGATTGGACCCAAGTCCGCGCAGGTGGAGATCCGACGAACGGCACCAGCCCCGGCCCATGATGGGGCCTTATGTGTTTGTCATGTACCCCATTGCCCTTTCGAGCCGTCGTCAGCGGCTTCCGCACTTTCTCTGCAACGACGGGGGCCCCAGCGGCCTCCGTTTCCTTCTGGAGAGTGTGCGGCGGCTAATTCGCTGTCGATTTTTGCCGCTAATTCGCGGTCATTTCGCTGTCGATTTCCGCAAGAACTGATTTGAAAGGATTTTTCGGAATTTAATTAGCGGAATCAGTCATCAATTTCGCGGAGATTGCAGATTAGCCATCCCGCTTTTTCGGACCTCGTTTTTGGTCGCCGCGCAGCTCGCGAAGGCGATCTCGTGAGACGGATTTTCCGGGGAACATGCCGCGAGCAGATGCAAGAGCATTTGCTTCGGTATCGTCGGCCTCTGGATAAACTCGTCGGTAGAGATCGTACCACGCCTTTAAATGCTCTGACGAAACAGGTGGCCCTTTCGGTTTCTGGTCTGCTGAATCTTGGGATTCAGTTTTGGTAGAAGTCTTATTGGGCGCATGGGCGATCATTGCCTGAACGCTCTGCGGCTCTAATCTGACTGCGAAGTGGTGAACTGTGACTATGTTATCAGTGCCGTACTCTCGACCAAGGTAAAATTTGATATCGGCGGTAACCCAGAACGTAACGGTGTCTGCACCTGATTGTTCGTAATGACTCCAATCCGAGCTTTGAATTAATGAAGGAGCCTTACGCTTCGGTTGTTGCTGTGTACCTGTCCATACCGAGTGCCCTGCGGCTGATTGCACCATTCCGTTTTTAAGTCGAGTTACTAATGCGTGTCTTGAAATATCAGTTTTTCCGAATGCGCTATTTAGAATCTCCACTGCCGCGGCGGGCGTTAGCCAGTCAGCAATATCGTCTGCGGTTAAGTCGCGCGGCGGCATCCCCACTCCGGTAGGGTCTCCGTGATGAGTGCGGGGAAACGCGCCGGAGTTGCCGCGCTTGTCGGATGGCCGTCCTATCCCCTGCGGGGATAGAATACGCGGGAACAGATTGAATTCGCAATTTGTGAATTTGTGATATGTCAACTCGGCGGACGCCCGCCGTACCTAAAGCAATTCCGGTAGCTTGGCGATGTTCAGAGCCAATGCGCCGGCCTCATCATGCGACATCAAGTTCTCCACCGATCGCCGGCCTGGTTCTTCTTCAAAATAGACGTAGGCGAGTGCTTGTCCGTTACCATCCTTCACGATGAAACAAGACTGCCGTTCTTCGATCGTCCAGGGCGGCGGGAAGCGGCTTGTCTCCATTGCTGCTGTCTCACCGCAGAAAAAGAACCACTAAAGCAGCTGCCCATATCCCGATTAGGAGGGCGGCCACGGCAAGGATTACTAGCTCACGCATTGCTTAGACCACGGCGGCGGGAAGCGGCGGGCATAGCGCGGTTTTTTATGCCGTGAGGAAATGTTCACAATGGGGTCACTATTTCCGCGTTTAACTTCTGCCGGGATGGGGAAGACACGCCATGCGTATTTTCGGTTACCTCGGCTTTCTGATTGCTTGGCTTTTGGCACCAGCGCCGATGGCGATCACTGTGGCAGACACGGCGTCTGTTCAAGCTGTAGCATCAG
>Ga0073928_10008645_pt1 | contig 12705 bp, 12 predicted proteins | sample PaiPotPPA55metaG_FD_76969 | JGI IMG/M metagenome (GOLD analysis project Ga0073928, IMG submission 76969) | Iron sulfur acid spring bacterial and archeal communities from Banff, Canada, to study Microbial Dark Matter (Phase II) - Paint Pots PPA... ...
TCCGCCAAACATATTCCCAAGCCGACACGTGACCGCATCATCGCCGCGGCCCGGAAGCTGGACTATCGCCCCAACTTTTTTGCCCGCTCCCTGCGCAAGCGCCGGACGTTTACTCTAGGCGTCATCGCCTATGAGATCGGCGACGGATACAGCTCCAGCATCATTGCCGGAATCGAAAACAGCGCTCGTCAGAAAGACTATTTTTTTGTCACCGGCATCCACCGCCACAATCGTGAACTCTTCGAACGCTATTCGCGTCTTCTGCTGCAACGCGGAGCAGAAGGCATCATCACTGTAGATTTCAACCTGGCGCATTCGCTTCCCGTCCCGGCAGTTTCCATTCCCGGACATATCGACAATGAGGGCGTGACCAATATTGTGCTGGACCATCGCCACGCTGCCGAGTTGGCGCTCAAACATCTGGCCGAACTGGGACACCAGAAGATCGCAATTTTGCGAGGCCACCCGGACAGCGCCGACTCCCACTACCGGTGGAATGCGGTGCAGGAAGTCGCGCAGGATATGGGTCTGCAACTCGATCCGGATCTGGTCATTCAGATTGACTCGACCGATTCCAGCCCCAGCCTTGGCTATCCCTTCGGCAAGCGGCTGGTGGAAAGCAAACGGCCGTTCACCGCCCTGTTTGCCTACAATGACATTTCCGCGATTGGAGCGATTCGCGCTTTCCAGGAGGCCGGGCTGCAGGTCCCGCGCGACGTTTCGGTCGTCGGCTTCGATGACATCCCCGGTGCGGCTTTTCATTATCCGAGTCTCACCACGGTGCGGCAGCCGCTGCGCCGGATGGGCGAGCTCGCCGTGGAAATGCTGGTCAGCAGGATCGAAGGAGAAAGAGAATACCCGCGCGAGATTGCCGTCCAGCCTGAGATTGTGGTGCGCGAATCTACTGGTCCCGTCCGCTCTTAAGACGTTACTTTCCCGGGAACTCGTACCGAATCCCAACTCGCGCGAGAATGGGTGGGCTTTGACTGACAATGTAGGGAAGCGGAGGGGTCAGGGTTACCGGATAACGCTGGTTGAACAGGTTTTCCGCCGCTACGTAGACGGTGGCGCCGCCACGGAACTGACGACCCAGGAATAAATCAGTCACGTGGTAACGAGTCAGCAGCAGGGTGTTCAGGTCGTCGTCGTACTGGGCGCCCGTGTAGCGACCCTGAACGCTAAACATGAGCCGTGTCGGGTTCCAATAACGGGCTTCCCAGGTGAACTGGTGCCTAGGGACTTCCGGCACATTCTTCCCAATCAGCGCCGCGGACGAGTCCTCGACGTAGGCATGGACGTACTGATATCCGCCCGAAATCTCGATAACACTGCTGAGATGTACCACTCCGTCCAGTTCTGCTCCCAGCGATCGCGTGCGGCCTAGGTTCTGGCGCTGGCGCGTGATCAAGGTCGGCGTGCTCGTGATCGTGACGTTGGTGACAGGATCAACAATATCGCTCCAGAAAAACGTTCCCCGCGATTCGAGTTTGCGGTTAAGCGTAGTGGCCTTCAAACCCGCCTCCGCTCCAGTAAGGTGCTCTGCACGAAGCAGGGGATTGCTGTTGGTGACTGTGATCCCCTGGCGGAAGCTGCGATATAACTCGTTCAAGGTTGGTGCCCGAAAGGCGCGATAACCAGACAAAGACAGCGACAGGTTGCTGGTCACCGCCCGCATCAACGAGAGACGCGGGCTGAATGCCGTTTCAGTGCGATCAGCAAAGCTCTTGCCAGTTGCCTTCCCGGAAGGTAGTGCGATCCGAAGCGTGCTGCCATTGAAGTTGCGCCAATCGTCCCAGCGCACTCCGGCAATGAACGTCCATTTGCTGCCGACGTGAAAAATATCCTGGCCGAAGACTCCGCTGGAGCGCTGCCGTCCTCCGGCAGTGTTGTTGGCTGAATGAGCGCCGGTTGATGCGGAAAACAACTGCTCGTCGCTTGCGCCGATGACCTCTTGCAGATCAAGCCCAGCCATCAGTGTGTGCCCTCTTAGGACGTGGTTCCACTGCATTGCGGTGCCCACTTGCTGGGAGGGAACGTGCTGGATGTCAGTCAATGTTTCCTTATTGCGATTCGTAGTAACTGAGGAAAACGTCTGATCATAACCCTGTGCCAGCCCGAACACCCGAGCTTCGATCGTGTCGTGACGGCCCAACGCCGAATTGATCCCGGCCGCGCCGAAGCCGGTTCCAGTGCTGTTGTAAGTGTCTGGTGTGCCGTTGTTCCTGGATTCATCGAAGAAACTGCCGCGCAAAAATGCCCGTCCGCTTTCGGAAATCTTGTATCCGCCTTCGCCGTCGACGGTTGCGTGTTTGGAATTGGCCAGCGTATCCACCGATCCGCGCTGCGATGGCGGAACCAGAATGTATCCGTCGGTGCGCGACATGTCGGCGGCAGCTTCGAAATCCCAGTGCGAAATCGCAGTGCCGGCCCACACAGAAAGATCAGGCGTGTTTTCGGTGCCGTAACAAGTGTCAATCGAAATTGATGGGCCTTTGGGAACGCGGCTGAGGAACTGCACTACTCCGCCCAACGCATCGCTGCCGTACAAGCTCGACGCCCCGCCGCGAACCACTTCCACGCCGGAAAGGTCGGTGCGCGGAATGCGGTCCCAGTACACCCACCCGCCGAACGGGTCTACCATCGGTATGCCGTCTTCGAGCACCAACGCCCGGCTGGGGCCGCTGGCCCCAAGTCCGCGTAGAGAAACGCCTTGCGTAGTCGGATTCGCTACCCGGCTGGTGGAGCGCCGGAAGAGAGAAAATCCCGGCACCTGGCGTAGCAGATCGTCCAAGGTCATTGCGGGATTAGCTTCTATATCAGTCGGAGAAAGCAACACCGCACCGCCAGGAATGTCTGACAGTTTCATTTCTGTGCGCGTCGCCGAAACCACAATCTGTTCGCTTTGCGGGAGTGCTCTCAGGACAAAAGTCAGCTGGACTGTTTCCGATGTCGCAGACCACTGCTGTTGCCCGGCAGCGAAGGAGTTTGCCGTTACCCGCACGAGTCCTGACGTGCCGGTTACTCCGTAGAACGCAAACCCGCCATCCGGCCCGGTCTTGATGGATTGCGTGGACTGCGACCAGCGAAGCGTAACTTCGGCGCCTGCAATGGCGGCCCCAGTGGTATCGCGTACCGTCCCAGCTACGGTGCGCTGCTGTGCTGCCGCGGATATCCACAAAGTAGAAACCAGCAAGCAAAGCCACGCCGTTCGACGAAAAACGCCAAGTCTGGCCGTCAGCGACCGCACGTTTTGGCCCCCTGCACGCGAGAACGGGTGGGTGAAGTATTAGCAGAGTACACGATTAAGATTTGTCTGGCCAAGCCCCGCCTAGCGTTCCCGCTCAAAGCGATATCGGCCAGCCAGCCCATGGGCGACAGACTCCGCCACTTTCAGAAACGCGCGTCCAGCATGAGAGAGGGTCGCCGACTTCCGATAGATCAGCCGCAGTTTGCGGTGCACATTCAGCTCCTGTACCGGAATGCGGATCAGTTCGCCCCGAGCGATCTCGTCTTCGACGCTGATTTCCGGCAGGAAGGCGACCCCGTTGCCCATGGCTACGAATCGTTTGATGGCCTGCAGAGTGGGGAGCTCAAGCCCCATATGCAGCGGGGTCTTATATTTCTTGAACGCTTGAATCACCTTTTCGCGATACGGCGACGACACGATGTGCGCGACAAACGTTTCCGCGCCCAGTTGCCGGATGCTCACGCGCGACTCCCGCGCCAACGGATGTTGCGGCGGCACCACAAAAATCAGCTCATCCGAATACACCACCACGGACGTTAACTCCGGGTCCTGCGGATCGTAAGTGAGCACGCCAAACTCGCATTTGTGGCGCAGAACGTCGTCCGGAATCTCGCTGCCCAGCGATCTTTGCACCATGATCCGAATCGATGAATGCAGTCTCTGAAAATCCGCTAGCACCCGCAAAAGATAAAGCGCGGTAAATTCGTTCGCGCCCACCACCAACTTACCCGTTTGCAACTCCCGCAGTTCTACCAGCGCCTGGCGGGCATTCTCCCGCAAGTTAATCAGCCGTTCGGCATACTCCTGCAAAACCCGCCCGGCGTCGGTGAGTTGCCCGTCTCGGGCCGAACGATCAAACAAGGGCTCGCCAATCTCCGTCTCTAGTTTTCGAATCGCCTGGCTCACCGCCGACTGAGTACGGTAAAGCTTATCGGCAGCGCGCGAGAAACCGCCTTCCCGCGCAACTGCTAGAAAAACCTCCATCTGGGAGAGGTCCATTATCTGTCCATTAGAAAAAAAGTACGACGCATAAGTAAAACTAATTATAGTAAATTAACTTACCATATCAAGAACAATTATAAGCTTCTCTTGGGTGCACAGGGGCGGTACGATCGACAAAGAATCTAAGATTGAACGGAGCGGGTTTTTATGGAAGACAGCAGCGCCAGGATCACGATTTTTGACACCACTTTACGCGACGGGGAGCAGTCCCCGGGCTGCAGCATGAACGTACAAGAAAAAGCGCGCCTCGCCCGGCAGTTGGACCGCCTCGGCGTGGACGTGATCGAGGCCGGTTTCCCAATTGCCTCGGACGGCGACTTCGCTGCCGTGCAAGCAGTGGCCGCCGCGGTTCCACGGCCGGTGATCGCGGCACTGGCCCGCGCTGCCCGGCATGACATTGAGCGCGCAGCCCAAGCCTTGCAGTCCGCCATCCGTCCGCGCATTCACGTGTTTCTCGCCACCTCCGATATCCACTTGCAGCACAAGCTTAGAATCTCACGTCAGCAGGCTTTGGAGCAGGCGCGCGACTCCGTCCGCCTGGCGCGGACATTCTGCAATGACGTAGAGTTCTCTCCCGAAGACGCCACCCGCACCGAGCCTGAATTTTTGTTCCAGGTTCTCGAAGCCGTCATCGAAGCTGGCGCGACCACGCTGAACATTCCAGACACCGTCGGCTACACAGTCCCGGCCGAGTTCGGCGAACTGATTCGGAACATCCGCCAGCGCGTTCGCGGAGCGCAGGGGGTCGTCATCTCGGCCCATTGCCATAACGATCTTGGGTTGGCAGTGGCGAATTCACTGGCAGCGGTTGCAAATGGTGCCCGCCAGGTCGAATGTACCATCAATGGCATCGGCGAACGCGCCGGCAACGCCTCGCTTGAAGAAATCGTGATGGCCGTGCGCGTCCGCGCCGATCAATATCCCTACCACACCGGCATTGCCAGCGAGCACCTCTATCCCACCAGCCAGATGCTGGAGGAAATCACCGAGATCCCGGTGCAGCCGAACAAAGCCATCATTGGACGCAATGCGTTTGCGCACGAAGCCGGCATTCACCAGGACGGCATGCTGAAGAACCGCCTGACCTACGAAATCATGACCCCGCAATCGGTCGGAGTCCCGGATTCAAAGCTGGTGCTCGGCAAGCACTCCGGACGCCACGCCCTCAGCCTGCGCTGCGATCAGCTTGGCTATCATTTCGAGCGCCGCGAACTGGATGAAATCTATCGCAAGTTCGTGGTCCTCGCCGACCAGATCAAGCACGTTCACGATCACCACCTGCTCGGCCTGATCCACGAAACCTACGGCGAAAGCCGTCGCATTCCGCCCGGACGCGTCGACGCCGAACGTGCCGCTGCGGTTGCCGCCAACGCCGAAGGCCGCAGATTGTTCCCGGCTATCCCAGCCACGGATTTCAGCGCCGCCAGCCTCCCCGCCACCGCCGCTTCCGAACATCTTCCAGATCAGGAAGACTATCTCTGGGGTGTGTAAGCTGGATTGGTTCCCTCGGTAGCGTCGCGTTATGAGTGCTGGAACCTCACTTCACAGCATGTGTCGGAAGTGCTGGAATAAATGGCGGCCCAGAAGGAGTTCCGCAGGTCATGAGGCTCCAGTTCGCCTTCGGGGCTGGGAGGTTTGTTGTTTCTGCTTAGCGCGGCACAAATCCGGGATCCACGTTAGAAAGAACCCCAGCGCGAAGGAACTGAAATGCGCATTACGATCTGGCTGAATGCTGACTGCTGAATGCTACTCCCCATCACAACCCTTCCCGGAGACGGAATCGGCCCTGAGGTCACGGAGCAGGCGGTCCATGTTCTGCGAGCCGTGGCGGAAAACTTCGGTCATGAGATCAGAGTCACGGCGAAAAAGGTAGGTGGCGCGGCGCTGCTAGCCAGCAATGATCCTCTCCCTGCGGACACCCTCCAGACCTGCCTGGTTTCAGGCGCCGTTCTGCTGGGCGCGGTCGGAGGCCCGGCGTTCGATCGCTATCCAGCAAGTCTTCGTCCGGAGGCGGGTTTGCTTCGGCTAAGAAAAGAGTTGGGGGTATTTGCCAACCTGCGGCCAGCCGTCTGCATTCCGGGTCTGGAAAGCTTGTCTCCGCTGCGCGCCGAAATCGTCCGCGGAACCGACGTGATGATTGTGCGCGAACTGCTCGGCGGAATTTATTTTGGCGAGCGTTCGACGACGGGCAACGCCGGCAGCCGCCGCGCCGTGGACAGCCTGGCTTACACCGAGCCGGAAATTGAGCGCATCGCGCGCGTGGCATTCGACCTGGCGGCCAAGCGGCGCAAGAAAGTAACGTCGGTCGATAAAGCCAACGTCCTCGATTCTTCGCGCCTGTGGCGTGACGTGGTCAATCGGGTAGCCAAAGACTTTCCCGAAATCCAGCTTTCACACATGTATGTGGACTCAGCCGCCATGGCTCTGGTCTCCCGCCCCGCGGATTTCGACGTCATCCTCACCGAAAATATGTTTGGTGACATCTTGTCCGATCAAGCCGGAGCCGTCGTCGGCTCGCTCGGCCTTTTGCCCTCAGCTAGCGTCGGCGGGAAAGTAGGCCTTTACGAGCCGATCCACGGCTCCGCTCCCGACCTGGCCGGCAAGGGCATCGCCAATCCACTGGGCACGATTCTTTCCGCAGCCATGCTGCTGCGCCATTCTTTCCGGTTGGAGGCTGAAGCCACGGCCATTGAGTCCGCGGTCAAAGACGTGCTCGCTGCCGGATATCGCACCCGCGATCTCGCGGCACAAGGTGAAGCTTCAGTGGCCACCAAGGAAATGGGAGATCTGGTAGCAAAACACGTCCACAGCGCGAAGCCCGTTGTTCAACAAAATTGAAGCGTCCTAACCCAACCCCTCATCTTTACGTCTATCTCTAAACCGACTTCCGGCTCATACCTTTGGTCAGATCGGTTAACTGAATTAAGGAGCAATTCATGAGCGACGGACTGAAATCGCAGTCCTGCGGTCTGACCGTACTTCGCATAGTTGTAGGAATTGTTTTTGCCATGCACGGATATCAAAAAATCCACGTCTTCCACCTGCAAGGCGTGACTGGCATGCTCTCCCATCTCGGCATACCTCTGCCAGCAGTGTTCGCCGTGATTCTTATCATCGTGGAGTTGGTAGGTGGACTGCTGTTGATCACCGGCCTTGCTACCCGAATTCCATCCGTCCTGCTGGCGATAGATATGCTCGTGGCGATCATTACTGTCCACATGAAACATGGGTTCTTCGCGCCCGCCGGAATTGAGCTTCCGCTCACTCTTCTTGGATCCCTGATTTGCCTGGCAATTTCTGGCGGAGGAGCATTCTCGCGGAAGGGATTCTGATCCAACAGGTCGCTCCCTGTTCTGGCGCGCGCGTATTTCCAGGAATGCCGTTTTATAAGTTGAGAAGGAAGACAGGTGCCATCGACGCGAGCGCAGCTCCCGCCTGCAAGGCGAGCACATAAAGCGTTGGTCTTGGCGCCCGGGGAAGCCATTTGATCGCAAAGAACGCGAGCACCGGAAGCTGTCCAGCCATGAGGAGCTGCCAGGTATGGGCAATCGCCCCCTCATCCGGTTCGCGCACCAGGCCGCCGTGTCCCGTGGCCACGCCAAACACATAAGCGCCGCCTAGCATAGCCAGCGCGGTGAGCGACATCGCCATTGGAACAAATGCGCTCGGCATTTTCACGATGGCGCCGAAAGAATGGTTAGCTTGACCCATAACACCTCCTAGACTCAGGTTACGCTCACTCAGCTCCACCCAGACCACGTTGGCGGCTGCCCGGGGCGCTAACCAGGCGGGGTCGACGCCGGGCGCTGATCGCTCCACGTTCAGTCCCCTGCGGACAGGAAATTGGCCCGGTGCAGCAGCCGCCAGATCAGATAAGGCAGTGCCGTGACCGAGAGAATCACCAATGCGTGAAATAGGCCGTCCGGAATGCCGTGACCGGAACTTCCCATGACGAAGTCAACGCGGATATGTTCGAACCCTCCGGTGACGCCTGTGCGACTCGCGTGGATCTGGGCCGTACCGCCGATCAATGCGATCAGGATCCAACCGACAGCGGGCCAAACCGCTTTCAATCTTTGACGGGCGGCGACAAGTCCGATGGCCCAGCCGATGACAATCGGTGCACTGAAATAGATCAACCTGCCGGCTTGAAAGTAGGGAATAGCCAACCCATCTATTCGGACGAAAGGCGTATCGGCTTCCGGCATAAAAATCTTCCACCCCGACCACAAAATAAAACAGGCAATGAAGTAGGCCGCAGCGAGAAGAACGACTGGGCCGAGACCAAACATCGCCCACGGCGCTCGGACGCACCAGGATTGGAAGCGGCTCTGCTCCATACTGCCTCCTAGAGTTGGAAATACGCGCTCACCAAGCGCCGACCAAACCACATTTGCCGCCGTGCCCACGCCGCCGCGGCCGGTTTCGAGCAGCGCCTCGAACTCCGCGCCGTAGCGCTCTCTCCACGCGCGCGGATATAGACGCACCAGCAGGTGAGCGAGTCGGGGATTCATCGCGCCTCCAGCCGGCCCAACCCGGCTTTGGTGAACTGCCGCAGCGTGGCCAGTTTGGCCCGGAGAACGCGCAGCCCCGAAGCGGTGATGCGATAGGGCTGGCGGCGCTCCTCAGCCGCGAGCGGCTCGATCCATCCCTGCTGCTCCAGGCGGGCAATCGCGCCGTACAGCGTCCCCGGCCCCAGACGGACTCCACAGAAGGCGACAATGTCCTCGATCATGGCGTGTCCATGCTTCGGCCCACTGGCCAGGCTTGCCAGCACGAACAGTGGCGGGTCGGAGAAGTGTCCCAGGCCAGAGCCGTTCTTGGTCCCTACTACGTGTCGCGTAGTACGCATGACGTAGTTGTAGCATGATTGAGTGAGTGCGGCAACGAAAAATTATCGGATTAGGACTTTCTCTGTTTTTTGGGCGCGGATTTCTTCGTCCCAAACACTCGCGCGAAAATCGCGTCAATGTTCCGCAAATACCGCTTCAGATCGAACGCGCGTTGAATGGCCTTGGCGGGAACACGTTTCGTAATGCTGGGGTCCTTGCTGATCTCATCACGAAAGTTCAGACCTTCCTTCCACGCGCGCATGGCGTGGCTTTGCACCAGCCGGTATGCGTCTTCGCGCGAGATTCCGCTCTCCACCAGATCGAGAAGAAGCTGTCCGCTGAATATCAATCCTCCAGTACTTTCGAGGTTCGCTTTCATTCGTGCGGGATAAACGAACATGGTATCGATCAGCCCGGTGGTTTTCTCCAGCATGTAATCGACCAGCGTGGTCGAGTCCGGCAGAATGACGCGCTCGACCGAGGAGTGCGAGATATCGCGCTCATGCCACAGCGCAACGTTTTCAAATCCAGCCTGGGCGTTTGATCGCACGACTCGCGCCAGTCCGGAAATCTGCTCGCAGGCGACGGGGTTGCGTTTGTGCGGCATCGCCGATGATCCCTTTTGTTTTTCGCTGAAGTACTCCTCGGCCTCGCGGACTTCGGTGCGCTGCAGGTGGCGGATCTCGGTGGCAATCTTATCGAGGGTGCAGGCTATCACCGCCAGTGTCGCCAGATAATTTGCGTGCCGGTCGCGCTGAATTACCTGTGAAGAGATCGCGGCAGCCTCCAGTCCCAGACGAGCACACATTTTTTCTTCCAGCTCTGGACTGAGATGTGCAAACGTTCCCACCGCGCCGGAAAATTTGCCCACCCGCATGTCTTCGGCGGCGGCGTCAAAGCGCACGATGTCTCTCTGCACCTCGGAATACCAGTTCGCCAGCTTGAAGCCGAACGTGATCGGTTCGGCATGAATGCCGTGAGTGCGCCCGATCATCGGCGTGTCCTTAAATTCGAACGCCCGGCGTTTGAGCACCTGCGCGAGCTGACGCAGATCGGTGGCGATGATTTCAGAAGCCTGTTGGATGAGCAGCGCCTGCGCCGTATCCACCACGTCGTTCGAAGTCAGGCCATAATGAAACCAGCGCGATTCCGGACCGACGAACTCCGCCACCGCAGTAGTGAATGCGATCACGTCATGCCGGACTTCAGTTTCAACTTCGCAGATGCGTTCCAGTCGGAAATCGGCGAGTTCGCGAATCGCCTTGGCCGCCGCTTTGGGGACGGTCCCCGCCGCAGCCAGAGTCTCAGTGGCGGCAATCTCTACTCGCAGCCAGGTGCGAAACCGGTTTTCCTCGCCCCAAATGCGCCCCATCTCCGGACGCGTATAACGTGCGATCACTGCCCTCTCCTGTCGGGAAATCCGTGAAAGTGAGGAACAGGGATTCTAAACGGCGAAGGCGGTTTCTCGCCAGTTCAGTTCCTTTACCACGTCATCGGAACAGCGAAGAAAGGATCCTGAAGAATTCGCCGGGAGTGGCGATGCGTGAGCCGGTACGTTGTGCCACAGCCTGCGTGAAGTGCTTGGTGTTGTGAGTTAGAAGCCAATCCGGCTTGCTGGCGATAGCCGAAAGCTGCACCGGAACGTCGGCCGCATGTCGAATTAATTGTCGGTTCGAGTGCACCCAGTGCTTATCCGGGTAGGGAACCAGTTCAGGATTCGTCAATTTGATCCGCCGACGGTAGTCCTCAATCGGATCGTCAGCATCCGAGGGAGACAGCCGTTCTGCGTGGATCAGCAAATTGCCCTCCACCTCATCGCGAACCGCTTCCGCCAAAACTAGTTTGCAAACCCGGGCAGCGCACAGCGAGAGCACTGCCTTATTCATACCCCAGGGAGAAACAATGCCTCCGGTAATGACATTGGAGTCCAGGAATAGCCGGATTCGTCTTTGGCGCTCACTTCTGGCCGCTCACTTCGCCCGGGGACCGCGACGCTTTCCCGGGCTTGCATTACCGTATCGACGCTCGAAAATGCGCTTGCGGGCGGCGGGTAAGGTTTTGAGAACGTCGTCCGGCGTGATGCCCGCAGCCGAGAGTGCCGAGCCCATCTGTTGGCAGAGGCGATCAAACCGCTGTTGTTCGGGCAGAAGCATCAGGCCATCTCCCAAACGCAGAACGGCAAACGGGGCGCCAATCCCAAACCCAAGTCTTCGCGGAACTGTTTGGGAACGGTGAGCTGGCCTTTTCGCCAATCCTGGTTGTCGTCAGGTACTTCAGGGGTGTCTCGTGGGGGAGCATAAAATGCCCGGCTCTCTCGGTAGGAATATCCTACCAGGCTCGGTTGGGGAGTCTGAAAGAAAAAGATCCAACCGCGGATCAAAGGGAAACACAGAGGAACTGCTTCACCCCCCGTGATCCTCCGTGCCCTCTGTGGTTAAAAGCTCTTTGTCTGCGCTTGAGCGATGAGCGGTTTGAGCGCCTGCGATGAAACTCCCAGCGTGCCGCCGGAAAAACCGTCAATGTAGGCAGCATTGACGCCGATGACTTCACCACGCGAATTGAAGACCGGGCCGCCGCTGGCGCCATGCGCCGTGGGTGCGTCGTAGATAAGCTTGTCGCCGACCACGTCACCGAGATGACCGCAAGTTGCCGAAGGACGGATCAACGAAAGTGCAGCCAGTTCACTCGCCGCTCCCTGATCATCATGCCGGAATGCAAGCCGTGCATACACCGGGGTAGGTGCCTTGGCCATCATTCCCAACACGCCCATAGGATATCCAACGACTGCGACCAATTCGCCGGGATTCGGCCGCTCCGTGGCCAAAGGCAGAGGCTGAAGGTCGAACGCCGCCGGGCTAGTCATGCGGACCACCGCTAAATCTCCGTCGGAAGATAGAGCCGCGGGAGTCAAAGTCACGGGCGCCGGCGAGCCCGGAAAATAGGCCACCATTTTTTCTAACTTCGCAGTCGCGCCTTTTGCAACCAGTGCGTCGGCGTCCGGATCTCCGTACCACGGCTCAGCCACGTGACGATTGGTTGCGATCAGGCCGTCGGCAACTACAAACCCAGTGCCCGAAATCCGCGTTCTCTGCAGTGGCTTCTGACCCGGGAATCCCACCTGATAAATTCCAAGGATGTAGCAGATCGAATTCCGATACCGGTTCAGCACTTGGGCGGGCATCGCCTGCTCTTGCTGGAGTTCGTCGACTTGCGCGCTCAGGCGGCTGATCTGCTGCTGCATGTCTCGGGAAGCGGAGTTGGGGGTAACCCAGTAGCGCGCCACAATTGCAGCAGTGACGACGAGAAACAGTACCAGCGCAGTTTGCACCAGCCGCGGCCACGCGGTGCAGACAGGCTCTTCTTGCGGCGTCAGATGCTCAGGGCTCATGAATCAGTGGGCAGTGGCCAGTTGTCAGGGGCGGCTGTTTTTCCGGCCACTGGTCACTAGTCACTGCCACCTGCATGTTCTCGCCAATCGACGCTGCGGACTACGGTACGGAAGGGGGTGTACTGGCGGGGTGAGCGGCGGGATCGGTCCGTCGGCTGCTTAGACCCGCTCCAGCCGCTCCACCGTGCGCTCGTTCACAACGTTCCCCGTATTCAGCGTGGAGGCCGGCTCAAACA
>Ga0073928_10008646_pt1 | contig 12701 bp, 9 predicted proteins | sample PaiPotPPA55metaG_FD_76969 | JGI IMG/M metagenome (GOLD analysis project Ga0073928, IMG submission 76969) | Iron sulfur acid spring bacterial and archeal communities from Banff, Canada, to study Microbial Dark Matter (Phase II) - Paint Pots PPA... ...
CGAATTGGTCTCCGCGCTGTCCCGGGCGCCGTGACGACGGCGCGCCCTTCTCCCTCAGACGGAACGTCTTGCCGCTGTCCGTGCCCGGCGGAATCCGCACCAGCGCCCGGCCGTCAATCGTCGGCACCTCCACCTTCGCTCCAAGCGAAGCCTCGGCGACGGTGATCGGCACGCGCGTGTAGAGGTCGTCTCCCCGGCGGTCGAAAAACGGGTGCGGCGCGACGCGCGTGATGATGTAGAGATCTCCCGGCGGCCCGCCCAGCGTCCCGGCATTGCCGCGGCCGGCCACGCGCACGCGTGAACCGGTTTGCGCGCCCGGAGGAATGCGCACGTCCAGCGTCTCCGCACGGCGCACACGCCCTTCGCCGCCGCACGCCCGGCAAAGCGTCCGCAGCCGGCCCGTCCCGCCGCAGCGCGCGCAATTGATTTGAAAGCGCATCTTCCCGCTCACCTGGTCCACGCTCCCGGAGCCGTTGCACGTGGGGCACACCTGCTGCCCCCCCCCATTGACCGCGCCCGTTCCGTGGCATTCGGCGCAGGCGTCGAGCCGCGTGATGCTCAGCTTCTTCACCGTGCCGCGCATCGCCTCGCTGAAGCTGATGTCGATTTGATATTCCAGATCGCTGCCCGGCTCCGCCTCCTGCTGCGTCTGCGCCGCGTTCGCGCCGCGGAAAAACTGGCTGAAGAGGTCGCGGAAGCTTGTTCCTCCGGAGCCGCCGAAGTCGAATCCGCCAAAATCAAAATGCACGTCTTCGACGCCCGGCCCTTCCCCGCCCCGCTGCGCTCCCCCGGGGAACCCCGCGCCCGGGGCGTGGAAGCCGAACTGGTCGTACGTCTGCCGCTTCTTCGCGTCCGAGAGAACCTCGTACGCTTCCTGAATCTGCTTGAATTTTTCTTCGGAGGATTTATCGCCGGGGTTCAGGTCGGGATGATATTTCCGGGCGAGTTTGCGGTAGGCCTGCCGGATTTCCTTGATCGTGGCCTTGCGTGCCACGCCCAGCAGTTCGTAGTAATCCTGTTTTGTACCCGTTGGCATCCGTCGCTCTTCGCCTTGCCGCGCGGGCCTCGGCTTTTCCAACAGCCGCAAGCACGCGGGACGATCCCAAGTTCGCTCGAGCTACAGTTTCGCCCAGCGGGCGTTCAGTTCCGCCAGTTCCTGCGCCTCGTGCGACACTTCCTCGCGCCGCCGGCGCTGCTCTTCCGACCGTCCCCCGAGCGCCGCTTCCTTCTGATTGGCCCGCTCGACCCAGCGGTCTATCCACGCCGTCTTCGGCTCCACGCTGGCGGGGTCGGAGCGGAAGCGCAGCAGCGCACCGGTTACTTCCACCGACCGTGGGGGAAAGTCCGGCGGCGTCTCCGTTTGCGCCTCGTAGAACAGCCGGCGCCAGTCCGCCGTCGGCGAATCCGACAGCAGCACCTGAATCAGATAGACGTTGTCGCGTACCTTCTGCACCGCTTGCGGCGGCCCGAACCGCTTGATCCCCGTCGTCAAATCCCGCCTCTCTGCATCGGGCCCGGCTCTCTCCACAAACACCGCAGCCCGTGTGAAGTCAGTTCGGCTTCTTTGAATCGTCCACGTCCACGAACTCGGCATCCACCACTTCACCCTGCGGCGGTTGGTGCGCAGGACCAGGCTCGCCGCCCGGCGCCCCACCGGTTCCGTCCGGACGCGAACCCGCCGCGCCGCCCGCTCCGGCTGCCGCACCTGCTTTGTAAAGCGCTTCGGCCATACGGTGCGAGGCCTTGGTCAGGTTTTCCGTGGCGGCGTTGATGCTGTCCACCCCGCCGTCCCCCAGCGCGCGCCGGACCTCCTCGATGGCCGCCTCCACCGCCTTGATGTCCGCTTCCGCGAGCTTCTCGCGGCTTTCCTTCAGCAGCTTCTCGGTCTGGTAAACCAAATTGTCCGCGCGGTTGCGCGCTTCCACTTCGCCCAGCCGCTTGCGGTCTTCCTCGGTATGTGATTCCGCTTCCTTGCGCATGCGATCGGCCTCGTCCTTGCTCAGGCCGGTGGAAGCAGTAATGGTGATTTTCTGCTCCTTCTGCGTGGCCATGTCCTTCGCCGAGACGTTGAGAATGCCGTTGGCGTCGATGTCAAACGTCACCTCCACTTGCGGCATCCCGCGCGGCGCCGGAGGAATTCCGATTAGGTGGAATTTCCCGAGCGTGCGGTTGCCGCTCGCCACCGGCCGCTCGCCCTGCAGAACATGGATCTCCACCGAAGTCTGGTTATCGGCTGCGGTCGAGAACGTCTCCGACTTGCGCGTCGGGATGGTGGTGTTCCGCGGGATCAGCACGGTCATCACGCCGCCCAGCGTCTCCACGCCCAGCGACAGCGGGGTGACGTCGAGCAGCAGGATGTCCTTCACTTCTCCGCCCAGGACGCCGCCCTGGATCGCCGCGCCCACCGCGACCACTTCGTCCGGGTTCACGCCCTTGTGCGGTTCCTTGCCTCCGAAGAGGTTCTTGACGATTTCCACCACCTTCGGAATACGCGTCGAGCCGCCCACCAGAACCACTTCATCGATTTTGTCCGGCGTGAGTCCGGCATCGCTCATGGCCTGCTTCACCGGACCAATCGTCCGCTGCAGCAGATCGTCCATCAATTGCTCGAGCTTGGCCCGGCTCAGTTTCAGTTGCAGGTGCTTCGGCCCGGAGGCGTCCGCGGTGACGAACGGAAGATTGATTTCCGTCTCCATCAACTGCGAGAGCTCGATCTTGGCCTTTTCCGCTGCTTCCTTCAGCCGCTGGATGGCCATGCGGTCCTTGCTCAGGTCGATGCCCTGCTCCTTCTTGAACTCGGAGATGATCCACTCGATCACGCGTTGGTCGATGTCGTCGCCGCCCAGGTGCGTGTCGCCGGCCGTCGCTTTCACTTCCACCACTCCCTCGCCAACTTCCAGGATGGAAATGTCGAACGTGCCGCCGCCCAGGTCATACACCGCGATCGTCTCGTCCTTCTTCTTGTCCAGACCATAGGCCAGCGCCGCCGCCGTCGGCTCATTGATGATGCGCAGGACCTCCAGGCCGGCAATCTCGCCCGCCTGCTTGGTCGCCTGGCGCTGGCTGTCATTGAAGTAGGCGGGGACCGTGATCACCGCTTTGGTCACCTTCTCGCCGAGAAAGTCTTCAGCCGCGGTCTTTAGCTTCTGCAGGATCATCGCCGAGATCTCCGGCGGGCTGTAAGCCTTCCCGCTGATGTCGACGCGCGCATCGTCATGCGGGCCTTTCGTCACCTTGTAGGGCATGCGCTTCGTCTCTTCGGTCACCTCGTCGAAGCGGCGCCCCATAAAGCGCTTGATCGAATAGACGGTGTTCTCCGGGTTGGTGATGGCCTGGCGCTTGGCCACCTGCCCCACCAGCCGCTCTCCGCTTTTCGTGATGGCCACCACCGATGGCGTTGTTCGCCCGCCTTCCTGGTTCGGAATCACGGCCGGCTCGCCGCCTTGCATGACGGCCACCACCGAATTCGTCGTCCCCAGGTCGATTCCGATTATCTTGCTCATGTTGGTAAATCCTCCCACGGTATAATGGCAAAACTGGCTCTCAGGCCACCCCAGACTGGCCGAGTATACATGTTGAGTGTTGCATTGTCAAGTTTATTGAGCGCTTCCTATCTCTATGATAATGGGTTGTTTCTTGCGATTCCCTTGCTCTTCCCCCCTCTTGCTCTCCACACTTCCGTACCCATTCTTTCTGCACCGGCGAACCCTTGACCGCCTCCCCGCATCGTACATCACAGTAAACCGGAACAAAAAGGCCTGCGCATGTTGCGTCCAAAGCGCGTTAGAATAAGCTGGAGCTTCCGATGATCTTATCCGCCAGGAGGGAATCTTGATTCGTCACGTGCCCAAGCATGTCCTCGTGCTGACCAGCCTATGTGCCCTTCTCGCGTTTGCCACACCATCGCTGACCTGGACGCAATCCGGGACAGCGGATGTGCCGGAAGGAAAGACATTCGGCTCGAAATCGGCACCCATTACGATGGTCGTCTACAGCGATTTCCAATGCCCCTCGTGCCGGGACCTCTACGAGAATGCGCTGCGGCAGTTGATGAACGATTACGTCCCGGCGGGCAAGGTGTATCTTGTGCACCGCGATTTCCCACTGCCCATGCACCGGTACTCGAAAATAGCGGCTCGCTACGCCGACGCCGCAGCGCGCATCGGCAAGTATGCGGAGGTCGAAGCCGCGCTCTACGACAATCAGGCCGCCTGGGAGGTTGACGGCAACATGCAGAAATTCATCGCCGCCGCCCTCACGCCCGCCGAGATGAAGAAGATCGAGCATCTGATGGAAGGCTGTCACGAGGGGGATGCCGGCGTGGCGCCCACAAAGATGGTCGGCGGAACGCAGGCGCATGGGTGCGCGTTCGACGCCGCGATCGACAAGGATATCGCGCTGGGCAACCAGGTCCCCGTGCGCGCCACGCCCACGTATGTCATCTCCTGCAAGAACCAGAGTTATCCTGCGACAGGGCGTGTCTCCTATGCGATCCTCAAGCAGTACTTCGACGAGGTTTGCAAGTGAACGAATCTTTTTGGTCCTCGCGCAGCCGCACCTTTCTTCTGCTCGGACGCCTGGCGCTCGCCGCGGTTTTTCTCTATGCCGCATACGCCAAGCTGCGCCAGCCGGCCATGCTTTTCGCCCTCACGATCGATTCCTACCAGCTGCTTCCTGTCTGGGCGGTATCTCTGGTGGCGCACACGCTTCCGTGGTCCGAGCTCGGGCTTGGGCTGCTGCTGCTGCTGGGCTGGCCGCTGCGCCCGGTCGCCACTCTGGCAAGCCTGATCCTGCTCGTCTTCTTCGGCGTGATGGTGCGCGCTTACGCCAAAGGTCTTGAAATCGATTGTGGCTGCTTCGGCCCGGGCGAGCAGCTCGGCGTAAAGACTCTCTTGCGCGATGGCTCCCTTCTGGCTCTTTCCTTGGCGGTCACCATCGGCGCTTTTCTTCGCCGGCGCTCGCGGGGAATCCTCGTTTCCTCGGCCCCGGAGCCGCAGCGCGCCGAATAGGCCGTCGCGAACAGCAGATTTTGATTCCCTGTTTTGCAATTCCCGTCCGCGAGATACAATGGCGAGCCTTCTTAGGAGGAACGAATGCTCCATCTCGGCCGTCGCAGCTTGGGTCTTCTTTTCGGAATCTCCCTTGTTCTGCTCGGGGCCCTGCCGGCGCGCCCGCAAACGGCGGCGCAAAGTAAACCGCTGACGGTCGAGCGCATTTTCAGCTTTCCCAGCCTCAGCGGCTCTTCCACCCGGGGCCTGGAATGGAGCCCGGACAGCAAGCGCCTCACCTATCTCCACCGTAGCGGCAAGGGTGCGGATGCGAAGATGGAACTCTTGGTAATGGACGCCTCAACCGGCGAGACCCGCGTGCTCGTCCCCGGCGACAAGCTCGGTTCGCTCCTTCCTCCTCCCAAGGGTAAGCCGTCCCAGGCAACCGGCCTCGGCCGGCGCCCGCCGGAAAGTTATTTCTGGGCCCCCGATGGGAACGCTTTGCTATTCGCCGGCGGAGGCGACCTGGTCTGGCTCAACCTGAAGACCATGGAAGCGACACCGCTCGTTCACGGCGAAAGCGACGTCCAGGACCCCAAAATCTCGCCCGATGGCCGCTGGGTGAGCTACCTTCAGGATTACAACCTCTGGGTCGTCGGCATAGATAAGCCTCAGCCGAAGCAACTGACACGCGGCGGCAATGAAGACATCCTCGAAGGGCAGCTCGACTGGGTCTACCCCGAAGAACTCGACCTCGGCACCGCCTATTGGTGGTCCCCCGACTCTTCTCATCTCGCCTTTCTCGAAATGGACGAACGGCCGGTGACGAAATACCCCATCGTCAATCTTGATACCGGCGCGGTTGAAACCACGCGGTATCCGCAGGCCGGCGAAGCAAACCCCGTCGTGCGCGTCGGCGTCGTCGGTGTCGAGGGCGGCAAGACCCGCTGGATAGACACCGGCAGCAACAACGATGTCTATCTCGCGCGCGTCACCTGGCTCCCGGACGGCCAGCGGCTTGCCATCCAGCGCCTGAACCGCGGCCAGGATCGTCTCGACCTCTTGCTTGCCGACGCTTCCACCGGCTCGTCCCAAACCATCCTCACCGAGCAGGACCCTCACTGGATCAATGTCACCGACGATCTGCACTTTTTCAGCGACGGCACTCGCTTTCTATGGACGAGCGAGCGCACCGGCTACCGCCATATCTATCTGTACGACATCTCCGGCCGGCAGCTCGACCAGCTCACCAGCGGCGATTGGGAAGTGACCGGAAGCCGGGGATTCGGTCCGGGAAGCGACAACGGTCTCGCGGTGGATGAAGGCCGCGGCTACGCCTATTTCTTCTCGAATAAAGACAACATCACGGAAACGCAGTTCTACCGTCTCTCCCTTCGCGACAAAAGCATCACCCGCTTGACCAAAGAGGCCGGCTCACACTTCGCCGTGATCGCCCCGGACGCGAGCGCCTACGTGGATATTTATTCGAATTCCATGACGCCCCCCCGCCAGGACCTCTTCCGCGCCGACGGCTCCCGCATCGCCGTCATCAATGAGAACAAGGTCCCAGAGCTGGCTGAATATCAACTCTCCCCCGTCGAGTTCATGAAGGTTCCCGCCGATGACGGCACCTCCCTTCAGGCGGCGATGATCAAGCCGCCCGGCTTTGATCCGGCGCGCAAGTATCCTGTGCTGATCGCGGTGTATGGCGGCCCTCATGCCCAAGTGGTTCGCAACGCCTGGGGCGGGGCGGGCTTCCTCTGGCACCAGATGATGGCCCAGAAGGGCTACATCATCTTTTCGCTCGATAATCGCGGCTCCTTTGGCCGCGGCCACGTTTTCGAGACGCCCCTCTACCGTCACTTCGGGAAGATCGAGCTGGCCGATCAGCTTGCCGGCGTCAAATACCTGAAGTCGCAGCCCTACGTGGACGGCTCCCGCATCGGTATCTTTGGATGGAGCTACGGCGGGTACATGACTCTCACTGCCCTCTTCGACGCCCCGGACGCTTTCAAAGCCGGCGTGGCGGGCGCCCCGGTCACCGACTGGCGCCTCTACGACACCATCTACACCGAGCGCTATATGGGCCGGCCGCAGGACAACGCCGAGGGCTACAAGGACTCTTCTCCCGTCACTCATGCCGCACAGCTCAAGGCGCATCTGATGGAGATCCACGGCACGGGCGATGACAACGTTCACTTCGCGAATACCGCCGAGCTTCTCAACGAATTGATTGAGGCCGGAAAGTATCCCGATGTACTCATGGTTTTTCCGGGGCGCGGGCACGGCGCCAGCGACCCGCCCGCTCAAAAAGTACTCTATGAGCGCATCACTAGGTTCCTGCTTGCGAACTTATGATCCAACTGGCTTTCAGGCGCAGCTCTTGGCGCCATTCCCGCATCTCATCTGTCGAGGGGGCTTGGTGAAGCAAACGCTCCGACTGATTTTCGCTGTTCTGGTGGTTCTGACCGTACTCGCCATGCCCGCTGCCGCGCAGATACAGCCCCAGCTCGACGCCGGCTTCAACAATCTCTATAAGTTGAAATTCGATGAGGCGCGCACGGAGTTTTCCGCCTATGAGCTGGCTCATCCCGATGATCCGGTCGGCGAAGCAGCCCAGGCCGCCAGCTATCTCTTCGAGGAGTTCAATGCCCAGGGCGTGCTCACGTCGGAGTTTTTCCTGAACGACAAGAAATTTCTCGGAGGTGTGGACCATCCAGCGGATCCCCAGCGGCGCGCCGGTTTTCTCGCCTCCGTTCAGCGCTCACGCGCCATGGCCGCGCAGCGTCTGGCAACAAATCCCCGGGACGTCGATGGACTTTTTGCCATCACGCTCCTCGACGGAATGGAATCGGACTTCGACGCCATCATCGAAAAGAAGCAGCTCGATAGCGTGCACAAGATCAAAGATTCCGAGGCGGACGCGGCGCGCCTCCTGGCCGTGAAGCCGGACGCGCTGGATGCTTATGTCGCCCTAGGCGCCGCCAACTACATTATCGGCTCGCTCCCGGGGTATAAGCGCGCCTTCCTGTGGTTCGGCGGAGTTCACGGGGACCGTGTGCGCGGGATGGGCCAGCTCGCCCAGGCCGCCGAGCACGGCGGCTATCTGCAGTCGTTCGCCAAGGTGATGCTTGCGCTCGCCTGCTTGCGCGAGCATCAACCCGAGCGCGCCCACACTCTCTTCGCCGAGCTGCACCGCGATTTCCCCGAGAATCCCGTCTTCACGCGCGAGCTCGCCCGCCTGGATAAATAGCCCGGGAACGGGCGAGCCGGCGCAGCCCTGTCTCTCGCGCCGCGCGCCTTCTACCAGTGGACCCGGACGCGGTAGGTGAGCGTCGAGCTGCCGCCTTTCTCGACCGGCACCTGGAAACCGATGGTAAACGCGTCGAGCTTCGTCCACTTGTAGTTCGAGCTCAGCACTTCCCAGTCTCCGCCGACCGGCTCGCGCACCTCCACCGTCACCGGCCCGTCCTTGTGGTTGCGCAGCGAGATCTGGAACTCCTCTTCGTAGACGTTGCCTGCGATGCGGCGATAGTCCATTTCCTTGCGCTCGCAGACCACGTCGAAGGCATTGCCGACGTAAATTCGGAGTGCCTCGTCCTTCGGCGTGTGTTGAATGTTGTCTTCGCCGACGAACTGCACGCCGCCCTTCGAGTCCGCCTGGTAGACACGCACGGTCCCCGCAGGCAGGGGCATGCCCAGCCCGGATTTTTCGTCGTTGTGGAACCGGTAATAGACCTTCACCGGCTGGGGGATCGCGTTTCCGATCCCCTGCGGGTTGCGGTAGTAATACGCCTGTCCTTCGACGGCGAGCGATTTCTCCACCGGCACGCCGGTGCCGCTCAGCAGGCTGATCTGTTTCGTTTCCTTATCCTCGATCGAAGTGCGCCGTTCGAGCGTGTAGAGGTGGTATTCGGAGAAAGCTTCCTGGGAAAACGGCTGCGCCGGCGCCGGTACTGCCCTCGCAACATCAATCCGCGCGCCTCCGTTTAGCTGCTCCTCGGTGCGGTGGATCTCGCCCGCGACGAGCTGGAGCCGCGCATTCTTGAATGCGGTGCCGCTCGCGTTCGTCAGCGTCACCCAGCCGTCGAGGTCGGCCGCCTTCTCCTCGCGCCCGACGGTGAGAATGTAATCCGCTTTCCAGCTCACGTTGTTCGCAAGGTAAGACGCCTCCACGCGCTGTGCCCGCGGGCCCTTGTTGTCCAGCGTCCAGACCAGCGTCGGCCGGCTGTAGAGGTTCCCCGGCAGCTCGGCGAAGCGGTAGGAATCCGCCGGCATCCCGGTGACGATTTCATTGCCGATCTTCCACACCGGCCCGTCGTTGTCGGAGAGCAGCAGCGCCTTCGTCTCCACCCATTTCGTCGAGCCGTTCTCTTTCTCCGCGCGGACCAGCGTCACCTCGCGGCCCACGTACTTCTGTAGCAGCTTCTGCGGATTGAGCAGATCGTATTCGTAGTTCTGCTCGACCACGCTCAGACGCGCCGGGTCGGTCAGCGAGCGGAAATGGACCGTGGCGGGGTCGATCGTCGCGGCGACGTCTTCGAAGCGCAGGGAGAACGTGCCCGCAGCGAGGTTGATCTGGCGAACGTCGCGCACCAGCGCCAGGTTCGAGTTGTACACCGTCACCGCCAGGTCCACCTGATCCTTCTGCGTTGTTGCGCCGGTCTCATCCGCTGCCGCCGCTTGACCCTTCGCCGGGCGCCCCGCCAGCGGCGAAATCAGCAGAAGTCCGGCGAACAATCCGCTGCCAAGAATCTTGTTCCAGTGTGCGCGTCGCATCGCATGTCCCTCCGGGGGAATTGGATTGAATCCCTTATTGTTGGAACGTTGCGCAGGCGATTTCTTGCAGGCCTTTTGGCTGCAGTAGAGGGTCACGGCGCCGGCTGCTGCCATGTTTCGCCGCCGTCGGCAGTGGCAAAGGCGCGGCCATCCGCGGCGGTCACAGTCGCATGCGCGCCGTCCACCGCCTTCACGTCCACAAGGTCCACCGGGGCGGGAGAAGAAACTTTCATCCAGTGCTCGCCGTCGGTCGTGCGCAGCACGATTCCCGCGCGCCCTACTACCCAGCAGACCTTTGCGGACGGCGCAGAGCCGGCCAGCAACGCCGCCGCCGGCTTCTGGATCTGCACTCGCCACGCAGCCCCGCCATCTTCAGAGCGCTCCAGCATCCCGGCTCGTCCCACGCGCCAGATTACCAGGGGGTCCGGCGTAGCAATCCGCACCTCGCGCGGGCCGGACACCGCGGCAAACGCTTTCTCTCTCTTCGTCTCGCCCCGCACCTCTCCGCCAGCGTAAGACTTGTTTGCAAAAGCTCCCGCAGGCCTGGGCGATACTGGAACGGAAGGAGCAGGCGATGCCGAAGGCTTGCCTGGCGCCGCTTCCTTGCTTGTGTCCGCTTGCGCCATCTGGGCTTCTTTTTTCGTTTCTTCGGCCGGCGCGCCCGGAGATTGCGGCGCCGTCTTCGCGGCATCGAGACCATTCAACGGTTCTTCCCTACCCGCAGCCCTCGATTGGCGGCCCAGCTTTCCCCCACCCGCATTCGCAGACTTTCTTCGTTCGGTCGCACCCATCGCTGCGGGGCTCTGCGCCGCGCCTCCGGCTGGAGGAGGCGGCGGAGGGTTCTCCGCCGTCTTCGGCGTCACCGTCGGGATCGCTTTCACTTCGGCAACCTGCTGCGGAGGATGCAAAGGCGTGCGCACTGCGATCCACACCGCCAGGACTGTGACACCCAGCGCTGCCGCCGGGACAAGCAACCTCCAGCCCCAGAGCCACGCAAACCCGCGCGCTTTCCGCTCGGGGACATCCGAGCGCACCAGCGCCGCAAGCTGCGACCGGCAGCTCGCGCAATCGGAAAAGTGCGCCTCGGCGCGCGCCGCTTCCTCCGGCTCGAGCGCGCGGTCGTAGTAGGCCGCAAGCACCTCGGGCTCGGGGCACTCCCCGGCGGCGCCCGTCCCGCCCGCGGACGAGAGACCGCGGCGAATCAGGCCGGTGATGGATTGGTCTTCGGGCCCGGTCATGTGAGACGTCCCCTTTGTCTTAGAACGCTTCATCCTCTGCCTCTTGCAGAATTTATCTCATTCCCGCGCCGAGAGCACGCCGGTGAGATCGAACGGCCATTCCTCCCGCGCATATTCGTAGCACAGCTTTACCTGGGCATCGCTCAAGCGCTTCTTTTCGCGCAACGACGATTCCAGGCAGCGCCGTACCTCGAGGCGCGTGCGGTCCAGCTTGCGCGAAACGGTGGCTTCATGCTCGCCAAGCATCCGCCCGATCTGCGCGAGCGTCAGCTCCTCGATATAATAGGAGGCCAGCCGCAGGCGGTCGCGCGGCTCGAGCCCCGCGAGCGCCTCCGTGAGCGCCGCCTGCAGCAGCGCCAGGTACCGCACGCGATCCGGATCTGGTTCCGGCGCGGCGCCGCCTCCGCGCGGGAGATCGCCCGCACCATCCTCAAGCGGCTCGGTGCGCTTTCCCCGCCGCAGCTCATCCACGTGCCGCTGCGCCATCACCGCCCGCAGCCAGGTGGTCAGCCGGCTCCGTCCGTAGAAATAACGGAGGAGCGAGCGCCGCTTGTTTTCCCGCTCCTCCAGCCCATAGAGATCGGCGTAGAGAGAATCGGCCAGCTCGCGCCCGCGCGATTCTCCCGCAATCGCGCGCCCGGCGCGGTACAACTCCGGCCGAAAATCGGCGACAAATTTCTCCCAAGCGGGCTCGTTGCCTTCGGCGCACGCGCACGCGAGCGCCAGATCCTCCAGGCGCAGCGTTTCCAGGTAGCGCTCGACTTCATCGGCAGAGGGCGACGCGCCGCGAAATCGGTGCGCCACGCTCGTCTCAAGCGCCTGCCGAAATCGTTCTTCCGTGAGCTGCCATTCGGCGGGAACCGCCGCCTTCCGGTACAGCCGGGAGGCCAGCGCCGGGTCAATTCCTGTGGCGTTGCGGGAGCGGTCGGACGGCATCGGTGCGTCCCCTGCCGGGCAGGGGGTTTCCACGAGAATCATACCCGACTCGGCGGCGGAAAGTTGCTCAAACGCCGCGGGTAGCCGGCGTCTACTACGGATAGTGACCTCTATTTCAGTTGTATGGATTCCGCGCGAGCGGCGCGCAGGATGGGGATGGCGGGGTCGGCGTCTTTCCAGAGCGCGAAGAAATCGTCGTAAGCCGCGCGGGCCTTGGCGCGAGCTGCGTCGGCGTCGGAACCTTGCATGGATTGAGACTGAAGCGCGTAGGCGCGGGCGAGGCCAAGATGCGCGAGTGCGCCGGTGGCGCAATTCCACAGTAGGCCGCGATGGTCGAGAATTTTCTGGAATTCGGCTGCGGCGGCCGGGCCCTGTTGCGCACTCAGATAAGCCTCCGCGCGGACGTACACGGGATATATGCAGGAGTTCGCGGCGCTTCCGCTTAGCATGCCCAGCTCATAGGGCGCCGCCCGCTGAAGAAGCTCGGCGCTCCCCGCGGCGTTTTTGCGGGTCGCTTCCACCTGCGCACGGATGGTGGGGAGCCAGACCGACTGCACGATGGTATCCAGCGGGAAACGCTTGTCGAGGTCATCCGCGAGCGACTGGGCGTGCGCGGCATCGCCCGCGAGCGCATAGGCCAGCGCCGCCTGGCCCTCCGCATCGCGGCTCCCGGGCGCGAGCGCGGCTGCGGCAGCCGCATTTTGGCGGGCTGCTTCCATGTTGCCGAAAAGGGCTTCGCGGATGGCGGCGTTCGCCTGCC
>Ga0073928_10008647_pt1 | contig 12701 bp, 19 predicted proteins | sample PaiPotPPA55metaG_FD_76969 | JGI IMG/M metagenome (GOLD analysis project Ga0073928, IMG submission 76969) | Iron sulfur acid spring bacterial and archeal communities from Banff, Canada, to study Microbial Dark Matter (Phase II) - Paint Pots PPA... ...
GCCATCACTCGAATTTTCCTTGCATCGAACTCCGGCAGCGCCTGCTCGAAACTCCGTAACTCGGAGTTGCAGAACGGTCACCAATATCCACGGTAGAAAATCAAAATCACGCCGGCTGCCTTGACCGCGCTCGTCGCGGCGCGGGTTGTACTCTCTGGAGTGAACGGAGAATTCAGCGCACCCGTCAAACTTACTGGGTGGTTCTGCGAATCCGGCAGCGTGAAATCCGGCGCCATCCGGCCCACCTGCGGCGCGCCGTGCGAAGCGGGCAGCACATGCCGAGCACCGATAAAAATGCCGTAGAGGAAAAATCCGCTGAATGCGAACGCTAGCACCGCAAGGACACTACCAAAAATTCTCCCGCGAAACAGGTCCGCGTGCCGGAATGCGCGCACAAGGCCCAAGGCGATCAACACCAACCCGAGCGCGATCATCGGCAGGTTCGCCCACGGAAAATCGCGAAGCGGCGGGAAGCGAACGAAAAACAACGGATAGCTAATCACTCCCAGGAAAACCAGCGACGCGCCGGTCCATACAGCCCAGTTCCAGTTTCGTTTCATCGCTACCCCCCGCTCCACTCCAGGTACGCCTTCCAATGTGCCTGCCCGAGATCGCGGATTTGAAACTTGTTTGACATGTTGCCAGACGTCACTTCGCAACGGTTGCGGAGATGCTATGGTGAAATCCGTACGTGTGACTGTTCGACGCAGCCGATAAATATTCTTGACATCGAAAATCCAAATGACCGTAGAGTGCGCGCACAGGACACGGGGTTATATCTTGGCTACAAGCTGCAGATTCGATCAGCGGTCAGTGACCATATCAGTATAAAGCCGAATCCTTGAGCTGGGTGTGCGGTTGTGGAGGATTGCCGACCATTCGGGAGTTGATCGTCACAATGGCGTCCATCGACACCGAACCACGAGCTCATCTCTGATCACAGAGACGCAGGATAGCCACTACGCCGTATGGTGTAGTAGCATTGCTGGGATGAGTAGGAGATCATGAAAGAGCCGCGTCTTTCCAAAGCGGAAACACGCATTCTGGAGCAGTACTGGAAACTCGGGACCGCGTCCGTGCGCGAGGTCCTGGAAAGCCTGCCAGAGGACGAACGCGTTGCTTACACAACCGTGCAGACGCTCGTCTACAGGTTGGAGGAGAAGGGTGCGTTGCGAAAGGTAAAGAAGGTCGGCAATGCCCAGCTCTTTCAGCCGGCCATCAACGAAACCCAACATCGCAGCAGACTAGTACGCGATTTGCTCGATCTGTTCGGCGGCTCGCCGCGACTGCTCGTCTCCAATCTGCTCGAAAATGGCGCCCTTACCTTACGAGATCTGAAGGCGCTGCAGAGTGCGGCGCGCAGTGACAAGAATGGCCGCACCCGCGGAGGCGAGCGTGCATGAGCATATCGCACGCGTGATCTACTACTTCAGCGTTCACCTGCTGTTTGCCTCGACTGTTGCCTCGGCGGCGTTGGCGTTAACATCAATTCTGCGCGCTAGCGCTACCACAAAATATTGGATCTGGGTTGCCACCGCATTCAATTTCGTTCTGCCTTCAGGAGCACTTTTCGATAAGCTTTGGGCACCGCACTTGACGTGGGCGAGGCCGCTCGGTGTTATTGGGGACCCAGTATGGGACATCACACAGGGTCGGACGGCCGTAATCCTCGGCGTTATATGGACGACCGGGGCCTTCTCTATGCTCATGCGATTGATCTCGCGCATACGCAAAGAGCGTCGCGAGGCGAAAGTGCACGGCGGTCTGAACGATCGCGGCCACGCGTCCAGTTTCGTAACAGAAGGCATTCCTGTGAGCTTTGGGGACAACCTTCCCGGTCCCGCAGTTCGGGGAGTGCTTTCCCCTCGTATCCTGCTTCCCACCGGCATCGATCGGCTACTCAGTCAACGTGAATTCCACGCTGTCCTGATTCACGAACTGGCCCATGCAAGACGTTACGATAACTTAATCCGTTTGCTTTATGAGGTTTCCTTGTGCGTCTTGTGGTTCCATCCGTTCATCTGGCTCGCTGGAGCGCGGATTGCACTCTATCGCGAACTCTCCTGCGATGAATCTGTGGTCAGGCATTCTCATGGGCCAGCACTAGTTTCAGCGCTCGCCAAGCTTGCAGGTTGCGAGCAAGGGGGAATCCTGCAAGCAACAGCCTCATCGCATCTGAGCTATCGCTTGGCGCGCCTGAGTGGTCCAGCCCAAACGACCTACCGCGCCGCAAGCCTGCTATTGACATCACTGTTTGCCATTGTCATCGTTGCCGGCATCTTTCAAACCGTTGCACACACGGCCTGCTGTTTTGTCCTGAAGCGATAACCACGGCGAAGCGCTCACTTCCTCCCGCTAAGTGCGTCCAATTGACTCATACGTATAATGTAGTAGCATTGCTGGACGATGTAGTAGATAGACGGGGAGCCGGTCTCTACGGCGCAGGCGTTTGAGTTCATCTCTCAGGAGCGGGTAATCCGATGCGAAAGCTGGGCATCTCGTTCGTTTTAGGTCTGGTGACGGTGGTTTCGGCTGTGCCGACACCCACCCAATCGGCAGTTCCTGTGACACTGATCAAAGCGGGCCGGCTGCTGGATCCGCGTACCGGAAATGTCCTCGCACCTGCCGCCGTTCTGATTGAAGCAGACAAGATCAAGCAGGTTGGATCGGCGTCGCAGATAGGAATTCCCGCCGGCGCGACGATCGTTGATCTGGGCAGCGCCACCTTGCTGCCCGGCTGATCGACAGTCACACGCACTTGCTGGTTGACCCGATCGGCCCAGCGGAAGTCGAGTGGGCGCGTCACTATAACGGGGCCTTTCTGCCGGAGCGGAATTTCCAGACGCCCCCGATGAGAGCAGGGATCGGGTATACGACCGCTTGGTTCAGCGGGTGATGAAGTCCAGCGTGAAATTTGCGGCGGGATCCGACATGGGCTGGTTCTACCCCGGGAAAACACGTGGCGAGGCGTCGGTATCAAGATTTCCGACTTTGCATAAAGCCGGGATGCCTTCCCTCGACGTGATTCGTGCCATTACGACCAACGCCGCGGAAATGTTGGGCTGGCAGGATCGCATCGGCGCGATTGAACCCGGCAAATCTGCCGACCTGGTCGCGGTGTCCGGCGATCCCCTCGCTGACATCACCGAACTAGAGCGCGTTCGCTTTGTGATGAAGGACGGCCAAGTGGTTCGAAATGACCTTGCGTCTCATTGAGGCGAAGGATGGTTCGGCGGTTCCCAGCAACTCGACAGAAGGGAGCAGGGATGAAACAAACACGAATCCTGCTGTTGGCACTGCTTATCCCTACGGCCACCTATGGCCAAACACAGAATCAACCTCCGGCTCCGGCGCTTTCGCGCGCTGATGAAATGCTGAAAGAATGGAATGAGATCGGGAACAAACTCATCGCCATGGCGCAGGATTTTCCCGAAGGCAAGTACGATTTCAAGGTGCAGAAGGACGAGCGCACGTTTGCACTAAATCTGCTGCACGCCGCTGCGCTCGATTACGTCCTGATACGCAGGATGTCCGGAGCACCCCTCGGGCTCGACTTCGGCGAGGGCGACAATCCTTCGCGTGACCAATTCAAGACCAAGGCCGACGTGGTCAAGTTCGTGCAGGAAGCTGTCGCGGACGGAGCGAAAGTGATTCGAGAGCAGGGCGACGCAGGGCTGGACAAGACAACAAAATTTTTCGGCAACCGGCTGGCCCATAACTCCTACATCTGGACATTCGCCATCGAGCACAGCGCCGAACACTACGGGCAGCTAGTGGTTTATTACCGCGCCAACAATCTGATTCCTCCGGACAGCCGACGTAATGCTCAAACCTCCCAGCCCGCAAGCGACACCGTGTTTCGCGATTGCCCAGATTGCCCTGTGATGGTTGTTATCCCCGCGGGGAATTTCACCATGGGCTCGTCAGCCGAGGAAAAATCCTGGGCCGCGAGTCACGGTGGCAGTATGGGATCGGTTGCTGATGAAGCTCCGCAACATCGGGTCTCATTGCCGTCATTCGCCCTGGGCAAGTATGACGTCACTCATGGCGAGTACGCGGCATTTGCTCGGGCGACAGGATACTCGGCCGGTGACGGTTGCGGCCGCGGCCGCGCCATCTTCAAATGGGAGAAGGATCCGAAGTTGACTTGGGAAAATCCCGGCCAGGCGCAGACTGACCGTGATCCAGTAGTGTGTGTGAGCTGGCAGGATGCGCATGCCTATATTGCGTGGTTGAACCGCAAGGCGCATCGCGGCGGCGCGGCCTCAGCAAACGGGCCTTATCGGCTGCCCAGCGAAGCGGAGTGGGAATATGCCGCACGCGCCGGAACGACAACTAAGTTCTACTGGGGCGATGACGACGCTGCCGCTCCTGTCCACGCCTGGTTCAATGCCAACTCCGGCTGCGAAAATGTGAGTGGTCTTTTTTGCGACCATGGCCAGACACATCCGGTGGGCGCGAAGCCGCCGAACGCATTCGGCCTTTACGACATGGCAGGGAACGTTTGGCAGTGGACCGAGGACTGTTACGACAACAGCTACGCTGGCATTCCCGCCGACGGGGACGCGAACGAGGCCCCTTCGAGCGACCCCAAGGCGAAGGACGGCCAAGGCAATTGCCTCCGAGTTGATCGCGGCAGCTCGTGGATGTTTCCGGCGTGGCTGCTGCGACCGGCCACCCGAGAACGCAATCCTGCCGAGTACCGCAATGACATCATGGGTTTCCGTCTCGCTCGAACGCTCCCGTGAAGCTAGTGCGGTCACACAAATGTTGCAGAACCAAACGCTCCGCGCTAGGTTACTAACCAGTTTAGGGCTGTTTCTGGATTACGGACTACTCCTCCACAATCAGATTAGGGAAGAGTTGGCGACCAGGACTAAGCCGCTGGCGCGGCGGACGCTACGCGTGAGGTGAACGGAGCGGTGAGGTTGCCTATCGGGTGGCCATTTCCAATCATCGCTTGCTGGCCTTCGAGCACGAGCACGTCACCTTTCACGGGAAGAATTACGCCCACGGAGGCAAACGAGGCCAGATGACCCCTGTCGCTACGGAGTTCTTACGGCGCTTCTTTCTGCACGTGCTCCCCAGAGGATTCGTGCGCATCCGGCGACCCAGTTCCGTAGAAGAGTCGCCTCAGGCGAATTTGTCCGCGTGGTTCTTGCGAATCCACTCCTCGACTTCTTTCCGAACCCGAACCGCCATTTTGCCGCAGTGATCGGCCTCACCCTGCGACAGCAACCCATAGTCATCGTACGAGCCTACATTCCGCTTCTTCCGCAGCTTATCGAGCATGGGAATCACCTTCTTCTCCGGGTCAATCGAAAACTCCAGGGCCTCGATGGTCCGGATAGTGTTCGCTGCCACCTCTTACCACGCGATATCCTGCGGCGCGCAATGCCGCAGTCGCAGAGGCCCGAATCGCATCGTAGGCCAGATTCAACTGCACATCGGGAGACAGCTTTCCAGCAACTGCTTTCTGATAATCCTGGAGACGCGCATCAGCGATTCCCAGCAGGCGCGCGATCTCCGCGCTATCCGAGGCGAGCCGTTCGAGCCAGCTATTCTTGACCCAGTTCTCTAAGGACATGCTCATCCCCGATGATGAACAGCTTCTTGTCGGCAAGTACAGTCTTCAAAAAATTTCCGCGCACCTTGGTCGTGAACTCCTTCACGGAGTATACGGTCGGATTGATTTCCCGATTCAGGACTCGCTCCGCGTCGCCTAACTTCTCGACTACGGTGTCGAAACCGACTTTGCCGACAACCATCAGATCCACGTCGCTATGTTCCTTCTCCCGTGACCCTGCCACGGTGCCATAAACGAATGCGAGATTGATCTTGTCCCCCAGCGGATCGAGCGCGGCATGGAGAACATCGTGCACCCCGACAGTTTTCTTCACTAGACTTTTGATCTCTTTGAAGACGGGACTCCGTTGGTTAGCGCTGTAAAGCGTTCTTCCGCCCGCGGTTCTCCGGGTGACCAAGCCGGCGTCCACCAGTTGCCGAATTTCGCGTTGCACCGGTCCAAGCGCGATCTTCGTTTTACGAGCGAGCTCGCGCAGATAGAACGATTCGTCGGCGTGGCCATATAAGATCGCGAGCACCGCCCCGCGAGTGCGTCCGAACAGGGTGCTCGAAAGAACGCTCGCTGTACCCATTTCGGTGTCAATTGTACCCTAAAAGGGGACAGGGTAGGGAATAGGATCGAGAAACGCTGCCGCGCCCCCGTACTCCCCTAAGTAGCTCATGCAAGACGAAGCAAGTTGTGGAACGGATTGTGGAACGGTTCGCCGGACGAGGTGCATCGAACGCCGCCGACGTTTTCAAGATGAGAACATTGTGTTCGAGACTCTTTTCACAAGACATTAGTCCCGACGAGGTACGGAAGGAACTCGTCTATAGCCTTCAGCGATGGTTCCACTTTCCGACGAATGATCGCTCCGTACCAGCAAGTGACCAGCAGTGACGCCAGCTTTTGGGGATCTTGCGCAGATGGTGTTGCGCTTTCTGTCTGAGCGCGTGAGATCAAGTCGCTTACATGAGTGATCCAGATGTTTGTGCCACGAGCGATACGCTGCGTAAGGGCGACGGGGATTGCTGGAGCCTCCGCAGCGAGGGTCGCCAGAAGTCGAAGCGGGGCCACTTCAACCATCGGTGGTTCTATGGCCACGAAGCTGCAGTGCTCTTTCAGTTGATGGCTCGCGCTATGACCCGTTGATCGAGAAAGCGATTCACGAAGAGCATCGAATTGGCGATCTACAAGTCTCGATGCGAGGTCTTCTTTGCTCCTGAAGTAATTATAGAAAGCGCCCTTAGGCGCGTTTACTGCAGAAGCGATGCGGTAAATGCTCGCTTGGACATAGCCGACGTCCTGAAATAGTTTGCCAGCGGAGCGGAGAAGCATTTCGCGCGGATCGTGCTCTCGATGTGCGATCTCCCTCTGGGTCGGAGACATTCTTCGAATCTTGGCAGGCAATTACCCGTCCGTGGCTTGTCGAAAAGGACTGAATTTGTCGATTCCTGCCTAAAGTCTCGATTTCTTTTTTAGGCTCTTCGAAAAATGTGCAGAAGGGGTAGTATTCTTCGATAATAAGGCGACCGGTCGTCTTATGTTTGGGGGTTGCTGTGAATAAAACTCATTCCGGCGAACAGAATCGGGACTCCGCTCACTCGCCTGAAGCTTGGTCCGAGGACCCGTTTACGACTCATATTAAATTGGACCGGAACTCCTCGGTCCCCTCGCCGTTTCGAACCGCAGGCACTTTTACGGTCACGCGCCTTGAGTCATCAGCTGGACTCCCCGACCGCATCACGAAGATATCAAGTGTGCCGGCTCTCCTCGTGTCGATCTCCCTCAAATCTTTGCCACTACATAGCTACCAAGTGTGGGTAGCAGACAAAGTCATGCCCACACAGATCATTCCGCCGTTTCGGAGTAACGTCATCGATTTCGATTCCGAACCAAGCTGCTGGGCCGGTAAGGCGTTCGACTACGTTCACTATACAGTGCCGCGTGTCGAGCTTGACGACATCGCGGCTGATCTTGGCTTTGGCCACGTACGCAGTTATAGGTTATCGGTTCTTGAAGACGATTTGGTTTTAGCCCAGATCACGAGGAGCATTCTCCCCTTTATTGGGCGCCGCGATGGTCCCTCACTGCTTGCGCTCGATCAGTTCAGCCTGATTTTGGGAGCGCATCTGCTTCAACGGTACGGCGTAATGCAAAAAATAGGCAAGGTTTCCAAAGGTGGCCTTGCTCCTTGGCAAAAGCGCCGCGCGGCGGAACTACTCCGGGAAAACTTGAATGGTCGGATACGGCTAATGGACGTTGCGCGTGAGTGCTCGCTCTCCGTGAGTCACTTTGCCCGTTCATTCAAAGCGACCTTCGGTATGGCACCTCACAAGTGGGTGATTGGGCATCGCATCGAGTGCGCCAAAGAATTACTTCGGCAGACGACCACGCCGATCGCGGACATCGCGATTCGGTCTGGCTTCGCTGATCAGGCCGCCTTCACTCGCACCTTCCGCCAAGTAATGGGAATCAGCCCAGGACAATGGCGCCGCTACTTCGCTGCTAGAGCTATCGAACCTAAGAACCCTGCCTAACCCCGTACGAATCGGTGGAAGGTTGCGCACAACTCCCAGGTGTCTGACACGGCTTACTTGCTGAATCCTCGTTTGCCGATCCGATACCTGGCCAAGCCCACATGCACATATTCCGACCGAAAACGACAAAATCCGCAAAATCCTGCAAGAGCGGGGAGGGTGGATGCGCCTACCTTGATGCGCGGGTCGATTTCATCGAACTTGCATGATTCATTGAAACTCGAACGGGAGAGGAGAATAACTATGACGAACATCAAGAACGTGGTTCTGGTGCACGGTGCATTCGCCGACGGCTCCGGCTGGGAAGCCGTCGCTAAGATCCTCAGGAATGATGGGTACAAGGTGTCGGTACCACAGCCCCCCGAGACCTCCTACGCCGAGGACCAAAAGTGCACGAAGGCAGCAATCGACGCCATGGACGGTCCCGTGGTTCTGGTGGGCCACAGCTACGGCGGGTCCATCATCACCGAGGCCGGCAATCATCCAAAGGTTGCGGCGCTTGTCTATATTGCCGCGTTCGCTCTCGATGAAGGTGAGAGCTGTGCGTCGATCGAACAGGGCTTGCCGCAAGCGTCCAAGGCGTTCAAGCCGGACAGCAATAACAACTGGTGGATAGACGAGGCGCATTTCGCGGCCGACTTCGCAGCCGACATTCCACCGGAGAAGGCGGCGTTCATGGCTATATCGCAGGTGCCGATCTCCACCGACTCGTTCACACATAAGGTGACCAATCCCGCCTGGAAGAACAAGCCCACCTGGTACATGGTCGCCACCGAAGACCGTTCGATCAATCCGAATCAGGAACGGATGATGGCGAAGCGCGCCAAGGCCACGACGGTCGAAGTGAAGTCGAGCCATGTGGCCTACATGTCTCACCCGAAGGAAGCAGCCAAGCTCATCGAAGAGGCTGCCGTCTCCCCCGTTTCACAAGTAGCTCGCGGTGCCGATTAAATAGCTTCATTAGCCAACGGTGGTCGCCATCCTGAAACCGGCTCGCCAAGAGCAGGGCCTCCGCCGATTCTGACGAGATCGGTGGCCCGGATGAACGTTGTCTGCGGAGGAGGACACGATGTCTGAGCAGAGCACAATGGCGAAGGATCGCATCACCATCAAAGGACATGACGGCGCGTTCGCCGCCTATAGTGCAAGACCGAAGACCTTGCCAGCTCCTGCCGTTGTCGTTCTGCAGGAGCTGTTTGGGGTGAACGCCGACATCCGCAAGCATTGCGACGAACTGGCGGAACAAGGCTTCCTTGCGGTCGCGCCAGACCTGTTCTGGCGGCAGGAGCCCGGCGTCGATCTTAGTGTCACCTCTAAGGCCGACTGGGAGCACGGCCTTCATCTGTACGGAACTTATGACAGGGATTCGGGCGCAAAGGACGTAACGGACACCGTCAACGCAGTACGCAACCTTGAGGAGTGCAATGGCAAAATTGCCCTTCTAGGTTATTGTCTCGGAGCACTCATGGTCTTCCTGACGGCCGTGCGCTACCACGGGATCGATGGCGCTGTCGCGTATCACGGCGGCGATACCGAAAAATATCTGGGAGAGGTTGGCGGGCTTAATGCGCCCCTTCTGATGCATCTGGCGGAGGAGGATGAATTCATTTCCAAGGCTGCGCAAGCTGAGATTAAAGCGGCACTCGCCAAGAAACCGAACGCGACCGTCCACAGCTATCCAGGACAGAGTCACGCCTTCTCTCGACATAGTGGAACACACTACAATGCCGCCGCGGCAGCGCTTGCCAACGGGCGGACGAGTGAATTTCTACATCAACGACTGCGGTGACCTTCGGTCGCTTCAGCCGTTTCGGGCGACTTGAGCACCTTCGCCTTCGGACAGGACGGCCTTTTTTTGCCGAGCTGAAAAGCGCAGCCGAGAAAGGCTTGAGCAAAGCAGGACCGATGCTGTTCGTCTGGATCAAGGCGGCTGTGCGTAAAGAGATTTGAGATGATACGAAAATTCGAGATAGAGCGGTTCAGTCTGACGACTTCCAAGCCATTCGACGAAGTAATAGCCGGTGTGAACGCCGCTATCGGTCATCCGGATATGGCTGAATTTGGGAGATCGACTCACGAAGCGCGCTCTTTTGCGAACTGAAAAGCGCAGTTGAGAAAGGCTTGAGCACAGTAGGACTGATGCTGTTTATGCAGTTGGATCACGGCGCGATTGTGCGCAAAGAGACGGGCAGCGAGACTCCGAAGATGGTTCGCTTCATTATTGGCAATCCCCTCATCATGAAGGAAATGGCCAAGCACGTTCCTGACGCCGGTTCCTATGCGCCGGTTACCGTTCTTGTGGATGAGCGCGCCGATGGTGTTCATTTGTCATATGACAAGATGGCAAGCCTTCTAGCTCCGTATAAGAATCGCGACGCGCTAGAGGTCGCGAGGGGTTTGGATAGAAAAATCGAGGATCTATTACGAGCAGCTGCGGTGTGAATATACTTGATGGTCATTCCTCGATGGTCACGGGCGGGAATGTCATATCTACGATATTTCGACGCCGAAATGGGCGACGCGCTAACAGAGAGCCTGCAAGAATTCGCGGGCAATCCCAACATCCACTTCGTAATCGTGACGGGCGGCACTCCCGGATATTTTAACCGTCATTTCAGTATTCCAGCCCTTATCGAATTCGTGGAGGCCGTGCGCGCCTCCGGGCGAGAATGGCCGGACAACGCAGCCTACTATGGCGGATTCTTCGACAAGGCCATGGCGCTGTGCGAGACGACGCCCAAGCCTGTCATCGCCGCGATTTCTGGGACCGCTCTTGCCGGGGCATTCGAGTTCACGCTCGCGTGCGACATTCGCATCGCTGAGGATGGCGACTATCTGATCGGTCTGCCGGAGACCGAACTGGGCCTGCTGCCCGGCGCCAGTGGCACACAGAGACTGCACCGCACGATCGGACCGGCGGCGACCCTCATCCACATCGTTATGGGGCGGCCGCCCAATCCGCGCGATGCCGAAAAGAAGGGTCTTGTTCACGAAACCGCAGCGGCAACGCCATCGATCGGGCGATGGAGATCGCAAAACGGTTCTGCTCGCATACGCCGGAATCGCTCGGCTATATCAAGCGCCTCGTCCGCATTGCAATCGACACGCCTCTCGCTGAAGGCCTGGCACTTGAGCGGAATCTCTTCATGAGATTGTGCGTCTCCGACCAGGCGCTCGCACGCATGCGCTCTTACGAAGCAAAAAGATCACAGACCCGTCCCGCTCATTTGAAGTTTAAAGGAGGATGAATCGTGGCAAAACCGAATGCGTCACCTATACGGGTGATCGAGGAAACGCCCGAGTACTGGAGAGCCATTTTCGATTATCCGCCCTTCAATGTCGTCGACGGGGATGTCTTCCAGGCCCTCCAGGACCTTCTTGTACGCATGGAGACGATTGAGAGTCTGCGTGTGGTTGTTTTCGAAAGCGCGCTTCCGGATTTCTACCTGTCGCACTTCGATCTGACGGGCAGGCTCGGAAACGTCATGAGCGCTATCGGCCCCACCGGCTTGCCCATTCTGATAGATACGTTCGTACGCCTGACGAAGACGCCGGTCGTCAGCCTCGCAAGAATCCGGGGCTGCGTGCGCGGCGTCAGCAGCGAGTTCGTTCTTGCTTGCGACATGCGATTCGCCTCGCGCGAGAATACGAAACTGGGTCACCCCGAACTCGGGGTCGGGCTGCATCCCGGTGGCGGAGGCACAGAGCGCCTTCCCCATCTGGTGGGACGCGGGCGGACCCTCGAAATCGTTCTAAGCGCCAACGACTTTGATGGCGACACAGCGGAACGATACGGATATGTAAACCGATCACTTCCGGACGCCGAGTTAGACGGCTTCGTCGACGCCCTCGCGCGCCGGATCGCCTCCTTTGATCGCCGCGCTCTCGCCGCGGCAAAAAATCTCGTCAACGAAGTCTCGTTGCCGCCGTCCGATCGGCTGCTCGACGCCTTCACTTCGTTTGGCGCGGCACTCGGTTGGCCCGAAGCCCAAAACCGCGTAAGAGCCGTGCTGGAACGCGGACTACAACGGGACGCCGCATTCGAAAAGAATTGGCCCGAAATCCTCGGCTCGCTCGTCGAGACCGGCAAGAAGGGCGGGACGCGATGACGAACCGATTGCAGTGGGAAGTTTTTGTCAGTGCCCAAATTCCGGTGGTCACCAGCGATCTTCCGCCCGGTGCTAACGAAATGAAATGGTCGCCCATTTCTTCGACGCTTATCTCGGGCAAGCGCGATGCGGTGCTGGTGGATACAGCGATCACGATCGATCAAAACCAGAAAATTGTCGACTGGATCGTGGAGAGCGGCAAGAACCTGACGGCGATTTACGCGACCCACGGCCACGGTGACCATTTCTTTGGCGTAAATACAATTCAGAAGAAATTCCCAAGAGCAAGGTTCGTCGCGACGCGTGAGGCCATCGCCGTCATGCGCAAGCAGGCGTCGGGTCCCGTGATCGACTCCTATTGGAGACCACGATTTCCCGGACAAATCGATGCGACGCTCGTGATCGCCGACGAACTCAAGGGCGGTGTTCTCGAACTGGAAGAGGAACAACTGATAAGTATTTCTCTCGGGCATACCGATACCGATA
>Ga0073928_10008649_pt1 | contig 12699 bp, 14 predicted proteins | sample PaiPotPPA55metaG_FD_76969 | JGI IMG/M metagenome (GOLD analysis project Ga0073928, IMG submission 76969) | Iron sulfur acid spring bacterial and archeal communities from Banff, Canada, to study Microbial Dark Matter (Phase II) - Paint Pots PPA... ...
ACCGCCGGATTGACGACGATGGCAAAGCAGGTGATCGCCACCATCGAGACCGGCGTCAATTCCTTCATCGGGTCGAGCAGCGGGTGCTCGCGCAGCATCATTTCGGTGAGGTGGATTGTCGAACCGCCGAGAAAGATCGTGTAGCCATCGGCCGGCGCGTGCGCGACGAGCTGCGCCGCCAGCGATCCGCCGGCGCCCGGCTGATTATCGACGAAGACCGTACCGAGGCTCGTCTTGACCTTGTCGGCCCAGGGCCGGCCGATAATGTCGAACACCCCGCCGGGGGGAAACGGCAGGATCAGCCGGATCGGCCGCTCCGGGTAAAGCGCCGCACCGGCCGAACGCGCGCCGCCGGCCAGAGCGGCAGCGCCGGCCGCGACGCCTAAAAATTCCCGGCGCGCAAATTTCATGGCGATAATCCCACCAATGCGCCGATTTCAGTTCACCTTGGCGCCTGAAAACTTGACCACCTTAGCCCACTTTGCCGTCTCTTCGGCAATGAAGGGTGCAAATTGCGTTGACGGCATTGGCTCGGCGTCGCCGCCAAGCTCCTTGATGTGCGCCTTAAGCTGCGGATCGGCGAGCCCTGCGGTGATGTTGCTGCTGAGCTTGTCGATAATCGAGGCCGGCGTGGCTTTGGGCGCGCCGAACCCGTCCCAGGCGCTCGCCTCGAAACCCGTGAAGGATTCGCCGATGGTCGGGATATCCGGCAGCACATCGGCGCGGCTCGCGGTCGTCACCGCCAGCGCGCGCGCTTTGCCGGCGCGCACGAAGCCGATCGCCGTGGAGACGGTGATGATGAAAGCCTGCACTTGGCCGCCAAACAGATCAGTGAACGCCGCGGCGGGACCGCGATAGGCGATGTGAACGAGATCGAGCCCGGCCTGCAGTTTAAGGAGCTCGATCGCGACATGCATCGGCGTGCCGACGCCGGGCGAAGCAATATTGATCTTGCCTGGATTGGCCTTCGCATAGGCGATGAATTCGGCAAATGTGCCGGCAGGGAACGACGGATTGACCAGAAGCACCATCGGCAGCCGGATCACTCCGGCGATCGGCGCGATATCGCGCAGAAAATCGAAATCGAGTTTTTCGTACAGCGTTGCATTGATGGCGTTGGCCGTGACCACGGTGAGAAGCGTGTAGCCGTCCGGCGCCGCGCTCACCACGGTTTGGGTGGCAATATTGCTGCCGGCGCCGGTGCGGCTCTCGACCACGAAGGGCTGGCCCAAGCGCTCGGAGAGCCATTGCCCGACCAATCGCGACACCAGATTCGGCGTGCTGCTGCCGCCGAAGCCTTCGATGATGCGCACCGGCCGCGTCGGATAATCGGCCGCGTAAGCCATACGCCAAGTTGTGGGCACGACCGCGGACATGACCGCGGCGGCGCCGGTGAGGCGCAGGAATTTTCGGCGTTGCAGGATCATATTGTGGGCAATGATCTGGTGCGCGCGCTGGCCTTGCCGGCACGACAACCGCCGGCCCGTTAGCCTATCGCGCTCCCACCGGCACGAAAAGCACCGTCCACGAACCGTCCCGAGATTCCCGGGATGTCAGCCCCCGATATAACCGCCGATGACTGGGAGATCCCGCGAGTGAATTAGCGCGGCGTGGTCCTACGATGCCTTCCTCGGCACTTTCTTGCCCTTCTTGCGCGCTTTTGACAGGCCAATCGCGATCGCTTGTTTGCGGCTCTTGACCCGGCCGGCCCGGCCGCCGCGGCCGCTTCGTGCTGTGCCGCGTTTATAGCGCTCCATCTCGCGCTTTACCTCTTGCCCCGCGCCGCGGGAGTATCTGCGTTTTCTTCGCTTGGCCATACGATCTCCTCCAAGATGTTCGTCTCGCAATGCGCTCGGTACGACCTTCTAATAACTTCCGCATCTGCAATAGGTTGCCTGGCAGCGCGTGATTCCGAAAGCGCGCAGGGGTGCCGCAGCGGTGCTGAAAACTTGGCGAATTGGCACGCGCCCGAATTCTCAGTTGTAATTCGGGTCGGCATCGAGTCGCGCCACCCAGCCTTCCAGCCCAGTTTTTGCCGCCGGGTAGCGCTGCAGCACCAATGGATCGTGGCCCGGCACGACATGCCGTGGCGAACTCGCCAGCCGTTTCAACGTCGCGTAACCTTCCACCACCTCCTCGACATTGTAGGTGATTGGAAACACGCGCCCGCCATCGAGATGCGCGTAGAGATGCGTGGCATCGGCCGCCAGCACCACGTAGCCGCGCCGCGTCTTCACCCGCACGCTTTGCAGGCCTTTGGAATGGCCGCCGATGTGATGCACGGTAATGCCAGGCGCGATTTCACTCGCGCCATCGTGGAACGTCGCGCGGCCGGAGAACACTTTGCGCACCATCGCAATGACGTCCTCAACTTCGAACGGCGCGCGCAACGCTTGGTGGCACATGCAGCGGCCGGTGGCGTAGGCCATCTCGCGATCCTGTAAGTGATAGCGCGCCTGCGGAAACAAATCGTAATTGCCGCAGTGGTCGTAATGCAGGTGGCTGATGATGACGCTCTTTACCGATTCGCAAGCGATGCCGAGCGCCGCAAGCCCATCGCGCACCGGCTTGATCATCTCACGCTGGCGTTTCTTGCCCATCGCCTCGTCGAAGCCGGTGTCGACAATGATCGCGCCGGACGGCCCGACGATCGCCCAGACGAAGAAATCGAGCGGCTGCAACATATCGTGCGGATCGCCGTCGATGAAATTAGCCGGCGACCGGCGCGCATGGTGGCCGTAGCGAATGGCGTAAACTTCGTGAAGATCGTCGGCCATAGGATTCATCCCCCTTCAACCGGATGAGCCATGTTAGAGCGAAATTTTAGAGCGAAATTCGATCCGGTCGAGGCGGCTATCCGGCGAAACCGCTGGATTACCGCTTGCGCGGGAATAAGCGGTCCGAGGAAAAATAGAAAACCCCGGCGCAAAGGCCGGGGCTTTCATTGACTCAAAAGACGCTACGAACAACGCACGCTACAAAAAACTACGCAGCGATCACAATTGCCCGTATTTGCGCAACACCGCGCGGCACTCATTGCCGACGCGCCAGCTATGTGCCGCCAGGATCGCGCCGCAGCGCAACAGATTCGTCCAGGTCATACCGTCCGAACGGTCGCATAGCCGCGCCGCAGCCGGCCGGCATGGCGCGAGTTCGGCAAGATCGATCGCATTCGCAGCGGTGCCCGAAAACGCGACAAGCGGCCCGATCACTAAACATGCGGCAAGGACTGTCTTCATCCTCAATCGTCCCTCTTTATTGTGAGAAGCGGACTCAATAGCGGTTTTAAGACAAAAACGCCAGCTTTTTTGTGCGCCGCACAAACAAGAGTTAATCGGCTGAAGTGCTGAGCGAATTAGTAAAACGATCGTATGAATCTCGAACGGCATCGTCGCGCTTGTGCCGCAATTGCGAAGGTGGGCACCCACCTTGTCGAGGCTTGATAGGAAATCCGCTCGTCCCCGCGACCCGCCTATGCTCGCTTGGCGAGCTTCGGCGGGTTGGAGGCCGCCGAAGCGCAGAGCGCGAAGGCGGAAAGCGGGGACCTAGCAGCAAAAGCGAAATCCTGGATTCCCGCTCGTGCGGGAATGAGCGGTAACCGGCTGGAATAGAATCCTTGCCCTACCGGCAGGCGCCTTGCGAACGCGCGCTATAGAGCGCCGCGGATGCCGTAAACCAGTCTGGGAAGCCGATCGCGATCTTGGTCCAGCCGACACCCCATGGCGTACCGCCACTGTCCCACCAGACCCTGCACCAGCCATCTGCGAAACGCACAAGCGCGTAATCGGCGCGCGCCGGTGACATAGTGAAACCGATTGCCAGGAGGGCAACAACGAAGGTCAATCGCTTCATCGCCAGTTTCCTTCTGCGCCAGCCCGCATGTTAGGCCGCCGCCGCCAGATTGCCGAACCGCTGCAGATTGTGTTTTTGCTTGTCGTTGCGTGGCGGCAGTTTGAACAGCCGCGCCGCCGTGCCGCCAAGAATATTGTGCTTGGCCTTTTCCGACAGAAACCGCAGATCCCAGATCGTCGATGGCAAGTCGAAATCCCAATGCGGATAGTCCGACGAATATAGGAGCTGCGTCTCGGCATTGATCATGCGGAACGTGCACTCCATCGCGCCGTAATCCTGAATCTCCATCGGCTGCGATGAATAATACATGTCGCGCATATAATCCGACGGTTTCTTCTTGAGGAGCGGCGCCTCCGACGGCCGCAGCATGTATTCGTGATCGAGCCGCTGCATCAGGAACGGCACCCAGGCGAGGCCGGATTCGATCCAGATCACCGGCAGTTTGGGGAAGCGCTCGCCCATACCGTTAATCACCCAATTCGTGCATTGCAGGATGTTGTACCAGGTGAAGCCGAGCGCATGCGCGGAGAGGAAACGATTGCAGCTCTTGTAGATCGGCTCGCCCCAGTTCGGGCCGGAATGGAACGACAGCACCAGGCCGCGCTCCTCCAGCGCCCGGTACAGCTTCATATAGGCGTTGTCGTAGACCGCCATGTGCGAGCGCACCGTCGTCACCATGAAGCCGCCGACATGCTTGCGGTCGCCGAATGTCTCGACGTGGCGGAGCGCCGCTTCCGGATCGGAGAACGGCAGGCACAACATCGAATAAAAGCGGCCGCCGGCTTCGGGCAGGACTTTCTCGGTGAGCCAGCGGTTATAGGCCCAGCACAGCTCGACCTCCATTTCCTTCTGTGGATGCATGCCGATGTTGAGCATGCCGGTCGGGAACAAGCAGGAATAATCGACGCTCATCGCGTCCATCCAGCGATGACCGAGCTGCACGTCGCGCAGTGCGCTCCCCTCCTCGGTCTTTTCCGTCGAGCGTAGCGGATAGCGCGTGACGCGCCCGCCCATGTCCTGATAGCCGATCTGGACCGGCGCCACGTTCGAGCGGTTGCGCTTGCGCCCCGAAATGGTGAGCTGGCGAAAAACGTCGTTTTCCATGTAGGGCAGGAATTCGTCGTAGTTCTCGTTCTCATAATGGTGCGCGTCGACGTCGACGATGAGGACGTCGTCCAAGTTGCGCGCATGCGCCTGTTTACGCGCGTGCGCCAGAAGCCGGCTGGTATTGAGTTCCTCGATGGTGACGCGGCGACCGCGGTCGGCAATGAGATCCATGGATTTCCTCCTGGCTTATTTCACTTGGCTTTCTCTTGGCGTTCGAATCCGTCCTTAGCGTCCCGTCCAACTCTGCCACATGCCCAGCTCGAAAACCGCGAGATCGGCGGCGCGCAACAAGCCACTCGCCGTCAGCATGACGTCGGTTGCCGTAATCGAATGTTTCGGCACCGGATTGAATTGCTCGCCGGCCTCGGTGCGTGCGCTATAGACCCGACAGGCCGCGGCCATCAGCGCCTGCAGCGCCTCCGCGCTGACGAGATCGAGCTTGCCATCGGCGATGCTGCGTTCGAGCGCCGCGGCAAGCCGCTTGGCATCGGCCGAAGCGCCGTTACCAGCCGGCTTGGCGACCCCCGGCGCAGCCGTTCGGCGCACATCCATCTTGCCGGCACGTTTCGTAACTGACCGATTGGCCGGTTTAGCCGCGCGCTTAGGCGATGACATAAAGGTCATCTCCCTTTTGCAGCGTTTTGTACTTCTTCAGCTTCAACTTGCGATCGGCGACGCATTCGCCGGTCGTCATGTCGTATTCCATGCCGTGCCAGGGGCAGACGAAGTGCATTTCGTCTTCGGAGAAGTAAAGCCCCATCGAAGTCTTGTCGGGCCGCAACCGTTCCTCGACCTTGGCGATGGTCAAGCCCTCGCAAGCCGGGCCGCCCTGATGCAGGCAGAAATTGCTGTAGGCATAGAATTCGCCGCGGTGCCGGAATACGCCGATCTCGTTGTCGCCGGCAAAAACGATACGGCGGTCGCCATCTTTGAACTCGGAAAGCTTCGCAACGAATTTCTCGGCCATCGCTATCGTACCTCGGGCATTACACTTTGGGCATCACATCTTGCGTTTCATCCTGCGGCCTGTGCGCATCAGGCCATTGTTTGTTCTGGCTTTTTGGCGTGCCCTGACCGTTGTGATCAAGCAACGCAGCAGTCGGGCTTTTAGCACAAGCTGACAACGCATGCGACGGCATTAAGCTGGGGTCAGAACTCACTTTTTGCCCGGTCGCGGAAACAGTGAGTTTTAACCCTCGCCAAGCATGGTGACGGCGACGGCGACTGCCTGATTCCGGTCACAAAAAGCTAGGTTTCGTGATGGCCGTCACACCCGGTCTTATCGTGTCGTGTAAGGGTACGGCAGGTAAAAGGGTGCGTGATGACAAGGTATGTGGCGTTTTTTGTTCTGGGTTTTGCGTTTGTCGGCGGCCTTGTGGCAACGGTGCAGAGTCATCGTCACACGGCACAAACCGCATCAGCTCTGATTGTGACTGTGAACGGCCACTAGCGTGTAATGCGGCTCGCTTCATTCCCCGAGCCCCGTCAGAAAGAAAATGCCCCGCCAACTGTGATTGACGGGGCGAATTTCCGCAAAACGTAAGGTTAGGCGGCGAGCTTTAATTCCTTGCTCGCGCGGAACGCGACTTTTTTGCCCGCCTTGATCTGGATCGGCTCGCCGGTCGCGGGATTACGCCCCATGCGCGCGGCGCGCTTCCTTACTTGCAAGATGCCAAGACCGGCAATGCGGATGCGTTCGCCCTTCTTCAGATGCTTGGTGATCAGGCCGATGAGATCGTGGAGAAGAATGTTTCCCATCCGTTTCGTGAGGTGATGCTCTTTGGCCATACTGGCCGCCAGGTGCTTAAGCGTAACTGAGCGACTGGACTTTTGACTCATAGCGTTGGGTGCCATGGATACCTCCCCGAGGCGCGTCAGTCTGACGAATTAAGAGTGTTTATCTGATTCGCGGCCGTTTGGGCTGCCTAATCATCAGATCAAGGCAGCCTCGTTGTTCCCTTAGCCTTACAGGGCCATTAGCCTTACAGGGGCCCTGGTCAGCGAACGGCGGTAATTACGAAGGCTCGGATGCGACCCGCAATGGGACCATTGCCAAAGCGGCGCGCCAGAGCTTGCGTTGCGGTTGCCGTCGCATATTCCAGGCGGGAGGCGTCCCGCGCCTCGATTTCACTGCGCCATGGAGTCCCCTGACAATACGCAATCGCGGCGTCGCGCGGCGAAGAAGCCTTGCTCGTGCCGTCGACGGCGTCCGCCGCAATGCTGGAAAACCCGGCAGCAGTCAGCTCCTCGCGGATGCGTTCGACATTATGGTAGCCGTGCGGGACGCGCGCCATGAAACGCGGCGGATCGTCGGGGAAGATTGCCGCGAGCGCTTCCATCACGACATCGGCGAAGTCATTTTCTGAAATTTGGTCCCATACGTTGAATATGAAACGGCCTGCCGGTCTAAGAACCCGTCGCGTTTCCCTGTAGCCTTGGACCTTATCGGGAAAAAACATCGCCCCGAATTGACACGCCACAACATCAAATGCTTCAGCGGCAAACGGCAGCGCCAGCGCATCCGCCTGTTGCCACGCGATGCGACGATTATTTGGCTGCCGCACCGCGGCATGATCGAGCATGGGTTGATTGAGATCGGTCGCGGTGATGCGCGTGTCTTGGGGAAGGCGCGAGGCCAGCGCTCGGGTGAGAACGCCTGTACCCGCGGCGGTCTCAAGTACATCCTGCGGCTCGGCCGCGGCTACTCGTTGGGCGAGATCGGCGGCATAGGATTCGAAAATCAGCGGAACCAGGAAGCGCTCGTAGATTTCTGGAATCGAGCCGGCGAATAATTTATCGGTCGACGGCATGGGGGTACTCTTCGTCAAGAGTTACAGAGCATCGAGGCTAGCACACGGACGCCTCGCTGAGCGTGATTCGCGCCTCACACCATCCGGTTCTCGATCTCGCCGATCTTTTCGATCCAGAGCTTGACGACGTCGCCGGCTTTGAGGAATTCGCCGCGCCCGGCGCCGACGCCGGCCGGCGTGCCGGTGAGAATAATGTCACCGGGGTGCAGCGTCATGCCGGCGGACAATTGCTCGATCTGCTCGGCCAGCGTGAAGATCATGTGCGCCGTGTTGGAATCCTGCTTGAGCGCGCCGTTGACCCACAATTTAAGCTTTAGCTTCTGCGGATCGCCGATGTCGCTCGCCGGCACGATCCAGGGACCGAGCGGGCATGAGCCTTCGAATGTCTTGTGCTTGGTCCAATCCCATTTGAACGGGGAAGCGTCCGGCATATTGGCGCGGCGGCCGCGATCGCGCGCGGAGAGATCGTTGGCGATGGTATAGCCGGCGACGTAGCCGAGCGCCTTTTCCGCCGGCACGTCCTTGGCGGCGCGGCCGATGACGGCGGCGAGCTCGATCTCCCAATCCATCTGTTGGCAATAGCCGGAAATCTTCACGCGCGAACCGGGATCGGCGAGCGAGCGCGCGGCTTTGAGGAAATGCCAGGCTTTTAGTCCCTGATTGTGCGGATCGGGTGGTGGCGGCCGGCCGTCGCGCGCCGCCATCTCGGCGGCGTGGTCGGCATAATTCGAACCGGCGCAATAGATCGCCGAGGGAAAACGCACCGGCGCCAGCAATTTGGTCTTGGCGAGCGGCCGGCTTTTGGCGCGCTTGGTCGCGCGGGTTTTGGCTTTACCGAGGTTCGCGGCAGCTTTGCGCAATATGCCTTCGGCGGCGCGCCAATCGGCGAGAATACCGAGCACGCTGGCATAGGCTTGCTTGCCGGTCAGCGCCGCGGCATCGAACACCTTGTCGTCGAGAACAAGACCGGCGCGCGGCCCGTCGCTTGCTTGATAGGTCGCCAATTTATAGCCGGCGGCTTTCGCCATCGCGCTCTCCCCTGCACTTTTTTACAAAATCGCCAGCGACCAAACCGCGATCCAAGCGAATTGGCAAGCAGCACGCTCCCGGAGAGTGAGGATGACGTTTCCGGCGCAGCGTAATGTGAAAATGACGCTGGCTTGTATTCCCTCCCCCCTTGAGGGGGAGGGTTAGGGAGGGGGGTGCAGAGGAAAAAGCGGCTGCGCGAGGCCGCCACAAAGGATACCCCCTCCCGATCCGCTCTGCGGATCGGCCTCCCCCTCAAGGGGGGAGGCGTTTCACAAGCGCTGCACCGCGTCCGGAAACGTGTGTTCCCGGCAGTTCGCGCCGTCTTGAGTTGATGCTGCTGCGGTGGTTGATTCAGTGTTCACGAAATCGACCCGCCCTTGGAGACCAGCAATGATCAAGCCCCGGCGCATCGGCCATGCCACCTTCGAAACCCCCGATGTCGAGCGGATGATCGATTACTACACCGAAGTGGTGGGCCTCGTTTTGGCCGAGCGCGAGAAGGATCGCGCGTTCCTCGCCAGCAAAGTTGGCCAGCTCGCCATCCAGATCAACAAAGGCGCTGCCGAGCGCTGCACCACGCTGTCATTTGAGGTGGCGCCAAATTCGGATTTCGGCGCGCTCGCCCGCGAACTGGAGAAGGACGGCATCAAAAGCGAGCTGCGCAACGATTCCGTTCCCGGCATCGGGCCGGTGCTCACGTTTGCCGACAACAAGGGCACCACGATCGCGCTGTTCAAGGAGTGGAGCTATCTCGGCAAGCATCTGCAGCATCATGGCGTCGGGCCGCTCAAGCTCGGCCACATCGCCTTCGTGGTCGAGGACCCGAAGAAGACGGCGGAGTTCTACGCCAACGTGCTCGGCTTTCGCGTCTCCGACTGGATCGACGACTTCTTCGTCTTCATGCGTTGCAATATCGATCATCACACCGTGAATTTCATCCGCGGCAGCAACGTCAAATTGCATCACATGGCGTTCGAGCTGAAGGATTTCATTCACTTGCAGAATTCATGCGACCTGTTCGGGCAGAAGAAAATCCCGATCATCTGGGGCCCGCTGCGCCACGGGCCCGGCCACAACATCGCCACCTATCACCGCAATCCGGACGATCAGGTGATCGAATTGTTCTGCGAGCTCGATCAGATGATCGACGAGGAGCTCGGCTATTTCGAGCCGCGGCCGTGGCACCAGGACACACCGCAGCGGCCGAAAACCTGGACCGCGGGCAAGACCAATATCTGGGGCCCGCCGCCGGGACCGGATTTCAATCGGTCGGAGACGGGAGCCGGCGTTGCGCGAAGCGGACTGCATGCGGGCGGTCACGCCTAAACCACCATGATAATTTTGATGCCGAGTTTTTCAGCCCGACTCTTTGCTGCATCGAATGCAGATCGTTGAACTGCGCTCATGCTTCCCTTGGGAATTGCGATACTCAGCACGATCAGGTCTGGTAATGACAAACAGCGAAGTAGCGCGTTCCTTTGATTACTGTTGCGCCGCTTGCTGCAAAATCGCAATCATGCGATCGATGGCGTCATCGGCAGTTGATCCTGGTGGAAGGTCTATCTTTCGCTCAGGATCTTCGTGCCATCCGTCAGGATGGCGGCTGTAGCCTATGATTTGATATTTGCCCTCGATTTGGTCGATGCCCCAAGTCAAGGTCCCGCGCGCAAATGCCGACCATGATTTGACGCCCGCGTATTTGACCACGACCGGTTGCGGATAACTGTCGCGCGGGTATTGCGGTGCCGGTGGATTGCCCCGAGTGATCGCATCACGGAGCGCCTGGCGTACGGCCTCCGGACTGGAAACCGGAACGACGGCCACCGGCTCAATGTCGCGATACGGCCCTCTGTGAACTAGACCGGTCGTCGGCACAAACACGGTACCCTTTCGCAAATACAGATGGAAAAACATGATCGTTCCTAAAACTCCGTAATGATCAGATTGATTCTGCCCGGCGCGTCGTGCGCGTCGCCAATGGCTGTTTGCCTGGCCACAGCGAGCAATTACCGCGGCACTCCCGATGATTCGCGCGTCTGCACCGCCGCCGCCCCCCGCGTCAATTCCTTCTGCTCGCCGTAAATCCATTCCATGCCGGCCATTGCCTCGTCAGGTGTGCGCGCGCCGAGCATCATGTTGCGCAGCTCCTTGGCGACGCCGCCGGCGTGATAGAATTCGCCGTAGACGCGCGCCATGATCTGCACGCGGCCGGTGCGCAAATAGCGCGCCTGCTGATAGGCGCGGAACGCCGCCGCATAATCGCCGTCCGCCGCGACCGCCTGGTCGGCGAGGCAGACCGCGTCCTCGATCGCCATGGCGGCGCCTTGCGCCAGATATTGCAGCATCGGATGCGCGGCGTCGCCGAGGAGCGTGATGCGGCCGCGGCTCCATTCCTTGATCGGCGGCCGGTCGCACAGCACCCACATGCGCCAGCTTTCGATCTTGTTGAGGAGCATGCGCACCGGCGTGCAGGTCGCCGCGAAGCGCTCGTGCAGCTCGGCCGGATCGCCGTAGCTGTCCCAGCCTTCCTCGTAGCGGTTGGAGTGAAACACGGCGACGAGGTTGTACAATTCGCCGGTGCGCAGCGGATAGAGCACGAAATGCACCTTCTCACCCGCCCAGAAGGTCATGTTGTGCCAGCGATACTGTTCCGCGATTTCGTCGCGCGGCAGCACGGCGCGATAGGTGATGTGGCCGGCCGGCTTCGGCTTGCCGTCGCCGACCACGATTTCGCGGATGGTCGACCATAGGCCGTCGGCGCCGATCAAGGCGGCGCCGCGATAGTCCTTGCCGCTTGCGGTCTTCGCTTTCACGCCGCCGTTGACCTCATCGACTTCGACAATTTTCTGCGCGGCATCGAGCCGGATGAGATTGGATTTGCGGCAGTCGTCGAGCAGCACGTTATGCAAATCGGCGCGATGAATGAGTGCGTAAGGATGATAGAATTTTTTGCGGAACGCGTCACCGAGCGAAATGCGGGTGACTTCCTCGCCGGTGATCGAATCGAGCATCACCAGATTTTCGGGAAAGACCGCAAGCGCGCTGATCGGTTCGATCAGGCGGAGCTTTTCGAACATCCAGAATACGTTCGGCCCGAGCTGGATGCCGGCGCCGATCTCCTTGAACTCGGCGGTCTGCTCGATGACTTGCGCGGGAATGCCTTGGCGCGCGAACGCCAAGGCGGCGGTCAGCCCGCCAATGCCGCCGCCGACGATAAGGACTTGCTGGTGTTTCCAGGATGGCATTCGAAATTTTTCCGCTTCGCAAATTTTGTTCCCCTCCCCCTTGTGGGGAGGGGTGGGGGTGGTTTTGTTAGACGCAAGCTTCTCCGCTTCTGCGTCGCCTAATTACCCCCCTCCCTACCCTCCCCCACAAGGGGGGAGGGAACGCGCCCAGTCAGCGCTCTATGAGAGATCGCAACCGTTTTCGTCTCAGCCCCGCAGCGCGGCGAGCACACGCTCGGGCGTGATCGGCATCTGCACAATCGGCGCGGCGCCGAGCGGACGCAGCGCATCGTTGATCGCATTCATCACACAGGCTGGCGCGCCGGCAGTGCCCGCCTCGCCCGCGCCTTTGGCGCCAAGTTCGGAATCCGTCGTCGGCGAAACCACGTGGCCGACCTCGATGTCCGGCATTTCCGCCGCCATCGGCACCAGATAATCCATCATATTGGCGTTCAGAAGCTGGCCGGCCTCGTCGTAGAGGCAATGCTCGAACAAGGCGCCGCCGATGCCCTGCACGATGCCGCCGCGGATCTGCTCATCGACAAGCTGCGGGTTGATCACGGTGCCGCAATCCTCGACGCACCAGTGCTTGAGTAAGCCCACCTGCCCAGTCTGGATATCGATTTCCAGATAAGAGGCCTGCACGCCATTGGTGAAAGCGAACGGCCAGGCGCGCG
>Ga0073928_10008650_pt1 | contig 12698 bp, 7 predicted proteins | sample PaiPotPPA55metaG_FD_76969 | JGI IMG/M metagenome (GOLD analysis project Ga0073928, IMG submission 76969) | Iron sulfur acid spring bacterial and archeal communities from Banff, Canada, to study Microbial Dark Matter (Phase II) - Paint Pots PPA... ...
AGCCTGATGACCGCTTAAAGCCCATGCAGAAGCCTTCGGCGACCATGTCCCATGCCGGATTTGTTCATCTTCACGTCCACTCGGCCTATTCGCTGCTGAAGGGCTCGATCAAGATCCAGAAGCTGGCGGAGCTTGCCAAGGCGGACCGCCAGCCGGCGCTGGCGCTGACCGATACCGACAACATGTTCGGGGCGCTGGAATTCTCCGACAAGATGGCCGGCTATGGCATCGAGCCGATCATCGGCTGCGAGCTCGCGGTCGATTTCGGCGACCAGGACCCCAACGCGCGCAATGCGCTCGCCGCGGGGCCGGCCCGGATCGTGTTGCTGGCGGCGCGCGAACGCGGCTACCGCAGCCTGATGCGGCTGAACTCGCGGGCGTTCCTCGAGACCCCCATTCATCAGGCCCCGCATATCAAGTTCGAATGGCTGCAAGGGGATGCCGAGGACCTGATCGCCCTGACCGGAGGGCCCGAGGGTCCGATCTCGCTGGCGATCCATGCCGATCAGGCAGCACTTGCGGCCTCGCGCTGCGACCGGCTCGCGGGCCTGTTCGGCGACCGGCTCTATGTCGAGCTGCAGCGCCACGGTCTCGAGAAGGAGCGCCGCGCCGAACCCGGCCTGATCGATCTCGCTTACACCAAGGGATTGCCGCTGGTCGCGACCAACGAGCCGTATTTTGCCACCACCGACGATTATGAAGCCCATGACGCGCTGCTCTGCATCGCCGGTGGGCGTCTCGTCGCCGAGACCGACCGCGATCAGCTGACCCCGGATCATCGTTTCAAGACCCGGGCCGAAATGGCGGTGCTGTTCGCTGACATCCCGGAGGCCCTGGCGTCCACGGTCGAGATCGCCGAGCGCTGCGCGTTCCGGCCGATGACGCGCAAGCCGATTCTGCCGCGCTTTACGGTCGGCGCCGGCAGCAATGCCGCGGATGCGGAAAGCGGCGAGGCGGCGGAACTACACCGTCAGGCCGAGGAAGGCCTGAGCAATCGCCTGAGGGTTCACGGGCTTTCGATCGGAACCAGCGAAGAAGACTATCGCGCGCGGCTTGCCTTCGAGATTGACGTCATCACCCGCATGAATTATGCGGGCTACTTCCTGATCGTCGCGGATTTTATCCAGTGGGCGAAGGCCGAAGGCATTCCGGTCGGACCGGGCCGCGGCTCCGGCGCGGGCTCGCTGGTCGCCTATGCCCTCACCATCACCGATCTCGATCCTATCCGCTTCGGTCTCTTGTTCGAGCGTTTCCTCAATCCCGAACGCGTGTCGATGCCCGACTTCGATATCGATTTCTGCCAGGACCGGCGCGGCGAGGTGATCGACTATGTCCAGCAACGCTACGGTCGAGATCAGGTCGCCCAGATCATCACCTTCGGCACCTTGCAGGCGCGCGGCGTGCTGCGCGACGTCGGGCGCGTGCTGCAGATGCCCTATGGCCAGGTCGACAAACTGACAAAACTGGTGCCGCAAAATCCGGCGGCGCCGGTGACGCTCGCGGCCGCGATTGCCAGCGAGCCCAAACTGCAGGCGTTTCGCGACGAGGATGCGGTGGTCGCGCGCGCCTTCGACATCGCCCAGCGCCTCGAAGGCCTGACCCGGCACGCCTCGACCCATGCCGCCGGCATCGTGATCGGCGATCGTCCGCTCAGCGAACTGGTGCCGCTCTACCGCGATCCGAAATCCGACATGCCGGTGACCCAGTTCAACATGAAATGGGTCGAGCCTGCGGGGCTGGTGAAATTCGACTTCCTCGGCCTCAAGACGCTGACGGTGCTGGATGTCGCGGTGAAGCTTCTCAAGCAGCGCAATATCGCTATCGATCTGGCAACGCTGCCGCTCGACGATGCCAAAAGCTACCAGATGCTGGCCAGGGGCGATGTGGTCGGCGTGTTCCAGGTTGAAAGCCAGGGCATGCGGCGGGCGCTGGTCGACATGCGTCCCGATCGCTTTGAGGACATCATCGCGCTGGTCGCGCTCTACCGGCCGGGTCCGATGGCGAACATTCCGACATACTGTGCCCGCAAGCATGGCGACGAAGAGCCGGAATATCTGCATCCGATGCTCGAGCCGATCCTGAAGGAGACCTTCGGCGTCATCATCTACCAGGAACAGGTGATGCAGATCGCCCAGGTGATGGCCGGCTATTCGCTTGGCGAAGCCGATTTGTTGCGCCGCGCAATGGGCAAGAAGATCCGCAAGGAGATGGAGCAGCAGCGCGAGCGCTTTGTGTCGGGTGCTACCGAGCGCGGAATCTCGCGCGGGCAGGCGGATACCATTTTCGAGCTGCTCGCGAAGTTCGCCGATTACGGCTTCAACAAGAGTCACGCCGCAGCCTACGCGATGGTGTCGTACCACACCGCGTACATGAAGACGCATTATCCGGTCGAATTCCTCGCAGCGTCGATGACGCTCGATATCAACAACACCGACAAGCTGTCGGAGTTTCGCGCCGAAGTGCAGCGGCTCGGGATCAAGCTCGAGGCGCCGTCGGTCAATCGCTCCGGCGCCACCTTCGAAGTCCACGACGGCATCATCTATTATGCGCTGGCGGGCCTGAAGGGCGTCGGCCAGCAGGCGGTAGAGTTGATCGTGGAAGCGCGCAAGGGTGGGCTGTTCACGTCGCTGGCCGATTTTGCCGCGCGGGTGAATCCGCGCGCCATCAACAAGCGCGTCATCGAGAGCCTTGCGGCGGCCGGGGCATTCGACGCGCTGGATTCCAATCGTGCGCGGGTATTCGCAGGCGCTGAAGCGATCCTCGCGGCGTGCCAGCGCAGCCACGAGGCCGCGACCATCGGGCAGAACGACATGTTCGGCGGGGCTGCGGACGCGCCGACCATCATGCTGCCGCAGATCGAGCCATGGCTGCCGGCCGAACGGTTGCGGCGCGAATACGACGCTATCGGATTTTTCCTGTCCGGCCACCCGCTCGATGACTACGCCACCGCCCTGAAACGATTGCGGGTGCAGTCCTGGGCCGAATTCTCCCGCGCGGTCAAAACCGGTGCCACCGCGGGCAAGGTCGCCGCCACCGTGGTGTCGCGGATGGAGCGGCGGACCAAAACCGGCAACAAGATGGGCATCATCGGGCTGTCGGACCCGACCGGTCATTTCGAGGCGGTGCTGTTTTCCGAAGGACTGGCCCAGTATCGCGAGGTGCTGGAGCCCGGGGCGGCCGTGCTGTTGCAACTCGGCGCCGAGTTGCAGGGCGAAGACGTCCGCGCGCGGGTGCTTCACGCCGAGCCGCTGGACGCTGCCGCGGCAAAGACCCAGAAGGGTCTACGGATATTCGTCCGCGACACCCGGTCGCTCGAATCCATCGCCAAGCGGCTGCAAATGCCCGAGGCGAGCGGGCAGGGCGCTTCGGTCCGCGGCCCGGTCAAGCAGGTTCCCGCAGCAGGGGGGGCCGACGGCGACGTCTCGCTCGTGCTGATGCTCGACCTCGAAACCGAGGTGGAAATGAAGCTTCCGGGCCGATTCAAGGTCTCGCCCCAGATCGCGGGCGCGATCAAGGCGGTCTCGGGCGTGGTCGATGTCCAGACGCTGTAGCTGAGCTTCCCGTGGACGCGACGTGCCGCCGAAATTCGATCTCTCGGTTCGGGCTTCGGGAAGCGGTTTCCGCGGGCGTCGGTATTCGGTTTCAAGGTATTCCAGACCACCCCGCGCCTTGCATGCAGACTGTTGCGCACCTGTTCGATCCGGCGCAAAAGTCGCGGAGGTCTTCGATGGCCTCGTGTGGCTCGGACGCCATCGTCAGCACGTCACCCGCGGCCTTAGAAGCGACGCTTTTCATTCAAGCAATGTTCAGCTAGCCATGTGTTCAATGCGCGGACATCCTAATTTGAATTGTGAGCGGGCCATGCTTGCGACCAAAGTATTTTCGCTTTGCCTGATCATCCTTTTCGCATCCTCGGCGACCCTGACTTCTGCTGCTGCGCAGCAACAGGAGAAGCGCGTTGCGCTGGTGAGCGGAAACGGCGCCTAGCCGAAGGGGCCGCTTGCGACCGCGGCCAACGATGCCGGTCTGGTTGCCCAGAACCTGCAAGCCGCTGGCTTCGACGTGATCGGCGCACGCGACCTTGACGCCGATTCGCTGCGCAAGACGTTCCGCGATTTCATGCAGAAGGTTGAGAGCGATCCCGCGAACACGGTTGCAATGGTCTACCTGTCCGGCTACGGCGTGCAGTTTGCCGGCGAGAACTATTTCATCCCGGTCGATTCAACGATCAATCGCGACACAGATATTCCGATCGAGGGGCTGCGGGTCAGCGACTACACACGCGAACTCGCCTCTGTTCCGTTGAAAGTCAGCATCTTCGTGCTCGATGCCGCGCGTGAGCAGCCTTTTATCGAAGGCGGAAACCAGATTGCAAGCGGGCTAGCGCTGGTCGATCCCGCGCCGAACTCGCTGATCGCGTTCAATGCTGCTCCGGGCACGGTCGCGCCCGGCGAGGGCGGGCCCTACGGCGCTTACGCGCAGGCGCTGGCGGAAATGATCCGCACCGGCGGCCTGCCGCTGCCCGACGTTTTCGATCGCGTGCGCTTGCGCGTCAGTGAAAATACCAAGGGCGGACAGATCCCCTGGGATGCCCAGAAGATTCAGGCGCAGTTCACCTTCTTCAATCGCGCGCCCGATGCACCACCGGTACAAGGCACCCCCGATCAGGTCGCCGCGATCCGCGAGCGTCCGATACGTGATCTCGACGCGCAGGAAGCCTTCACCGCAGCGCTGACACGCGACACCCTGCCGGGCTATGAGGATTTCCTCGCAGCCTATCCCGGTGATCCGCTCGCCCGGCGAGTGCGGGCGATCGTCGCCGCGCGGCGTGAGGCGATCACGTGGCGCCGCAGCTATCTCGCCGATACGCCGGATGCCTATTGGTCCTATTTGAGGCGCTATCCGAACGGGCCGCATGCGTGGGATGCGCGCCGGCGCCTTGCTTTCCTGTCGGCTGCACCGGAGCCGCCGGCGACATTCGCGATGATCGATTACGATCTGCCGCCGCCACCGCCAGATGAAATAGTCTTCGTCGACCGCCCGGTATTTTATTTCGGCGATCCGGATTTCGACTTCGCGCCGCCACCGCCGCCGCCGCTGTTCTTCCTGCCGCCGCCGCCGCCGGATTTCGTCGTGCTGGAGCCGCCGTTCGCGCCGATCGGGTTGTTCATCCTGCCGCAGCCGATGTTCGTGCCGGTGCCGGACTACGTCGCGGCGCCGGTCTATGTCGAGGCGCCGCCGAACAACATCATCTTCAACAACATCCACAACACCACCGTCATCAACAACACCATCAACGTGGCGCCGCCGCCGCAGAACAATATTGCTGCCGCTGCCGCCGCCGGTCGGACCGGAGCGGGGCCTCAACTCTCAACGTCGCTAAAGACAAAGGCCGCGGCGATCAGCTCGGGCAAGACGGCGATTCCCCCGAATACGCTCGTCAATACAAACGCAAAAACATCGACCAAGCAGGTCTTCCCGGTCAACTCGACGTCCACGTCCACCACGACAACGCCACCGCCGCCGGGGACTGCGACCAAACTGCAAAGCGGGACCCAGCAACAGAGAACCGGGACGCAACAAGGATCGGGCACCCAGCCGGGGAAAGGAACCCTACAGGGCACACAGGCGCCGGGAACGACGAACCTGAAGCCGGGTAATGCACTTCCGGGGAGCCCGAGCGGAGCTGCGCTTCCTGCTCAAACGGGCAAGGGCAATGAGGCGAGCAAGGGCGGCGTGCCGGGTACGACCGTTCCCGCTCCGGGCGTGACCACCCCCGGTGCCAAGCTTGCCCCTGAAAACAAATCGGCGACGACCCCGTCGACGACGTCGCCGGCCGGACCGGCGCCTGCTGCCGGAGCTGCCGTTAAGCCGAAAACTCCTACAACGACGGCACCGGTTCCGAGCGTGACCAACCCGAGTGGGAAGCCTACCCCTGAAAACAAATCTGCGACCACCCCGGCCGAGGCGCCGGCGTCCGGCGCCGGAGCCGCGGGTGGCCCGAAAACGCTTGAAACGGCGCGAAAACCAAAGGACGTTTCTCCGCCAGCGAAACCCGCAACGGCACCTGCAAAGCCTACGCCGCCGGTCTCCCACGTTGAACCCCAACACCGGGCTTCACCCCCGCCGCCGCCGCCACGTCCGACGCCGCAGATAACAAGACCGGCGCCGCCACCCCCTCGAGCGGCCTCGCCGCCGCCGCGCCCGGCACCTCCGCCACCGCGTCCGGCTCCGCCGCCGCGCCCGGCACCTCAAGTCGTCCGTCCGCCGCCGCCTCCGCCGCGTCCGGCCCCGCCGCCGCGTCCGGCGGCACCGGCAGCGGCCAAGAAATGTCCGCCGAACGTTCCGAGATGCTGAAACGGGACCGGTCAGCCCTTAATCCGAGATCTGATCGGGAGGAAGACCACCGAAGAGGGCCGGATTTCCTTGCTTCTGCCAGGAATCCCGCTATATACCGCGCCATCTCACACGGAAACATGGCTCAAAAGGCCGTCCGGTGGCAGCCGGGCCGTAAGGCTCGTTTGCTCACACGTTTCCGGAGGAACCAACCGGAGAATTGAACTATGGCGCTACCCGATTTTTCTATGCGTCAGCTGCTTGAAGCTGGCGTGCACTTTGGCCACCAATCGCACCGCTGGAATCCGAAAATGGCGGATTACATTTTTGGTGCCCGCAACAACATCCACATCATCGATCTCGCCCAGACCGTGCCGCTGTTGCATCGCGCGTTGCAGGCGGTCAGCGATACCGTCGCCAAGGGCGGCCGTATCCTGTTCGTCGGCACCAAGCGGCAGGCCCAGGACGGCGTCGCCGAAGCGGCGAAACGATCGGCGCAGTATTTCGTCAATTCGCGCTGGCTCGGCGGTACGCTGACCAACTGGAAGACGATTTCCGGTTCGATCAAGCGTCTGCGCCACCTCGATGAGGTGCTCAATTCGGGCGATGCCAACGCCTACACCAAGAAAGAGCGGCTGACCCTGCAGCGCGAGCGCGACAAGCTCGATCGTTCGCTCGGCGGCATCAAGGACATGGGCGGTCTGCCCGACCTGATTTTCGTGATCGACACCAACAAGGAAGACATCGCGATTCAGGAAGCCCAGCGGCTGAACATTCCGGTCGCTGCGATCGTCGACACCAATTCGGATCCCAAGGGCATCACCTATGTGGTGCCGGGCAATGACGACGCCGGTCGCGCCATCACGCTGTATTGCGATCTGATCGCGCGCGCCGTCATCGACGGCATTTCGCGCGCGCAGGGCGATTCCGGCATCGACGTCGGCGCCTCGGCTCATCCCGTCCGCGAGGAAATTCCGGCGGCGCCGCAACCTGCGGGCTTCCAGGGTCTCGCCGGGCCGCGAGGCGCTGCCGACGATCTCAAGAAGCTTACCGGCGTGTCCGGCACGATCGAGAAGAAGTTCAACGACCTCGGCATCTTCCATTACTGGCAGCTCGCCGAACTCGATCACGATACCGCGCACAAGATCGGCGAAGAGGTCGGGCTCCCGAGCCGAGCCGATGGCTGGGTGGCCCAGGCCAAGGCGATGACCGCCGAAGCCGAATAGCGAACGCGTTGGCCGGGATCGTTCCGGCCACCAATTTCCGGTCTATCTAACTCCTGGTGGTGGACCGCGGCGAGGCTAAAGGCCGCGCCGCGGCCGCCCTGACAGGCAGAGGATTTGCAGCAATGGCAACAATCACAGCGGCGATGGTCAAGGACCTGCGCGAGACCACCGGCGTCGGCATGATGGACTGCAAGCAGGCGCTCGCCGAGAACGCGGGCGACATGCAGGCGGCGATCGACTGGCTGCGCAAAAAGGGTCTGTCGAAGGCCGCAAAAAAAGCCGGCCGGGTCGCCGCGGAAGGCCTGATCGGCGCGGTTACGGCAGGCCCCAAGGGCGTGGTCGTCGAGGTCAATTCCGAGACCGACTTCGTCGCGCGCAACGAACAATTCCAGGGACTGGTCAAGATGATCGCGCAGGTCGCGCTCAAAGTCGGCGCCGATGTGGCCACAATCAAGGCCGCGAAGGTCGGCAGCGCGACGGCTGAGACCGCCATTGCGGATGCGATTGCCACCATCGGCGAAAACATGACGCTGCGCCGCGCGGCATTGCTCGAAGTCAGCAAGGGCGTGGTGTCGAGCTACGTGCATAACGCGGTGATCGAAGGCGCCGGCAAGATGGGCGTGATCGTGGCGCTGGAATCGGCTGGCAAGACTGATGAACTGGCAGCACTCGGCAAGCAGCTCGCGATGCATGTCGCAGCCACCAATCCGCAGGCGCTGGATGTCGCCGGTCTCGATCCGGCCGTCGTCAAGCGCGAGAAGGACGTGCTCGCGGACAAGTACCGCCAGCAGGGCAAGCCCGAGAATGTCATCGAGAAGATCGTCGATTCGGGTTTGAAGACCTTCTACAAGGAAGTCTGCCTGCTGGAGCAGGCCTCGATCCACGCCGAGCATAACGGCAAGTCGGTCGCCCAGGCGGTAAAAGAAGCTGAGGGCAAGGTCGGCGCACCGATCAAGGTGACCGGATTTGTGCGCTATGCTCTGGGCGAGGGAATCGACAAGCAGGAATCCGATTTCGCAGCCGAAGTCGCGGCAGCCAGCGGCCAGAAGAAACCGCCGGAAGATCTCGCGACCGTGTCGTAAACCGGGAGCCGCCGCACGGGCAAGGAAAGCGATCGCATCATGGCTGAGCCGATCTATCGTCGCGTCGTGATCAAGCTCTCGGGCGAATACCTGGCCGGCGCGCAATCCTTCGGCATCGATCAGCCCACCGTCGACCGGATCGCCGGTGATCTGATCGCCGCCCGCCAGCTCGGCGCCGAGATCGCGGTGGTGGTCGGCGGCGGCAACATCGTCCGCGGCGTCGAGGTATCGGCCCGCGGCGTCTCCCGTCCCACCGGCGATACCATGGGGATGCTCGCCACCGTGATGAATTGCCTGGCGCTCGAGGCCGCGATCGAGCGCCGGGGTGCGCCGGCGCGCACGCTGTCAGCGTTCGTCATGCCGCAGATCTGCGAACTGTTCACCCGCAGTGCGACGCACAAATATCTCGCCGAGGGCCGAATCATCCTGCTGGGCGGTGGAACCGGAAATCCGTTCTTCACCACCGACACCACCGCGGTATTGCGGGCGGCCGAAATCGGCGCGCAGGCCGTGCTGAAGGCCACCAATGTCGACGGCGTCTACAGCGCCGATCCCAAAAAAGACCCTTCCGCCAAGCGCTTTGACCGTCTGACCCATTCGCAGGCGATCGAAGGCGGCTACAAGGTGATGGATGCAACCGCATTCGCCCTTGCCCGCGAGACGTCGCTGCCTATCATCGTGTTCTCGATCGCCGAGCCGGGTTCGATCAGTGCGATTCTGCACGGTAAGGGCCTTGGCACGATCGTTGCCGGCTGACGGACTTGCAGAGCATCCGGCGCATGCGGTTGACGGCCTCGATGACAGGTTTTTGAGGAGGGGAGAGCGTTATGCCCACGGGTAATTTCGACATCAACGAACTGAAGCGCCGCATGCAAGGCGCCACCCAATCCCTCAAGCATGAATTGGGCGGTTTGCGTACCGGCCGGGCTGCGGCGTCGATGCTGGAGCCGGTTCAGGTCGACGCCTACGGCACGCACATGCCGCTCAACCAGCTTGCGACCATCAGCGTGCCCGAGCCGCGGCTGCTGTCGGTGCAGGTCTGGGACAAGTCGATGGTCAAGGCGGTGGAAAAGGCGATCGTCGATTCCAATCTGGGTTTGAGCCCTGCGACCGAAGGACAGGTGCTGCGGCTGCGAATTCCCGAGCTCAATGAGGAGCGCCGCAAGGAATTGGTGAAGGTGGCGCATAAATATGCCGAGGCGGCGAAGGTCGCCGTGCGGCATGTCCGCCGCGATGGTCTTGATACCGTCAAGAAGCTTGAAAAGAACCACGAGATTTCCGAGGACGATCAGGAACGTCTGGCCGCAGATGTGCAGAAGGCAACCGACGGGACGATTTCGGAGATCGATCAGTTGCTTGCGGCCAAGGAAAAGGAAATCCTCACCGTTTAGCTTATCTTTTGGTTTGAGCATGATTCTAGAACAAACGAAGCCGTCTGTTCGGGAAAACCGGTTCCCACTTTTTGCGGATCATGCTCTGAAGGATTGACCGATGTCGAACGCAGCCGCCCCCGCAACTGAAGGACCGGATCGAACCGACGGTCCCTTGCATGTGGCGATCATCATGGATGGCAACGGCCGCTGGGCCGCCGCCCGCGGATTGCCGCGCGCCGAAGGTCATCGCCGCGGCGTCGAAGCGTTGCGCCGCGTCGTTCGCGCCGCCAGCGAACTCGGTATCCTGTACCTGACGATTTTCTCCTTCAGCGCGGAAAACTGGTCGCGTCCGGCAACCGAAATCGGCGACCTGTTCGGCCTGCTCCGGCGCTTCATCCGCAACGACCTTGCAACGCTGCATCGCGATGGCGTCCGGGTGCGCGTGATCGGCGAACGCGACGGGCTCGATCCCGATATCTGCGTGCTCTTGAACGAGGCCGAGGAGCTGACCAGGAACAATACCAAACTGCATCTCGTCGTCGCGTTCAACTACGGATCGCGGCAGGAGATCGCCACCGCGGCGCAGCGGCTTGCGCGCGAGGTCGCCGAGGGCAAGCGCGATCCTTCGTCGATCGACGCCGACACGCTAGGTCAATATCTCGACGCGCCCGATATTCCCGATCCCGATCTGATCATTCGCACCAGCGGAGAGCAGCGGCTGTCGAATTTCCTGATGTGGCAGGCAGCCTACAGCGAACTGGTGTTTGTGCCGATCCACTGGCCCGATTTCGACAAGGCCGCGCTCGAGGGGGCGATCGCCGAATATGCCAGACGGGAGCGCCGTTTCGGTGGTCTCGCCGCGAAAACCGGATCGTGACCGAAGGCGAAGCCGCACCGGCGGCCGTTGCCGAGCAGGGTTCACGTAATCTCCTGATGCGCATTGTTGCCGCGTTGGTGCTTGCACCCATCGCGGTTGCGATCGCCTATGCCGGCGGTTGGCTCTGGACCGTTCTGGTGACAGTGGCGGCGATCGGCCTTTTTCTGGAATGGCTGGCGATCGTGGGTGCGGCGCGTCAGATCCGCGTGGTCGCGCCGGGCGTCGTCGGGCTTGCCCTAGCTGGATGTTGCCTGGCGTTCGGACGGATCGACGCGTCGCTGGTGCCGTTGGCGCTGGGCTTGGCCGGCGTTGCGTTGTTTTCGCCGGAGCGGCGCGGCTGGACTGCGACCGGATTTGGCTATGCGGCCGCGGCACAGCTGGCATCGGTGCTGGTCCGCCTCGATCATCTCTGGGGATTTGTCGCGTTAATCCTGATCTTTCTGGTGGTGTGGGTGACCGATATTGGCGGTTATTTCGCTGGCCGCGGCATCGGCGGGCCGAAGCTCTGGCCGCGGGTCAGTCCCAACAAGACCTGGGCTGGCGCCGTCGGCGGCTTTGCAGCGAGCCTTGTTGTCGCGGCAGGATTTGCGGTGTTCGGCCTCGGCAGAGCCGGCCCTTTGCTGGTGCTGGGCGCAGCGCTTTCCATTGTGTCCCAGTTCGGTGATCTCTTTGAATCTGCTGTGAAACGCCGTTTCGGCGTCAAGGACTCCAGCCAAATCATTCCCGGGCATGGCGGGTTGCTCGATCGTCTCGACGGCTTCGTCGCGGCGGTGGTGCTGGCAGCGATTTTCGGGTCTTTGCGGGGCGGCGTGGATGGCGTCGGCCGCGGTCTTATGGTTTGGTGAAAATATGAGCGCAGTTCCGTTGCGTAACAGCAAGTCCCCGGCATCGGCCGTTCGTGCCGTCACCGTGCTGGGGGCCACCGGTTCGATCGGCGACAGCACGATGGATTTGCTGCGGGCCTCGCGCGACCGCTATCGTGTCGAGGCCTTGACGGCCAATACCAACGTCGATGGTCTGGCCAAGCTGGCAAAGGAATTTGGCGCGCGATTTGCCGCGGTTGCCGATCCCGGTCGGCTTGCCGAATTGAAGGACGCCTTGGCGGGTACCCGCATCGAGTGCGGCGCAGGCGAAAGCGCCATCATCGAAGCCGCGGCACGTCCGGCGGACTGGATCATGGCCGCTGTCAGCGGCGCGGCCGGATTGAAACCCGCGCTCGCAGCGGTCGATCGCGGCGCAACCGTTGCACTTGCGAACAAGGAATGCCTTGTTTGCGCCGGCGATTTTTTCATGCAGCGCGCAGCAAAGGCCGGAGCCTGCATACTGCCCGCCGACTCCGAACATAACGCGTTGTTTCAGGCGCTCGGTTCCGGCAACCGGGACGAACTGGTTCGCGTCATTATCACGGCATCCGGCGGACCTTTCCGGACCTGGGCCAGTACCGATATCGAGCGGGCCACACTGGCGCAGGCACTCAAGCATCCGAACTGGAGCATGGGACAGAAGATCACCATCGATTCGGCGTCGATGATGAACAAGGGACTTGAGGTCATCGAAGCCTCATATCTGTTCGCGCTGACACCGGATGAGATCGATGTTCTGGTGCACCCGCAATCCATCATCCATGGCATCGTCGAATTTTCGGATCGTTCGGTCGTTGCGCAGTTGGGGGCGCCCGACATGCGCACGCCGATCGCGCATTGCCTCGGCTGGCCCGATCGCATCGTCGGCCCGGCAGCCAAGCTCGATCTCGCCAAGATTGGACAACTGACATTCGAGGCGCCAGATTTCGAACGTTTTCCGG
>Ga0073928_10008651_pt1 | contig 12696 bp, 13 predicted proteins | sample PaiPotPPA55metaG_FD_76969 | JGI IMG/M metagenome (GOLD analysis project Ga0073928, IMG submission 76969) | Iron sulfur acid spring bacterial and archeal communities from Banff, Canada, to study Microbial Dark Matter (Phase II) - Paint Pots PPA... ...
CCGCCGCCGCCTCGGATCTCAAGCGACTGCCGACAGAAGAGGAAGTCGCGTCGGCGATCCTGTTCATGGCCAGCGATCTGTCCAGCGGCATCACCGGGCAGACCCTGGACGTCAACTGCGGCGAGTACAAGGCTTGATGAGCATCCGCACCGACGTCGGCACCGTCGACGAGCTGCACGCCTCGGCCATCAAGGCGGTGGGGCTCGACGACTTCGGCGCAGACGACGACGACTACCGCGAAGCGCTTGGCGTGCTGCTCGATTCGTATGCGCGTGAGGCGGGTTTCACCGAACTGGGCAGCAAGATGTCGCGGTTCTTCGTGCGCAACGCGCTGGTGGCCCGGCTGCTGTCGGAGGCCGCGTGGAAGCAGTATCCGCAGCACGCCGACGTGGCGATCGAACGGCCGATCTTCGTCACGGGCCTGCCGCGCACCGGCACCACCGCGCTGCACCGGCTGTTGAGCGCGGATCCGCGGCACCAGGGTCTACAGCTGTGGCTGGCCGAATTCCCGCAGCCGCGCCCGCCGCGCGACACCTGGCAGCAGAATCCGGTTTTCCAGCAGCTCGACGCGCAGTTCACCAAGGCCCACAACGAGAACCCCGACTACACCGGCCTGCATTACATGACCGCCGACGAGGTGGAAGAGTGCTGGCAGCTGCTGCGTCAGTCGCTGCACTCGGTGTCCTACGAGACGTTGGCGCATATCCCGACCTACGCACAGTGGCTGTCGAACCAGGACTGGGCGAGGCCGTATCGGCGGCATCGCAAGAACCTTCAGCTGATCGGCCTGAACGACGCCGAGAAACGATGGGTGCTGAAGAATCCGAGCCACTTGTTCGCGCTCGACGCGTTGTTCGCCACGTATCCCGATGCGCTGGTCATCCAGTGCCACCGGCCGGCCGAGACCATCATGGCGTCGATGTGCTCACTGGCGCAGCACACCACGGAGGGCTGGTCCACCGCCTTCGTCGGTGCGACGATCGGCCAGGATTCACTAAAGACCTGGTCTCGCGGGCTGGAGTTGTTCAACGCCGAACGGGCCAAACATGATTCGGCCCAGTTCTACGACGTGGACTACTTCGAGTTCATCGCCGATCCGGTGCGCGAGGTCGAGGCGATCTACCGTCACTTCGGCATCGAAGTGACCGAACCGGCGCGGGCGGCCATCGAGGAGAGCCACGCCGAGAGCAAGAAGGGTCCCCGCGCGCCAAAGCACACCTACTCGCTGGCCGATTACGGGCTGACCGACGAGCAGGTCAAGGACCGCTTCAAAGGGTTGTAGCCTCAGCCGTCGCCGGGGGAGGGTGCGGACGAGATCTCCTCCAGACACCCTTCAGCCACCGCGTGTTTGATGCTGTCGGCCAGCTTCGGGCAGGTCCTGGTGCGGGCCGACTCGCCGCCGGATTGCCTGATCTGGGCGAAGTAGGCGCACCGCTGCGATGCCTCGGAATTCCATTGCACCGACGTGTGTTCGGGTCCGAGCTTCTTGACCGCGACCGTGACGTGGCAGAACCGGCAGTCGATGGACGCCAGTCCAGTCGTCAGGTAGCGCTCGCGGTCCCGCTGGGTGGCCTCCCGCAGTGCGGCGGCGCGCTCGGCCCCGAAAGCCGGTGCCTTGGACCAGGATCCAACGCCGCCCCGGTTCTCGCCGGGTGTGTGATCGTCGTCGTGCCCACCGTGCAGCAACAGCATCGAGCGGGCGAGCTGATCGACGTCGGGCGCCGGGGTCGCATTCCGGTCGTCACGCGGGCTCATCAGGTGCTCTGTTCGGCCTTCTCGATTTCTTCTGCCTGCACCTTGAGGTTCTCCTCGACCTCGACCTGCCACTTCTCGTTGGCCGCGGTGGTGTCCACCTCGATCTCGAAGCGATCGGTCATGTCGCGCGACACGTCGGCGGCGTCGACGTAGAACTGCTGATACCACCGGCGCATCTGATAGACCGCGCCGTCCTCCTCGACCAGTAGCGGATTGTCGATGCGCGTCTTGTGCTTCCAGATCTCGACGTCCTGCAGGAAGCCCTTGCTGACCCCTTCGGTGAACACCCGGGCCAGCTTCTCGGTCATCGCCTCGTCCACCCCCTTGGGCTTCTCGACGATGACACCCCACTGCAGCACGAAGGAATCCTGGCTGACCGGGTAGTGGCAGTTGATCAGGATCGACTCGGCCTTGTATCCGCCGTAGTTGTTGTGCAGCCAGTTGATCATGAACGACGGTCCGAAGTAGGAGGCCTCGGAATCCAGGTGCGCCTCGCCGTATGACGTGCCCAAGTCGTTCACGTCGGGCCGGCCGACATTGTGCAGGTACTGCGACGCGATATGACCCTCAAAGACGTTCTTGAAGTACGTCGGCAACCCGAAGTGGATGTAGAAGAAGTGCGCCATGTCGGTGACGTTGTCGATGATCTCGCGGCAGTTGGCGCCCTCGATCAGGATCGAGTTCCACCGCCAGTCGGTCCACTCGTCGCTGGCGAACTCCGCAATCTCGGGGATGCGCACCTCCGGCGGCGGCGGATTGCCCTCGACGTCATGCCAGACGAACAGCAGTCCGCTGCGCACATCGGTGGTCCAGGAGCGGGTGCGGGCCAGCCGCGGCGTGCGCTTCGCGTACGGCACCAGCTTGCACTTGCCGTCACCGCCCCACCGCCAGTCGTGGAACGGGCACGCCACCTCATCGCCCTTGATGGTGCCCTGGGACAGGTCACCGCCCATGTGCCGGCAGTACCCGTCCAGGATCTTGAGGTCGCCGTTGGAGTCGGCGAACACCACCAGTTTGGTGCCGAAGACTTCGACCGAGTGCGGTTTGCCGTCCTGATAATCCTTGACGGGACCGAGGCAGTGCCAGCCTCGCGCGAAGCGGTCGGGCAGCGCACCGGTGTCGATCTCACGGACACCTGCGGTTTCGGTAGTCACGGTGGGCCTCCCGGTTCTGTGCTATCTAACTAGAACACGTTACAGTTTTTGCCTACCGATGCGCAATCTAAATGGGTTTTACCTGCGGTATATCTAGACGATGCCGTTGTACACATTCGAGGGCCGATCACCGACGATCGATCCAGGCGCGTTCATAGCCCCCACTGCCACGCTGGTCGGTGATGTCCACGTCGAGGCAGGTGCGTCGGTGTGGTTCAACGCGGTCCTCCGCGCCGACTTCGCCCCCATCATCGTCCGTGAGGGGGCAAACGTGCAGGACTGCTGCGTGCTGCACGCCCCGCCGGGCATTCCTGTCGATGTCGGCCCCGGTGCGACGGTCGCGCACGGCTGTGTGGTGCACGGGGTGCATATCGGGGCCCAGGCCGTGCTCGCCAATCACTGCACGGTGCTCGACGGCGCGGTCATCGGCACGCGCAGCCTGATTGCCGCGCACTCGCTGGTGGTCGGTGGCACGAAGATCCCCGACGAGGTGTTGGTGACCGGCTCACCGGCCAAGGTCAGGGGTCCGATCGCGGGCACGGGCGCCGAGATGTGGGTGAACACAAACCCCGGCGCGTATCAGGACCTGGCCCGCCGCTACCTCGCCGGGCTGGCGGAGGTCCCGGACTAGAGCTTTCGCGCGGTTGCGGTGGCCCTCTCGAGTTCCCAGTAGGCGCGCAGCGCGACGATCTCGCCCTCGTCGTTGACCCGGTAGGTGAACACGCCTTCGGCGGTCACCTCGTAGCCGGCGGCCCTGATAACGACGGTGCCGACGTTGGCTTCCTCGTTGCCGCACTGATAGGTCTTCTCGAAGTTGAACGTGAGTTCGCTCGGCGCGATAGCCATGTCGTAGAACTTCGCAATCGCCTCCTTGCCGCGGTGACCCTTGCCTTCCGGGTCGAAGTGGGACGGCCCGATCGGATCCTCGACGATGGCGTCGTCGGCGAACACGGCCAGCCATCCCTCCTTGTCGCGGGCCATCGCGGCTTCCCGGGAACGCTTGCCCGCCAGATGAACCGGAGATTCCGTCACTGCCGCCAGCCTGAATGGATGTAGGTGTCGGCGAACCGGTTGAGCGAATCCTTCTTCTTGTCCAGCGGCGCGTCGAAGCCGAGCCCGTCGAACATCCATGGGATGACGATGTTGTCGGTCACGCCTGCCTCGGCAAGCTCACGATGCCCGTCGACACCGAACTTGTCGATGCACACCGCCTGGAACTCGAACGGCTTATCGGCGCGGCCGTATTCGGCCCGCAGCGCGTTGAGCTTGCCGATGGTGTCGGCCAACTGCTCACATGTCATCATCGCGCTCGTCCAGCCGTCGCTGATGCCTGCGGCGCGTCGCAGTGCGACATCGGTGTGGCCGCCGACGTAGATCGGCACCGGCTTGCTCGGCGCCGGGCTCATCTGCAGCTTGTCGAAGTCGTAGAAGTCGCCGTGGAACTCGACCATGCCGCCGCCGAGGACGAGCTTGATCACCTCGATCATCTCGTCGACGCGCTTGCCCCGCTTCGCATACGGGACGCCACACCACTCGAATTCCTCAGGTGCCCAACCAATCCCGACTCCGAACCCGAACCGGTTGTTGGTCAGGTTCGCGACGGAGCCCACCTGGCGGGCCAGCAGCAGCGGATTGCGGGATCCGAGCTTCATCACGTTGGTGTAGAACCGCAGCGTCGACGTCACCGCACCCATCGTGCCCGCGGCGATCAGCGGATCGGCCCATGGCGTTTCCGCGTTCCACATGCGCGAGCCGTCGGCGGTGTACGGATAGTCCGCCGACTGCGTCTCCATGTAGAAGATCGAATCCGGCAGCGCGATCGAGTCGAACCCGACTTCCTCTGCGGTCTTGGCGAGTTCGATGAGTTGGTCGATCGGACTCATCGCGACGCTGCAGGTGTATTTCATGAGGCCTTGTCCGCGGGCTTGTCTGAGCTCACAACCCACATCGAGTAGTACTGCGAGCCGCCGCCGTAGGCGTGGCCGAGCGCCTTGCGGGCGCCCTCGACCTGATGGTCACCGGCCTTGCCCATCACCTGAATCGCCGCTTCGGCGAAGCGGATCATGCCCGAGGCGCCGATGGGATTCGACGACAGCACACCACCGGACGGGTTGAACGGGATGCGGCCGCCGATTGCCGTCTCACCCGCTTCGGTGAGCTTCCAACCGTCGCCTTCGGGCGCAAAACCGAGGTTCTCCAGCCACATCGGCTCGAACCACGAGAACGGCACGTAAACCTCGGCGACGTCGATCTCGTCGATCGGGCTGGTGATCCCCGCGGCTTTCCACAACGCCTTGGCGGCGTCGCGGCCCGCCTGCGGGTTGACCTGATCGCGGCCCGAGTACGCCAGCGGTTCCGTGCGCAGCGCCGTCGCGTGGATCCACGCGACGGGATGGCCATCGGCGACACGTGCATCGGCGGCAGCCTCGTCGCCGATCACCAACGCGCACGCGCCGTCGGAGGAGGGGCACGTCTCGTCGAATCGGATCGGATCCCACAGCATCTGCGAGGACAGCACCTTCTCCAGCGTGATGTCGGGCTGATGCAGATGCGCCAACGGGTTCTTGGCGCCGTTGAGCCGGTCCTTGACGGCCACCATCGCGCCGATGTGGCTCGGCGCTCCGGAACGGCGGATGTACGCCCGCACGTGCGGCGCGAAGTAGCCACCGGCGCCAGCGCCGACCGGCTTGGTGAACGGCACCGGAATGCTCAACGCCCACATGGCATTCGACTCCGACTGCTTCTCCCACGCCATCGCCAGCACCCGCCGGTACTTGCCCGACTGCACGAGGCTGGCCGCCACCACCGCCGTCGAGCCGCCCACCGAGCCGGCGGTGTGCACGCGGATCAGCGGCTTGCCGGTGGCGCCGACGGCGTCGGCCATGAACAGCTCGGGCATCATCACGCCCTCGAAGAAGTCGGGCGCCTTGCCGACCACCACGGCGTCGATGTCGTCGAACGTGCAACCCGAGTCCGCCAGCGCCCTGTCGATCGCCTCACGGACAAGGCCGTTCATCGACACGTCCTGCCGCTTGGCGACGTACTTCGTCTGCCCGGTGCCGAGCACCGCGGCCAACTCCCCCGCCATCACTTTTTTCCTTCCAGGACCGCCACCAGATTCTGTTGCAGCGCCGGGCCGCTCGTGGCGTGCGCGAGCACCCGCTGCGCCGAGCCGTTGAAGATGTGTTGCGCCGCAAAGCCGATGCGCTCAAGGCCCGCGGAGAACATCGGGTTGGCCGCCAGCGCGCCGCCGGACGGGTTCACCTTCGTCGACGCGCCAAGACCGATCGCCTCGGTCAGGATCAGGTGCTGATGGGTGAACGGCGCGTAGATCTCGGCCACCTCGATGGAGCCGGTGTCGCCGCCCGTCGCGGCATGGGCCGACGCCGCCGTCGACGGCGAGGTCGTCAGGTCACGCGCACCAAGCACCGGGGTCTCGATGCGGTGCTCGAATCCGGTTATCCAGGCCGGGTTCTCGCGAAGCTCGCGGGCCTTATCGCCCGCCGCAAGCACGATCGCGGACGCGCCATCGGTGATCGGTGCGATGTCGTGACGGCGCAACGGATCCGCGAAGTACGGGCGGCCCAGCAGCTCGGCGATTGCTCCCGCGGACGATGACGGCGGTTTCTCCGAGTCGGTCCGCTCGGCGTGAGCGAACGAGTCCAGCGCTACCTGCGCCATCTGCTCGGCGGTCCACTTGCCTGCGTCAAGCCCGAACCGCGCCTGCAGGCCGGCGATCGACACGGAGTCGGGCCACAGTGGCGCGACGGTATAGGGATCGGTCTGCAGCGCGAGCACCCGGCGCAAGGTGCCGGCCGAAGACTTACCGAACCCGTAGACGAGCGCGGTGTCGACCTGGCCGGTCAGCAGCTTGATGTAGGCCTCGTAGAGTGCCCACGCCGCGTCCATTTCGACGTGCGACTCGTTGATCGGCGGCACCGCCCCGATGGAGTCGATGGCCGAAATGAACGAAAACGCCCGGCCGGCAAGATAGTCCGATGATCCGGAGCACCAGAAGCCGATATCGGTCTGCTTCAGGCCCAGGTCTTCGTATATCGAGGCGAAGCAGGGCATGAGCATTTCAACGCCGTTCGTGGTCCCGTCGGTGCGGCGCACGTGCGGCGCGTGGGCGAAGCCAACAACAGCTATGTCGCGTTCAGTCACGGTTGATCCCTCTTACAGATGCTGCTTGTAGGTGTCGTAATCGGCGTCGGGTTCGCCGGTCGGCCGGAAGTACTCGATGTTGTCGATGCCCAAGCCCCATTCCTCGCGGGGTTTCCACACCGCCTCAACGCGCATGCCCATCCGGACGTCGGTGGCGTCGATCTCCTGGATCAGGTGCAGGAACGCGATGTCGGCACCGTCGAGCAGCACGTAGGCCGCGACGTACGGCGGCTTGATGCGCTGGCCGGCGAAGGGGATGTTGATGACCGCGAACGTCGTTACTGTGCCCTTGTCCGGCAACTCCATGAAGTCGTCGAGCTGCTGGCCGGTCGCGGGATCGGCTTCGCGCGCAGGGAAGTACACCTTCCCGTCCTTCCCGGTGCGCCCGCCCAGGAGCTTGCCCTGCTGCAACGCCCGCAGGTATGCGCTCTCGGGAAGTGAAGCGGTGTGCTGGATCTCGATCGCGGACGGCGTCACCTGCATGGTGACCGGGTCGCGGTCGTCCGTCGTGTCCGGCACCGTCTCGGCCGCGTCGCCGAGCGCGAAGTAGGCGATGTCGGTGATCGCGCCGACCGGTTCGTCGACCCAGTGCACGTGCACCCGGGCGCCGGAGTTGATGGCGTCGGAGGAACCGGCGTCGACCGCATGCAGCAGCGGGGTGTCGGCGCCGTCGAGCTTGATCAGCGCCCAGGCGAACGGCCGGTCGAGCGGCTGGCCCTCCAGCGGGGCCGGCTGCCAGGTCCACGACACGACGGTCCCGATGCTGGCCACCGGTACGATCTCGGTCAGTCGTTCATACGTGACGGGGTCGAATTCGGCGGGCGGCACATGTACCCGGCCGTCCGAACCGCGCACACCGACGATGCGGCGCTCGCGCAGGGCGGTGAAGAATTGGCCGAGGAGTGGTCCGACTGAACGGGTGTAGTCGAAGGACAGCTTCAGCGGCGCCGAAAGAGGCGGCTCATGCTGATCGATCTGCACCGGGCTGCTTTGGCTGGTGGTCACGGCATCGAGTAGAACAGGTTCTAAGAATGGTTTCAAGGACGGGCAGGGAGGCGATCGGATGAAGCTCGGACTTCAGCTGGGCTATTGGGGCGCGCAGCCGCCAGAGAACGCGCCTGAACTGGTCGGCGCCGCCGAGGAGGCCGGCTTCGATGCGGTGTTTACCGCCGAGGCCTGGGGCTCGGACGCCTACACGCCGCTGGCCTGGTGGGGCTCGGCGACGAGCCGGGTGCGGCTGGGCACCTCGGTGGTGCAGCTGTCGGCGCGCACCCCGACCGCGTGTGCGATGGCCGCCCTGACGCTGGATCATCTCTCCGGCGGCAGGCACATCCTGGGACTCGGCGTCTCGGGCCCGCAGGTCGTCGAGGGCTGGTACGGGCAGCGCTTCCCCAAGCCGCTGGCCCGCACTCGCGAATACATCGGCATCGTGCGTCAGGTGCTGGCCCGCGAGGCCCCCGTCGCCAGTGCCGGGCCGCACTACCCACTGCCGCTGACCGGTGAGGGCACCACCGGACTTGGCAAGAACCTCAAGCCGATCACGCATCCGCTGCGCTCGGGCATCCCGATCATGCTCGGCGCCGAGGGGCCCAAGAACGTCGCGTTGGCCGCCGAGATCTGCGACGGCTGGCTGCCGATCTTCTACTCGCCGCGGCTGGGCGAGATGTACAACGAATGGCTCGACGAGGGTTTCGCTCGGCCGGGTGCGCGACGCAGCCGCGCGGACTTCGAGATCTGCGCGTCGGCCAACATCGTCATCACCGAGGACCGGGCGGCGGCGCTGGCCGCGATGAAGCCGTATCTGGCGCTCTACATGGGCGGCATGGGTTCCGAGGACACCAACTTCCACGCCGACGTGTACCGCCGGATGGGCTACGCCGAGGTCGTCGACGACGTCACCAGGCTGTTCCGCGACGACCGCAAGGACGAGGCGGCCAAGATCATCCCCGACGAGCTGGTGGATGATGCCGCGATCGTCGGCGACGTCGACTACGTGCGTAAGCAGATCGCCGCGTGGGAGGCCATCGGCGTGTCGATGATGGTGGTGTCCGGCCGCTCTGCCGAGCAGATCCGGCAGCTCGCCACGCTGGTGTGATCGGCTATTGCCGCAGCACTAGAACAGGTTCTAGATTGGCCGGATGACTGCATCGCAGCACACCATCGCCGGCACGGTGCTCACCATGCCGGTGAAGATTCGCACGGCAACTCAGCACATGGCGATGTTCTCGGTGGACGCCGACGCCGCCCAGGCGATGATCGCCCTCAGCGGGCTGCAGGTGTGCCGGTACCTGCCCGGGCGAGCCATCGTGGTGCTGATGCTGATGCACTACGTCGACAGCGATCTGGGTGCCTACCACGAATACGGCACGAACGTCATGGTCAATCCCCCTGGGTCGGATGCGCATGGGCTGCGTGCACTCCAGTCCGCCGCCGCCTTCGTCCACCACCTCCCGGTCGACCAGGCCTTCACTTTGGAGGCGGGACAGACGATTTGGGGTTACCCGAAGGTGATGGCCGACTTCACGGTTCGCGATGGCCGCCAGACCGGGTTCGACTTGAACATCGACGGACAGCTCGCGGTAGGCATGGAGTTTCGCCCCGGCCTGCCGGTGCCGTCCGCGTTCACCTCGGGTAAGCAGGTGCACAGCACGTACTCGTATCGCGACGGTGTCATCCGTGAGACCGTTGGGGAGATGTCCCTCACGGGGGTGCGGTATCGGCCGGGCGGGGTGACGGTGCGCCTCGGCGAACATCCCTACGCGAAGGAACTCGCATCGCTAGGCTTCCCGAAGCGCGCGCTCTTCTCCAGTTCAGTTGGCAACGTGGAGATGTCGTTCGGTGACGCGCAGGAGGTTCGACGATGACGGCGACTAAACCGGCGACGAAGCCGGACGTGGATCTGACCGACGGTGCGTTCTACGCCGGTGACTCGCGGTCCGTCTACAAGTGGATGCGCGAGAACGAACCGGTCTTTCGGGACCGCAACGGCTTGGCCGCCGCGGCCACCTACCAGGCGGTGATCGAGGCTGAGCGGCAACCGGAGTTGTTCTCCAACGCCGGCGGCATCCGGCCCGACCAGCCGGGCGTGGAGATGATGATCGAGATGGACGACCCGCAACATCTGCTCCGGCGCAAGCTCGTCAACTCGGGCTTCACCCGCAAACGCGTCAAGGACCTGGAATCCTCGATCGGTTTCCTCTGCGACACGCTGATCGACGCGGTGTGCGAGCGAGGGGAGTGCGACTTCGTCTGGGACCTCGCCGCGCCCCTGCCGATGGCGGTCATCGGCGACATGCTCGGGGTGCTTCCCCAGGAGCGCGAGATGTTCCTCAAGTGGTCCGACGACCTGGTCAGCTCCCTGAGCAGTACCGCGGCCGAAGCCGACATGCAGGTCACGATGGATGCCTTCGCGGCCTACACCGAGTACATGATGGGCATGATCGCGGCTCGCAAGGAGCAGCCGACCGACGATTTGGTGAGTGTCCTCGTGCACGCGGAGGTGGAGGGCGCGAAGCTCGAGGACCATCAAATCGTCACCGAGGTTCTGCTGCTCTTGATCGGTGGCGACGAGACCACTCGCCACACGTTATCCGGTGGCACAAGGCAATTGCTGCGCCATCCCGATCAGCACCAGCGCCTTGTCAACGACCTGGAGTTGCTGCCCAACGCGGTCGAAGAGATGCTGCGCTGGACCGCGCCGGTGAAGAACATGGCCCGAACGATCACCGCCGACACCGAGTTTCACGGCACCCGCCTCAACGAGGGCGAGAAGATGATCCTGTTGTTCGAATCGGCCAACTTCGACGAGAAGGTGTTCGAGGACCCGGAGAGCTTCAACATCGAGCGCTATCCCAACAACCACCTCGCGTTCGGCTTCGGCACCCACTTCTGCCTGGGCAACCAACTCGCTCGGCTCGAATTGTCGATCATGCAGACGCGACTGCTGAAGCGGCTGCCGGATATGCGCTTGACTTCGGACGCCGAGCTGCCGCTGCGGCCGGCGAACTTCGTCAGCGGCCTCGAGAAGATGCCGGTGAAATTCACCCCGACCGCTCCGCTGGGCTAGCCCTTATTTCATCTTGAAGTTGGGTGCGCGCTTCTCCTTGAACGCCAGCGGACCTTCCTTGGCGTCGTCGCTCACGAACACCTTGATACCGATCTGGGTATCGATCTTGAACGCGTCGTTTTCGTGCATTCCCTCGGTCTCGTGGATCGTCTTGAGGATCGCCTGCACCGCCAGAGGCCCGTTTTTGTTGATCACCTCAGCGATCTCCAAAGCCCTCGTCAGCGCCTGACCGTCGGGCACGACGTAGCCGATCAGGCCCATGTCCTTGGCTTCGGCAGCGCTGAGGTGACGTCCGGTCAGCAGGATGTCGCACGCGAATGTGTACGGAATCTGGCGGGCCAGCCGCACCGCCGAGCCACCCATCGGGTAGAGGCTCCACTTGGCCTCGGAGACGCCGAACTTGGCGCTCTCACCCGCGATGCGGATGTCGGTGCCCTGCAGGATCTCGGTGCCTCCCGCGATGGCGGGGCCCTCGACGGCCGCGATCAGCGGCTTGGTCAGCCGCCGGCCCTTGAGCAGCGAGTCGATGCGTGACGGGTCGTAGCTGCCGTCCTTGAACGAGTCACCCGGCGGCTTGGCCGTCGCGGCCTTGAGGTCCATGCCCGCGCAGAAGTACCCGCCGGCGCCGGTCAGAATGCACGACCTGATCTCTGGATCGTTGTCGACCCGGTCCCACGCCTCGACCATGATCGAGAGCATCTCGGTCGAAAGTGCGTTGCGCGCCTCGGGCCGGTTCAGCGTGAGGATCAGAGTGTGTCCGCGCTGCTCAATGATGGCGTCGGGACCAGCCGAGGGGCCGATGTCAGCATCGCTCACGGGTGTCCGCCTTCCTGCGTCGTCGCCACAGACTTGTCAGAAAATGTAACACGTTCTAATTTAGGGCCGTGGCCCTGAATATTGCCGATCTTGCCGAGCACGCCATCGACGCTGTGCCTGACCGTGTCGCCCTCATTTCCGGCGACGAGCACCTGACCTACGCCCAGTTGGAGGAGAAGGCCAACCGCCTCGCCCACTACCTCATCGACCGGGGTGTCAAGAAGGGCGACAAAGTCGGGCTGTACTGCCGCAATCGCATCGAGATCGTGATCGCGATGCTCGGCATCGTCAAGGCCGGCGCGATCCTGGTCAACGTGAACTTCCGCTACGTCGAGGGCGAGCTGAAGTATCTGTTCGAGAACTCCGACATGGTCGCGCTGGTGCACGAACGCCGGTATGCCGACCGTGTCGCCAACGTGCTGCCCGAGACGCCGAACGTCAAGACGGTCCTGGTGGTCAATGATGAAAGCGCCGGAAGTGACGAAAAATTTACCGGCTATGGCGGTGTCGAGTTCTACGCCGCGATCGAACCGGCTTCCCCCGAGCGCGATTTCGGCGAGCGCAGCGCCGACGACATCTACCTGCTCTACACCGGCGGCACGACAGGTTTCCCCAAGGGCGTGATGTGGCGCCACGAGGACATTTATCGGGTGCTGTTCGGCGGCACCGACTTCGCGACGGGGGAATTCGTCAATGACGAGTACGACCTGGCCAAGGCGGCCGCGGCGAACCCGCCGATGA